>JAABUL010000810.1_pt1 | contig 64832 bp, 126 predicted proteins | sample 5559151 | NCBI WGS metagenome assembly JAABUL01 (sample SAMN10711876, study PRJNA513368) | rock metagenome | isolation source: Antarctica rocks | place: Antarctica: Victoria Land, Pudding Butte sud
CGCCTGCTGAGTCGGGCGCACAGAATGGTCGGTGATTGGGTGCACTGGTGGCGGCTGCTGGCGCCCGTGTGGCGCCGCCCACGCCAGGCAGATGGACCCGGCTGTATAACTGTTGCCACAGGCCCTGATGTTTGCCGCTGGATTTTGGGTCGGCGGTGATGAACGGTATATGACCTATGCCAAATTGACGCCCCCCGGTGCAGCGACGCCAGGTGTGCAGAGCACCGGCTCGGGCATTCGGAGGTCGCAGGCTCGATTCCCACATCCCGCATTCGGTTTTCGCAGGGCATATGTACAGAATTCCTTAATACTCACTAGCATTAATCCAGTTCTCATATATACAATTAATTATTCATTCAACACCTTACATGAAAAATTAAATGTATATACGAGAACTGGATCAGTAATGACTGTGTACGCTGTCGCCATTGATCCAGTTCTCATATACACAATTATTTTTTCATTCAACACCTTACCCAGGACGAAAAATTAAATGTATATATGAGAACTGGATCAGTTATGACTGTGTACGCTGTCGCCAGTGATCCAGTTCTCACATACACATTTAATTATTCATGTAAGGTGTTGAATGAAAGATTAAATGTATATACGAGAACTGGATCAGTCATGACTGTGTACGCTGTCGCCATTGATCCAGTTCTCATATACACAATTATTTTTTCATTCAACACTGGATCAGTAATGACTGTGTACGCTGTCGCCATTGATCCAGTTCTCATATACACAATTATTTTTTCATTCAACACCTTACCCACGACGAAAAATTAAATGTATATATGAGAACTGGATCAGTTATGACTGTGTACGCTGTCGCCAGTGATCCAGTTCTCACATACACATTTAATTATTCATGTAAGGTGTTGAATGAAAAATTAAATGTATATACGAGAACTGGATCAATTATGACTGTGTACACTGTCCCCAGTGATCCAGTTCTCGTATACACAATTATATTTCCATGTACACAGCCGCCAGGACGAAAAATTAAATGTGTATATGAGAACTGGATCAATTATGACCATGTACATAGTCATACACACGCTGTCCCCAGTGATCCAGTTCTCATATACACAATTATTTTTTCAAACAACACCTTACATGAAAAATTAAATGTATGTGTGAGAACTGGATCAATTATTACGGTGTACACTGTCGCCAGTGATCCAGTTCTTGTATATACAATTATTTTTTCATTCAACACCTTACATGTATATATGGAAACTGGATCACTGGCGACAGTGTACCCAGTTCTCGGACGCGTCTCTGTGCCAGTGATCCAGTTTCTCATAACGCCCGCAAATGTGGCGGCACGAAAAATTAAATGTGTATATGAGAACTGGATCAATTATGAAAGTGTACCAAGTTCTCGGACGCGTCTCTGTGTCTGTGACCAGTATCTCATAACGCCCGCAAATGTGGCGGCACGAAAAATTAAATGTGTATATCAGGTGCAGTTCCAGCAACGCAATCGCTCGCGTTCGTTGCTGGATCGCAAGCGAGTCCACTGCTCGACAGACGGCACTACAGACGGAAGACAACTTCTTTCTGTGACGCAAGCTGCACATGTTGCGGCAGCGGACACCACAGCTACCACAGAGGTCGACCTCACATGTGGGGGAAGTACTAGCGGCCAATGAAGAGAGCGAAGGCATATGAACAAACTCTTCGAATGACTGAATGTCCCTAGTTCCACAGTGCCTCACTCCCACACGAGGAAATCGTTCACGCCTTCAGATTCACCATCTCGGCGCTCAGGTCCCAAAACTGCTGCGCAACCTGCACAATTGACGCCGATGCTCATTTTCGTGGTCACTTCACAAACCTCTGCAGGTGTGCATTCTTTCATCGGATGTTCGATCATTCAGTGGGTCATCGAACATGTGTCAGACAGCATTGCTGCCGCACCTCCGCCGCAAACCCTGCTCACCTTCACGTCATAGCTCTCCTCGCTCGTGGTCTTGGGCTTGCAGTCGGCATAATATTTGCCGCTCACGCTCACCACCTCCGGGCTGGTGGCCAGATAAATCGACGTCTGCGCGCCTTGGATGGGCGTCTTGGTGATGGCTTTCGAAGCAAACTGCAGCGGCTTCTGCAGGATGCCCGGCAGGTCTGGGAACAGATACCTGTGCCAGTCAATCGAGCGGGTGAACGCTCGCCACACCACCAGGGCGCCCATGTCTGCATCGCTGTGCTACCATCAGGCTGGTGGGCAAGGCAGGGAAGCCCCGCGGAGATCGTCCTTACCTGCCCAAGTTCGTCCCCACGATGCCCGGGTGGAGCGTGTTTGCTGTGCAGTTGTCTTCAGGCTTGAGCCTCCGCGCCAGCTCATATGTGTACAACACGTTCGCCAGCTTGCTCTGACCTGCAAACATCATTATAGATCATGGCTGATTGATTACCCTTTGTGATTGTGCCATGCTGACGCTCATGCACAGGAACCAGGCGCACCGTACGCGCCCCACGGCGTGTAGATGCCGCGCATGTTGATGTTTTCGAGGTGGATGTGGCCGAAAGAATGTGCCGAGCTGCTGACATTGATAATCCTGCTGGGCCTGCGTCAGCAGTGCCCGGAGCGTCATTGATGTCATGGCTCTGCACATCTCTATGCAGCCTGACAGTGAACCTTTGGGTGCAGCACGAACACCATGTCGCGCTGAGCGGCTGCTTGCCTGTCGCCGGTGAGCAGCGGCATGAGCGACTGGGTCAACAGGAAATGGCCCAGGTGGTTGCAGCCTGCATACGGGGATCATAGCTCACACATCGTGGAAAATATCGGCAACACTCCCTCATGCAACACACCCCCATGCATGAATCGACCTGGTGTCCGACCTACCTAGCTGGTACTCGAAGCCATCAACTGTCTGCATCTCAGGGCAAGCCATGACGCCTGTGGCAGGAGACAGAGGGATGTCAGAGGGATGTGCACTTCATCGTAAAAAAAACCTTCATGCAGATGGTCACGCCATTTTGCAGCATACATACCGGCATTGTTCAGCAGAATGTCCAGTTGATGGCCCGGAAACGCCAGCGCCCTTTCTGTAAAGTCTCTGATGGTCGACAAGTCTGCCAGATCTATGCGCTGACATTCCAGTTTCGCTCCCGGCGTCTCCTGCCTGCCATGCCACATTCGTTTAGAGAGGAGAGATGAAGCACCCCGGTCTATCTGGACAGACTGAGGCAAGGGTGAGCACCACGTGTCGCAGGCGTGTGAGGCGGCAGCAACCACTCACAAGATTCGGGCTTTGGCCTCCTTTGCCTTCTGCAGGTCGCGACAGGCCCTGCGGGCCAGGATGACCATACTGACCATAATACCCCAGCAACAGGAGCAATGCATCTTCCAGGTAGCATGTAGCCTTGCGGCCTCATGACTCACAGCACTGTGTTGTAACCCTGCTTTGCAAGGACCCTTGCAGTCTCGAAGCCGATGCCTGTGTCATTGGACGCAAGTATTTTCATGCGAACCACATAGGCTGTCCGTGTCGGACGTTCACAAGCTCATGTACAGGTAGCCTGTTTAGGGCATGCATGCATGAATGCTGCACCTGAGTTGGCACCAGTAATTAGTGCCGTCTTCGTGTGCCCCTCCGCCTGGCAGCTGATCAGGCTGCGCTGCGTCCTGCGGCTGGTCCTGATGCTACATGCGCTTCGGAACGCCTGCGTGCACGCTCCGGACGGCATGCCCATCCTCTGCATCGTGCACTGCATGGTGCAAGCGCCGCCGGCGCGCATTCGGATGTTGAAGCTGGCCCTGTGTGGCCTGATGCAAGCTTGGATTTCAGCGTGTCTGTGATAAGACTCTCCAGCAGCCACCAGGAACGCTGAAAAGTCTTGCAATTGCTGCTGAAGCCGTGTTTGCACGACACGGCGATGCAGGTGTAAGACGTGCGATTCGGCAGGCACAGCGCTCAGCCGGCCAATGCAGATGCCAACTGACAGAACAAAGAGTTTGGTGCAGAGGAGACAGGATGGTTAATGAGGTTTTGACCGGGCTGCACCTGAGAAAAGCTGATGGTGACGTGTCAAGGCGTCGCAATCGACCGTTGCGCAGTACTTCGCGCAGACGAACAGTGAAGTGCAATGTGCAACGACCTTTTGATATCGTCTGTTTTATCAACCTCGGTGCAAGCGCTCCGGACTTGAAGAAAGTGATCGGCACGCTCATTGTTGAACGTTAATTTGCCTCTCGGTTGCCTGCAAATGGAGGCAGGGCAGAGTGCTGAGGTGCTGAGTCGCATCGCCGAGCGTGACGCGGAACGTAAGGACCGGTTGGCAGAAGCTGCTGCTGAGAGGTGTGACGAAGTGCGAGTGCATGCGTGTTTACGCCAGAGCTGATGTGCGGCGGCGGCACCTGGTAATCTGACGTGTTCGTGACGCCGCAGGAACGAGGAGACGGGGCAGGATGCAGCCGATGTGCAACGTCAGATCGACAGCATGCAGCAGAAAATTGACGCCCAGCTCGGGTGAATGACGACCTGCGCCATGACGCTGTGCCGCATTACATGCATTGATGGCCTGCTCTGCTGACACAAACGACTTCACATTGACATCCTTTCGTGCAAGACAGTTCTCATGCCACTGTGTATGTTGACAGAGCCGTCAGCGACGACACGGCAGCAGACGCAGGGTTTGCGCCTGTAGCTGCCCAGCTCGACAAGCTGCAACAGGTGCTGATGCTGCAACACTGCAAAATGGGCCAACTGCATGTTACGCGTCATTCGCAAGGCACGAGCTTATCAAAGTGTCTGCGCACGTGTCTGCAGTACCTGGCGGCCAACGCCTGGCTGCTGACGCCCTATGCGCTGCGGAAAGGGGAGGACTCTACCGCAGCGCTGCGGCAGCGGCTGGCCACTGCACAGGCAGCCAAGCGGCCGAAGAAGAAGTTCGGCTTCTCGGCCAGGTCGAAGGCCGCAGCGTCAGCCGCCGCGCCCGCCGCGGAGGCTGCGGCAGCACAGCAACTGGCAGCAGGGGCTCAGGCGGCCTCACCGCCCGAGTCCGCAGCGGCAGCGGAGCCAGCTCTGGAGGAAGCATCGGACAGGTCAGCATGCGTTTGTGTCCTCGAAGCACGATCCTGCTCAAGGAGAAGGAAGGCGGTTCACATTGCCGATGCACACGTTTGGCGATGGTCATGAGAGAGTACTGCAGAGTGTTCGTGAGCCTGCGTGAGCGTGCATCAGCTTTCTCCCCAGTCAATTGGGATTGATGTGGTATCCCAAATTCTCGGCTCTACATGTGCAGGGTGCTGCGGGGCCTGCGGCAGCAGACGCTGGTGAGGCGAGATGCAGACCTGGCAGGCGGCGATTTCAGCGTGGCGGACGTCGAGGGCTGCACCCTCCTGCTGCTTGGCCGCATGTCGGCGCTGCGGCTGCGTGGCATCAGGGGCTGCTGCATCGTGGCGGGCCCTGTGGATGGCGCCACCTACCTGGAAGGTGAGCGAGCACCTCTTTAACCCCTGAAACACGCTGTGCATCGTGGATTGACCACTTGCTGGTGTTGATAGGAGTTTCCAGGTCGCTGAAATCAGACATGCGCTGGGCCTGATCTGAGACGCTTCTCTTTGCGGTGGCCCTAACTCTCCTGTTTACATCACAGCCTGCATGCATGTTACATCCTCCCCGCAGCCATCATCTGAGAGCTTCAATGCCTTGAACGAACCTTCTGACCTGACTCAACCTCTTCGTTACAACTCACCTGTTCCCGCTGCAGATGTGCACGACAGCACGGTCGTGCTGGCGGCGCACCAGGTGCGGATACACACGTCAAAGGCGACGCGCCTGTTCCTCCACGTCGGCAGCAGCCCCGTCATCGAGCACTGCTCCGGCATGGGCTTCGGCCCCCTGACCGGCGGTCAGCGGGCGCTGCTCGGCCTGCCGCCGGCGGCGGACGCGGCGGCCGCTGCCAACCACTTTGACAATGTGCAGGACTTCAACTGGCTCAAGTCGACGCCCTCGCCAAACTGGTGCGCCACAACGTGGTCCTTGAGCCAGGACATATTGTGCATCCCTGCACCATTCCTGACACGCTGCTCCTGTTTGCCACTCTTGGGCAGAATGCTGGACCTACACATGACGGCATTTTAGTCTTCCGTCATGCTTGCCAATACCACGCCAATCTGACCTTCACGTCCTGATGACACTTGCTCCCTATTGCACCCAGGCGACTGCTGTCCGACGAGGACATCGCCTCTGCCCCCTGCCCATCGCCTGATAACATGCCTGCGGCCACCTGATGCGCGCAACGTCAAGCTCAGCATGTCCCAGATTCGGCTGTAGTCGCTTGTTATTTGGCCTTGGGATTGTCCTATCCACAGCCTGTGGGCCCCGTCCTCCTTCACGGAAGCTGGCTACCTGCAGCGCACGTGGATGACAATTTTCAAGCTTGGTGCTGCATCAGAATCGGTCACTTGTACAGTGTGTAATCATGTCGGCGTCCAAGCTCTCATTTGTGGTACCAATTGGACATGCCGCAAGACTCACATGGACTCGCTAGACTTCATTATATATGCCGCTCCGTCATATCTCGCTGGAAGCACACACATGTTAAGGACAATTTCCTCACCCTCACGGCCCGCCTGCGACGCCGCCTCAGCCGCGTCCCCCAGCGGCATTTATGACAGCATTTCGGATGGAATCTGGATCTCCATGGCCACCATCGGCATCATGCTCGGCTTGCCGTCCCAGCTGCCGGCGCTGCCGTCTTCCTCCGCCAGGTGTCGCAGCGCCACCGCCGGCCTGCTGCTTTTCACGGTGCTGCACTGCACGCTGTGGCTGCGGCTGCAGCTGCCGGCCCGCTTCCCGCTGTGCTTGTGGCTGCCGGCAGGGGCATCGTGCTCGCGACTGCGACTGCCAGCGAATCCGCGGCTGGCACGACGGCCGTGGTGGGCGCTCCCGCTCTGAGCGGGCAGCGCATCGCTGTACAGGCCGAAGGAGCGCCCGCCGCGGCCGGCGCAGCGGGCCGCGTTGCTGCTGCGGCGGCGGTTGTGAAGGCTGCCCGAGCGTAACGGCTCGGTTGCTGATGGGGAGCGGCGGCGGGGGCGCCGTCGCGTAGCGGGAGACTGACCGCGGCTGACGTTGCAGAGGCGCTGGCGGGATGCCCTGTAGGGGCTGTACGACGGCGACCGCCGGCAGCGGCTGCGCGCCAGCAGGCTGGGCGACCGCGATACATTGCGGCGCCGGCGCACTGGGCTGGGAGACAGCACCTGGCTGCGGCTGCCTCTGCTTCTGCGGCTGCGGCTGCGGCTGCGGCTGCGGCGGCGCCTGGGTCTGCTGCGGCGTCTGAGGCGCTTGTGTCGGCCCGGCTTCGAGGGCCTCCCTGAGCCGCCGCGATGGCTCTGGTTGCGGCCGTGGCCGCTGCCGCGGGCGGTCTGGAGCTCCGGCTTCCACTTGCTGCCCTGCACAGCAGCGGATTGGTGCCTGAGAGCTCGGACCGGTTGCCATGTTCATCCATGGCACTTGTCCAGGTCGAATTCCTGATTAAAAAGCACATATAGACTGCTGCTGTTTGCGGTTGGTGGCAGATTTGATAGCACATCTGTGCAGGTCCTGTGATGCTGCTGAAATAGTCCCGCCAGGGAGCGCATGCATCTGTCGCTTTGCAGAATGCATTCAGGGGTTTCTGGGTCTCAGGTTTGCCAAAAAGATGCAAACAGCAGGCACTGCTCACCAGCTGCTCGAGCTCCTCTGTGTAGGTGCGCCCCGCGGGTTGCAGCATGCTGCAGAAGCCCGCCGCGCCCTTTTTCTCGACATGCCCGCTGGAGGCGTCGCTGCGCAGGCAGACTCAGGAGTCAAATGTGGACCTGAGCTGCCATGCGCAAGCAAATGGAACGTGGGACAAGTGCAGTTGCAGTGGTCTGCATTGACAGCGCATGCACACGTTTGCCAGTACCTGCTGTGGCACGACTTGGGATCGTCCGGGCGGTCCTCAGGACCCTGTTGGCAAGCGCAAGACGCCACACGTGACAACGAGCTTTGCAGTAATCAGACGCCGCCGCACATTCCTTCACAAGTCGTCTCTTATACTAATATCTTATGACTCAACCTGCACAGCCAGCCAGTAGGAGGATGTCGGAAGCAGCGCATCGCCGTTCTGCAGGTTCTCCCCCCGCAGCTCGGTGCACCGCTGCTCCGCCGCCGCCCGCCGCCGCTGCAGCACGTCCACGGTGCTGCCCACCACCAGCGTGGCGTCGCCGGCGTACCTGCTCAACAGCGAGAAACCACAAGTGTTATCTTGTCCTCCGGTCGGCAGCCCTTTCCATTAATCTATCTGCCGCTGTTCAGACTTCGACAAAAATTGTGGTGCGCAGATTGTGCAGTTATAACGGAGTGAAAGTGTGTCTGTTTGTGTGTAGGACACCACCGTGAGCTGCAGCCGCAGGCACCAAGTGAATGAGGGTTGCAGCACACGCACGTGTTCCGACTCTTTTCCGGCACCTGCACCTCCAGCGCACCTGCCGGAGGTTTTAGAAAGCAACTTCTCTAAATCAGATTAGATTGCTTCTAAACCTGAGCGGAAGTCGTCAGACGTGACTCGGGTGAGATCGGGTTGTTGCATCAAAAACTTTTTTGCAGATCATGTAGACCGGACAGATCATCCTGTCTTTGCCAACCTGGCTTTGCGGGGCATGCAGCTGCGTCGCTGGGCGTGGGTACCCTGCAAATCAGTCTGCAACCTGGGAAAGGCTGTGTCACGCGCCAGTGCGTATCCTGCAGCCGTGCGCTGCCGGCGCAAGTTTGAGATTGCTGCCGGCAAGCAGCAACACCCCAGACGTCACGTTGCAAAAATCATGTCGGCTTCTGAGAGCTCACAAGGCCCCACGACGGCGGTGGACGGTGAGTGTCGTGCCAGAATGTTTGATGCTGCTGCTGAGTGCGCCGCGGGGTACGTGTCGTGGGGAGTCTGCGAGGCTTTGTGTTGGCACGGTTGTTCAAAGAAGTGCATACGTCTGCAGGCAGTCAGCTGGAAGGCGGCGGGCAAATCCTGCGCAACGCCATCGCCCTGGTACGGACGCCACCTGATTGCATCTAGGACAGCATGAGCGCCATGCGCACAGTGGCATGATACTTTCTTTTATGCTCTTCATGACCACCTTGTGATCTCCCGTGCTTGTGTGCCAGGCCGCAATCACGGGCACGCGCATGCGCATTGACAACATCCGCGCCGGCCGGTCGAAGCCCGGGCTGCGCCCGCAGCACATGACCGGGCTGCGCCTGATCGGCAAAATGTGCGGCGGAGAGCTGCGTGGCTGCGACGTCGGCGCGACGACTGTCTCACTTGCGCCCGGCAACCTGAGGGCCGGCCGATACGTTGCGGACACGAAAACGGCTGGCAGCTGCATGCTCATGGTCCAGGTTTGGCCTGGAAGAATTCAGTCACTCTGAGTGACTACTCGTACTTGATTGGGACGACGATCTGAACAATCTGTATGCAGCCAGTCATGACAGATGAGCCCTGAATGCGCTGTCCTCTTAGGCATTCGCCATGACGAGTGATACATTTTCAACATGTGCGTTTTGACGATATGCAGGCAGCGCTGCCGTGCGCTCTGCTCGCAAGCGGCAGCAGCGGCGATGCGGATGCTCCGCACACCACAGAGCTGGAACTGCGCGGGGGCACAGACGCGGCCATGGCGCCGGTCAGTCAAATTTCATGTGCATCACGTTTGTTCTGCTACAGAATTCATGCGATTTGAAGTCATAATACCGTCGCACCGTTCATGCAACTTTCACTATAGTATCTGCCGACACATTCTTCCATTGCCACAGCCCTACGGCTACAGCGAGCACGTGCTGCTGCCGGTGCTGCGCCGCCACCTGGGCCTGCAGCTGGACATGGAATGCCTGAAACACGGCTTCTTTCCCAAGGTAATTTCGAGTTTTTCCCAAAGTTACTGTGAACTGCTGTGGTCCTCCAAGATCTGGTCTGGCAGGATGTCGTGGCTGCCTTGCAGCGGTCAATGCGGAGATGTCAGAACACTGATTGCGATGGCTTCCCTGGCAGCTCAGCTTTCAATGGTGACCTGGCGTCCCACTGGCTGATGATTGCACACCGTCCTTACAGGGCGGCGGCATCGTCTCGCTGAGGGTGGCGGGGCTGGCAGCTGGCGCATGCCTCCCGCCCGTGCAGGTGACAGATAGGGGGGCGGTCACCTCTATATCCATAGAGGCCATCGCCTGCGGCCGGATCGATGTGCCCCTGGCGGAGCGCATGGCTAGTGCCGCTGAGAAAACCCTGAAGAAGGTGACTCTGAAGGATGGCAAATGCAACTGAATGGCATACAAGGCCCGGGCGCCTCATCAAATTCCTGTTCCAAATCAACCGGCAGCGTTTGCAGACTTCTCCATTCAAGTGTGACAAATCTGACTGCAAGCAGCGTAGGACTCTGCATCTTCGTGCGCAGGGCGATCCAATGCTGCGGGGGCTGCCCATTGCCACGAAAGCGTGGCGGCCACCAGGTGTGGACACTGGGGGATCCATCGTCTTGGTGGCGGAGACAGACACCGGCTGCATCTTTGGGGCATCAGGTGTTGCCGGTGCTTTCGGTCTGCTCTTCAAAAACGCATGTCTATTCATGCATCCTTCCGCTACCCATTGTGGCTGCTGATTGCTTGTCCCACACAGTCATGAGCATGGACAAGGTGCCTGCAGCCGGCCGCTGCCGCGTGAGTAGACTTCCGTGAGAAACGGTGCTTGCCTGTGCAGGCCTGGCGGAGAAGGGGGTCAAGGCAGAGGTTGGGCGCCATAAACCTAAGGGAAAGACCTCCAGCTGCAGGGGCGATGTGGCTATGTCAAATGACCGCGTGATGAGCACCCGCAAGGCCGCTGAATCTTTCTTGTCGTTACTGGCCTGGCGAAAGGGGGTCAAGGCAGAGGACGTTGGGCGAATCATAGCCGAGGCGCTGCTGGAAGCGCTTTCACAATCGAATTTCCCCTCGGCAAAAACCTGGCTCATCTGCGCAGGCCTGGCGGAGAGAGGAGTCAAGGCAGAGGACGTGGGGCGCATTGCAGCGGAGGCACTGCTGGAGGCGCTCGCGGCCGGCGGCTGTGTCGACGAGTGGCTGCAGGACCAGCTCGTCGTGTTCATGGCGCTGGCAGACGGCAGGTCAGTCCATTTCCGTCTTGGTGCTATCACATGTGTCGGTTCCCTGAATCTTGACGATCTCCCTTTTGAGGGCCATGCTCTTGAGCTTGAGTGATTGACTGATTCCCCATGGCAGACTGCGGCTGAAGGTTGTTGAGGTAGGTCACACGAACCCAACAGAGTCTGTGATAATGAATGCAGGTCGCAGCTGCTGTGCGGGGAGGTCACGCTGCACACGCGCACGGCAATTGCGGTGGCGGAACAGCTGACTGCCGCAAAGTTCCAGCTGGAACAGCAAAGCGGCGGACAGTACCTGGTCACCTGCGATGGCGCAGCTCTGCCGGCGCGGTGATGGTTAGGTAGTTGTAACCCTTCGGCCTCTTCTGTCGTGGGAGGACGGGCATTCGCAACTGAGTGTGAGCAATAGGAAGACCGGGATTGAATCTTGGCAACAATGCAGCTTAATGGCAGGCACGAGCGGTCTGGCTGTGCTGTGCAATTGGCGTAGTTTAACTTGGCATACTGTAAGGACTTTCAACTGCTCGCTGCACCATTTGTGCACCATGCAAATAGATGGAGCCTCAAAATGGCATGAACGCCACTGAGAAGAAGTAGTGGGTTGCAATCAGATGCAGAATGCAAGCGAACCTGGTCAGCAACGATATTGGCAGCAATTTGCTGCTGTTGTACACATGTGACTGCTGCGACACAGCCCAGGCGGGTTCAGGGTTCCCGTGTCATGCTGCTGCCCGGGCGGCATCACAGGCGGGGCCGCTGCCCCTTGTATGCCACGCCTTTCACCTCGAAGTCGTCTGGTGGCTCGCACTCCTGCGGCAAGTAAACATGCGACAATCGTGAATCACCTCCGCTACAGACGTGCACTAGACATAAGGTGTGCCATTGCTTGCTGCTAGTCAGGAAAACGTCTCCTGTTACTCACCTCCAGAACTGCCGTGGTGGAAACGCCGTTTTTCACCTCACTGTAGTAGGTGCAATCCCGTTCTGCAGTTGCACGCACTGCTGCGTCACGAGCCAGAAAAATGTGGGGGCATCACAACGCAGACACGAAAATATGCATGAACTGGCAACATGATCGTGATGCATATCTCTGTCAGGTTGAGCTCAGAATGTCAGCACTCGCCTCCGTGCACGTCATAAGGCGGACAGAGCACGTCCAGCACCGCTGTGTCTGTGATGGCTGTGAAGGCGTGCATGTTGCCGCCCGTCTCTGGCCCTAACACTGACGGACCGTCACCGGCGGACACCTCCTGATCAGCCACCAGCGCGGCCTGCCGCTGCTGCTTGTCGACCCAGTCAAAGGACCGCACTTTGAGGGAACCATATAGCACCCTGCATGTTGGAAGAAAACCCACGTCAGCTCCCCTGGAACCACACAGGTATTCCGTTTCGTTCCAGAGCAATTTTGTACTTTTGATTCCTGGAAAGTACAATCAATGACACATGATTCCTTCGTACCTAGACAGCACGTGCATGCCGGGGTGGTTGTGCAGCGGAAGCGCCGCATTCGCACGCAGCGCAAAGATCCCCATGCTAACATTCCTGTCTTCGTATCTGCGAGACGGCCACGGAATGGTTCAGCCGATCGGCACTGATAAACTGTGCAACTACAACATGATGAAGGAAGGAAGAAGCACAGCAGTGTGGCAGCAGCAAAATGGGACGCGCACATGTGCTGATAGGCAATGGGGTGCGGCCACCGGTGCAGCCCATTTGTAGCCGCTGCTGCCGCGCCAGTCGCCTGGGCCCCGCTCTTGTCGATCGGGGCTTCAGGGGACAGCCCCAGATCCTCCAGTGGCACCTTCGCTGTCGATCACAGGTGCAAGAGGTATCGGGAAAAAGCATTTGATCAATGAAGGCTGCGGCATGCTGCGGCATGTGCTGCTGTGCTTTGATGGCTTCCACACAAGTACTTCATCAACTGCAGGTATTGGATACAGTGTTCCTTGAACGACATGCAAAGCTCACCCAGTGCCGCCTCGACGCCGCGCAGGGCTTCGTCGCATGGCTGCCGGCTGAACGCCGTGGCGGCCTCCAGCAGCGCCTGTAGCTTGCTAGGAGTCGCATTCTTCTGTCGGCTGAAGCTGGGCCAGAACCCCATCGTCCGTGGCTGCTCGGCAGCTGTCGCAAATGACCTCAGCGGTGCGCCGCGCTTGCTAGCGCTGCCGCAGTGAAGCTTCCAGGTGGTCCGGAATGGACGCACGTGTGCCTCAAGTCTGCAGCGAGACAACGCCGGCAGCAGCATGCAGCTGGGCAGCCTGCTGTGCAGCGTTCGCAGGCTTGCAACGTCCACTGACGTGGTGCGGGATGCAAACAAAAAATTCGCGAGACAGCGTTGCGACTTGGACTGCATAGCCAGCGACACCTGCGATTCCGACGAACAGCGGTAATCACAGAAATGCCGTCAAAGCGCGCGCGCCTCGTGCATCTCGCCACGCGAAAGCAGACCTCCCTCGCCAACACAACTCCGAAACAACCTCCCTGCTTCATTTTCGAGGCCCACCAACGCTCATTCGGAATGCACCGTTGTCAGGGCGGCTCTGCAACAGCTTGACGGCTGCGCATGTTGTCACAGAAGTCGCCGCACGCATTCGAGGTCGTACATACCTTGCCCCGATCGTCCGCTTAAGAATTGCACACCGCGGCTGCGTTCGGCCGAATAGACAACCCGACTTCATCTGAGGCTGAACTCGGAAGCCTCTCAAACTCCTGTGGGAGCTCGAATCGAGTGGTTGTTCCGGCTCCTACTGCATTCCTCAGCAGGTGGAAGCTGCCTGCACAGCTCGAGACAGTGACAGAGAGGAGAAGGAAGTCGCAGCAAGCTGCTGCAGAGTGTGGCTGCAACCCAATCAGCCCACTGCTACAGAGCCACGGCTGCAGATTCGCAAATCCTGCAGCATGGCTGCGGCGCGGTCCTCCGCGCTGGGCGATGTCATTGTGCCCGTCATCAATCGTCTCCAGGACATCTTTGCCCAGGTGAGGCATATGTTGGTGATGCTGCAGCCACACTCGTACGCCATGAGGACCTCTGCCAATAATGCTGAACTCCCACCCGGCCGCGCAGGTGACTACGGATTTCAAGCTCGAGCTGCCGCAAGTGGCAGTCGTCGGCAGCCAGAGCAGCGGCAAGTCCAGCGTGCTAGAGAGCCTGGTGCGAACCATCTCCGTCCGCCTTCCGGATCACTTTGCAGCACCCAATGCATGGCTGCATTCAAGTTGATGCCGCCTGCATGTTAGCTGCTTGGTCCCCAGCAGCATGCTAGAACACAAGCCTGCCACAGATACAAAGAGCTTCGTGCTTCCGACACGAAACGCCCTGTTCTGCTACGCAGGTCGGCCGCGACTTCCTCCCGCGGGGACCTGAGATCTGTACCCGCCGGCCGTTGGTGCTGCAGCTGGTGCGCACCTTCACATCAGCAACCCTAACATTTGCGGCATGGATAAACTTCATGTCGTCTATGAATGCACGACTGATCCAGCTCTACATTACCCGATGATGCTGAAGAGTGCGCAACGATTGGCACATTTTGGTCTAGCATTCACATTCACAGCGCTAATGCTGCAGGTCAAGTCGTCACCGGGCCCGGGCAACGCGCCGCCGCCAGAGTACGCAGAGTTCCTGCACTGCCCCAACAAGCGCTTCTTCGACGACGAGCGCATCAGGGAGGAGATCCAGAGCGAGACGGACCGCCTGACGGGCACCAACAAGGGCATCTCCGACCGCCCCATCCGCCTCAAGATCACCAGCCCCCATGTCCTGTGCGTCGTTTCACCTATCTTCCTGTGCAGGTTTCGTGATGGATAGCCACCAACAAGGGCATCTCCGACCTTTTGATACACGTCAAGATCACCAGCCCCCATGTCTTTTGTTTCGCCTGTCTTTCTGCTCATGCCTCATCGCGGACTATGTCGTCATGCAGGACAGCCACACCGCCTTGAACACCAAAGCATGCCGCTGTTGGCACCACGTGCAGCTGCCGATTACGGCAGGATCCAATGTGAGCCTGTTTGCAATCAGCCACATGGCATACTGTGTGTACAGGCGATGACGCTGGCGGACCTTCCCGGGCTGTCCGAGGTGCCTTTCAGCGACCAGCCGAGCGACAATCTCATGCTGGACTTCGTGTTCCAGTTGTCTAAGCCATATTTTCTTCCTGCAGGACGATGACGCTGGTGGATCTCCCCGGGCTGTCCAAGGTGCCTGTCGGCGACCAGCCGAGCGACATAGAGGCGCGCACCCGCGCCATGATCCTGGACTACATCAAGCACGACACCTGCATCGTGCTGGCGGTGTCGCCCGCTAATGCCGACATCGTCAACTCGGACGCTCTGGAGCTGGCTCGCAGCGTCGACCCCGCCGGCCACCGCACCATCGGCAAGCCCTTGCCTACTCATTGACGCCCTTGCCCAGGGGGCATGCCGGGCGTGGTACAACCAGCAGCCACATCGTCCTGTTGCTGCCGTTCCAGTTAACTCGATGCAATGTCGTTCGACCAAGTCGATTTTTCTGGCATGCTCTTTAGCATGCACACAGTGCTGTATCAAAGCCTTTGCGCTCTGACCCGCATTTTTCCCGGGAACTGTATCGACTAAAGTTGTTGTTTGTTGTTCCATAGGCGTGCTCACAAAGCTGGACATCATGGACCGGGGCACGGACGCGAGCGCGGTGCTGCGCAACGAGAGCGTGCCGCTGCGCCTGGGCTACATTGGCGTCGTCAACCGCTCGCAGCACGACCTCAACACGGGGCTGAGCATGGCGGACTCGCGTGCGGCGGAGGCCGACTTTTTCGCCTCCATGCCCGAGTATGCCGACGTGAGCGTACTGAAGGCCTTCATTGCTCGTGCTACCTGAGATACTCATTTGAAGCCTGTATCAAAATGTGCGTGCTGCGGATCACGAACATGGGGCCTGTCCTTCGCCTCTGTGCCTGAGTGTGCGGACATGCATGGACGCCCGCTGGCTACCTGCTTCACATGCTACGGCCTGGAGATATTGCACCACCTTGTGCATCACCTGCTGTGCACGTTGTTTCCTACCAGCCTTGCACTGTACTAATGTACATGACCATCGAATCACACAGCATTCTTCTCGTATTCACCCACAGGTGAAGAGGCAAACGGGCATGGGCGCGCTGGCGCTGCGACTGAAACACCTCCTGGTGGAGCACAACCGGGCGAATTTTTGGTCACATCTGCTTACAGTATCTGGAACATCTCCATACGCAGGTGAAGGGGCAGACGGGCATAGGCGCGCTAGCGCTGCGGCTGAACCACATCCTGGTGGAGCACATCAGGGCGCTGCTGCCCAGCCTGCGGGCGCACCTGGAGGAGGCCGCTGAGCGCCGGTCCAAGGAGCTCAAGGTCTACGGCGTCATGCCGCCCGGCAGCACCTCCGCCGCCAGGTGTCCTTCAATACCTGCAAGAGGTTCCTTGAAAAGCAAGTCTCGGCGCTGCCTTCTCGCCCTACGAGCACACTGTTCGGGAGCTCAAGGTGTACGGCATCTTGCCGCCGGCAGCACCTCCGCTCCAGGTAGTAGCATACCCCTCAATTTCCTTGCTGATGCGGCAAGTGCACTGGGACACCCAGGGTAGCTTTTGGATAACGTGAGCTCAAGGTCTACGGCGTCATGGCTCTTGACAGCACTCCGCAGCCGGGTGATGTGTTTTATTCGAAATCACATTTCAAGACCAACGCGCCGCGCCAAGGAGCGCAAGGTCTACGGCGTCATGCCGCCCGGCAGCACCTCCGCCGCCAGGTGCTTTTCACTTGAGAGTAAACTGTACTCGTCGAGAGTATACCCTTAGCGTCGCCTTCCTCTCGACATGGGTGCGTCGTTCAGGGAGCACGAACATGTACAGCGTCATGCCGCCCAGGAGCACCATCCCAGAGCACCATCTCCATGGGTGAGCAGCCCCTGGGCATGCCTCCTCCCTGCGAGAATGCAAGGGGAATGAAAAATCAATTTGCGAAGTGTCATGCAGCAGCAGCGCCGCACACCGTCAGGGTCCAGGTCTGCAAATCGCGCGGGAAGCCATGGCCCACTAAGGGTTCTCGTTCACAGATATGGAGTAGTCTTGACAGGAGCCGCTGACTTCCATGGCCTTCCTGGACCCGCAGGGGCGCGCTGCTGCTGCAGCTGCTCGACAGCTACGCGACGCGGTACGCGGAGATGCTGGACGGCCGGTCCGAGGCGCTGCCGGTGAGTGAGCTGGCCGGCGGCGCGCGCATCCGCCACATCTACCAGGACATCTTCGTCAGGGGCCTGGACGACCTCAACCCCTCCAGGTGCCCCGCAGGCTCCACGGGGATGCTAAGTCTGCTAAGTTGGACTCACTATCATGCAGGCGCATCTGGTCTGCACAAATCGCCGACACATGCGGCGACTGAAGTGCCGCGCGTCTGTTGTTACCCTTGATCACGAACACTTTCAGGCGCCAATATGTCTGCAGCTTGCTCTGTTTGTGACTGAAGCTGTTATGGCTGCTGGCGCAGCGAGCTCACGGATGAGGATGTGCGGACGGCGATCAAGAACAGCGGTGGCGTCAAGGGCAGCCTGCTCATCCCCGAGGCGCCCTTCGAGCTGCTGGTGCGGTTCAATACAGATTGCACCATAAGTATGATTTCATGAAGTCCGCTTGTGGTTGTACACAGCAGGTGGCAGCATTCAGCCACAACACCAGTTCCAACAGCCTGGTCACAAGTCACGATTGTGGTGCAGGTGCGGCGGGCGATCAGCCGACTCCTGGCGCCGTCGCTGCAGTGCAAGGAGTTTGTGCATGGGGAGCTGCTGCGCATCGCCGGCCAGTCGGCGCCGGCCGACGTCGCCCGCTTCCCCGTCCTGCAGGTGCTTCCTCCCAGCTTTTGACTCTCGTGGCACTCTCACTGCAGAGCACAGTGCACTGGTGGACAGCCTCTTTTAGTAGGCTTCACTTTAAATGGCCTGCGTGCTATGGGAGAAAACTCTATCGCAACCACGTGTATTTCCCTCACCTATTGGCAACATAGACAGCATCTCAGCCTGCAAGTTGTGTGAGTAGGGGAATATTTACATCTGCTGCAGCGGCGGCTGATGACGGCGGTGGAGGACTCCATCCACACCCACATAACGCATTTCGCCTTGAGAATAGAGCTGTCATTTGGACACTGCAGCGGCGGCTGATGACGGCGGTGGAGGATTTCATCAACGAGGGCGCCGCGCCGGCGGAGCGCATGATCCGCGACCTGGTGGCGTGCGAGCACGCGTACATCAACACGGACCACCCCGCCTTCGTCGGCGGCAACCGCGCCATCGCGCAGGTGTGTCGCTTCGTGCGATGGCTTCCCTAGCATTGGCAGAGGAACGCAGACGGGCATCATTGCTGCCGGGTACTGGATCTACACAGGCCCATGCTCATACGGACTTTTCTCTCATCGGGTCCAAGTGATGACCTGTGCAGGTGCTGGAACGAAGGTGCAGCTCCAGCCAGAGCGGCTGCAGCGACGACGAGGTCAACGGCAACGGCAGCGAGGTGCCGCATGGCCGCTCGAAGTCCACAGGTACTGTTTACTTCTCCTGTTGCATAGGGCAGCTTGCTGTGTGCATTGCATCTCTTCAGCTCTGAAAGCCAAATCTCTGAGGTGTCGGCTTCCACGGACAATATCACCCTGGCAGAGCTGTGGACGAGTGTTTCTCGCGACTTGTTTCCTGCAGGCAGCCTGCCGCAGCAGGCAAGCGCTGCTGCGGCGCACAGCCGCCATGGCACCCGCGGCCAGGCACAGGAGCCTGCCCCATCGCCCGCTCGCAACCCCAAGGTAAGCTGTGCACCATCTACAGCGGTGCATCCATCAAATACACCTTGGTCTATCCCATCGTGCACATCATTGCGACACCTCTTGACAGCGCAGATTCGAGGATCATGTGGTTGGGCGCAGGTGCACCTCAGCAGCGGCGTGGCGGGCGGCATCATCCCGGAGCTGTTCCGGCCAGAGGACCTGCTGGGCTCCTCCATCACCACCTCTGCGCAGGTGCCGGCTCCGGCCTGTTTGCAACACGTGTCTCGAGACTGAGTTACGGTGCCAGCCAGCAGCGTCTATGTCCTCAAAACCACATGGAGTGTGGTGTGCTGGTCGGCTTTGCGCTGTGTCGCGGTCTCTGTCGTCCAGCATGCGTCCCTGCGCCAGCTGTGTTGATCCATCTCAGCACGTTCTCCTGGCGCAGTCGGCGGCGGCTGTGACATCCACCACGGCAGCGCCAGCCGCCGCGCCGCGCTCAGAGGCAGACACAGAGGACGCACGCTCCGGCGGCTGGCTCACCGGCTGGCTCGGCGCTGGCTCGACGCCGCCGCAGCCGCCGCGCCGCGGCCAGCGCAGCAAGTCGACGCTGCATCAGCCGCCCTCGGTGCGCCCCAGCGGGCGATTTGCACCTCGCAAAGCGAGTCGAGGGCAGGGCTGAGCGTTGCGTGCACCACGGCAGAAACTCTGATCGAGCTGGCCGCAGCGGATCAGCCATTTGCATGTCCGTCCTTGCCTCTCCGGGATTTTGAATCCCTTTTCAACAATCGAACCTTGCACCTGCCACGCTACGGGTGCCAACGGACATCACGGAGCAGGAGGAGATGCAGGTGGAGGCGACGTGCATGCTGGCAGACTCCAGACGACTCCATAATATAGGCTTTTCATGCGGTGCAGACGCTGCGTGTGCCAACGGACATCACGGAGCAGGAGGAGGTGCAGGTGGAGGTGACACGCGTGCTCGTGGAGTCCTACTTCGACATCGCCCGCAAGAACCTGCAGGACGCCGTGCCCAAGGCCGTCATGCACTTCCTGGTGCGTTTTCCTCTTGCACTTTCTGGCGCATTTCACCCCAGGGTTTTAGGATTCAGGATCGTAGGCGAGCACCTGCAGGACGCCATGCCCAAGGCCGTCATGCACTTCCTGGTGCGCCACTTGCTGAAAACATTCTTGCAAGGCGTACGTCCTCGCGACGGGGCATGCCTTGCTGTGCGTGCAGATGCGATTCTCATATTCCGGTGCGAATGTTGTACCATGCTTTGTAGCTCGTGCACCTCCATGGTGTTGTCGTTGTCGCCGTCCTTTCGGTAATGGCCAAGCTCGACGAGGTGTTGCTGTGCCTGCAGGTGGGGGCGGTGCAGCGGGGCATGCAGCAGCACCTCATCCACACCCTCTATCGGTGAGGCTAGCCAGTCACAGGAGGTCCAGCGCATCAGGTCGCGTCGCTTCTCACTGTGCAGCAGTGCGCGCCGGCATGCGGCATGAGCTTTGCTTCGAACCACGAGGATTCGAGGCTCGGTGGGTGCCCGTTGCGCTATCGACAGGCCAGCGGAGTACATGACGTGTGCGCTCGAGCTTCTTGCCCGCCAGGCAGGACATGTTCGAGGAGATGATCAAGGGCGGGCGGACGCTTAAGCATGTATCTTCACTTTGGTCTGGCCAGGGAGGACCTGTTCGAGGAGATGATAAAGGAGCGGGCGGATGTGGCGGCCAAGCGGGACGAGTGCCGCATGGCGCTGCGCGCACTGAAGGAGGCGCTCGCAGCTCTGGAGTCGCTGCCCTCCGAGCTCATCAGCCGCATCAACGGTGACAGATTGTCTCAGCCTACATACAGATCAGATCATCGATAGCATTGTGCAATGACAATGAAGCAGACATGGCAAACAGCTGTCAGCGGGAGACGCAGCCTTCCGGCCTGATGAGCCGCAGCAATGGTGAGTGCGCCAGGCAGGAATGCGATATGTACCTCCGGTTTCCCGTGCACTCTGTCTGCTCCTGATATATGGGAAAGGCTTGAGGTAACGCGGAATGGCAGCAAGGCAGCCTTCAGAATCACACAAATTTGAATTGACTCGAGTATCTTGCTGTGCAGCTGCCGGCGTCGCAGAATCGGAGCCAGCCGTGCCCAGGCGGGCGCCCAGCACCAACAGCTCCCAATTCGTGGTGCGTTTTCTTTGCGTCCGGGTGCCTGCCTGCTGTGAGCTTGGTCTTTCAAACTGTTGACCACACGTGTTGGTGTCTAAGCATCGTCGCACTCATTCTGCGCCGCCTTGCACCCTTGAAGTACGCTGAACTTTGTCTGCCGAATCACAGCAGCTGTCATATCCGTCTGGTATGAGCTTCTCGACGCTGTGTGTTTCATGCGGTCCAGGTGCGCAGCAGCAGCGGAGCGCTTGCGCGCATGTCGTCGTCATCGCCAATGCATCTGCCTACGGGCCCATGGACCTGAGGGCTACAGCAGCAGGCATCGTGCCGGTGGCGCGGCCATTGGCGGATGAGCTGGTGCAGCGAAGTGCGCAGCGTACCGGGCCGGTGAAACATACGTGGTGTACTTATGCAAGCAACGAGCACTGTCGTTCTTTGGTTTTCAATTGTGTTCTGAAGCTTGTCAGCTTCTCTAGGCGCGTGCTTTCTGGGTGAGAGCGCCAATTTAGCTTGCCTGGTGGTCAATGCGCCGCCGCAGTTGCCGAGGGTTCGGCAGCATACAGCCAGACTCACATATGCCTTGACATCCACATCCATCCTGTAAACTGGGGAGGTCTACAGAGAGCTTGGCGTCGAGCTCAAAGCGATGCTGTGTCCACACGACACATCGGCAGCTTGGTAATGCACGTGCCACGGACACTGTCGACGAAAGTTCGGAGCTCTGTCCAGCAGTGCAGAGGTTCCGTTCGTTCGATTCATTCACCAGATCTCTAGGCAACGCCACAGCAATCGCAAAGCATGTTGTGCCGGTTGCAGACCTCCGCTTCATTGCTGAGCATTCGACAGCGCAACCTCGTTGCAGCCCGCCCGCTCTGGGCACCGTTCACGAGGCAGAGCCTGCGTTCGATGTCAACGGGGCGTTCACGCACGTCCAGCAGCACGGTGGCAGCGCAGGGCAGTGCGTTGGACGCACTGAAGAAAGTCTTCGGCATGGGCGGCACCGTGCGCAACCCCATTCTTTCCATTGCGCCAGTTCGAGTGTGTGGATTCCTTTCTGCAATCAAAATGGACGCATGGTCTGTGGGACTGACGAAGTGTCACGTACTCATCCTCTGCAGCGCCTGATGCAGCGCAATGTGCATGCGACATGCAGCATGCGTGGGCGCCATGTTGCGTCTATGGTGAGACTGCTGTGGCCGCAGTCCAGGATTTAAGGTCGGCCACACCAACGTTTAGAGGGTACTGTGTTGCATGGTCACAGGCATTCCAGCAGGATTCCGGGCTGGAGTACCAGATTGACACCGGCGCCTTTTTCCTGGACAATGCGCCAAGCTGGGCGGAGCTGCAGCAGCTCGTGGAGCAGCGAATGCAGGAGACAGGCGGGTCGTAATTGTAATGTCATATAATCTAATTCCCAAACTCAATTGTCCATCGTGCTGCGAAGCGTCACTGTCCAGGTGCCAATGCAGGTCTCGAGTCCGGTTTTGCAGCGTCTGGCACGGCAGGGAGCTCAGAGCAGCACCAGACAGGCTGCATGCTCGCCTCAAATTAAAGCTCAATGTGTGTTTCCGACCGTGTGTGCACCCGGCGGCAGGCACCCAGCAGCTGGACGCGGATCTGGATAATGGCCCAACCAACTCGCGGTCCCTGCGCCGCATGTTTGGCCACTCGGGGGAGCCGAAGCTGAAGCTGTACAGGTGTGTCCTGGGGTTGATTGCGTGCAGCTGGCTGAGACTAGCGCCAGCGACGGTGCAGCGCTGTCATGAGCAGACAGCCGGTCTCTGTGGTCTTGGCACCACATTTTCGCAGCACGCATACTGCGCTTCATTGGAGATTTGGCGCTATGTACCTCAAGGTTTCATCCTGCAATTTCCGCACAATGTTTGCGACTTGATGGCTCCCAGGGACAGCGCAGCGTGGTGCCCGTATTGCGAGAAGGTGTGGCTGCAGCTGGAGGAGAAGCGCATACCTTACGAGATCACAAAGATCAACATGCGCTGCTATGGCTCCAAACCCAAGGAATACACCGACATCGTGAGTTCGGATTTTGCCCACTACATTCACCTCCAAAACTCCTCGCAAGGAAGCCATGTGCATGCACTAGCTTGTGCAAGAGTTGTGGGGAGGCTTCCCGGCGGGCGGCACGCACTGCTGTGCGAATTGTGACTGAACGTGTTTGCGTGCATGGTCTGGCAAGCGGTCACAGGGCTGCTGTACCGGAACCGCCAGAACTGATGAGCGGCTGATTGACTATGCGGCGCCGTCATGGCAGCGCATTAATCACTTTGTCAATGTTGACTTCAATGTACATATTCACATGTATGCTGCAGGTGCCGTCGGGGCTGCTGCCAGCAATGGAGCTCAACGGCTGTCTCACCATCGGCAACATCGCGGCGGCGCTTGACCAACTGGCGTGCTTGAGTAGTTGGAAACACATCCTCATTGGGCTGCAGGTGCCGTCGGGGCTGCTGCCGGCGATGCAGCTCAATGGCCGCCTGATCATCGAGTCGGACGCCATCATGGCGGCCCTGGAGCGAGAGTTCCCGGACTTCAAGCCGCTGCTGCCGCAGGCCGGCAGCGCCGCCGCGGGCCGCGTGAAGCCGCTGCTGCGCCTGGAGCGCCGCCTCTTTGGCGACTGGCTGCGCTGGCTCACCTCCGCCTGGTCTGGTTTCTGTTGGATTCGCCTCGAAATCTCAGGCTCCCCGTCCACCGAAATGCGTCAAGCTGCGATACGGGTATCTGTTTGGGAGCGCCGCCTGACTGGCGAGTGGCTGCGCCGACTCACCTCCGCCTGGCAAGAGTCCTCATACTTGCATTCCAGCACGAGCGTTTGGATGGAGCGCCTGAGCCTGAGGTGCAAGGCCTGAGTCTGCGGCGGCCATGCACCTCTGCCTGCTGGGGATGCATGTCTGGCGCCAGTTGGCGCTCGGTCGTGCCTGTGCATCCACACGCAGGTTGAACAGGGCACCACTAATCGGCGGCAGCCGCCCTCAGCTTCAAGCGCAAGGGCGCAACCAGGCACGGCTTCGAGCAGCTGACTGCACATGCATGATGACCTCCTTCCACATTTGACTGCAGGAGCAACGACGCCAACCGGCAGGGCTTTGAGCATACCATGGACAGGCAGTCCGTGAGCAGATCATGACGCATAAACCTTCCGTTTGACAAACAACGCCGTTTTGCAGCAGCGACGATGCGAGCCAGCAGGGCTTCGAGCAGATCACGAAACAACAGTCCTCAACCAAAACCATCTGCTGTTGTGCAGGAGCAACGACGCGAACCGGCAGGGTTTTGAGCAGACCATGGACGCCGTCGACGCGGCGCTGGCGGAGCAGGAGGGACCCTACTTCCTGGACGACTTCTCCCTCGTGGACTGCGTCTTTGCACCCTTCCTGGAGCGCATTGGTGAGATGTGTTCATCATCCGACATGTTACCAGCTCAACGTGGTTGTCACAAAACTCACCTTGATCTTCACAGCGTTGGTGGCTTGGGGTCGACGCTCAGCATGATTTTCAAGCGCCGGTTTTGCCCCGCTGCGGCGAGGAGGGGATGGAGCTGGGACCTGCATCGGGCGGGTGTCATCGTTCTGTGCCATCTGCCACCCGCCTGGATGCCCTCCCTGCTCACTTCGTCTCGCAGCTGGCAACACGGCATAAGGCGTATCGTAGCTGGCTGGACAGACCTATCGAGAGATGGGTGTTTTGTGTTGCAGCGGCCTCAAACTTTTGAAGTGAAGGCTTGGCGGTGCATCTCATGGGGCAACACCTTGGCTAGCTCTAGCAACTTGTTGAGAGCAGGTGTTGCATGCGTCTGTCGAGATCGGTGTTTTGCTGCATGCAGTCGCGTCGATTCTTCACTACAAGGGCTTAGCAGTGAGGGGCCAGGGGCGGTGGCCCGCAATCGACGCCTGGTTCAATGCGATGGAGACGCGCGAAACGTACCTGGGCATCAAATCGGACATCTACACCCACGTGCACGACCTGCCGCCGCAGATTGGCGGTGCGCCAAACACACAACACGAAATCGAACAAGCTGAGTTCTTTTGCTTCATTCCCAGCATGGATGGAGCTGTGCCTACACGATGCTCAATTTCTCCAACTCATCTTGTCCTCCAGGCTGCGTGCTGCTGCCGGAGGCGGAGGGAATTGCCGCGGCGCTGGACGGCGCAGACAGCAAAAGCTGGCGCCTGCCGCTGCCGCCCCTGAGCAGCAGCTCAAGTGCCACGTCCCTCGAGTGCCACGCCCCAGGTGACACAATTCTTCGGGATTGTACTGCAACGCAACTGGCGCCTTGCACCCTGCGGTCTGTGCTGGAAGGGTCCTGAGGAATAGAACTTTCAAATGCACAAGACGACTTGATACTCTCCCGAAGGCTGTGGCGTTCGTTTCGCAATTGCTGATCACTGTGTGGCCCTCGAGCGAGAGTTCGAGACAGACGACATGTCTGCTCACAACCAAGTGCATTGCAGCCACATGCAGCCACCTCAACATAGAATCATGCACATGCAGCCACCTCAACATAGAATTCGACTCAAAACTGAAACGCCTGGCAGGCAAGGATGCGGAGCGGGCTGACCCTAGAACACAAGCTCTACGAAGCTGTTCGGGCTCTCAAAAGTAGATGCAATTAACAGGCGAGGAGCCGGAGCGGGATGTGCTGCACGCGGCGTACCGCCTTATCTTCAACCACGAGGCGGTCGTGCGCTTCAGCCTGCGGGGGCCGGGAACCCCGGGGCAGCCGCCGGTGTCGGCGCCGCTCGCGGACCCCAATGCCCTGGCGGCCACCCAGTACCACGACGCCGCCGACGCAGGTGAGGGATCGTCGCGGTGGGGTCTGAAAGCTTCTCAAACGGCCACCTCCAAACTTCTGGTGACGTCTCAGTACCATGCCGCCGCCGAAACAGGTGCTGTTCTCCAGGTTTATGATGCTGATGTCATCAAAGGTTAAAGATCGAGGTGCGGTTTCTCCGCCTTGACAAAAGTCGCCCCTGCAGCATTCATCACCGGACCATATGCTGCCTTGGTTCTTTCACCAGGATTGAAAGTGGAAACGATCGCATTGCAGAGCTGTGGCTTGCGGCTTTTGCTGCTGCTGGGCATGGACGCCAAGCAGGGCGGTGACCGGGCGCTGATCCAATCGAACTGTCAATATAAAATAACGGTGACATTGATACGTCGATTGTAACTGTGAGAAAACATTTGAAAATTACAGGGCTGAGGCATGTGGCACACGCGCTGCTGGTGGGCCCGGACGCCAAGCAGGGCGGCGAGCAGCCGCTGCGGGTGTGCGCCAGCCGGCCGAGCGAGGGGAGGAGGGCATACGACACCGGTGCCGTGCAGCTGGCCGCAGGTGTGAAGGCTCAAATCGGCTTTGCTCTGTTCGTCGCCCCTCTTTCCCTTGCTGGATAGGATGGATCCTCCATCTTGTGACGCCTGGCAGCTAACCGCAGTCCATCAATGGGGCGGCTGCCTGATGCCTGAGCTGTCAAGTGGGTGTGTTTGCTGCATGATGCAATAACTGCTGCTGGGTCGTATTCAACATAGTCGTGCAGCGCATGGCTGCTGCTTCCCGATAGTGCCCCTGCCTTGACACCTGCCTTGAACGTCACCATAAACACCTACAAAGAATTGGCTTCAGCCGCTGTGTGCCGTGCCGCAGGGTACCTGCGGGCGCGGGTGGGGGTGCCGCGAGACCTGCCGCTGCCCGCTGCACGCCAACTACGCGCACACTGCAGTTGGCTGATCGACAGCCTGGAGGCCTGATCATTTGAAAAATTCTATTGTATGTGCGAGAGGGGTTGCAAGAGGCATTTGTACGACATCTTTGGCAAGGGGCCGTGGTGGCAGAATCACTGTTGCGTCATGAACTCGACGGCATTGGGCTTCCGTTGGGGATCTTTCTGCGCATTCATCGAATGGTGTGGAAATCTGTTTGTCAAAAGCAATCTGGCCTGTGCACACGTTATTGTCCAATCATAGCTAGGAAATCAACAGATGACTGTATCTTTATCATACAGACAACTCTGCCCCGGCTTCAGCTCTATTCGTTCATGCGGCGTCTCCGAGACATCCACAATCAAATGGATGCGCGTCACAGAGCTGTTGTTGTCCACCTGCGCGTCAGCACATAACATCGTCATTCATGGTCTGCACAATAATTGCAGAAATCCTGCAAGGTATATGTCTAAATTCAAGAGAAGCTGTGTATTGCGGCCAGCTCTGAGCCACGTAGCACGCGCCACCTTCTGCTGGCTTTTCGCTTCTTCGAGCTTGCAGCAGCAAGCCGTGACAGGGACAGAGATGGGAAGCTAATTTCTCATGTGGTGTCAAAAGTGACCTTGTGCGGCAGGGCATTGTTGAGCTCGAACACCTGCCCCTCTCCCAGTGCCACCGGCCAGCAATCATCGGGTCCCGCCTCGACGCCGGCCACGTCGTCATGTCGCAGGTGGCCGATCCTGCTGTGCTGCAACGCGCCGTCAGGACACACCTGCACGCCGACAACGGAGGCAGGTTCCGTAGACTGTGGATGATCTAGCACACCAGACGTGACAGCATGGCTAAGGCCTGATATGCAGTGCCATGTTGCACCAAGGATCGCAGCCGTAATTTAGGAGGCTGCACGGACAGCAGGCAGCTCTGGCCCAGGTGCACCAGTGCTGTTGGTTTGAGAGACTTCAGGAGGTGGCCCCCACGCTCGCGGTCATGTAGCAGTGTTCAAGAGGGGCCATACACAGAAACCGATTCTCGCGCACCGCAAAGCCGACGCCAGGCGCAGCGGTCACGGGGATGTGGATGCGGTGGGAGCGCGACGCCCATTGCCCCAGGTCCGTGTGCGGCTTGATGCGGATGCCCGGCCGCATGCGCGCAAACTGCAGCCGGATGATCTTCGCCATGTCCGCTTGCCCCACCACCTGCAGCAAATCAAACGAATTTTTGCCAGTTTTCTCAAAGATGGATGATGTGAAGTTACTTCCAGACTAGTCGTAAAGCATGACACAGGGGCTGCAGGATGCTGCAGCGACGCCAGAATCATGCACGGCGGGAAATCGCCAGAAAACCCAGCAGTACGAATGAGACTGCAAACCATGACTGGGTTTGATGCTGCACCACATCACCCACGCTTTGCAACTATCCCCTGAATTCTGAACGCACAGATTCACTGCATGAAACGTAACCAGTATGTCGAAGCTGCACACCTGCCGCAGCAGAGGCTCCACGACCGCCGCAAAGCGGTAGTACCAGGGAAACGTGAAAACACGCGACGCCGCGCGGTCCGAAAACAGCAGGATCATGGGTTCGACGCCCGGCTTGAACTTCTGCATGTTGCCGAGGCGGCCGTCAAAGAAGGCGTTGGTGCGCCGCTGCTCCTCCTGCTGCCAGATCTGTTCCCCCGCGGCCGCCAGCGCGGCCTGGGGGTCACACGGGAGGAAACTTGATGAGCCTCATATATTTACTGCCTTCCAGCACCTAGTGGCACCCAGTCTGGTTCTACATGGCAGGGAGGGAGCACCGCAGGCGAGGGCAGGGACACAGCACGCTGCTTTGCGACAGGACGCTGGGCGATGATGGCATTGAGTTCGGGTGATCAGGCGAGCCGCGGGCGCAGGTGAGCTCTGTCCAGGTCTGGCGACCAGTTTTGAGGTCCAGAAACTGACCTGCAGCGGCTTGACGTCCACCCGGAGCATGTTCAGCTGGATGCCGGCTTTCAGCGGCTGCTGCCGCTTGACGCCCACATCCATGTATGCCTGCCCACTGGCCCACCTGCCGCCCACCAGCGCCGGGAACTGCGGTGCGTAGACGTGCACGCAATCAATGATGGCACATCGGGACAGGGACGTTAGGTTGGGGACATCTGGCAGACGCGAAAGGTGCTGCCAGCTATGACTTTCAGGGCAGCGGCCCGGCGCTCCCATCCAGGGGCAGTCTTCAGCGTCAGGGGCCACCGGTCACACTGGCGGACCACAGGGACATGTCGAGGCTTGATTCATATGGAAACCCCGCCTACCTCTGACAGCGTCCTGGCAGCGGTGCGGTGCCTGATGACGCCGTCTGCCGCGCTGTCGCTGGCCCGCTGTGCTGCGCTGGCCTGCTGTGCCGCGCTGCCCTCCACCAGCGCAGCCTGCCACGAGTACAGGCGCAAAGTTGGGTACGCAGTCAGGCTGTCAGGGCCGGAATGTTTCCGTTTAAAAACCATGCGCAAACTGCCAATCACAGGGACTCTTGCTAGTGCAGGGCAACCAAGCTTCAGAGCTCTGTGTGGCGGCGCATGGTCCTGGCTTCCGTATGCGACACAGAGGGTGCGAGGCCAAAGCGAACATGACTCTAAAGTTTGTCAGGGGTTCGCACCGGGTCCTTCTTTGGGCGCGGAAGCCCCGGCTCCAAAGCCCGATACGTCGATGCGATGGCCAGGTGCGGCGCCGCCACGATGTTCAGCAGCCCATGCGTTGGCACCTGGAGGTTTGACGATCAAGTCATTCAATGGCGTGACCACCCCCACTCCTGCAAAGGCGGTTCATTGACGGTCAACGTTGCGTCTTATCGCTTCAAGAGCCACGATCATGCATTGGCAGATGCGACTGGGGTGCGGCAATTCACCTCGCGCCGCGACAGCAGCGTCATGTCGCGCAGGCAGAACGCCGCCAGCTGGCTCTTCTTCTCGCAGCGGAATGTTCCCTCAGAAACTGTCTACATACACCCCTCATCATTCCAGGTCGCAGCTTGACCAATGAAGCACCTCCCCCCGCCACAGCAGTCCCATGCTGTGCAGGCAGAACGCCGCCAGCTGGAGTCGTCTTACCACGGACTCGATGTGGTTTCACATCAGCCAGCAGCTTAACAAGCCCTGACGGGGAATCGCCGCCAGCTCTCCTGCTCCCAGTACACTCGTTTCATTTGAGAATTCAGGTTTACTCGTAGCTGAAAGCCTTGAGAAGAATCACCTCTCGCCGCCACAGCAGCTCCATGCAGGCAGAACGCCGCCAGCTGGCTCTCCTTGTCCCAGTGGACTCGTTTGTCTGAAAAGTGCCAAGCTTGACAAGCAAGCAATGTATGACAAGGGGGGCTTGACACACAACCCACCTCGTGCCGCCACAGCAGCGCCATGCCGCGCAGGCAGAACGCCGCCAGCTGGCTGTCGTGCGCCGGGTCGCCGCGGGCGGCGCGGTCGCTCCACACCGACATGCCGAAGAACGCTACGTCGTCCACGACGGCCAGTCCCTTTAGAAATCTGCCGCCCTCCGGCACCTGCGTCCACGTATGATTCTAAAGTTTCCAATGTCCTTTATCTTTTGCTGTCTCACGATATCCCTACCGTGACAACGTCCGCGATGGCCAGGCCCTTATTGGTTCGCGGCCCTCCGGCACCTGCACCAGCAAGCGTTATGCTTTCACTCCGCTGATGTAAAGCCGTCTTGCTTTGCTGGTTGGAAGATGCGATGTCATCCCGTGACGGCCAACCCCGGCGGGAGCCTGCCGCCCTCCGGCGCCTGCTCATCCTTTCAACGAAACGGCATTTGCTTTATCCTAGGAAAACATTTCGACGGCAACACCCAGCCCGCCACTTCAGGAACTTGCCCGCCCTTTGGCACCTGCGCCACCAAATTCTACAAGCTTTACCATATCCTTTCACCCGGACCATGAAAGCACTTGTTGCGTTTCTTCGAGACAAGCGATGTCGACGACAGAAAAACCGCCCTCTGGCACCTGCAGAGAGCTTCTGAAGAACACACCATACCTATCAAGCGTCGTGTGCGAGCCGCTGTGCGGGTTCGCAGGCAGCAGGCCACCCGCCTCCGCGTGTCTCAATTTCAAGGAAAGGGCTGACAAGGTATCGAATGAATGTGCAACGCTCATACCTTCCAGAGAGTCGTGTGTGAGCCGTTGTGCGGGTTGACGCGCAGCAGGCCACCCGCCTCCGAGTCGAGCACCAGCAGCGAGCCGCGCCAGGCGACAATGGCGTGCGACTTTGTGCCGACGCCCTTGAAGCGCTTTGTCACGGCCGCGGTCTTCAGGTCGACCCGCACCAGCTCGCTCTGCGGCGGCAGGGCATTCAGGAATTTAGGGTTTTCGGGATATGCGGTCGAGTCTTTATGATCTGGCACATCCGATTTCGCAGAGTGCATCACCGCAGAGCCTCCACCTTCCAGATCGTAGAACTAGACAACACCTGCTATGGCATGGCAGCACCATTTTGAAGTTGTTACACGTCAGCTCTGAGGGCAGGCGTTGCATGTGAACGCCGGTCGCACCTGGCCCAGGTTATGGAGTACAGTGGTCTGGCTCACTCGAATGACTAACAATACTCGCCATAAAAGTTCCTTTTTTAGTGAACGCCGGCCACACCTGGCCCAGGTTGTGCAGGACGCCCCACAGGGCGCCCGGCTCCAAAGGCGCCACCGAGTTGATGTGCTGCCTCAGCGTGAACAGCTCCATCTTGCGCGCCTGCGGTTTTTCCGGGGTCAGGGTTTAGGTTTTTCCGACTTAGTATGCTCCCTCAGCGTGAACAGCTCCCTCTTGCGCGCCTGCAGCGGCGGCCACCACAGCTCAGGGCGTGCAGAGCCAGCATGGCAGGGCCTCCCATGGTGCACGTGCTGGAGGAGCAGATAGTGCGGCACTGACATGCACGTCAGTTCGGCCGACCATTAAAGAAAGGTTCCGTCAAGGGGCATTGCCTTTCACCTGCTTCAGGCCGGGCAGCGCCAGCTCGACAATGGTGCCCTGCTCTGTGCTGCAGACATACACCCTGTCGCCTCTCCTGGCCTGCAGGCAAGCACATCCGTTCCTGAAGCGTCGCTATGAATAAAGCCAAGGACACACCAGAGGACAGCCAGAGGAAGGTGGCCTGACAGGCACAGGTCCGTCCACTGCGCATGCGACTCGGGGTAGCTGCGTCCAACAGCACCTACATTTGGCCATTGCAAAACATTGCAGCGCGGAGTGGAGGCTGTAATTGCTATTGCAGATAGCTCCTGACAGAAAGGCACGCACCACATCGTGCGTGAAGCGCGAGTCCAGCTGTACTGCCCCCAGCTCGTCGCCTGCGGCGCACATTCAACTGTTCACAAACGGGTCACAGGTGGTTGCTCACTCTGCAGATCAAAGAAAACCGCCACCACGACCGCAGTGCCGAGACCATCGCATATGTTTGGGGCTGCCACACCGGCTCGTCTATGACTGGCTCGTGTCCCACAGGCCGTGGTGCTCGTGCGTCGGTTGCTGCGCCTCGCGGACAGCCGCGCACTTGCCGACGGCTGTCGCTGCGCCGAGCAGAAGGGACCCAAACAGGCGCTTGCACTGCTCAGCAGCTCTGTATGCTGGAAATTGCAATCCCAATGTCTCCACGTACAAAAGCTGTGCATGTCCCAAACAGAGTACCGCACCTGTGGTCATGTCGATCTCCAGCAGCTGCTCCAGGGTGGATTTCGGCTTCCAGTTGTGCGGCCGCGACACCACCCACGCCGACGTCGGCCGCCCCTGCGCATCCACCCTCTTGCCAGGAAAGACGCCATAGTACACACCCTACACGTGTTACAACACTCGTGTCTCAACACCTCCTATCGCTGTCTGATGCCTGGCAACATGACTGATGGCGACATGCACATGTAGCTGTTGCTGTGAGAGGTGCAATGCGCCGCATCACGGCAAAGCTTTGCCAATGCAGCAGAGCACAGCATCGAAATCGTTCTTCCTTGAGTCCCACCTTGCCCTCGTGCAGAGCCTCCACCCTGCCAGTGGTGTAGTGGTACCACAGCAGCCGGTTGTGGCTGGCCAGCAGCAGCTTCGCATCGGCGGCGCCGCGCGTCGCCGGAAAGTTGCCTGCCTCGTCGCCGCTGCCAAAGCGCAGAGAGCGCGGCTCGCTCTGCCACGCTTGCCGCCGGTAGGTGTGCCGGCGAAACCCATAGTCCTGCGCGTTGGCGATCAAGGTGCTGTGCAACTGCATCACTGCTGCTGTGCCGAGTCCCCAGGGTTCAAGGGCGAGTATTTGACATCAACTGTACATCGCTCTTGAATACATGTGGGCGCTGTCACGGCGGCGACACCTGCAGCAGCTCGGAGTCGCAAACAGCTAGAGTCACACCTGAGACAGCTGCGGCGAGTGGGACACGAAGTAGATATAGGCGCCGCACAGGGCCACCATGAGGAATAAGCCCGCCACTTGCAGCGGCGAGAGTTTGGCGCTGCGCCTGCGCCGCGGCCCGTGCAGGCCGCTATTTGACGGTGCCGTCAGGGGCCCATGGTTCCGCGGCTGGCGCATCTTAGCGGATCGAAGTAGAGGCCGCTACAATATGATGGTTCTACAGCTGCACACGGCGCAGGCGACACCCATGCAGCACCCGTCGCGATGCCGGTGCCGCAGGGGCCGTGACGCTGGCGGAGAGGTGCTGCTTGTGACGAGATCTGGGTTGCGTCCGGAGAATTTCAATGGCTGCAAGAACACTGTTGTGTCTTACTCAGCGCCTCACTGCAAACATCCGATCCGTCCCAGCAGTTGCGAACCCGGAGGTGATCCCTCGGAGGAGAAAGCGTTGCAAGTGAGCTGAGTGCCACCGTATGTTATCGCTCTGCACCCTAAAGTGCTATGCGTTGCGAAACACCGTATCGAGGCAAGATTCCTGCCGAGATCGCCGAGATCGCGCTTTGGGATGCCAGACTGGCGGATACTTTCCAGACGTCAGCCGCGCAGGAAGAGGATAAAGACAAACATCAACAATCACATCCAGATATGGCAAGTGTCCGACTGGAGGTTTGGCAGTGCTTTTCAACGCGAGTCAATCGACAGTTTTCGGCGGAATCAATGGCGGGGGGCGACAATATGCTTCCATTTTTGCAGGTGCTGAGCCATTGGCACGATTACAGGACGTGATGCTCGCCAGATCACAGCGTCTCATCAATCTACTCGCAGGAGCCTCGACTTCATGACGACGGCGCCGGTGCAAGTGCTGCCGCTGTCAATCGTCTTGACATGCGGTGGCTGATCACACCTTGCCCAGTGGGCCATTCAAGCGCCTCATCAGAGTCCCCAGCAAGAGGTGCGACTTGCGCCTGTGAATATATATATATCTATGTGAGCCTTGAAAGTCCACTGATGCACCGTCTCAAAGCTGCGCATCAGCCTGGAGCAGGCAATGGACTTGCTGCTTGCTGGTGTACATTGCTCCACTCAGGCCTGCATCATGCTCTCGATGACGGATGGCGTCAGCAGCGAGGGGTCGATGGCGCGCTCTGCCGCGGTAATGAGCACCTTGTCCAGCAGCCCAAAGGTCGGCGCCGCGGCATAGCTCGCCAGATACCTGCATGGTTATCATCGTAATACTATAATATATATACGATAGTGCATTGTTATCATGAGCACCTTGTCCAGCAGCCCAAAGGTCGGCGCTGCGGCGCAGCTCGCCAGGTGCCTGCATCTTGCGTTTTTATCGTTCATTCACCTTGTGTCCGTCACAGTCATAGATGCTGTCAGCCCATCAGGCGCCGCAAGACAGGCGTTGTTTTGAGAGCCGGTCGACGAGGCTGTGGCCACAACCAGACGCGTACTCATCCCTCCCTGCCGGACGTGCACAGTCCTGCACCAGTGCCTCTCGGCCCCAGTATACTATCCAACAAAAGCATACCTGCGCAGCATCTGACGGATCGCATGCACGTCCAGCTGCACCTGGTGCAACCCGCCGCGGCCGAGCGTCTGCAGCCGCAGCAGCTCTATGAGTGCATCCATTGCCGGGTCCACAATGCCTGCGCACCGTAACCACAGTTTGTAAACACGAATCGTAAACAGGCAGGATTGGCGGGGCATGCTGCAGCCGCAGTACCTCCATAAGCGCATTCACCGCCGAATCCACGATGCCTGCAGTTTTGCAAATACTGGTTTGCCAATACACACAACGATGTTACGCTGCGGCCGAGCGTCTGCAGCCGCAGCAGCTCTACCAGCGCGTCCACCGCCGGGTCCAGGATGCCTGCAGAAATGGAAACCCACAGACGTATGCCATGATGCAGTGAGACTTGTAGAGTGACAGACCGGATACAAGGCCCCGTCTGCAGTAGCGGTTCCGAGGCAAAGATGCAAAGCCTTCAGCTGCAAGCCCAAGCCTGACGCTGGGAGCACGGGCGACCTTTTGACACTCGGCAGCAGTTGCTTGCCTGGGAACACGGCGGCGACGGTGAACGGCGACTCTGCCTGCTGCGACAGGCCGCCGGGGACCGCCAGTCCTAGGTCCGCCGCATTCCAGCCGCCCTTGCGCCCCGACGACTGCGGCGCATCCTCTGTGACAGCAAACCCTTCAAATGTCAGTGTCAAGGTGCAGAGCGCTGCAGAGCCGTGGCATGTCGAGATGGTGACGGGGTTGTACATCAGAGGTGCGGTCGAGAGGCGCCTAGAGTGGCAGAGTACAGCAAGAGCTCATCGCACAGCCCCAAAGTGGTAGTGGCAGAGTGCAACGGCGCCCACATTGCAGCGCGGTGACCTCCTGCTTGGCCATCGCCAGGACGCCCGCCCACGCGGAGCAGAAGGGACGCAGCATCACCACAGAGGCTTCCCAGAGGCAGTTCCGGAGAACCCTCATTGAGAAAGCCAGATTTCAAACCCACCCTGTAGTGCGGTGACCTCATGCTTGGCCGTTGCCAGCACGTCCGCCCACACGGCGCAGAAGGGGCGCGCGTGCTGCGGCTCAGTGCCGGCCGGCGGCTGCCCCGCGGCGACGCCCGACCGCAGGGCATCGACCATGGTGGCATTGTGCAGCGCCAGGTAGCGACCTGTTAGGTGCGTGCGCGCCAGGTCCAGCATCCTGCAGTGTCATACTCTTATCGATTGCCATCGCCTACATTGGAGTGATACGCTGACTAGTGGGAGACATGTTCAACTCGATTGTCTGGCCCAGGCGGCGGCAGTACATGGTGCGTTGGGCGGATGGAAGCGGTGCCCGTCCAATGGTGCGCCTTGTCAATTGGCTTCTCAGGGTGGGCAAATCATTATGATCAGATACGCAGGTGTGGCAGATGTCACCTGGTGAGCATTGCAGCTTGTTATGGGCGGTCATTGATGTGCGATCACACATCCAGATGTGGTGGATGGCACCTGGTGAGCAGCGCGGCATCGAACTCCATGCTGACGCTGTGGTGGCCAATACATTACAGTCCAACACGCAGGTGCGTTTTCGCACCTGGTGAGCAGTGCGGCGTCGAACCACATGCCGGAGGGTGCGGTGCGCTGCGACAGGAACGCGCTCTCCAGCAGGCCGGTGATGTGCGGCACGCCGTCGTCATGCAGCTGGACACAAAAAGAGGCCAGCAGCAACACGCGTGCCGGCGCCGGCGGTTCAGTCCTGCCACACAAATAAAAATCTAGTTCAATTGTGATTGGCACATGATGAGATGCGACTGCAGGCTGAAGGACGCCAGCAGCAGCACACGCGCCGGCTTCGGCGGCTCGTTCCTGCACCACACGGAAATTGGCATATGGTGAATTGATCTGGAACGCAGTGAGCGCCCGTGCAGGCAGAGTGCCGCCAGCAGAAGCACACGCGCCGGCGGCTCGGTCTAGCAACTCGAAGCGGCCAACAAACCGAAAGATTGTGGGATGCGACAGCATCGTGACCATTGCAGCCAGCTCGAAAACAACAATGCAACAGAATCAGAGGCAGGGCGAAGCAACCGCTTCAAGCGGACTCACGTCTGGCCTGCGGGCGCCAGCTGCGCGGCGGAGGGCGCCAGGGCGTGCATGGGCTCGATGACGCCCGCCAAGCCCAGATCCTGCACAGCGCCAGACTGTACAGTCGAAAACATAAACCAATAGCATGTACGCTGTTGGTTTCGGTTTCACCTCAGCGTATGATGCTTTAGCCATGCCTTTCGCAGGCCGCGCCGCTCAGCTGCAATACATAGCATTGCAAAGGTGCATGCGGCTGTCCAGCAGCTCAGTTGTGCGTCAGCGGTGATGGACTGTGGCGAGCTGGCTCGTCCTGTGCGAAGGCACGCGCTGGTCGCGCAGTCAGCGCGTACAGCTCAGTTCAGATGCACGTTCTTGGCACCAACGTGCGACGATGAAATGGTGCCAAGAAGAATATGCGCTCGAAGGGACGCAGCGCCGAGCGCTGTGCACACCCTCAAATCCGGAAGCTGTAAAACCCTAGAAAGCGCACCTGAAGGTCGATGCCGGAGGCGGTGAGGAAAAGCTGCACCAGCGATACCAGCAGCCGCTGCAGGCTGCCCTGAAGCAGCTCCACGAAGGCCTCCCGCCAGGATGCCGCTGCGGCGGCGTGCAACGCATACCCCTTCAGCGCCTGCAGTGGAATGCACAATGATCACTGAATTATGAGATATTTCTAGAAAACACTGTGGCAATGTCAGCGTGACCACCTTGAAACCCTGGGGCTTCAGCTGCATGGCATAATGGCGTTATTGCAATGTCCAGAGGAGGCAGGGCATGTCCAGCCGAGGCAGGGGTGAGGCTGAAGCTGAGCGCGCCTTGAGCAGCGAGCCGGCGCCGGCGGCCAGCGCCGTGCCTGCCCGCTGCTGCAGCAGCACCGGGCGCTCGTCTGCCGGCGCGCCTGCGTTGGGCATCAAGGAGCGCTCTCAGCTTCGCACTCACTGACGTGGCCGCAAATGCGCAATGCGGAAACTAGGAACAAGCACGAAGGGTATAGCAGCAAGCATCTCGAATGGGACTCAGGGGATTCTGCACCAGTAATGATGCTCCAGACGGCGTCTCGGAGGGCCAGCGCGCTGGCATCGACATGATGCCGCACGCACTTCTCGGAGATCTCCGCAGACCTGCGGGCCAGACGCAATCCGATCAAACGATGTGCTTATTCAAAGGCGAGACCGGCTCTTCCGTTATCTGGGCGCGCAATCGACAGCACCCTCTGCAGCCGACGCCAGCGCAAGCGGCTGTCAAGTGAGTGGCCGGGATGCCGCATATTGTGCAGGCTGGTAAGCCCTCAGTCAGCGGATCGGCAAGGTTTTTCTAGGGTTTACGCCACACTTGTCCAGCAGGTTCAGCTCCGGCAGCAAGGCATGCAGACATTGCGAGTTCCGCGACCACCAGCTGGAATGCCGCCAATGAAAGAATATTTAAAAAATGAAGGCCTGCGGGCCGGGTGGAGCGCACTTGTCCAGCAGATTCAGCTCCGGCAGCAGGCTGTGCAGCTTCGCAAGGTCGGCCACGACCAGCTCGAGAGCCGCCGCAATGCGTCCCGAGCCCCAGTCCCCGTGCTCCGCCGCCGCCGCCTCGTCCGCGTCCGCCATGGCTGCGGCTGCAGGTCGACAGCGAATGAGAATGTTAGTAAACATGAGTGCTTTGCGTTTGGAGATTTTCATTAGTTGCACGAGCCAGGCCTACATGTACATGTGTGGCGCGCATTCCCCCGATGCCAAGGCGGGCGCTTGGCAGTGGTGCACGCAAGGGGCCACTTACGCAGCATTAGCAATGCTGCAATCGATGCAGGCTCGAAGAGAGCGCACCTGCTGCCTGGGCTGACGATGCTGCCACTGCCGCAAGGACCTTCTTGACGATGCTCTGGTAGTCGCCAAGAACCTCCCGGCACACCTATACATGTTGGGTTTGCACGTCACTTCAGTTCAAGATAGAACCGGCCTTCACATAAGCTGAAAACAGGGGACATCCACACAGTTTGGGGAGGTGACGATGGAGCACTGGTCGTGCGCTGCTCATTGACAGCACTCCACGTATTCGCATGCCATGCGATGCGACAGCACTCCCGTGTTTTCATTCAGGCACATCTTAAACAGAACCGTTTCTGATGAAGGTTGGCAGCACATGTCGACGCACCCTGATGAGCGCCGGTCGCGCGCTGCGCTCAAAGAGCTCCGTGAAAAGTTCCGTGTTGCGGACCAGCTCCGGGAAGAAATGCTGCTGCAGGCTCCTCAGGGCCTTGTCTGCCGTCTCAACAACCCCTGCGTGTGCCGCGGACGCGATATTGTGCGGCAGAGCACGAATTTGCTCATTGAAGTGTGGTTCCGAATGGGACCGTGCCAGAGAACCTTGCCCTTGCACATGACCGCTGTGTAATGCTGCAGATGTTGTGCAGGTGAGTGGACAGAATCATGCTCGATGGCCACATTCACAGTAAATCTCACCTGCATCGCCAGTGAGCTCCAGCAGCTCACTGGCGGCACTGAGTGGCGCGCGCACGCTGGCCTTCATGGCCCGCAGGAACTCGTCCTGCCACAGCAGTCATGCAGCTTTAGTTGGTACATCCATACCACACAGTGCGTTTGCAGTCGCTGCAGTCACTGGAGGCCACAGCAAAGCAACGCAAAACAGCTCGCAAATGATCCACTCCGAAAAGGGTTTTTGTGCCAGGGCGGTTTGTCCTCTTGGTGGAAGGAATGGAACGTCAAAGGGTCAACAGGGTGGGCGCCGTGGGCGGTGTCGCTCACCTGCAGGTCGGCGACGGGGCCGCTGAGGCGGCGGATGAGGCCGATGCACTCCACCGCATCCGCGGCCTGTGCCATGACGCGCTCCTTCAGCAGCGCTGTCAGCTCTTTGATCTGCACCTCCACTTCCGCCGCCACCCGCCGCAATGTGCCCTGCAAACGTTGATTTGAGGTGTCGATCACTTACTCTCTCAACTTCGCCATCCACTCCTTCCTCTCCCGCCGCAGCGTGCCCTGTGTGCAAAGTGTTCAAAGATGTGTGCAGAGTGATACAGGGATGACATCGGATGGATTCATAACAAGGCATGGGTTCCTTCAGCAGAGCCGTCAGCTCCTCCATCTGCACCTCCACCTCCGCCGCTGCCCGCCGCAGCGTGCCCTGTGCGCAGCACGGCAACAACCAGGTGGCCACCCAGCTGGCAGGCTTTGAGCCAGGCAGTTTGCTCTACGGAACTTGCTATCAGCTTTCAGGGACCTGGAAGAAAACTAGCCCGATGCCTCCCACCACCCACGACAGCCATGTGAACCACGCAAGGAGGGCTTGGATGGATTTGCAGCTAGCACCTTGTAGCCGGCGCGCTTGAGCACGGGGCGCGCGCCGATGTAGGCGTCCACCGCGAGGGCGTACGCCTTCGCCGCCATGGCGACGCGCAGCCGCGCCGGCAGCTGGAACACCGCCTGCAAGGGAAGGGAGTATTTGCATGATGCTTGCAGGCCTACTGGCCTGGGGCAAGGCTTCAAACAGAGCTGAATAGAAGCCGAGCAAACGAAGCTGCAGTACACAAAGCTTCGACAAAGAACGGAAGCAGCTCGGGCCAGGACAAAATCCCAGACGAGAACGCATACAAGCATTGAAGTGAAGCTGAGACGGTGCCTGGACTATTCTTGGTTTCCGAAACAATATGAGTATCTATAAAAAAAATCATAAGTACCTCCAGCTTGGACAGCAGCGCCTGGACCTCATTCAGGTCGGATACCTGCGCCTGCCGCCGTGCCAGCTTTGCTTTGACCGCCTCGCGGCACCGCTCGATCTCCTCTACGCAGCAACAACACAACACAGTTTTTAGCCAACGGGTCAACGCATCGTGTGCCCATTGTCGAATCAGTTGTCATTTCAGGTCGGACACCTGCATCGGCCCCCTGCTGCGCAAGCTTCGCGTGCACCGCCTCCCGGCACCGCTCGATCTCCTCTGCGCACAGTGTGCAGCCAACAGGTCAATGTCGACCAGTGCCAGAGCAAATTACAATTCAGGTCGGACACCTGCGCCTGCCGCCGCGCCGGCTTCGCCTTCACCACCTCCCGGCACCGCTCAGGCTGCTCTGCGCGCAGTCCGGAAGAGCCAGACAGTCAGCGACACCAGCTGTGGCAGCCCCTCAAAACGCCTTTCACTTTGGCGCTTGACAGCGACTAGTGCGGCGCGATGCTGGATTCGCTTCTCGAATTGGTTTCGGCAGGCCCCTTACCATGCCAAAACGTCGAGTCAAGCAGCCTCACGCACCTGAGGTGTCGTGCAGCTGCGTCATGCTGGGGCTGGCCGCGTCGATGTTCGACTTCAGGTCCCGGATCGTGTCGGTGGCGGTGATGAAGCGGTTGTAGTTTTCGTACACCAGGCGCTGCATGTCCGCGTCCAGGCTTTTGATGTCGCCCGACATGGTTGTAGACGAACTCAAGAGTTTGTCGAGCCGCGCATCCCGCAGCAGCGCTGCCAGGTATCTGCGGGACAATGCGCTTGACTTTCAATATCCAGAATTATGCACAGCACTCCGGGCTCTTGATGTCGCCCGGCATCGTCGTGGAAGAAGACGGCAGTCCGTCAAGCCGGGCATCCCACAGCAGCGCCGCCAGATACCTGTTCAATCGTAATGTCTTGGCATTTGGACGAATGTGTACAGCATTGAAGTGCTTCTACTGGTGACTTGCCCAGCCGCGCGTCCCGCTGCGGTGTGGCCAGGTACCTGTGCAATCGTGATCACATTAATTTTGATTTTGGAGAATACAGATATTACAGCAGTGCTTTTCCCGGCGACCTGTCCAGCCGCGCGTCCCGCAGCAGCCGCCGCCAGATATCTGAGCAGTTGGCACAGATTCTTTCCGACGAATCCTTCTGACGTGCACAGATGGACATGCAGCATGTTATTCGTAAGATAACTCAAACCAGGCACGTACTGAATCCTTCTGTGCTCGAGGCTTGCAGGGACCTACAGTGAACATCAGCGCATGCCGACATCATCCCATTCCGCCGCTAGGGCGCACAGGTGTCTGGGCGCCATCGATATGCGGCTGGCACGTACAACCCTTGCTGACTCCGCATCTTACAGCGCAGAATGGCTACTCAAATTGACCAGGCACCTGTCGACATTGAACTCGCCGGAGTCCAGGTCTGTGAACGCCGCCGAGGCGGTTGTCTCTGGCGCCCGGTGCTGGGCCGGCCGCTGCTGCTGCATGCTGGCCAGCGAGTCCGGCTCTGCGCCGTCGCCACCGGCATCGCCATAGTAGTTGCTCAGCAGCGCCTTCACGCGCGCGGCCTTCTTGTCATCGCTGTGGCCCGGCCGGCCGCGCGCATCGGGTGGCGCCATGCTGTCGCTGGCTCACTTGTTGCCAATCTCGATACGAGCAGGGGTATCAAGGATTCACAGGGGAAGCTGTCACGCGACCCAGGCGTAGGGCTACGCCGAAGAAATGGTCCCTTTTGGTTGGCCAGTCGAACGTCGATCTGAACAGTCACTTGTCCTCTGGAATCTGCGAGATCGTACTGAGTTGTCAGAGAAGCTCACGATCAGCACTGCTGACTAAGTTTGGCTCCGAAGTGAGAGAGCATCTCTGGAAAATGGCGCTGTGGCGAAAGCTTCGTCTTGCCCTCTTAAACCCAAATTGCGCGAAAATCTGCACCGCACCGATGCTTCCCATCCCTTCGGATGGGCGCTCTGGTGGTCTCATTCAGCATGTCTGCAAGTAGATTCTGCCGCAACTTCACGTCTCTATCGCGCGGTGGGTGTCTACTGACTCAGTCAAGGTCAATTTCGACACATCAGGTTGTGCTGCGCGCCCAGGCCATCACCCCAGATGAGCGCGAGCATGGCCCCAGATGCCGCAGCAGACAGCAAAAACCGCAAGGTTGCTGTCGCGCAGATGACAGCCACAGGTGAGCTGCCGATCAGGCTCGCGGCGCACGGAGCATGCTGCACCGCCATTTGCGGGCGTGACGTCGTGCAAAGTCCCCTGGCGCAGGAAGCCAGGAAGCCAATTTCGATGTATGCCGGCAACTTGCTGAGGTACGGTTGGATGTCCATCTGGTCAGGCGCTGACCTTGTATTGCCATGCTAGGCCCCATGATGGCGGCATAATGTGTCCGTGCGTGTCAATATTGACAGCCTTGTCACTGACTTCCATCTATTCCTCGTGCAGGAGGCGTCGAGTGCAGGCTGTGGCATGCTCTTCCTGCCAGAGTGCTGCTCCTTCATCGGCGAGAACGCCGAGGAGGTGTGAGCCTTTTGAGGATAGCACCTGCGCACATGCGATGCGTGCAGCTTGCATGCGCCTGTGATGTGCAGCCGTCAGTATATCATTTTGTCATTACAATATTCCACCTGGCATTGCAGACCGTGCGGCGCGCGACGCCGCTGGAGGGGCCGGGCACCGAGGTGCTGGGCCGGTTCTGCGAGCTGGCGCGCCGCCTCGGCATCTGGCTGTCTCTCGGCGGCTTCCAGGAGACGTCGCCCGACCCGGGCCGGCTGTACAACACGCACGTCGTGCTGGACGGCGGCGGCGGCATCGTCGCGCGCTACCGGAAGATACACCTGTTTGATGTTGACGTGCGCGACGGCCCGACCCTCATGGAGTCACGCAGCACCATGCCGGGCAGCGAGGTCGGCAGTTTTCTTGACTTTTGGCTCCACGCTCATGATGTGTGCTTATGGCTCCAGGGGCGCTGCAGTCAAATACTGTCCAGCATCTGTGTCGACTGCCTGCATACTGAAGCCCAGGATTGTCCGTCCAGGTTGTGGACTGTGAGACGCCGGCCGGCCACCTGGGCCTCATGACCTGCTACGACATCCGGTTTCCGTGGCTGTCCGACCTGCTGCGCGGGCGCGGAGCCCAAATGTTAACGTATCCCAGTGCGTTCACGGTGGAAACAGGTGCTTTTTCCACTCCGCGTCCGCATCCCGCGCCTTGCGTGTGCCTGGACGGTTGTCTGAGGCAGAGCTTTGCCTCACCTAGACTTTCATTTGTTAAATCTGTTTTGCGCAGGCAAAGCACATTGGGAAGTGCTCCTCAGAGCGCGAGCAGTCGAGACTCAGGTGTGCCCACACGCATGACGTAGTCGCCCTCTCAACTCTAAAGCACGCAGTGCCAGCTGGATGTGGGTCTTGTCAGGACTGACACGACACGCTTGGCGGAAATTTGCCGGCGCAGTGCTTCGTCATTGCAGCAGCGCAGGCCGGTCAGCACAACAGGTAAGCCTTTGATGGATGGCCTGGATCCAATATGGGTTCAAAACTTCCTGCGCTTTGTGTGCTTGCGTTCCATCAGAGTAACAGCAGTAGTAAGCACGTGTGGGTTCTGCAGGAGACGGCAGAGCTACGGCCATGCAATGATCATAGATCCCTGGGGCGAAGTCATCGCCAAGCTGGACGATCCGCATGTCACCGGCATCGCAGTCGCGCAGCTGGACATGGAGAGACTGGATGAAGTGCGGTCAAAGATGCCCATTTGGACGCACAGAGCGGCAGCACGAGAACTTTGCGAGGATAAAAACAAGTGAATCAACTGTTACAGCGTTACAGTATCTGCGCAGTATTGACCTGACAATGAGTGTTCTTTCTGACAAAATTGGCATGCATCGTGGTTTTTAAAACACATCCCAAACGATTTTTACTGAAACTGTGATACCCAGCTGTTTTGTGGCATCAGCGAAACAACTTGGGCGGGCCGTCCCGCAGGGCCTGTACACCAGCAAGCGAGCGTTCCTTTATACATTTGAAGAGGCAGCAAAGTCAGGAACCTCATGGACAATGTTGATGTTGGCTCACCACAAGCGTGTCGCCGCGTATGTCGCGGGCACAGCGAATGCGATCACCCAAGTACACGGACTCGAACCTGTTGGTAAGATTGCCATCAAGGTCACATTCTCACTGGAAACAGACGGAGTGGAACAAGCATCTAAACAAACGCGGAACGACCAGACGCAACTCGTCAGCACGCACCAGCCCTTGCCGTAGGGTGGCACCTGCATTAAATGCCAATATGGTCAGATTCACGTTAGACACAGGCAAGATGAACAGGCGAGAGTGAAACAGGGAGTGAAACAGGGCACGTAAGAAGCAAACTTAGTGCGGCGGGGGGCATAGGGCGGCACCAGAAACTTCTTGAGGTTCACCTGCACCAGGAAATGTGAAGGGGTCGTCGGTTGCATTGGCAGGCTGCAACAATGGCAAAATTCCATGGACAGTGCATCTGGTCAGATCACTGCAGCAAAGTGCTGGAAACCTACGGTCAATGACGCCGCCTGGAACTGGAAGTTGATGCGTTGGCTATCCGGCTCAGGGTCGATGCTCGAGTCCACAAGGAACATGCCGTTGGGCGGAAATGTGATCACATTCTGCAGCCTCTTCTTTTGTGTGTCGATCACCTGATAGCTGACAACACCACGTCACATCGCTGATCTCCATTTTGGCAAACCTTTGGTGCAGCACCTAGATAAATTAGAGTGAGCTGGGGGCAAATGCTTGCGTGGGCTCGCCTGAAATATGTCTCCGGCTTTTGTCCCAAAGAGGCTGGCGTTGGCGACGATGAATTGCGTCTCCTGCAGCACGAGTGGTGCTGTCATGAATGTGTGTAGCGCCAATTTTCCACTTGCACATCTTGATCATGTTGCAGGGCTCCAGCATTCAAAGCACCTTCTCAGTCGACCAGAGTAGCTTCCATGTGGCGTCGACTTCGGTGCCTGTGGTCGGACGTCCATCCTGCACCTTCGCCAGGGCGTCGACTGCGAACAGCATTGCACAGCCTCATCTCACAGCGCATGTGCACGGCATGCGGTCATGCGTACGGACGTGGTCGGTGCAGCCCAGGGACAGTAGCCCACCCGCCTTCAGGATGAGGTCCCGCTGCTTCGGGCTGGTCTTAGCCCCTCTGTTCGTGCCTGCCGTCAAGTCGATGAGATCGTCGACTGCACTTGTCTCCGCATTTGACGCCCTTGTCGCCGTTGAACGCCGCCGCAACGTGCGGCGCTGCTGTCTGAACATATTGCACTGCCGACACGGGCGATAGCCCGCGTCCCTGACCGCCGCATGCATCGATGCTTGCATGGCGGGATGTTCCAGGTGTGATCTGAACTATCCTGGACAGTGCGTCGCTGAGAGCGTTGATCACAGGTGCAGCAGCGCTTTAGCTGCGGTAGAACGAGAACGGCAGGCAAACTATCGATCTTCGAAGCGCGTGTGGCGAATGAGAACGCTGACGGGAGAGCAGCTCAGCCAATTTCTCCTTCAGCTGGAATGTCGTTCCGGAGAAATGCAACCCGCATGCACAGTTCGTGTGAGACATGTAATGGTTGCAAACTCGCGCGGGGAGTCATTTGCCTAGGCATTTGCCTCAACATTGCTGCAGGACTGGTGGCACTAGCGCAGTCTCTGTAAGGCCATTTGCAGCCAGATCAATTTGCATGCAACGATGATCCCCAGCGTGAAGCCCGTCAGGACTGCACCAACCGCAACAGCCACATCGCGCACATGCTATGTGTCTGCCAGCATCGCACGCGCCAGCGTTGTGAATGTCCCCAGTCGACTGCGCACCCTCCCAGCGCTTCAACGGCAGCGCGCGGCAAAATTGCGCGCGCGGCAGCCACCGCCCCGCAGGCGTTTGCAGCCGGTGTGCTCGGCAGCTGCAGCGTCGACGCTTGGCCAAGCGAGCGGCGCATGGCGCATCTGGACGGCGCTGTCTGTCGCAGCCGCACTGGGCTTCTGGTACGGTTTTCAATTCAAATAACCATCTTGGCCGACTTGGCGCTGTCCTGGCGCCGCAGGCCGCCAGTGAGCACCAACGGCATCGAAGTGTGCGAGGATCTGACGATGATGTTCGTACCTGCAGGTCGGAGCGCACGCGAGTAGGCAAGGAGCTGAGCGGGTGAGCTTTGCATTCACTGCTGGTCTGAGTCGGCGTTTGCTCGCATGCCAGCAGCTTTAACATGCCAACACACTCAGCGTTCTATGCTGAGCAGTCTGCAACGTTCAAATGAATTCACAGGCCGCTTGTGGCGACGCTGCTCGGGCTGCTGCTCAGCAATTTCGGCGCGATTCCCAGCAATGCGCCACAGTATGGCGTCGTCAACAAGTTCCTGCTGCCGCTGGCGGTGCCGCTGCTGCTGTTCACGGCCGACCTGAGGTGTGACATTTGCTGAACTCGAGGCGGGGCTGTTGTCGATTACTGAATGACTTCGGATTGAACTTGCGGAATTTCTTGTCTGCAAGGCAAGTTTGCGCACACATTCCCGCAATATACCAGCAAACACTCGGCAGCATTCCCATGTTTGTGCGCGCAGGCGGGTGCTGATGGACACTGGCAAGTTGCTTGTGGTGTTCATTATTGGATCCTTCGCGACCATCGCCGGAACACTGGTGGCCTGCAAGCTGTTTCCGCTGACGGCATTGGGCGCGGATGGCTGGAAGGTGAGGGGCGCTGCGCGTGACGTCAGCATGCATGGCGCTGCGCTGTGCTCCGTGTGTCTGCGGGCAATCTCTATGCAGGCCATCTCTGTTCGCATATGTAAATATCGACAGCAATACGGCATTCTGTACATCGCACAGGTCGCCAGCGCACTTGCTGCGCGGCACATAGGCGGCGCAGTGAACTATGTCGCAGGTGTGCGGGCGCAGCCGGCTTGCCGGCTCACAACACACTTGCAGCTGCAGCAACTGGTGCAGCAGGATGTCCACTGATGCAAGTGATCCTCCGCCAGGCTGTTCCGTGAAGTTGAACGAGTTGAACTGGTACACAAAACCTTATGTGAAATGACAGATTGGATTCTGCGCTGTGCAGTGGCGGAGAGCACGGGCATGAGCCCCTCGGCACAGGCAGCCGGCCTCGCGGCTGACAACCTCATATGCGCAGGTGACTTTTATCTGGATTTGCTGCCTACAAATGGGTTTCTGCCACAATCACCCTGCTGCCTACGCATTTCCTATATTTCCTATATCTCCTACCTCCTGTCTGCTCCTGCCTCCTGTTACCCGCACCTCTTCCACCGGCATTTGTGCTGCCGTGTTGTGCAGTCTACTTCACATCAGTGTATGCTCTGGCACGGAGCATTCCGCCGGACGCGCAGGCAGCTGGCGGTGACGAGGCAAGCGCCGGCGGCCCAGGAGGCGGCATTCAGGTCAGTACGAAATGGGCACAAAACAAACATGTGTACAAAATCTCAAGCATCACCAGGCCTTTCCTTGTGCTTCTGCCAGCACCTCAAACGCGCCTGACAGCTACCGACACAAAGCAAGTTTATCGTACCCCTGCTGCCTAAGGGGTTGCATGTCTGCTGCCTGGCCTGCCCGAACCCTCGAGATTGAGGCTGGACATCACGTTCAATGGTCGTCCAGGTTTTGGAAGGCGCAACGGCCGTCGCCCTCTCGGCAGCCATCTGCTACCTTGGCATCCTGGCCGAGGCGCAGCTGCAGCTGCCCGGCACGCTGATTCCTGCGGCTACCGCCATTACCGTGGCCTTCGCGACGCTTGCACCGCGGGTGCTGGCGCCGCTGGTCAGCAGCGCGGAGGGCATTGCTGCGATCCTCATGAACATCTTCTTTGCCACGGTGCGGCGCAACAAACTTGGGCAAGACGGCCAGCTTCGACCTTCATTTCAATCAATTGATAGATTGATCAATATTTACTTGTCGCGGGTGCTGGCGCCGTCAGTCACCAGCGCAGAGGGCCTTGCCGCCATCCTGCTAAACGTCTTCTTTGCCATGGTGCGCCTGCGTCATTCTGGTAAACATCTTCTGTGCCACGGTGCGCCGCAAAGCACTGGGCGCAGTGCCCAGCTTCGCAGTAGAAGCTTGGTGCAGGAGAGGCACTGGCTGGCTTACTTCTCTGTTCATTTATCAATTCAGTAACCAGTTGGAACTATTGCAAGTAATCAAATGGATGTATTGAAGTAATCAAATCGAATTGAATTCGACCACGACCTCATGCTGCTGCTGCAGCATGCCGCGCATCCTAGATCCTACATATATACAAACAAACAAGCGCAGTATGCATGTCGTTATGCAGGTTGGCGCCAATGGCAGCGTGGCGGCAGTCGTGCGCACTGCCCCTTCGCTCTTCGTATTTTGCCTGCTGCAGATAGGAGTACATTTAGCCATTATTCTCGGTCTCGGCAAGCTTTTCGGCTTCACACGGCGCGACGTGCTGCTCGCCAGCAACGCCAACGTTGGCGGTACGTCCTGTCGTGGGCTCCACTGTTGCTTGCTATACACTGTTGCAGGAAGCGCAGCCGTGATGCCCTGAAAATCAGTGACCCGCTCCTGGTGCGAATGTGACGTCTGACATTATCACTCGTATCTGTATTTTGCGATGTCACACTCATTCGTGATGTCTGGTGATGTCTTAAATCTCTGCAGGGCCCACGACCGCGGCCGGCATGGCAGCTGCCAAGGGCTGGCGGCTGTCCCTCACGCCCGCAATTCTGGTTGGCACATTCGGATACGCGACTGCGACGTTCATCTGCGTGGCACTGGGATACAAGGTCCTGATTCACATGATGTGAGCAGTCGGCACTGGCGTGACAGCGGATGGCATTGCTTACAGAAAGGCCAGGGCACCTGCAACCTGGCGCTCTGCACGATACCCGGACCCAGTGACATAGGTACCTATTCATAGGATTGCGTGGTTTGCGCTGTTGAAAATTTACAGACACAGAATCTCCACACGCTGTCGGACAGCATACACCATGCAGATGTCAATCCATCTTTTAGCAGCTCAAGCTCCACCATACACGATTCAGCCTTCTGGGGGTCTGTGCTGCTGCTGCTGCGTCTGACAGAACCAGGTGTAGTACTCCGCGGCAAACGCCTCCAGCTGGTAGTAGCGCAGCAGCAGCTCGGGGCTGACCTCAGGGTTCAGGGCCGCCCCGTCCTGTCTTTCGGCTGCACCCCCGCAATCGGCTGCAGCCGTACCAGCAGCCTCCGGCGGCTGCGGCGGCGATGCTGCATCTGGCTGCCACCCGGCACACGCATCTGCCTCCGCAGCGGCGTGCCGCTGTCCCGCCGACACTGCTGCTGCTCGTTCTCCAGGCTGCTGTGTCGGCGGCCGTGCTGCCCAGGAGTCTGGCCCTGCCTGCTGCGCGACCGGTGCTGTGGGCCGCTCGGGGTGGCCACCCTGCGGCGGCGGCGGCGGCGGCGGCGGCGTGGCCCACAGAGATGTGCCCAGGACGGCGGCCGCTGCGCCGCTCTGCAGCTGGCCACCGCCCGCCGCCGCCACCGTTGCCGCCGCCGCCGCCACCGCCTGCCGATGCGCATCGCCGTCAAAGCCGGCGCTGACCTCGCTGAAGGCCTCCTCGTTATATGTGGCCTCTTCTTCACCCTCGTCAATGCCCTCGTCGTCGAAGCCCTCGTCGTCATAGCCCTCGCTGTCAGAGTCTGCGCCGTTGCCGAAAGCCGCGTCGGCGTCGCTGCTCAGGGAGCCGTCGCCGCGGGTCCACACCGGCTGCGCCGCCGCGGCCGTCGAGTGGTGCCAATGGCTGCTGCCTGAGGACGCCTCAGCATTTGTGCCTTCGCCCCAGGTTTGCTGGTCTGCAGCGTTGAAAGCGGCTCAGCTCAGCTGTCCAGCACCTGAAGGTCCCACGTTTGAAGAGCCATTCTTCTGCCTTGGCTGTCGACCTGCTGGAGTTCACTTCTCTGCGCTCAGGCAGTCACAGCGGCTTGTGGACCTCGCTCGCTCTGCTCACCGGTCGCGGCGTTGGGCTGCTGCGGCAGTACAGGTGAAGCAGTGCCTCGCTCCGTGAAGCCTGAACCCTCGCCTGCGTGGCCGGCGTACAGCTCCTCGGGTATGGTGTCTGGCAGCGGCTCAATCTGCGGGTGCACATGCAGATACCTCAGTGCTGATGTCTGGCGAGTCGGCATTGCAGCGTGACGCATCGCCGCGGCCCCTTTGACCGTGTGGGTATGGTATGCGACCATCCCTTTTTGGGTCCTTCTGGGTCAGCATGACCAGCAGCTGCGGGATGCACAGCAGGCATCAGCAGCCGAACAACTGCTCACCTGGCCGCCGGCGACGTCCTGCAGGAAGCCGCGCAGGCGTTGCAGCTCCGGCGGCGTGGCGAGCGCGATTGCCACGCCGTGCGTGCCGAAGCGCCCGGTGCGGCCGACACGGTGCATGTACGTCGCCGCGTCGTACGGCAGGTCCAGATTGGCGACCTGTTCGATTGCAACATGAGGTGGGAAGCGTCTTGTGGTGTATGTCAAGCTAAACAACAATTCCTGGCAACAGATACGAGGGAGCCATGACAGCCTGGAGAATTGTGCGCTGTTGCGGTTGTCAAACGCATAGCTTGTGGTGGCGAGCAGAACAAATTCCATGAGACGGCACACGGCGCACCAGGTTGACGTTGGCCATGTCCAGGCCGCGGGAGGCGAGGTCGGTGGCCACGATGACGCGCACCCGGAAGTCGTGCACCGCCGCAATAGTGTCCATGCGGTCCACCTGCCCGACGCAGAGAACCAGTGTAAACAAAATTGACTAGGTTGGAAACGTAAAACAGATAATAAAGTGCTGAAGTGTTTTGCCGCCGCTACCGTGTCCATGCGGTCCACCTGCCAGTGCCCAAAGAACGTCTAGACAGAAACATTTCATTGACAAAAAAAATATGAAGGTCGTGGCACCGCCGCTGTCGTGTCTATGCGCTCCACCTGCCAGCGCACAGAACATATATGAATTCACAATCGTAGTTTTGATTCATAGTCTAGAGACGTGGAATTGTGGGGGAGTGAGGGGTCGTGGAGGCGTGAGAAGGTCAGCGGCGGAGCAGACACAAGGCCGGACAATTTGTGACGCGGCAGCTGTCCACGCGCAGGGACAGCTTGTCTCAGCACCCGTGCCAAACACACAGCATTACGTGCACTGACCAGACCACGTGCATGCCTTTCATTCTATGTCAGTGGAATTGTGGGAGCGTGCGCGGCGCACCTGGGCGTGCGCGCCTGAAACGAAGGCGGAGGGGTAGCCGAGCGCGCACAGCCGGTCCGCCAGCTGCTGCCCCTCGGTCTGCCCGTTGTAGAAGACCAGCGCCTGCAGCCACGAAACTTGAGGGACTATCTTGCACCGCCCTCATCAAACTGTGATACCTGCAGGCAAGTCTCTGGCTACACACTTGGAGCAGCAGCAGCCTTTTTGGCTCTGACCACACAGGTGCGATGTGAAACGTCTACATCCCGCCACGTGCAGGCCCAGAAATGCGCTGGTGGTGTCTGAGAGCGCGGCATCTCGGTTTGTTGTGATGCAGCTTCACTGAGGGAGACGTTGGTTTCATCTCGGTCCCACCTGGTGGAACGTCGTTGTGGACAGCACCCGCAGCAGCTGCTGCACCTTCGCCTCCAGCAGCTCATCCTCCAGCTCCTCTGCACGACCACGTGAAAGATGAAGACATCAGATTCGTGATCCCTTAGGAGAGAACCCTTGTGCGCGCTACACGACATTTAGATTCGACCGATTAAGCTTGTCAGGGGTTCAGTGACACATCTCCAGATGTGTCTGCCGATGCGACGCTGTTGCCAGGTTCACCACTGCTGTGTCTGCCGCAGTACTCAGCTTCTACTCCGAAAGCTGCGCCACCCCAAGTCTTGAGGCTTGGGGGCTAAAGTTCCCAATCCTCACCCGGCAGCTCCACGAAGAACTGGCTGACGCCCAGCAGCGACACCGTCTCGGGGCACAGCATCACGTGGTGTGGCGCCGCCATCAGGCCATCCAGCTCCTCCAGCAGGCCCGGCGAGTAGGTTGCGCTCAGCGCCAGCACCTGCTTCCGCAACGGCAGCACCTCCTTTGCCACATACCTGCGAATTGATACATATGTATTGGACACTTGTATTGGACTCCGCACAAACAGTTCGCCCAAGCGCCAGCACCTGCTTCTGCAGTGGCAGCACCTCCTTTGCAACGCACCTGCACGAATGGATACATATGTACTGGACACATGTCATGGACTGTGTACAAGAAAATAACCTCAGCGCCGGCGAGTAGGTTGCTGGCGAGTAGGTTGCCGGCGCCGTCAGCACCTGCTTTCGCCGCTGCAGCACCTCCTTGGCAACATACATGCACTATGCATTTGCGTCACCCAGAACGGACGCCCTGTGCGCCTCATTTGTGCATTGCGTTCCAGAAGCTTTCGGACCCAGGTGCATGGCTGCATGATGCGCCCTATGTGCCGGCACGGTTTTGACGCATGTTATAAAGAATCATGCATGCAGATTCCACCAAACAGATTCCACCAGCGAGCATCAATGGCTCGAAGACAGTCGCTGGTCTGTACACACCTGATGTCCCGGATGAAGCTGTCGGACATGAGGTGGTCGGCCTCGTCCAGCACCAGCGTGCTGATGTTCTTTGGCACGAGCGCCCCGATCTCCAGCAGCCGGCAGATGCGGCCGGGCGTGCCCACCGCGATCTGGCACCGCCTGCGTTCAAATGCTCACAGCTGATGTGCCAGGTAGAGCTCTGCGAAGGTGCAGGTGGCTGCAATGCACAATGCTGCGAAGCATCACCCTGACACATCTGCTTTTGAACCTTGTGCCGGCGGCCAGGTGCAGCCTGGATGTCCCCTGTCATGAACCACATCGAAACCCGGTAGGCAGAGCAGCATACCTGCGCAGCAGCTTCTGATCCTCTGATATCGGCAGGCCGCCAATGAAGACGCCCATAGAGACGCCAGGCGCCGGCATGTGCGCTGACAGCTGTCCCAGAACCTCTGCGCTCTGCAGCGCGATCTCATGCGTCGGCGCGAGGATGAGTGCCTGCCCAGACACTACTCCCGCTCGCATTCCTTCTAGTCTTGTGCACATATACTGTGCGCAGATATTGCTGCGCAGATACTGTTGCGTGCCAATGCTGCGCACCCGGGGCCGTGATGACAGCCGGAAGCATTTTTCGGGACTCGTCAAAGCCGAAGGGTCTAGCACAAGGTTTTCATGTGAGCACCTGTGGCGTGGCGACCTCTGTGCGGATCTTGTCCAGGCACAGAATGCTGAACACGAGGGTCTTGCCGGTGCCTGACTTGGCCTGCACCACCAGGTCGGCGCCCATGCGGCCGATCGGGATCGCGGCCGTCTGCACCGGCGACGGCCTGCAAAAGCAGAAGGATCTGATCACATAGCGGTCAGGTTTGCGCGCCAGCCGTTGTTACACCGGTGGTGGTCTGCAGTGCATGCATGAGGGATGCATCAGATGTTGCACACCAAATCTTGCACACCAGCAAGACCCGCTTGCGAACATGGCCAGACACACGGCCGCGCCTCTGCGCGTTGAAGGACATGTCATGTTGCGTTATATACTTATTCACCTGGTGAAGCCGCCCACCGTGAGGCCGCGCAGCAGCCACCCCGGCAGCAGCAGCTCGTCGAAGCTGGCGGCGCCGGTGGTGACGTCGATCGTGCGTCGGCGCTGCTTTCGAGGCTGCGGCTGCTGCTGTAGCGCACCCTCATCGTTTTCAACCGGCATCGTGCCTATCTCCGCTGCCGCCATCATTCGAGTCCGGCACTGGCCCGCAGCGGCATGGCCCGTCCCCGCTACCATCGAAGCTCGTATTGCGCCATATTCACCGCAACGAAAAGTCCAGCAAGGAACAGTTTCAACCACAGGAGCACCGGCATTTGAACGCTATGCATGCCAAACGTTGTCGTGCACGCGGGCTGTGCATCAGACTGGAGAAAACAGTAGCCGCGCGCCGTTTGATGAGTCCCAGTTGGCAAGCAGCTACTTATGCATTGGTCCTGCTGGGATGAACTGATTTTTGGGGCGCCTGCACCTGCACTTTGTGTCTTTGCAGCAAGGGGACTGCAGATCGGCCACCCCTCGCCGTGAAGAGCTTTGCCAAGCGTGCAGCCTGACCATAACTGCATCTGAAGTGTGTCCAGACCTGTTGCGGCATAGCAAGCCTCCACTCGCCATTTGCAGTCGCGTCCCACTCGCACCCCGCGAATTGTCTGGAAGCATTCCGGCAGCTTGATACTGCGCTCCAGGTGGCCCTTGTCGAGGCGAACCTGAGCGCTTCTCGGGCGCTTTTCCGGATTCGATCATGCGCTGATGCATCAGCTCATCCCGAACTGCGCACCTTGAAAGCGCAGCGGGCAGAGCGCCGCGGCAGCCATGAGCAGTAAGCGGCAGCGGGACACAGAGGAGGGCTCGCTGGGCGAGGAGAACGCAAGCACGCCGGAGAAGCGGAGGCGGCTCGACGCCAGCGAGGCAGCCGATGAGCGCACTGCAGCTGGCCCAAGCGGCGACGCGGCGGGCGGCGATGCAGAGGCGGCACGCGGCGACGGCACGGCAGCGACCGTAGCAGAAGCTGGACCATCGGGGTCGGCAGCAGCGGCACTGGCAGACGCCGGCGGCGAGGATGCGTCGGCAGCAGCCGCTGCGGCAGCGCAGAACGGCGCAGCGGCAGAATCGGAGAGCGATGATGAGCCGGTGCTGCCGGCCGCTGGCAGGCGGGGCGGCGTCAAGAAGGGCTCGGAGTGCCCCTATCTGGACACCATCTCTCGGCAGGTAGGCCGCTGTCCAGCAGGCCTTGGCCCATCGGAAGCATGTTGCAAGCGGCGCTCAGTACACACCTGCCTTTGCCTGCCGGCATCTTCTTCGATGCAGGTCTCAGACTTGCTTTGGCATCGAGTGAGGAGGGGTGCTGCCTCAGCATAAGCGGCTGCCGCATCGCGTCTGTACAATGCCCCAGCCATGGTCCGCTTCTGCCACACTTCCGCACCACCTCTGCCTGATTGCTGACTGCTCATTGCCGTTCGTGCCTGGCACGCAGAATCTGGACTTCGACTTTGAAAAATGCTGCTCGGTGTCGCTGAGCCCGGTGAACGTGTACGCGTGCCTGGTGTGCGGCAAGTACTTCCAGGGACGTGGCCCCAAGACGCACGCCTACACGCACGCGCTGGAGGTCGGCCACCAGATGTTCATGAAGCTGGCCGACGGCAAGGTGCGGTCTTTTCTCGACTTTGTTTTGAGTTATCACCTGGTTGTTTGGCTGGTTGGCCGTCATAACAGGGTGCGGGTGTCAAAGATGCACGCCAGGTGGTACGCTGATACAGGCTGCCAGCTCTATAGGTGGAAGCTCCTACGAAGGTGGCAGCCGCAGGCGCAATCCATGCTGTGGTGCTGCCGGCGCAGCACATCTCCTGACGGGCTAGGCCGGTGGCTTGCGTCGCAGACAACCCTGTGCCTTGGATACTGCGTCTTGGAAACACCCACACTTCGTCTTGGCTTGTGCAGGTGTACTGCCTGCCCGAGGGGTATGAGGTGGCGGAGCGCTCGCTCGACGACATCCGCTACGTGCTCAATCCCACCTTCACGGCGGAGGAGGTTTCGCGCCTCGACCAGGTGCGGTGACGCAATGAAGGCAGTGAAGGCAGTGAATGAACCAGCATTTAAAGCACAATGACGCAACGGACGAGATCCGCGATGTGCTCAATCCCACCTTCACAGTGGAGGGGTGGCGTGCCTCGACCAGGTGCGGTGGAGCAAGAAAAAGGAAATGAATGAGTGAATGAGGCTCAAAGCAACATCATGTCAAGGACGACATCCAGTCTGTGGTCAGAACACTTCACAAACGAGGAAGTGGAGGCTCAGAGGCATTCTGGTTGGGTTCGGTTTCCAGACTCGAGGGTGGCTCCTACTGAAGCTCGGCTGGAAGGAAAAGTGCACGCAAGAGGGCGGCACCATCGGCTGAGCGTCGCCCTGCGCCGTGGGCTGCACCCAGCAGGTGCACCCCATCCCCCAGAGCTGTGTCTCTGGGCTGCTGAACGGCTTGCTGCCCTGCTTCACGATGCCTGTCTCGCCATGTGTTGCAGGACGTGACGTCGGCGCCAAAATCTGGGCGGCTTCGCATACATTTCATGCTAGTACACCACAGACGTTGTGCAGAACTGAAGTCAGCTCCCCGCGCTGCAGGGCGTTGCATGTGCGCGCATGCTGGACGGCTCGGAAAAGCTGTTCCGTCCTTGGGGCCTTGGATCGTGGCACCCCTCGTCAGTTGCTGAAACTAGTACCACTCAAATGCCCCGCAGGATGTAGCATGGGCGCGCACGCCGGACGGGGCGGAGTACATGTCAACACAGGTTCTTCGCAGTCAAAATCCGGACTACAACGCCTTTGCAGCTTGTCATACAGGATGTGTCGTGGGCGCACGCTGGACGGCTCGGAGGTGTACGGCATATGGTATATATTCAGCATCAAACGCTTGTGCGCTGCAGGATGTGACGTGGGCGCGCACGCTGGACGGCGCGGAGTACATGCCGGGACTGGTGGGCCTCAACGATATGCGCGCCAACGACTACGCCAATGTCATCATCCAGGTGGCACTTTTAACGATTCTGTATTCTTCTGCATGATAATTGTTTCTGCATGACAATGGAGGCAAGGCAAACGAACCTGGTGGTGGAATTTTGGGCAGAACGACATGAGCGCCGACGGCTACACCAAAGTCATCATCCAGGTGATGCTCTGACTCCCTTTTTGCCTTCTCTGGCTCGTTTCTGCAAGACAATGAAGGCAAGACAATCAACCAAGAGAATGAAGGCAAGTCAATTAACCTGGCGCTGCATTGCAGATCTGAACGACATACGCGCCCAGCGACTATGCCAGTGTCTCCATCCAGTTGGTGCTTCTATGCTTTGCTATTGACATGCAATTTGGCGGTCCAGTACCGAAGGGCTTGTGGCCGCCTCGGTCTCGATAAGGCCACTTACGGAGGCAAATGGCAAGGCGGCGCCATGAGACGTGCATCCTGTGTGGAAGGGAAGTTCGACCCTCTTCAACGCAGGTGCTGGTGCGGGTTGTGTTGCTGCGCAACATCTTACTAAAATTTGTGCCGTATTGTCCAGGATGTGTCTAAGTATATTATGTTGTACGAACGGCAGGTGCTGGTGCGAATGGTGCCGCTGCGCAACTTCTTCCTGGTGCCCGGCAACTACGCCGACAGCCGCTCGCAACTGGTGCAGCGCTTTGGCGAGCTCATGCGCAAGGTCTGGAACCCCCGCAACTACAAGGGCCAGGTGCGTGGCCGTCCCTGTGGATATCTCGCGGCTGCCTGCCCGTCATGAGTGGACCCCACTCCCGCTGCACCAGCCGCCATGCACCTACGCTTTGCACTAACTGCACATCCGTGCATCCTTCACTCCGTGCGGCCGTTTGCTCGGCTGATAAATCCCCTGACATCAACAAATGCAACAACCGCAGGTCAGCCCGCACGAGTTCATGCAGACGGTGATGACGACGAGCGGCAAGCGCTTCACCATCGAGAAGCAGAGCGACCCGGTGGAGTTCTTCTCTTGGCTGCTCAACACACTGCACCTGGGGCTGACCAACGGCAAGCGGAAAAGGGCGTCCATCATCACGCGCTGCTTCCAGGGCGAGCTGCAGATTACCACCGAGGCCGGCACGGGTGCGGCGCCAGTTGTTGCTCCTGTTCGAAAACCTACGTTGACAGGCCTGAATCAGCCTTCATCTCCCATCGTCACACGCTGCTTCCAGGGCGAGGTGCAGATCACCATCACCAAGGCCTGCCGCGGCATCTGCGGCAGGCTGCAGCTCGCAGGCTGATGCTGCCCTGTTGCCCCCAGCTGGTTGTGCATGTCCGATCACACATCCTAAATCCGTCGCATGCGGCAGGCCAGGCGAGGGCAGGCCACTGGGTACGGATCTGATGGAGGGCGTGCCCTTGCCAAAACAACCGCAAGACCTCGACCACCTCAAAATACCGCACCAAAGCTCAGCAATACCTGAAACACACCTCGAATCTACCCTGAGACCACAGGCAAGGCGGTGGACGGTAATGACAATCTGCTGGGCATTAGGGTGTGCCTTTCCTGGTGCTGGGCATAGAGTTCGACTCTGAAGAAAACCTCACACATACCAAACGCACATCCGGTTCTTTACAATTGCATCATAAACCCATCTGACAGGCAAGGCGGTGGACGGCGGTGGCAGGCCGCTGGGCGCGGATCTGGTGGAGAGCGTGCCCTTCCTGGTACTGGGCATGGACCTGCCGCCCGCGCCGCTGTACAAGGACGCCCTGGAGCGAAACATCATCCCCCAGGTGCCCTTGCAACATATAGGAACCTTTCCCAGTTTTCGGAAACATCATTCCCCAAATGGCCCGGGATCCTCGTGGCAATGATGCAAGATGTCGAACGGCGCTCCTGTGGAAATGGAGTCTCCGTGACAACAAGACTGGCATGCAGGCTGCGCACCCGGCCACGGAGCTCCAGCTGCGCGCACGCCCATCTCCCCCAGCTTGTAGCTGCTGCAAGCTTGCTGTCGGCTCAACAGGCGTGCACATGCCATTGCTGCGCCGCAGTCCCACACCTGCGGCCCTGACGTCGACCAAATCCAATGTGCAGGTTCCGATCTTCGAGATCCTGCACACGTACTGACCACTCCGAATGCAATTGCAGGTGCCGATCTTTGAGATCCTACACAAGTATGACGGGGGGAAGGTGCATGACGACATCAAGCTGGGCCGGCGGCGGTACAAGTTCATGCGCCTGCCGCGCTTCCTGGCGATGCACATGAAGCGCTTCACGAAGAACAACTTCTACGTGCGTCCAGCTCGCCTGCCAACTTGCTTGCATTCTGCATGCCACTTGCGCTCCCTATTGGCTGCGGATCTCCTTCAGACTGTGCTTTGTTGTGCGCTTGCAGTGTCATTGTGCTTAGAGCAGCTTATAAGCAAGTGCGTGCTCCGGGCGCAGGTGGAGAAGAACCCGACGATCGTCAACTTCCCGGTGAAGAACCTGCTGCTGAAGGACGTCATGCCTGTGCCAACCGGTATGTGCTTTTCTCGGCTTTGTCCACAGCTGCGCCACTGGACAACCGGTGTTCAGCATGTGGCAAATCAAGCTGCGATGATCTGTTTCAGCTGTTTGCAACAAAGTACAGTGCAACGCTATCATTCAAAACATCTCGACGCATGCTGCAGGCAAGGACGGCAAGCCGGTGCAGTCCAAGTACGATCTGCTGGCCAACATTGTGCACGATGGCAAGGCGGGGGAGGGGTCCTACCGCGTACACATCCACCGCAAGGTGCAAATGTCATTCTGCAGCGCAGCTTCAACTGAAGATGTTTCAGGATTAGATTGGGATACTTGCGTAACAGTGCAGTACTGCTGTCTGCCCAAGAAGTGCATGTTCCCTTGCGTCACTGGCCATGCTCAGCCCTGAGCAAAGTGCTGTCGTCATGCGTAGAGCCTGATGTGTCACCTATCACTCGAGTGCACTTGGTTTCGATTTCCATTTCGGAAATCTAAACCAAATTGCGCTGCAGGTGGAGGAGAACTGGTACGAGGTGCAGGACCTGCGGGTGACGGACATCCTGCCGCAGATGGTGGCGCTGAGTGAGACGCTGATGCAGGTGTATGAGCTGCACCAGTGATGCGAGTGCTCGCAATGATGGCCTGCTGGCAGCTGCATGGAATGGAAGGACCGGGTCATTGCCTAGGTGGTGCTCCGCATTGTTTTCTAAACTTTCGAGGTTGATCAATGTGAGTTCTGAAGTGATTCAAGGAAAACAGTGCGTGCTCGTGTCGAGTCGAGTCGAACTAAACCCCTCACACCCACCACGCCCCAAACCCGGATGCTGCTCACACCCGCGTCACCCGCTGCTGCTGTGCGGCCTTCAGCTGCTGCACCGCCGCCTTTGCCGCCGCCACCTCTGCCCGCAGCTCGTCCACCTCCGCCTGCAGGTGGTGGATCAGAGAGCTGATTGGTTTGAGCAATGTGCGGCGGCAATGTGCCAGCAAGCTGCCCAGAGTCTGTTCGGTCAAATGCTGTCCCAGAAGGCACGAATGTCTTCAGCGTGGACACAGCTTGAATATAGACGCAGAAGCAGGACCTGCACGTCGGGGGCGGCGACGCTGTCGATATTATTCGGCGGACTCTGAGACCGTCGCGCGATCGGCGTCCGCGCTGAACTAAATTGCGCCGGCTGCCGCGCTGTGCTGGTTGGGGCGGTCGGGTCAGCCCCGAATGACAGGCCCGTTCGACGCTCCTTCTCCCTATCTGCCCGCTGCTGCACCTCCTGCTGGAATGACCTGCGGGGGTTTGCGGGGTCGTGTCTCAATGATGAGCCGTCACGACAGCACATTCCGTGTAAAGAGAACACTGACAGGGAACAGATGCCGTCATGATATGCTCCGTACTTGATGGCGTAGTCCCTTTCTGCGTTCAGCTTGCTGATCTCGCTGAGCGCGTCACCCAGAGCCGCGCCCAACCGCTCATTGACCGTTTCTGCAAATGCCCGCCCTGCAACACAGCAGGTCGTTGAGGGCTCTTGTCAGCGACCCCACAGACGCGAAACATGCTGTCTATGCAGCTCTTCACTCACCGAGGAAGAAAGCGTCCAAGATCGTGTTCGCCTCTGCGCCTGCGGTGGCAAAGGCAGGTCAAGAGTATATGTGTTGTTCCAGTGTGCGTTTCCAGAACGCTCAGAAGGAGACGTGCACCGCGTATGCCAGCTACCTGTTGCTGTCTCGCCGTATTTGCCTGTGGCAGCCACGGGCCGCGAGGCTGCCTGCCTGCTGTGCCTGCACGCTGACAGACTGTGGATTTGAAGCTGAGGCCTGTTGCCCGAGCTGGACGGCGCGGTGCACTGGCGCTGCATCATCATGTCGGAATCTGGGGGAAACCTGACTAGGTTGCAATGCGTCTATGATGGGTCTCGCATTTTGTCGGACTTGCGGGGCAGGTTCATATCTTCCCCTGAAGCACGTCCAAGGTTGCCACGATGCACCACTGCCGCTATCTGTTTTGCATAGCAGCACATTCAAACGCGTTGTATATGTGACTCGAGATGCATCTGGCAGGTCCGCAGCGGCTCGCCACGCGATCGCACTCCCCTGCACCTCGTGCATGCACAGACAACTCCACATCATCATGTCTCTCCGCGTACGGCACTCCGCGACGGAGTGCCCGTAGTTCTTCGAGGCATATGCGCCATGCACAGCGCCTCATCCAAGGCGCAACGTCAGTAGCGCGGACGGTGGTGCCGGCAAATTCGACTCAGAGCAGCAGGCAGCGCGGCGCGGGGGTGCAGCCCTGCTGCGCCGCCGACCAGGAGCAGGAGCTGCGCAGCGCGGTCGAGAATTTCGTGGACGACGTCGAAGTCGATTCCCGCGAGCAGGCCGATGGCGTACTGGCTTCGCTGCAGGCGCAGCTGTCCGACGCCATTGCCCAGGTGTGCCAGATATCAAATACAGAAACCCATCGAGTCTTGATGAAATTCTGACGCCGTGAAGCAAGTGCATGATTTCTAAACTCCATCCCATCAGCAGCACAGACGGACGCCATATCGCATTGAAGTCAGGATCGCTGCCATCCCGCAGATCGGCGAGCTGCAGCGCAAACTGGACGCCCTGCACGACAGCACCTTCAGCGGCGTAGAGTTCCAGCGCGGTGGCGGCGCCGGCGGCGACGGCGGCGGCCGGCCGGAAGCTTTCGACAGCGTGAGCGAAGCGCAGTTTGCGACGCTGGGCCGCGATGACCTGCCGGCCCGCAAGGCGCTGCTGGCGGCGAAGGAGGCCGCCGATCCGAAGAGTGTGCAGCGCTTCCAGGCACGAATGGCACAAAAACATTTCCAAATGCAAGAGTCCCGTCGAATCCAAAAGGATAGGCAGAAGTTATCTTGTATCAACTCAGTCGTTGCGAGCGTTGTCATCAGCTGTGACATTGGGTTTCGGACAGGCGGATGTCACGCAGCTGCGCCTGCAGCGCACGCGGCTGCGGTCGGAGGCGGAGGCGCTCGAGGACGCCCTGGAGCGGCAGCGGGCGCAGGCGCGCAGCGCCGCCCGGGAGGGTGCGGGGTTTTCAGGGTTTGTTCTGGCGCACACGCTGTGCATCCCCTGTCGCTGCGGGACGCACTCGTGAAAAATGGCTTGCGGCACGCCGAAGCTGAATCTACCAGGCAAAGAAGATGGTGGAGTTGCCATCTGCTGCTTTTGTCGACTTCGCAGATGATGATGAGGGCGGCGGCGACGAGGTCGTCTTGCGGAGTGTTGCCGACACAGTGCGCATCGTCATGGTCACAGGTGTAACCTTTCTCAATGTTGATGTTCCATCAAGACTTTCATATCTACGATACATGGAAAGCCTGTATATTGGTCTGTGCGGATTGTGTTTTGCAAGGCGACCTAATTGGTGTCTGCATTTCGATCCTCCGCAGGCTTCGAGTCCTTCAATGTCGACCTCTATAAGCGGGTGAGTAACCGAGCTTGCGTGCACATTCTCGTGTTGACCACAGAAGTATCTAGCTAACGTTTTCTTTCAAGGGTGCAGATGAGATCCGCATGCTGCGGGTTTCTGTGACGCGGCTCCGGTGCCATGCAGGCGGCAAAGCAGGTGGCTAAGCAGTGCCCGGGCGTGAAGGTGTTTGTCTTCAGCGACCGCGACATTGCGACGCGGAGAGCGGAGATCACAGCGGCGCTGGACGGCGCCGATGCCTTCTTCGGCAGCCTCCTGTTCGACTTTGATCAGGTCTGGCGCACTGCAAAAGCTTTGACAAGCTGCTTCCTGTGGGCACAGTATTGGCAGAAGTGCAGATGCTCACATGGTGGTTGCCGGCGGCAGGTGGCGACCCTCACTGTGCGCTGTTGTGTCACAGGTGGAATGGCTGAGGGAAATGGTGAACAAAGTTCCCGTCCGGCTCGTGTTCGAGTCTGCGCTGGAACTCATGGGCACCACGAAGATAGGGACATTCCAGGTCTGCCCTCAGCCACCAACTGTTCAAGTCTGGCAGCGTTGCCGGTCCAGGGGATGGATGTAGAGGCTACGTGCCGCCTGCCCGGGCCATGCCAGCACGGTGTTGCCATTCTTCAGGAAGCGTCAGTGAGGCATGGAGTTGCTTCTCCAGCCCCTGTGAGCCCGAGCTCCGTTTTGTTTAACGTGCATTTTACGTTTTTGCAGATGGACCCCCGCGGCAAGGGACCCCCTCCAATTGTGAAGAAGGCGAGAATCGTTCTCACTGGAGTGGAATAGGTGCAATTGTTCAGCTGATTGTAGTCGATGTCTTCGGCTGATGAGTGCAATTGAAAGTTCATTCGGCCCTGCTGCCCGACTTTGCAGGTGCTGGGCATGTTTGGCAGCGGCAAGGAGGAGGACAAGCTGGTAGGTCAACCATACTGCTGGTCACTCTTTGACTGTTGCATTTGTTTCAACGACTGACAGAGTGACTGCAGTTTGCTTCAATGAGTGACGGAGTGACTGCAATGGCAAAGCGGAGGGCATGCTTCGCGCTTCACTTTCTTTGCTGTAATCTATCGCATTGTTTTCTGCAGGTCGGCTACCTGTCATTCCTCAAAATCGGGCCCAAGCTGCTGCGCTTCCTGCCTGGCGACAAGGCGCGCGACCTGCGCAACTGGCTGCAGATCTACGGTGCGCTTGTATTTACATTCAAACAGTGGCGTCGTCCGTCTGCTCAGTATAATTCCTGTTTCCTTTTGCATTCGTTAAAGGTGTGGACGGCATCAGCCATTGTGCAGCAGTAAACAGGCAAGCCTGACATCGCACGCCTGATCAAAGCACACCCCGACAGAAATGTATAGATAGGCTCATTTATATTCGGCCTCTGGCGATGCAGCGTACTGGAACGAGGGCGGCCTGGATAATGTGGTCACCATGCTGCTGTATCTGGTGGGCCAGTACATGAAGCCCACCGGCATCGAGGCCGCCGCCGTGCAAGTGACGCCGCCAACAGGTGACACACCCTGGCAGTTGCCTGAACGATTGAAGTCGGATCCATCAAGCACCATGTCAAACGCATGTAGTTGTGCTGTCTGCTGTTGCCCAACATCGATACATGAACACTAGTAGGGGTAGCTATATGGCTGGAAACGCGAGGGAAGGCGGCAAATGACGGTAATGCTGCGGCGCTGTCCAGCCCAAAGGCCAAGGGTCCGGGTCCAAGCTGAATCGCTGTGTGCTGAAGGGGCTATATGCGGAACACTGACCGTGAGCAATGGCCAGTAATGGCGTCACGGGCAGCGGTGCTCGGCGGGGCGGCAGGACATCCCTGACAGCGAGACCACCCCAGACCGGCTTTTCTCGACATTACATCCCAGGCCCATCGATGCATGGACACGAATAGGGGTAGCGATTTATGCTGCATGGCGATAGCGAAGGCTGGAAGGCGATAAGCAGACCACTGGGGCACAACATAGCCC
>JAABUL010000811.1_pt1 | contig 64809 bp, 133 predicted proteins | sample 5559151 | NCBI WGS metagenome assembly JAABUL01 (sample SAMN10711876, study PRJNA513368) | rock metagenome | isolation source: Antarctica rocks | place: Antarctica: Victoria Land, Pudding Butte sud
GACGCGCGTCGCCGATTTTCGGCGCCTCGGAGGAACCACAGGCGACGCGGTACGCTTTCGCACAAAGGAGCATGCGTGTCGCATATACGGGGACCGCGCATGAACTATAGGCTTAAGTACTGGCTGAGTACTGGGAGACTCTCGGTTCGCGCTTTTTTCGTGCGCATTGAAGTGTCCTGGGGGCAACCAATCGAGATGGTTGCGTGTGCTGTCGCGCTTTGAATGTTGGCGTCGCGGTGAGGTCGCCAATTACGCGGCCGCTGCAGAGCAGCAGGCCCGTCTGTTGGTTGGCAGAACCATGCACACAGAGCTGAGCAAAGCAGTCAAAAGAGCTGCAGAGGTCAGTCAGCGCGAAGCTGACGACGTCGATCATCAGCACAGGTGCAGGTGTGACATTCTTCGCTCTAGCGTGCTGCATTTCACGCAACGACACAGCAAATACTGAAATAATCCACAACAGACGAAGAACAGTGTTCGGCAAGGTGCAGGCAGCGACGTGCGTGTAGCACCCCAGTCGACACACATCGCTGGCGCATGTTCTCATCTCTTCGGAGCTTGCGCAGTTGCGGCTCCAGAGCGATAGCTTCAACTGTTCGCCAGCTGTTTACGGACCCTGCCAGGCCCAGCATTCGCACGCTGTTGTACAGACTCGGCTCAGGGCCCAGCATTCTCCCTTTGTGCTGCGGTCGGCACAGCAGCGTCAGCGTAGCAGCGTCCGGGAGCCTCAGATTCAGCAACATGGCACGGGCCAAGAGGAAGGTCGTCACGGTCAAAATGCAAACTACAGTCGCCGTCACGACGGCTCATCAGCCAGGTGAGCGCGGCGCCTGCACAAAACATCCGCCCGGGATCGCGAGCACCAATGCCGCGTCAGCGTGAGTGAATAGAGCCGCTGCTGTCCTTGACCTGGTACACTGATGCTGCCTACATGCTGCCTGCTGACGCTGTCTGCGTGCTGTATGCGCACGTCAGGCGCAAGGAGCGTCAGCACAGCCGCAGCAGCGCCAGCGGCTGCAGCCATCAAAGACGAAGTAGCGGAGGAATTGGTGACCGTCAAGCAGGAAGCGGTGAAGAAGGGGAAGGCAGAGCCGGTCCCGCCGCAGCCACCGCAGCCGGCGGCGGCCCCGGATCCCGCCGCGCCGCTGCCGAACATGGGCTACGCCTGCCTGAATGTGACGCTGCGAAACGATGGGAAGCAGCCCACCATGTTCAACAACCGGACGTGCCGGCTGGCAACGCTTAAGGCAAAGGTGGGCAACCCTCTTAGCTACACGTGGGTGCACAAGCCAAACATGCGCGGCACTGCATTGCAGTACCTCAAAACCCCAGCAGAGGCCTCGGCATCGAATCGCAAATGTTCAAAAAGATTCACTGGCCTGCTGCACAAGCACTTGAGCCATCTCCATGCACTCATGCAGGGCCTGGAGTTTGTCAGTGGCCTGGCGCTGCAAAACTGCAGGGACCTGCTGCCGATCCTGCAGTGGAACGCGGAGCACGGCATCAAGCTCTTCAGGCACGCGCTTTCGCCTGGCCTCCCGGCATTCGATTGGTCCCAAGTGCTTGTGCTCCGCCACACCGCTGCTGCAGAACGGAGAGACTAGACCTTTCGAATTCATACTTGTCCAAACTCACTGTCACACACATAACACTCCATGCAGGCTGTCGTCGGAGTTCTTCCCGTGGGGCAACGTGCACTACCAACTTCGGGAGCTGCCTGACTACGAGGAGATCAAGGCGGCGCTGGCGGCCGCGGGCGAGTATGCGCGGGAGACCGGCCAGCGGCTTACGTCGCACCCCTCGGAGTACGTGAAGCTCGCGGGGCAGTCGGAGGAGCTGGTCGAGAAAAGCCTCGCAGACCTGGAGCTGCACAGCGAGGTGGGTTTGTGTTCATTTCCAGGGTTTTGGTTTTGGTTTTGCTTCAGCAGCAATGCAAAGCGCATGAAGGCTCATGATCGTCTGCACAGCGGTGAGGGTTTTCTTGGGGTTTATTTTTACCTCTGGGTTTTTGTTGATTCCAGCAGCAATGCAAAGGAAGCGTGTGAAGGCTAATTATCGTCTGCTTACGAGTGCTGCTCAGCTCGTGGAGGCGGTACGAGCGATGCACAAGAGGGCAACACCAAGGCGTGAATGACACATGGGTTGCTCCTTGCAATGCAGACGTTCGATCTGCTGGGCTTCGAGCCGAGCCCCTACAACAAGATCAACATCCATGTCGGTGCGTCTCGCCTGCAAATTGCCTCAAAACACTAGTCCCCTTTGTCTGTTCTGATGACAAGCCAACGCCTGGTTCAGCGGCGACACTTCATGACAGATGCATAATTGACTGACACGAACCGCCAAAAAGCCTCGCATGCATTGCAGGCGGCACCTACAACGACAAGGAGGAGACGCTAAGGCGCTTTGCGGCCAACTTCCGACGGCTGTCGCCCAATGCCCAGGTGCGCTGACAGACTGTGCATCTCGGACATGATTGCATCTCGCACATGAATGCCTGGATGATAAACTCGTGCATCTTCTGCAGATGCATTCACGACCTTCTCCCAGGCGCGGGTGACGACGGAGATTGTCGACCGCGCGGGCATGTTCACTGTGCGTGACCCACTGGCGCTGCGCGATCGTTGGGTATCAAGCTCATTTATTGCACTTCTGTAGGCGCGGGTGACGGTGGAGAACGACGACCGCGCAAGCATGTTCAGTGTGCGGGACCTGCTAACGCTGCACGACGTGCTCAAGCCGCGCTTGCCGATCGTCTTCGACTTCCACCACTGGCGCTTCTGCACAGGCGAGCACGGCTGCACTCTCTTTCTGTAAAGGCTTAGAAAAGACCAGGCTCGCTGCTGGATGAGATCCCGCTGGACGAAAAGCTCCTTCAGGGGACAGAAACCTACATGACCGACCATCTAAAAGCTCCTAATGGTTGCGTGAATGCACGCCGTGAAACGCTTGCTCTGCTTGACTGCTTCTGCTCGCGTGTATGTGGGCAGCCAATGGTAGCCAGCTTCATCTGGCATAAACCCTTCACCTGCTGCGCTCCACCGCAGGCGGCATGACATCAGAAGAGGCGCTGAAGGCGGCCATGTCGACATGGCCGTCTGGCATGCGGCCAGTGGTGCACTGGTCTGAGTCGCAGGGCGGCAAGATTGCACACGCACATTCGGTGAGGCTCGCACCAGCGCCTGCTGCTGACAAACCTGCTTTTCGTGGCCCCAATCTGCTGTATGCAGTGAGCCGCATCGAAGGCGCTACAGGACAGCTGTCGTCCCTGTAGACGCATGTCTACATGCACGAAGAGTACCACACTGACCTACCTCTGATGGACCCTGCGGCATGTGCGCAGGACTACATTGGGCAGCTGGGGCGCCTGAACCTGCATGGCCTCGACGCGGAGATCGACGTCATGGTCGAGTCAAAGGCGAAGGAGCTGTCCCTCCTGCTGTACAGGCAAGCGTTACGATTTGGCCCATTGAGATGCTCCAAGAATGCTTACAGCCTGTGGGGTTCAGGCCCTTGGACCAGCTCGAGGGCGGTGCACAGCATTCGTGCTGGCTGGTGAATGGCCTGGTATGCGCGGATGGATGCAGCTAGGCTTGACAGCAGAAAGACAGCCTCAGCATGCTCTGACACATGCTGTTTGCCCCCATGCGCAGGGACATCCTGAAGAACAGCAGCGAGGGCAGGTGAGCATGTGCATGCAACTGCATGTTATTGCTCGGAACGCATGACACCATGCCGCAGTGGCCTGCCCTGCAAACATCTCAGACCGCTCCTCCGTGTGCATGGTTATTTGGATGTGTGATGTCACGCGTTTGGTGCATCTGCAGGGAGGCCTTTTTCCAGGGCATCGACGAGATCGAAGTGGAGGCGGTCCGGGTGGGTTTTGCAAAACGCAGTCCTGGAGTTTGCGTTTCCTCTCCCTGTTCATTCTGACCATGCCTCACCGTGTCCACCAGTCTTGTCTCTCACATGTGCAGTCAAACACATCAAAGGTGCATATGAATCTCGGCAGGTGGAGGAGGCGAGGGCGGTGGGGCGCGAGGTGGAGCTGGAGCCGCTGCCAAGCGTTGTGCTGGAAGGCGTCGAGATCATCCCCGTCAACGACAAGCGCCTGCACGGCCGCAGCCAGCGCCGCAACAAGACCCAGGTATGATACTTATGCAGCACTGAATCAGCAACCACTACACTGAAATGCAGCTGCGCTTCATCGTTCAGTGCCTGCCCGTCGTCGGCAAGCGCCTGCACAGCCGCAGCCAGCGCCGCAACGAAAACCCAAGTGTGTAGGCGATGTGCATCTGCAGGTTTGCCGCTCGCTGGTACTGTTTTCCCATCGACCAAGAGCACCTGCATGGGTGCAGCCAGTATTGGAGGAAGTCATTTTGTTGTCAGATGTGTGTTGATGGCATGTGTGCTTAGCAGTTACGCGTGCTTAGCAGTGACGCGTGCAGCATGTGGTGGGGCGAATAGTCGTGTCTGCCTCCATGCAGGCTGCGGCAAGAGCATCAGCAGTTAGGCTCGCGTCGCAGCAGAGCCTCAGCCAGCAGTCGGCGGGCGATGCAGCAGACGTAGCGGTCGCCGCCATGCCCGCCAAGCGCAAACGGCGGACAAAGGAAGAGATCGAGGCAGACAAGGCGCTGAAAGCAGCCGCCAAAGCCGAGAGGTCGGAGGTAAAGGCAGCAACAGCCGCCGCCAAAGCAGCTGGGAAGGAGGGCAAGGCAGCCGCTAAGCAGGCCAAAGCTGCCGCAAAGGAGGTTGCCTCCGATGCAGCTGCGCAGCCTGCGACTCCGTCAGCCATGGCAAGGGCTCCGAAGCCAGGCGCGAAGAAGCGGCTGGCGAGTACGGTTGCGGCGAGGGGAGAGGCGGCAACCGTGCAGAAAGCGGTGGAGGCGTTGGTGGCGGAGGCCGCTGCGGCAGAGGCGTTGGCTGGGGAGCTGGCCAAGAAGGCAAATGCAAAGGCCAAGAAGGCAGCAAAAACAGTGTCTGCTGCGGACACAGGCGCGCCAGGTACGCCGCAGCCGGCAGCGCCTGGCAAGCGGCGCCGCAAGGCTGCTTGAACGGAGATCGATCAACTTTGGGACAGGATAGGCTTAGATATGAAACGCATATTGAAGCTTTTGGATAGGCACGCCACGTGATTTCTCGATACTGAAGATTGGATCGGTTTGATGTGCCATGACTGCCGACTGTGGCTTGCATGCCCAGTGATGTGCTGTTGCAAAGGCCCTTACGAATTGGATTGTCCGAAGTCGGTTGGTTTGAGTGTTTGGGGGCAAACAACCTCGAATAGACAAGTAACAAGTAATTGGTTGATTTGATAGCACGCAACACACTCATACTCACGCACAATACATCTGCAAATTTGAGGCAGCAGCGCGCTAGCCACCACCAAGCCGGAGGTCAGGCAGCAAAATCTCTGCTCGCAGTCCGATGACGCCCCTCAAGGGCCGCTCTTGCACATTCTATGGCCACCCTGTCACTCTCTAGGAAAACGCCTCGGCCTTTGCTGCCTGCACCGCCGCCCCTGTGTCCAGTCTGTGCACCGTCTCTGTGTCGACAAACTTGTCGCTGTTGAGCGCGGCATCCAGCTCCGCCCACCAGGCGTCCAGGAACTTGTCCGCGATGATGCGGAACCAGGGCGACCAGGCCAGCCCCGAATCCGGGTCCATCATACGCCGCAGCTCCTCCCGCGTGACGTATCTGGGGCAGGACCATGACGCTTGATTAACGGCATGTTCGACTCTTGGGACCCAACTCCCGGTCCGTCACGCGCGCAGCTCCTCCCGTACGATGCGGCGAGACCTTGATGTTCAGACAGACGACACCATGACCATATATGACTCCTCCAACAAGTAGCTCAGTCCCGGCCCCGCATGCATCGTGCGTCGCAACTGGTCCTGTGTGATGCACTCGCTGCAGGCCAGGCGGCAGTCGCAGTGATTTTCCTGGCATGTTTCAGCTTGTCCAGCCGAGCAGGCGCGACCAGATCGATGGGGAGACTGCCTGCACCCTCGCCGAGTTACCAACTGTGACTTGCCAGCTCTACCACAGGAGGTCTCAAAATGCGATCAGGCTTTCAAGGCTGCGGCACCTGTGGTCCGCCACCTCCTCGGGGTTTGACGCCACGTCAACCGCCGCGCGGATGAAGAGGATGTGGTCCACCTCGTGCTCACCCCACTGCTCCGCCTTGCCGGCGTGCGAGGGGTCCACCGCGCAGTAGTGTAGCCGCGTCAGAAATCTGCACAGGGTGACGAATGTGACTGTGCTGGCCGCATGTGCTCTACCAGATCCGACTCGGTAATCCAAGCAACAACTGCGCTTGTGCGGCTGCGCCCAGTTGCCGGCATGCAAGATGCAGATGTCCTTTCAAAAATGAAACCAACTGCGGCACTGTGTGACGCAGCAGCATCGCACGATGGCCTCATCTGAAAGTACGAGCAACAGCTGCTCTGCGGCGGTGCCAAACTCGTAGCGCAGCTAAAGCAATGTGCTTTCAATTGCGTTCCCAGGATCACGATTTACCATGTCGTTTCTGACGCCCTCACCTGAAGTCAGACAGCGGCAACTGCTCTGCGGCAATGCCCAGCTCGTGGCGCAGCTTGCGCACGGCGGCGTGCTTGACGCCAGGCACCGCTGCCGAGGCAATGTCCTGCGGGGCGTCCACCTCCGGCGGCGCCTGCCCGTGCAGCGGGTGGCTGCAGCAGGTGTTTGTCCACACCCTGGGAAATGTCACCTGTGCGACAGGGAGAAGAAGTTTTATAGGTTATCGAATTGTCAATGCCTAAGGCGTGGGGTGCATCCATGCGTTTTGCATTCCTCGAACACAGGTGTGTTTTGCGGATGGTACACAACACATCCGTCGGAGCAACCCCATGGTGGCAATCAGCGTTTGATTAAAAGCTACATGGTCATGGCAGTCTCGCTGGCGGTTTTTAGGAAGACTCCCACCTTTCCGGGGGCGCGCTGTTGCAACAGCAGCCGGTCGGAGGCGTCAAACAGGAACACCGAGAAGGCACGGTGCAGCAGGCCCCCCGGCTGGGCGGCGTCAAATCGGTGCGCGTCGCGCTTGCTGGCGCTGCCCGTTATGATGTCCGCTCCGTCCACCAGGATGCACTGGTCCCGCAGCAGCAGGTCCTCCTGGCTGCCTGTGCCTGCAGTGTTTGATGCCGGTCACTTTGCCTGCACGCCGGGTCTCATGCAGCTGGGGCCGTCCAAACAAGCAGTCAATCAGACAGGGTGCGGTGCGCCCGTCCACTGGGACGCGACGTCTGCTCTGCAGCTCAGATTGCTAGTGTTGGGTGGCAAGGAATGCCCACCGTCCCATGGCTGGTGGCCATTGCTGGCCGCCAGGGTGCTGGCTGCGCGGCGGGCGCCGCCGGCACCGCCAAGCGCCCGTGCTGCCTGTCGCAATGCCAGCCTGCCAGATGTAGCGTGGATGACTGTTGTCTGTGAACGAGGTCGCAATCCGACACCTGCGTCGTGACAAAGAAGCTGAGAATGGCGCGCCGTGATGCGCATCATGCCCGTGTTGGCAAGCGTGGACCCGCCTTCGTGTCCAGCAAGCATGGCAGGAGGTTGCCACGCGCTTAAGCACCAAGCACAATGCTAGACGCTCACGTTGCCGCTGCAACCTGAGAAGCTCACCGGCTGCTTTGCCTGCCCAGCAGATGGCACGAATTTGAGGGGCAGGCAGCGTGCGGGAGTTGCAAATCGCCAGGGTGGCTCTTAAAGTAATATCAACAGATCGAACAGAGCGGAAAGTGCGCGCAGGCACGCCAAGAGTGCTGCAAGTCATTGCGCACAGTCTTCACCGGAGTCTTCGCCTAGCATTAGAGTTTAACTAACATACCCCTAATGCAGCAGCCAGCTTGGCTCGATGCACTCGCTGAATTCGAGCCTCTTCGTCTCGCCCCTCGCGTCCGCGTGAGCTTCAGTGCGCACCTGCTGCAGCGTTCGTAGTCAGACAGGCGGGGCAACACGGCCAAGCTTTGACAGACCAAGCTCTCCGCTCTAAGGCCGACACAGGCCAAAAAACAAACCTCCCCCAAAAAAAGCAGCGGAACGGGCAGCCAAATACCGCTCGCAGCACCACAGGCTTCTATTAACAACCCAGCAAGCACCGACACGATGGCGACAGCCGCCGCTCCGGTGAGCCATTCAGACATCCGGCTGCCTGCTATGTATCTCAGTGGCGCCGGTCCGGAGGCTTTAGTGCTGCTCTGCTACTGCAGGAGACGGCCGCACCTGAGGGCGCTCCGGCCGCCCAGACGCCCAGCCTGGGCAACTCCTCGCTCTATGTCGGCGACCTCGATCGGGAGGTCAGCGAGGCGCAGCTCTTCGAGCTGTTCTCGCAGGTGAGGAATACCTTTCGTCGGGTTGCTGCATGCTCTGGGATGTCGGTGCAGCAGCTGCACGCGCCGGTGGCACTCAAGTTGGCAGCTGCCTGGCAGTCCAGCAGCCATCGGATGTTGGGCAGCTCTCGGGGTCAAGCTCTCACGCGCGAGGCGGTGCAGCGGATGCGGCGTTCGTCTCAGAATGCCGAAAGCTGGTTCCTGCAGCAGTCTTTGGAACGCATGGGCGCGGCAAGCGGCGCGGCGGCTGATGCGGCGGCGGCGCATCCCGCACCAGCCAGCGTTTTGTGACAGTCAGGATAGTTCCCAAAGCACTCGGCAAATGCGAGGGAATGTGACCTTCCGTCCGGGTGCGTCACTGCAGATCGGACCGGTCGCGTCCATCCGCGTATGCCGCGACACCGTGACGCGCCGCTCGCTGGGCTACGCGTACGTCAATTACAACAGCACCCTGGACGCCGCCGCCGGTGCGCGCACGTCGCCTTGAAGGCTGCACTGTATCCTGCACAACCCTCGTGATGGCCGTCGCCTGAGAGTGCAACCGTGGCCGCGTGCCTCGCGACTGCGGCGGCCTCACACTAACTGCAGTTTGCCCGCTGAAGTTGCTGGTACACCCGCAGAGCAGCCTAAGGTGACGTTTGCAATTGCCCTTATTGCAGCGGAGCGGGCGCTGGAAACGCTGAACTACGCGCCGCTGAACGGCAAGCCGATGCGCCTCATGTGGTCCCACCGCGACCCGGCGAGCCGCCGCTCTGGCGTCGGGAACATCTTCATCAAGGTGAGCAGCGGGGACAGAGTGTTGCTGGGCGCTGATATACAGCTCCTGCTTGGCGAGGTCACAGCTTGGCCGGTTTGTCAAATGGGGGAGCGCCGCGCATCGGCGCTGCCTTCTAGTGGCCAGCATGGCACATACGGAGCAAGCGATGTGGCGGCAGTGGGTGTCAGATGGGACATTCAGCAGGCAGCCGGCACGGCAGGGACTTGCCCAGAAGAGACCAAGAGGGGCAGCCCTGGCAGCGGTTCAGCGCTGGCTTGGAGCTGGAACCTACGTAAAGGGTGTTGCGGGTGGCTCGGTATCGGAGGGACGTGCACTGGAGTGGCCCGCTTCCATCAAACCTGTCATCCAGCAAATGCCATTGCTGCAGTCTTATTCCACATGGCATCCTTACTGTCCTCTCTGTGCCCCCGCACAGAACTTGGACAAGGACATCGACAACAAGGCGCTGCACGACACCTTCTCGGCATTCGGCAACATCCTGTCGTGCAAGGTGGCGCTGGACGCTGCCGGCCAGTCCAAGGGCTACGGCTTTGTGCACTACGAGCAGGACGACTCCGCGGCCATGGCCATCCAGAAGGTGGGCGCCCTTTCTGAAACCCCAACCCTACATTCTGCTCTCTGTGGCGACTGGCTGTGCCAAGGCACTGCCGCGTGGGGTGCGTAGACCTGGACGGCCTGACAGAGCAGGCATGCGGCGTTCCCGTTACCTGGGCACAGGGAAGCAAACAACAACATATGCTGGACTGCGAGCGCCCAGTGAATGGCATGCTGCTGGAGGGCAATAACACAGAAAGAAAGGTCCTGGTCGTCCACAGCAAAACCCCCGCTCTTAGGGAATGCTCAACATCAAATGCCAGGACCCGCGCAGGTGAACGGCATGCTGCTGGAGGGCAAGAAGGTGTACGTGGGGCCGTTTATGAAGCGCTCGGACCGGCCGAATGACGCGGAGGTCCGCTTCACTAACGTGTTCGTGAAGAACCTGGCCGACACCGTCACCGAGGACGTGCTCAACGAGCTGTTCTCGAAGCACGGCACCGTCAACTCCGTTGTCATCATGAAGGTGCGCCGATGCCATGCCTCCCATGCCTGTGCTCCGCCTCCCTGACCATCTGTACGAGATGCTGGTGCCATGTGCGGTGTGGCTGCTAGTTGCGCGACAAGCGGAGCGGGCTGACAGGCGTTCTGGAGGTCTGTGTGTGGTTGCCATTGCAGCGCGGCCCCCGCATCAAGCCAGTACATCCGATCCCATGATTGTCTACATGATAGTAAATAAGCGTCTACCGCCGCAGGAGGACGACGGCAAGTCCAAGGGCTTCGGTTTCGTCAATTTTGAGGACGCGGACGCGGCGCGCTCTGCGGTGGACGAGCTGAACGACAAGGACGTGGAGGGAAAGCCCCTGTTCGCCGGCCGTGCCCAGAAGAAGTCCGAGCGCGAGGCCTCCCTCAAGCAGAAGTGAGCGGCTCCCTCACTCCATATATATGCCTGCATGCGAGACATGTTGGGGATCGTGCAATGAAGCATCAGAACAGCCGGCGTCGATCCTCCCAAGGCCACCGCTACTCCTGTGCCGCTGTGTTGTGAGCCATGCAGGCCTGAGCGCACGAGTTCGGATCGGTGTATGTGGCTCCGATAGTGTGAGCTTTTCCATCGGAAGCCTCCTTCCTTACCAGCCATGCCGGGCGCTGCAGGTTTGACGGCTTCCGGCAGGAGCGCAAAGTACTGCTGTGTGTTCCTACATGACATATACAAAATGGTAACATTTGGCGTAATGTTGTGGCGGTGCAGGTTTGACGAGATCCGGCAGGAGCGCATCGCCAAGTACCAGGGCATGAACCTGTACATCAAGAACCTGGTGGACGAGGTGGACGATGAGAAGCTGCGCGCCGAGTTCGAGCCCTACGGCACCATCACCTCCGCCAAGGTGGGCTGAACGAAGGGTGAAACAGCAACGCAGCAGTGACTCTGCAGCATTGTGACTGCAGGAGTGCATTCGTGACTGCAACACAGGCTGGGCACCAAGCTCAGATGTAGACTACTCTTGAGTGTTGGCGACAGCGGCCTCAAAATGTGCTCTTTTGTCTGCAACAGGTCATGAAGGACAGCGACGGCAAGTCCAAGGGCTTCGGCTTCGTGTGCTTCACCAGCCCCGAGGAGGCGACCAAGGCCGTCACCGAGACCAACGGCAAGATGCTGCAGGCGAGCTCCCTCCTCCCTCCTGCACATCCCTCCCTGCAATGCCTGCGAGCAGTCGAAACATGTCTGCGCAGCACATTGTGCGCTTTTGCAGCCCCTTGCCGCAACTTCAATTCGAGCTCAGCCTCCTTCAGTGCAACTGGGTCTCATCCTTCTCACAGCCTCTTCCGTATATCTGGTACAGGGCAAGCCGATGTACGTGGCGCTGGCGCAGCGCCGGGACGTGCGCAAGGCGCAGCTGGAGCAGCAGTACACGCAGCGCGTGCCCGGCATGGGCCCCGCCGGCGGCCGCGGTCCCGGCGGCCCCGGCGGCATGCCCGGCATGTTCCCCATGGGCGCCGCCAACCCCATGTTCTACCAGGCGCAGCCCAACGGCATGGGCGGACGCGGCAGCGGCGGCCCCGGCGGCTTCGGCTACCCTCAGGTGCGCGGAAACCCTTAAAACCCCTAGCACGCTGCTGCGGTGCACTGGACAGTGTCAGAATGCGGAGGCAGGGCTGGGGTTCGTCTGGCAGATGCAGAGTTGCTGAGCATGTAGGAGTGGGACAGTCGGGGTGAGCGTCATGTGGGCTTGCCTGCTGGTTCCAAGGGCAGACTGCTGTGACAGCAGCATGCCCTGTGCCACAATCAAGGACATACTGAATACACTGTCTGCAAGCACACTCTGGCGCTGATGGTCAGTCGTGCATGCGCCGCAGATGGTGCCGCGTGGCGGCGGTCCCGGCATGAAGAGCCGCGGCGGCCGCGGCCGCATGGGCCCCGGCGGCCCCGACTTCGGCATGATGGGCCCCGGCGGCTTCCCCGGCGGCTTCCCCGGCGGCCCGCAGGGCTTCCCCCAGGGCTTCCCCGGCCGCGGCGGCCGCGGCGGGCGCGGCCGCATGGGCCCCGGCGGCCGCGGCGACTTTGGCCCCGGCCCCGACGGCGGCTTCCCCGGCGGCCCGGGCGACTTCCCGCCGGTCGGCCGCGGCGGCCGCGGGCGCGGCCCCGCCGACATGGGCGGCCGCGGTCTGCCGGGCCGCGGCGGACCGGTTGGCCGGGGCGGCCCCGGCGGCCGCGGGCCGATGGGCCCGGGCGGCGCGCCGCCGCCGCCGGCACCCGCGCCCGCGCCGACGGCGCCCTCGGCGGTGGTGCCCGGCCAGGAGGGCAGCGGCCTGACGACGGCGATGCTGGCGGCAGCGCCGCCGGAGCAGCAGAAGCAGATGCTCGGCGAGCGCCTGTTCCCGCTGATCCAGCGTATGCAGGTGAGCTGAGATGCACCCCCTGGTGGCACTACCGAGCTCCTGGGCTGTCTGGTTGTACGGTGCACTTACCGCACGAGGCACAAGCCAAGGAAAGTCAGTTTTGATATAGAGGCAGGAGGAAAGCAGTCTTGTCCGCATCAACACACTGCATGCACCGCCATTCTGGCATGGCAAAGGCACCCACCCAGCGCGCACCCTGCCGCCTTGCTGCTGGCGGCTTCCTGCCGCATCTCGTATTTCCATGCATGACAATGCTGTCCCCTGCCGCTCGTGCAGCCGGAGCTGGCGGGCAAGATCACGGGCATGCTCCTGGAGATGGACAACTCGGAGCTGCTGCTGCTGCTGCTGTCGCACGAGGAGCTGTCCGAGAAGGTGGACGAGGCCATCCAGGTGCGCGGCTTACACATCCTGACAAATGGGAGCCACATGTCTGCCCATGCAACCTTGTATCCTGCTTGCATCGTGTTTCGTTCAGTGCATGCGGTCTGCTCTCAGTGGAGGAGACCATGCAGGCGTCGCTCTGGCTACCATATCTACCTGGTTTTCCCTTTGGTATTGAGTGCGGTCTGTCGTGGCAGCTGACGTGTGCTTCTTCTGTCGCACTGATGATGAGGTCTGATCTTTGCGCCCTGCCTGCATGCTGGCTAGCGGACACCAAGCCTTTGCCGAGATGGTTGACACGAGTGTCTCTCGGCGCACAGGTGCTGAAGCAGCACAACGCTCTGCCGGAGGGCGGCAGCAAGGCCTGAAGCGGCTGAAAGCCTGCTGCGACGGCGGGCCGCAGCGGCCGCGCTGCATGGCGGACGGCATCCCAGTCTCGGCGGGAAATGTGCGGCTCGTGCGGTCGTTCGGCGGCAGAGCCGTGTGGCCCGGGCCTGGAGGCAGGATGCCAAGACGCGGTGCAAGCGCAAGGCGCAAGCCGGCGTGCGGGCACGGGAGGAAGAATGCCGGTTCTGTGAAGGCCTGTGGGTCGCCGCGGTGGGTTTATAGGGTTTTAAACCCACGCCGCCGCGGAGGCCGGTCGGCTGATCGGAGCAGGCGCGGGAGAGGACAAGTAAACCCAAAAACCGATCCGTGCCGCCGAGCCACTTGTGGCGAAGCGACATGGTGGCAACCAGCTGCCGTGGCAATCATGAGGAGTACGAGGCAAAACCATCTGCAGAGCGGAAGCCGCCAGTGGCGGAAGCTGCGTGGTGGAAAGTGCATGCAAGCAAAAATGGGGTGCTGATGTGGCGCTGCCAGGGTTGCAAAGCTCTGGGCGGCACCGCTTCTGTGCTCAGAAAAACAAGACCAAAGGTCAGCTTTGTGCGCCGTCCTGTACGTGCGCAGGTGGGGCTTTGCCATCCGCCACTTTGGCGAGCAGTGTCGATTGCGCAGTCGCTGTGCTGCCAGCCTCCACCAAAGTTATCCTTCACCATGTCACGCCAGATGTAATACCTGGTCATGTTCCCACATCGCTTCCACCCTGCTCCCTTCCACTGTATCTAGGTAGCTTCCAGCACTGGACACAGCGTGCATGGACCTGAACATCCACCATCGCACGTCTCGGCTATGTCCTTGATGTCCCCTCCCCTCCACATTGCGATCTTCACGCCATGCACTTGTGTTCGCTTGAGAAACCAAACTGGATAGGTGCTGACATTGCTGCCGGCTGTTCCCACCTCCAGTATCTTTTTGACTGAACTGTTGTTGAAATTCTTCTGTACCCGGAAATTACCCGGAGATTAGCTATCCCGGGAACAAACTGCTGTTCTCTGGCCTGCCACCTGATGCTGCTGCTTCAACACTCGTCTTCGCAGTACTTGCCGGGCCGCGCAGCACCGCGAGTGCGCCGCTGCCGCGCAATGTGACGCCGCATCTCCTCCTTCACCTGCATCCAGTCACCGTCAAATTTTCACGCCTGGAGCAAATGCCATATGAGCGTGCAGCACCTCGCGGACTGCTTTTTGGAATGCTGTTTCTCTGAGAAGCCTGCTTTCTGGCTGCTGTTATCGGAAGAGCATGCTTACTTTGCAGCTGTCCCGCAGGGCAAGCGGTGCATCGCCTCGTGAAGCGGCGTGACTCAGCTTCAGCGTGGTTCAGCTTCAGATGCGAATTTGTTGCGGACCTGGCGAGCGATGTCGTCGTCGTCGATGTGCACCTCTGTCGTTTTGCGGCCCGCGGCGGCAGCTGGGCTCCCGATCTCGAACAGCGGAGCCCGGCCCTGCGAAGCAGATGTCCACAGACTTGCCATCTGTTGCTTGACCCCTCCAATTGTTGCATACGGAATGCATGCATGTTCTTGGTGAGCTGGAGAGATTGCGCCATGTGCCGTTCAGAGGCTCGATGCAGCTATGACTCCGTGCACCATGTCAGAACAGATAAGTAACGTAAAGCGCACTGGCGGTGGGCCCTGCGGGACATGCTCCCCGGCGCCTTGCGCGGCCGACGCGCGGCGCAGCGGCGGGCTGCGGCACCGCTTCCGGCTTAGCCAGCCGTCCAGGTTGATGCGGCCGCTGCGTCCGCTGGGCACCGCTGACGACTCGAAGCTGGCGGCCGGCGCTGCAGGCTGAGCCGGCGGCCTCGCCACCGCCGGCTGAGCCAGCGACTTCGGTGCCACCGGCTTGCCGGTGGCAGTGCGGGCCGTCGATGCGGCGTTGGTCTGCGTGCCAGCTGCACGCCAAGGCGCGGCTGCGGCCGCGGCTGCTGCTTTTGCCGGCGTTCGACCCGCCGCCGCAGCCTCACTTTTGCGGTTGGAGGAGGCGATGGCCTGGCCCGCAGACGGCATGTCCGGCGATGTGCTGCATGCAGTCTTGGTGGCGCCCGCCAGAGCCGTCCGCGCCCTCGTGACCCTGGGCCGCACGGTTGGCTTGGCGTCCGGCGCGGGCGCCGCCGCGCCGACCTTCGCGGCCAGTGCCGCCTTGACGGCGGCCTCCGATGCGCCTGCCGCCGGCGCGCCTCCCTCCTGTTCGCCGCTGCGCCTGCGCTCCTTTCTGGCAGGAGGCCGCGCCGCTGCTGCACCTGCTGCCACAGCACCCGCCGCCGCCGCCGCCGCCGCCGCCGCCGCCGCTACCGGCGTCTCAGCGGTGGCCAACGGCGGGGCTCTGCTGCTCGGCTGACGCTTCGGCGGCGCACGGGGCTGCGCGGGCTTTGAGGCACCGCCGCGCTTGGTCCGCCAGCCATTGGAGTGCTCCTGCGGTGCCGGCAGCAGCGGCGAATCCTCCCATGCAGGCTGGGTCTCATCGTATTGCCATGGCTGCATGCGCTGCTCAGGCGATGCTGCAACGGCATCAGCGGCGGCAAATGCAGGTGTCTGCTGCTGCGGCTGCCACGGCGGCGGCGGCGGCGGCTGCTGCTGCTGCGGCGGCGGCTGCGGCGGGGCGGGCGCCTGCTGCGCCGCTGCCTGTGCATGCGCCTGCTGCTGAGCGGCCACCATGCGGCGGATGTCGCCGACCGCGTCGGTCATGCCGGCGGTGCCGCCATGCAGCTCCCTCAGAGTGGCATGCAGCGCTGCAATCGCCTCGCTTTGCTGGCTGTTCACCTCTTCCACCTGAACCTCGTCAGAGTGGGATGGCTGAAAAATCTGTAAATCCGCAGTCTACATCAGCTGACCCACAAGCTCTGCCCTTGCATCACGGACAGTTGAGAAGCAACCATGCCGTGTTATCATGTGCACCCTGCAGTAAGGCATGCTGGAGGACCAAACAAGTCCACTCGCCTTGCCAAGGGTGGCCGCCAGCGCCTCGCAGGTGCCCTGCAGCGAGTCCACCTGGCGGCGCAGGTCCGTTGCAGTGTCCTGCTCGCCCGCCTGTTGCCGCATCTCGTGCAGCAGCCGCGCCGCCGCCTCTGCCGCATCTGCCCCTGTTGGGATGATACAACGATTCATGTGAGCATGATGACCTGCCAGCTACTGTTTTCGGGAAGGAGTGGTGAGGAGCAATGTCGGAAGATGGCAAAGCCACAAACAATGCATCGATGGCGCGCAGCTGTTCCTGCATCAGGCTGGGACCATGCCTGCCATGCTGCTTGGGGATGATACCTGAGATTGAGCCGAGAATAACCAGGTTCACCTTGCTCGATGGTGGCGGCAGGCTTGGCGGACTCAGGCGTCAGCTGTGGGCCTTGGTGCTGGGAGGCGTGCAGCTCCATCATCGCCTGGCCGGGCGCCTCCTGCCAGCCGCCGCCGCCGCCAACGACATCGAAGGCGCCCCTGGCGAAGAATGCCTGGTCCGGCTGGCTGCCCGCCTGCACACATGACGCCACATTTGTCTGCGTGATGTGCTGTTGAATTGAATGCTCCGACATTGCATGCTTCTGGATGCTTCAGCATAATTCAAAGGCTGCCAACAGCAGCTGGCAGGTGGTTGGTGGTTTGGTCTTGTTCGTCACACATCATGCTTCAGCTGTGCTGTCAAGCGCAGACCTCCAAGACTTCCGAGCCTTTCAATTTCAACACACGAAAGTCTGAAAGTAGCGAAAGGATCGAAAAAACTTGAGAGGCGGCACCAACAAAACCCACTTGTCTGGACATTGCGGACGGCTCGGGAAGCAGGCGGCGCACGCCGCGCTGCGGCTGCCGCCGCCCGGTGCCCTGCGACGCAAAGTGCCACGGCGACACCGACGGCCGGCGCAGGCCGCTCACTGCCTGCGGTGGCGGCGCAAACTGGCCCGGCGGGAACCTCGGCGGCGGCTGCAAGGGCGGAATGCTCTGTTCAATCAGGCGGCAGTTCGCGAGGCTTGCTCTGCATTAGGACTGCAGAACAGCAATGACAGATGTCAGCTCGCGCGCATGAGACGAGTATGTGCAACTCAGGCTTAGCTGATCCGTCATGAGACCATCTGTCAAAGGTGTATGATGGCCCTGCCTGCGACATGCTGGGCCCCGCCTGCTGGTGCGCCTGCCGCTGCTGGTGCTGTGCTGGGCTGCTGAAGGCAGGAGAGAAGGGCCGCGCCGACTGCGCAGCAGCGGGCGCCTGCATCGGCTGCATCGGCTGTGCCGCCTGCACCTGGCTCATCGGGTCAAATCCGCGCTGGCTGGGCTCGAAGGCCCGCTGGCTCGACTGCGAGGACCTGCATTGCAAAGCCGAATGGTGACCCGATGGCAGTCAAAGGCTAAAGGCTTTCTTACCAACCCAGGCGCGAGAGCAAATGGTTTCGGAGTTCCCTCTGCGCGCACTTTGCGACCGAAACGCGCCTGAAGCCCTGACTGCCGAGCCAGGCGTCAGCCATGGTGCCGATGCCCAGTGAAACGGCAGAGGATTCGAGGATAGGCCGCCAGACAAGCCACCGCTTGGCCTGCGCGTCGTGAAGGGCCAGGGCAAGGTCCGCTCTTTGCCGGCTATGGCTGCAGTAGAGGCAAGTGCAAGGCCTTGCAGAGTGGCGCAAAGACTGCACACAGGTGGTGCACAAGCGGTTGCAGCTCCTCGAGATGAGGAAGCAGCAATCAAGGAGGAAGTAGTATGTCCTGCCCTCACCTTCAAATGGACGTGTTGGTGCAGCGCAGATTGCACCCTGCCTAATTCTGGATGCAATCACGTTGATGTGCGCACGGATACAGCCCGGAGGGACGACACAAGAAGCTAGGTATTACATTCTGTCCGCCTGCGGTTCGAGGCAGCGGCGGCACGCCTTGGAAACAACCAGTCACAAATCAGGTGGCCTAAGAGTTGCCATTGTGACGAGGACAACTTGTTTAGGGATCTACTTGTTGAGGGGCTCCGCAAGTCAACAGCCACCAGGGACTCCCAACACGCCCAGACTGGAAGACCGATTGCCAGAGCGGCAGCCAGAGCGCGTGGGCGGCTTTACGGGTGGGCAGTGTCGCGAATCATGCCGTCTAGCCACCGCTCAGGTGCCCAGGCAAGTGCCCCAGCACGGCCACTGACGACATCCTCTCAGGCGATCCGCTCAGGTGATGACGGTGGGCTCGTCGCGTCCGGTCAGCTCCTTGAGCTTGGACACGCTCAGCGCGACATCGATGATGGTCTTCAGGGCCTTCTGGGCGTCCTCACCGTATGTGGACTCGTCCTTGCTGTACTGCTCCACGTACATCCTGAAGAATATTGCGGCGCGCAGGATCAGTGATCTCCATCAAACTGGCTCAATCAGGGCACGTCATGTGTTCCTTCTATGGACTTGGAACCTCACTGGGACATGCAGCGCAGCAACCTTCCAAGGATGTGCATAACCCCTGAATGAGGAGAGGCACGTTCAAGCACAAGCAGAATGAAGGAAGAACGAGAACGCGCGAACCGGATGGTGGCACCGGAGGAGCCATTGCCGGACAGGCGGAAGACGAAGAAGAAAGAGGCAAAAGAAGACGCGCATGAGAAAAGCAACACAAAGTTAGCAGGCAGGAGAATGTGCACCGGATGGTGGCGCCGGACGAGCCGGTGCCGGACAGGCGGAAGACGAAGCGGCTGCCGTCGGTGAACAGGAAGCGCACGCCCTGCTTGGACGCGACGCTGCCGTCGATAGGGTCCGTGTACTTAAAGTCGTCCGCCTTGTCCAGCTTGAACTCACCGTAGTCCGCCTGCACTTGAAGTTCACACTTATAGAGAATCCAATGATAAATGAAAACAGTAGCTGCCGTCGAACGGGTCCGTGGACTCAAAGTCGTCCGCCTTGTCCAGCTCGAACTTGCCGTAGTCCGCCTGGATACACAAATCAAACTGCAGTTCAGATGAGAGTTGTTAGGTCCGTGTACTCAAAGTCGTCCGCCCTTTGTCCAGCTCGACTGCGCTGTAGTCCGCCTGAATGTCCAATCGTGAAAATCGCAGTAAAGCCTCGATGCACAACGGACCTGTGGTGCATGGGATATCTGTATTCGAAGTCGTCAGCGGCTTCCAGGTCGAGCAGCTGCTGCGATCCACCTGATCGCGGCTGCCGCGGGCCGCATTTGATGTCAAAGGACTGGATTTGATCAGCTCTTACTGAGAGAGTGACGGGCCTATGAATCGCTCAGAGCCGCAGGCCGCATCAGCTGCAGTCATGCATGACAACTGAGCTGTGCCAGAGGCGCAACGCATGCAGACGCCCGCCCTGTCTCAGCCACAAACACGCACCTTCGAGGGGTCGGCAATGATGTCGCGCAGACCGCTGACGACCGCCTCCGCCTTGTCCGAGTCCACACCCTCGTAGTCATACCGGCTGCGCACGGCAATGCAAAGACTTGAGCGACGAGTGCTGCACAGTCTTTGCAGTGACTCCCACAGGTGGGGAATCCGACAGGCCACAGGAGCACCGAATCTTTCTGGAAAGCGGACCTGCACTTCCAGGAACGCTGCGAGGTATGGCGAAACTTTGACTGGCGTTTGACGATATCACGACCAGCCGCACCTGAAGAAGTTGCGGCCAAACTTCTTCCAGTGCTCGAAGGCCACGTCCTTCACCGTAACCAGCTCGCCGCCCTCCGGCACATCCTTGTTCTTGTATGCCAAGATGGACAGCCATGCGAGCACCGCCCAGATGCCGTCCTTTTCTCTGCGATGTCATGGAACATAAAAGTAATGTGTTGTTGTATCAGCAAAAATGCATGTTGCATTGCAGGATGGTCGTGCCAGCCCAATGCCAGCTATGCCAGCACCGCCCAGATGGCGTCTTTTTCCCTGCACGAGTCTGAAATACGACAGTGATCGATTGTAAACATAATGATCATTTACGACGGATCAAATAAACAATTGTCATGCGTCAGTCCGTGGCCACACTTGCGTGGGTTGTTGTGGCGGTGTGTGCAGATATGGGCTGGCACCACCAGGCCGGCCATGTTCTCATACTGGACATCATGCCTTACTCTTGTGTCATTCTCTGGCTAGTTGCCAGGGTTTTTCCTGTTCATAAACCCTCCTGTGTCTGCCTCAGCATCCTATCATGGACGCAGGAAGATCGGCAGAGGCACCCGGCGGCACCCAGGCTGCTGGGCGCACCTGATGTGGTCGCTCCCTGTGCCGAAAGACTCCTCACCGCAGACGCTGCACTTGCCAGCGTCCATCAAGTTGCCGAAAAACTTCCAGCCTGCGGTAGCACAGACCGAGGATGGGCCTCTAGGTCAACCCTAAGAGCCAGTTTGATAGCCGGAGACTATCAGCGCGCCCGTTGGCCATCGCAAATCTGCATGTTGCGTTCCCAACTCTGGCCTTGCAGCGATGTCTGCCTGGGCGCATGATCAAAGTCTGTGGCTGTACGACGCCGTTTGACAAAAAAACACGATTCAAGGGTTGGGGCACCGACTTCTCACCTGTGGGCGTCTCAAAGCACTCCACTCCCAGGTCCTTCGCCACCAGGTCGATGGCCGCGCCCGTGGGCATGCTCCGGGCCACGCCCTGCAGTCATGGCGATCGAGTGTCAAACAGCTCTGATTACTAGGTCATACTCTGCAGACCTGACCCTCCATTCATTTGAGTAGCAAGAAACAGGAACGCGGCGGGGTTCAGGGGTCTGGCAGGTGGAAGGCGATGACGATGCTGCACATGCGGCAGAGCTCAGGTCAGGTCAGGTCAGGACAAGCTGCCGTAGCGGCCGCCACCGTGCGCGCCTCACCTTGAGCCCCGACTTGAAGTACGGGATCGCCGCCTGCGCGTTGGCGGCGATGATGGCGACACTGTCCGAGGGCGTGATGAAGAACTGCTTGCCCAGGATCATGTTGCGGTCGCCGTCGCCGTCAGACGCCGCGCCCAGCACCGGCGCATTGTCCTGCATGCGGAAGCAGTGTCCTCAGCAATCAAAGATCTGAGTCGTAGCTGCTGAAGGAGGATGCCAGCAGCGCTGGATAAAAGATGATGGTGCAGCACCTCCGGCGTGAACATTGTCAATCTCCAAAGAATCTTGCGTGCATTGTTCTTCACTGCGCGCACCTTCCACATGAGCTCGACCAGCTCGTGTGCGTACGTCAGGTTGGGGTCGGGGTGACCGCCTGCAGAGACACAGGCATTGTTCGTTGTTTGGTCGATTGCACCCAATCACTGGATCATGTGGACAACACTCGACTCGCGAAGCCACGCAGGGACAGCAGGCACAGATCTGAGACAGCAGGCACATTTCTGTCCAGCTCACCGTTAAAATCCTCCATTGGCACGCCGTTCCTGCGGCCACATGCAACCAATCTTAACGCTCAGCCCGCTCTCAATGCAGCTGCTTACGTCACAGGTCGGCAGCGGGATAATGCTAGAGGCCGGGATAACACCACGAAAGGCAGGTAGAAGTACAGAAGACATCTGCGGACATAAATGATATAAGCGCCATGATAGCACTCACATGACACTGTCGGTGGAAGCGCCCAGCTCGTCGACAAAGATGGGGCCGGCGTAGGCGCCCGTGACCGCGTGCATGGCGTCAAAGACCAGCGAGAAGTCGGGGCGCGTGACCAGCGCCTTGATGGCGGGAAAGTCGAACACCTCCTTCAGCGTCGCCAGGTAGTCCGCCACCGGGTCCACGACCTCCACCTGCGGTGCAAAACAACTGTTGAAACCTGGTTTAAGTCAGGGCACCCGCCGAAGACATGAATTGGCAACTCGGACCCCCTCTTTCAGCATCGCCAGGTAATCCGCCACCGAGTCCAGCACCTCCATCTGCATACTTAAAAGACATGGCCGCTTCCAGGTGCCAGCCGGAAACACTCGCAGGGGCCCACATGAAGATGTGCAGCAGTGCTCGCAGCGCCCACCTCAAAATCGCCGTAGGTGTTGCTGCCCACGGACGCCAGGTCCGTGTCCGGGATGTCTGCAAACTTGAGCTCCGAGATGGTCTGCGTGAACTTGTAGATCTCGTTGGTGATGCGCTCAGGCGCCGGCTCGCCGCTGTTGTAGTTGAACTTGATGCCGAAGTCCTCCTTGGGGCCGCCTGGAAGGGGATGTTTGGCAGAATGTGTGTCGCAGCGTCCCCGCGGCGTGGAGTTGTCAAGGACCGCAATGAATCACGCTCAGCAGCTGAACATGCCGACACATGATGTGACAGAGCAGATCACGAAACGGGCAGCACCTGGGTTGTGGCTGGCGCTCATGATGAGGCCACCTACAATTGCTCAGCAAAGGCTTAGTTGAGCTTCATTGATGTGACGTCCAGGTCCATAATGATCAGCCGATCAAACGGCAGCTGCAGAGCTTGCACTATGGCAGCCAGACCGAAACATCCCATGAAGAGATTGCAGTATGCAGCTTTGCTCACCGTACAGCTTTTGGCGCCGGATGACCGCCGAGGCGGCGGGCGTGGCCAGAATGCCATCCTTGCCGACAATCACCTAAAGTTCATGTGGCAGTGCACGTCAGTTTGTCGTACATGTACAATCGCAGTGTTCCTCAGATATATAACACAACGGTACGAGTATTTTTTTGTCATGTTCCGATGTCCATGATGCCAGTGCACCTTCTTCAAGCCACTGCCCGCGGCCAGCTTGCAGATGATCTGCGCGGCCTCCTTGTTGAAATACCGGCCATCGCCGCCCAGCGCGATCGTCTTGCCCTTCACCTCGTCGCCCAGGGAGTTGAACAGCGACTGCACCCTGGCGTGACATACAGGATTTTCCCCCATGAGGGCACGGGTCCAGTGCGCTAGTCAACAGGATAGCAACGTCCAGTGTAATTGCCCATAAAGCTATAGTGTTGGATGCGAATGACACTCACAGACACATGCATCATGCATGCGCACCAGTTGGCGAGGTAGTTATCCTGCATGAAGACTTCAGTCTTCTTGCGCAGCCCGCTGGTGCCAGTCTTCTGGCCGTCATAGGGCTTTGTAGGGACAGTCTTGACAGAGACAGCCTGCGGGGAGGGGATGCGATGTCAGGATCGCTCCCGAGCCGAGTGATGGACACCAACAACAGATCATTACCATCACATCACCACGTCCTGCACCCTCACCATGACGCCCAGCTGCAGGCTCCTGTTCTCGGCCCGACGAGAGGCGCTCGACAGTCCAAGACCGTGAGTCAGGCGTGCCGGGCGGATCGACGCTGCGATGCCCCTGTGTGTGCCAATAGAGCATTTCAGTTGCATGTTGACTGACGTGCAGCCCTGCCAGGACAGCACCATCAGGGCCAACGCATGCATGATGTAACAAGACGCATAACCTGGTGTTCACAGATGGAGTGGCACAGTTCACGTGCGCGCTCTGTGCAAGCAAGGCGGCCATATGCTCGATCGCCACCCAAGGTAGCGTTGGCTGAGGCCAACTAGAAGAATGCAGAGACGCGCTGATCCAAATGCTCTGAAATTTCACAATTAGAAAAGGAATTGTTCTTGCGATCTGTTGTGCACCGCAATCGCAGCCCACCTGATCTCGCTGGACCGCTCGCTCCAGCTTCGCGGGCAATTTCGGCACAGGGTGCTTTATGCACGATTACGTAATAGACAACATTTTTGCAGTTTCTAGCCTTGCTTACTTTCTCGCCATTGGAACACTCTCGCCTGCTGAACCAGACTCGCTTTTGTGCAGTCACCCATAAACCTGTCATCCTTGGTCAGACACTTGCGCGCTATAGCCGATCCGACCGTTTCGGGCGGCAAGTTTCATGTGGAGGAGGACGGCCACTGCCCTGCGGTCCCGCATCCAGGCAGCCGCTGCATCGGCGCAGAGCACGCAGCTCGAGGGGTTCGCCACAGCATCAAAAGCCAAGGCGGCCAAGCCAGCAGTGAAGCAGGTGGCCAGGCCGAAACCGGCAGCCGCTGGCGGCGCATCCGCAAAGGACGAGGACCGGTCGGACAAGAAGCACTCACTGCTGCTCAAGGTCCGTCGTGTGGACGCGAGTCCCGTTCAGGCGATGCTGTCTTACAGCATCGATGACACTAAGTGTATGTTGCCTGACGGCGGCGGTGCACTGCGGCACATGCCTCGCAATCCAGGACAGCGCCGTGCCAAATCCAATTCCAAGTTTTACACCGTTCTCTGGCTATTTACCAGATTTTTCCATGTCATCAACCCTTCTGACTCTGCCAGCAGCCTGGGACGAGTCATCAACATGGCAATGCGTTTCCGCATGCGCTCCCGTCCACAAAAGTTTCTATAAAGTCAAAAGCACACGTCTGGCTAGCAGGTTCTGACGCCGGCGGAGGTGGACCATGAGCAGCTGTCGCCAGAGCTGGAGGCAGAGTACACCGTGCGGGCAAAGGCGTACAGCCGGCGCAAGATGGCGCAGCACAGGGCGTGGCAGCGCGATTTGTCCCGCAAGATCCAGCTGAAGGAGGCGGCACTGGCACAGCTGCCGCCGCAGCTGCGGGAGGCCGCGGAGCAGGTAGGCGCCCGATCACCCTTGGCAACTAGCTGTGCACTGTTCACTCTGGAAGTCAGACTGATTGCAAGGTACACGGGTGCTTGTGTCTTGAAGGGGAAAGGCGCTACGGAGCAGGGCTGTTGATGTGGCCGTCTGCGCGTTTTGGCCCTGTTACGAAACTCCTCTGGCAACACAGAACACTGGCCAACTATCCAACGCCTGATGCTGAACGTGTGTTGTCTTGCAGCCGGACTTCACGCCCTTCCCGGCGGACCGCATGGTGCCCACTCACACGCCGCCCATCAAGGGCTATGGCGAGAAGCGGTCGGGGCCAGGAAAGGCATGAGCGGGTCGCTGCGGCGCCTACGGCCATTGGCGCACTTCCGCACCCCATCGTGCTCTGAATGCTATCACACTATGCGGCTTGGGGAGCAGAGGCTGCCTACCGCTTGTGTGACGGCCAGCGCCTTGCATGGACCTGGTGCAATGTGACGCCATCCGGGGCAGGGAGGTTGACAGTGCGTAGCGGACAGTGCCTGTGTTTGCAGAGGAATGGAATGCACCCTGCAACAAATCCAGTTCAACAACCCTCCTCCAGCGTAGCTACAATTCTTCATGTTTCACATACAGCGAATCATCCGTGGGCCCTTGGCGCAGTCTGCTGTGCTCGAGGCGCAGTCACCGCTCCAGTGCTCGGAAGCTGCGAACTCGCCTCCCGCACACGCGCAAATGGCAGCGGCTGCCCCTTTGCAAGCGCTGACAGGTTCGCCTCCAGAACCTGTCGAGAAAGCAAGGTGGCACCATCGTCACTCCATTTGCTGACCATCCCATCTGGTGTTGCCTAAGATCGGCTAGAGAGGTAACGTCAGAGGCGTGTCACGCAGATGTCTGTCGCATCACCTGCTTCGGGACCTTGCCAGCCGCCGATGCCTTCAGTTTGCCGCTGGCGTCCAGGAACACATACTGTGGGATGCCTGCAAAAACCCAGGTCTTGGATTGACACTACACAGGGTTGATCTACACAGGGTCGATGCTTGATCTTGATCTTGCAGCCATGCACACACGAAAGCCGCACCTGGAGCCAGCAGAGCAGTCACAAAAAGCAGTTGTCAGAACGGTGATACCAGCAGCCTAGCTCTACACTATTGGTATGCATATATCGATAGTCCAGAACATAGTACTCACCCTTCACGCCGTACTCGGCAACCTCGGGCGCCCACTTGCTGTTGTCCACGTTCAGCGCCACGAAGTTGACCTGGTGCAGAATAAGCAATCACATTTTAAAATCTGTTTATACAATTTCAGTAGTGGCCGCAAGAAATCACGTCAAAGCACCGACTATAGTAGTAACTACTAGAGCTGTAGGAGCAAACCTGATTCCTGTACGCGCGCTCCACCTCCACTGTGTCCGGCAGCAGCTCCCGGCACACCTCGCACCTGCGTCGTGCGACGCTGCGGGGTGAGGCCCCCGAGGCTATGCTCTACTACAGCGGCGGCCCCTTCAGCCTGAAAGGGGAACGATGCCGTGTTCTGCGAGCATTGTCACAGACTTGAAGATGAAGGCAACAGGCTCCTAAGCCAGAAAGTGTAGATTTTGTGGCCGCACAGCCTCCCACCAGCTGGCGTAGAACTCGATGACGGAGGGGCGGCGGTTTGCCAGCGCCGTCGACAGCGGCACCGCGTCAGACTGCAGCGTCTCGAAGGTCACTGCGCCGGTGCCCAGCCCCCGCGTGGCCACGAAGACCGCGGCTCCAAGAGCCACAGCACCCAGCGCCAGGGGCAGCTTTGGCACCGAGGGCGGCGCGGTAGGAATGATTGGGATCGGCGACGCTTCCGTGTCATCCATCGCTGCAGCGCGGTCGTCTTCCGAAGCAGCCCTCCGGATGCACGAATGCCGTGATCGTCTGCCGTGCGTGTGTGGCTGTGTGCATGCTGCCTGGAAAGCCCGCTGCCGCATGATGAATCCGCACGCGGGCTGTCCAGCTGGCAAAGCTGCACAGCAGGGCGCGCTCATTGTGTTGCAATACGCAGAAGCCATTGCGACTGTAGTTTCGCGCTGGCGAAATTCAGGAGATGCACGTCGATTAGCTCCGAAAATCCTTCAGTTTCATTGAAGGATTTATGAAGGATGGTGACAGAACGTTACACAGCAGCGACCCGCTGACTCTGCACAGAATGAAGCAACGACGCGAATGTCACTGGAAGACTGATGCGCAGGGACTCGACGAAAGGTGAAGAAGAAGAAGAAGAAGAGGACCGCGGTGGGATAAATGTTACACCGTGTCGCAAGCCCTGAGCGGGCTAAAAGGGTGCCATTTACGGGGTGGAAACCCCCTGCTAAGCTAATCTGTCTGGACAGGGGGAGTAGCCTGCTATCCTCCCCCCTTCTACTCCCCCTGGTCTGGACGAAACTGTCGAAACAAGCAACGATGAAGTCCATCACAGCAACCTGGTCGGCCTGGTTGACGAACTCACGCATGGATTGATCGTCCCAGAACAAGTCCGGATTCTGGTCGCGAATGTGCTGCACTGCTGGGCACTCAAAAATCATGTGCCGCTTGTCGCCCACCACCGCGGCGTCGCACTGCTGGCAGTGCCGCCGGTGCCTGGGCGTGTGGTCCCGCCTGCCCATCACCACTGGCAGCGTGCTGCAGCCAAGTCGAAACCGTAGATAGCTGCCGATGCGCCGCGCCGAGTGCCGCTGCCGGAAGATCCGCAGGTGCACCTGCTGCCGCGGCGTGCGGGAAGACCATCGCCAGTACGTGCACTTAGCTGCACCCTCGGTCCGGCACGTCCGAGGGCACACGCTGAGGGCCTCCCATGCCCGCTGCTGCTGCGCTCCGCAGGCCCAACACATATTGCACGTTGACGCGCCGCGCTCGCTGCGTGCTGAGCGGCAGCTCATACCCCAGCCTTTGGCACTCTCGCCGCAGCCCCCACACCCAGTTCCTAGTGCCGACCAGCAGCGCCTCGCTCTGGGCGTCCATCAGTAGCTCGTAGTGGAGACTGCCTCGCGGCTGGGCGCAGGCTGTTCCAGAAGCGCAGGCTATGCGCCAACCACCGGGCCTCGATGTCCGTCCTGCCCAACTCCGCCATCAGCGCCTCCGTGGCAGACGGCAGATGCTGCAGACGTAGCCGCGGTGCTGGGCCGCTAGCTTTCGTCGCTGCTGCTGCGCCGCCGGGTGAACGCCCCATACCTCGCATGAGGACAGCGCCGTACCGGTGACACTGGCGTCGTAGAGGTGAAGCTGTAGGTGGATGTTGCTTGCACAGCCGAGGCGGTCGAACTTGAAGCGCACGGAGTGGAAGGCGTTGCCGACGCTGCTGCGGAGCTGCGGCAGACCGTCGCCGGCGGCGCCCGCCGGCGTGAACGTGGTGCCGAGATGTTTGTATCTGTCGGCGTGGGGGAGGGTGCGGCCGGCATAGGTGAAGGCGGGGCGCGGCGTGTCCGGCGGCAGGCCGAAGCACACGATTTGCGTCTTGGCGAGACTGACGTCCAGGCCGAGAGCAGCGCAGAAGCCTGACAGGGCATCAAGCAGCAGCTGCAGATCCGCGGGGAATCGCCGAGCAGCACGATGTCGTCGGCGTATCAGGTGCGAGACCAGCAGCACGTCGCGGTCCCCCACCTGGATCAGGATGCCGGCGTCCGGGGCGTGCGCATCCAAGTATGCCGGCAGCCCGTCGACGGTGCAGCCGGACAGAGTCGGACTGCCCGGGCAGCCCTGGCGGGCGCCAATGAGGTAGGGCAGGCTGATGCCGATGCGGCCCGCCACCTTCATCGCGATGTGGGTGTCGGCGTACAGAGACTGGAAAGCCGCCAGCATGCGGCCGCGGATGCCGTACCGACGCAACGCCTCCCACATCAGCGGGCGCTGGACGCAGTCGTAGGCGGCGGTGAGATCCACGAAGCAGCAGTAGAGGGGCTTCTTCTGGCCGCGCGGGCGGTGAATGCGCCTGTCGATCATGTGCTGCAGCGCGAAGAGGTGGTGGTTGATGGACAGCTGCGGACTAAAGCCCGCCTGGGTGGGGGCGCGTAGTCGGCCCTCCTCCAGAAAGTCCATCAGCCGCGCGTTGAGGACGGCAGCATACAGCCGGACCATCGGCGCGCCGACGGCGACGGGCCAGTACTTGGCGGTGTCAAAGGGATCGCCCTTCTTCAGCAGCGGCGTGATTGAGGGTGGTCCACGCCTCCGGGATGCAGCCGGTGTGGAAGGCGGTGTTCAGCAGCTGTGCCAGCGGGCCAGCGAGCAGGTGCGGCGGCGGGGTGCCGTCGTCGGCTGTCTCCTCGCGTGGCGCTTTAGCGTATCGTAAGAGCTCAGAAGAGAACTCGGAATTGCCGCTGGCTCGCCCATTTTGCATCTTGTGTAGGGCGGTCAGCACCTCCTGGCTGTCGATGTCGGCGTTGAGGCAGTCGGCGGCGGCGGTCAGCTCGGCGGTGGGCTGAGGCGTGGGTGGCAGGTAGCAGCCGGGGCGGATGGGGCGTGCCGACTGCAGGCGGAGGTAGGCCTCCCAGGCCGTGGGGTCCTGCATCTGCCGTGGCATGCTGGTGAGCTGGCGGTTGACACGCTGCCAAAAGTAGCGTGGCACCTGTACAGCTGGTCCAGTAGCTCATGTTGTTGCTGGCGCTGCCATGTGCGCTTCTTCCGCCGCACGAGGCTGTGATACTGGCTCTCAGCTCGAGCGCAGTTGGCGTTGCGGTGGGGCCGGCTGCGGAGCAGACGGCGCAACTGGCTCTTTGCCGCCTGGCACTCCGCGTCGTAGAATGGCGCATCGTGTTCGCCGCGGCCCCGCTCTGACGCCGCGGTGTTAGAGGGCATCGGTTCCCGTAGCCCTATTGGGAAAAGTTAGGCCTTCCAACCGGGATCCGCCCAGGAGCCCGGAAGCATTCGATGTACTGTCGTCCAAGCTTGTGGTGGCATTGGCACATTTGGCGCGTTTCAGGCCGTGCATCTCAATTCGCCTATCCTCATCCTCCTAAGTCCGTTTTGCAGATGCCGGAAGGATATTTAACCTTGCTGTACTTTCGGTGGCGTCCGCGTGCGTGCGCACTATAGTGACGGAAGTCGTGCTGACGACAAAGCGCAGTCTCTTGGAGGGCCCAGCCACGGATGTGGCATCCCTACGGCGCTTATGTGTCTGAGCGGGGGACATATCATCAGTCTCAGCAGGCAAGGGCGCTGCATCCGCCGCCGTTGCGGCTGCGGACGTGGCGGCGGCTTGTACCTCGACGAACGCACACTGCATGACGAACGCAGTAATGCACGTCGCAGGATCAGCAATGATGCATGCAGGAAGGACCCGCCGCGGCGCAGTCTTGTATTCACCATGCAAAACCCTGTGTACACATGGCAGCAACATGGGCGAAGCTTTACAGTATTTCCAGCAAAAATTACAGCCAGCACACTCATAGGCGCAGGCCAGTCACTCACCAAACAAAAGTGTTGCAGACCAGCGCTTCCTTGCGTCCGACACACGCGCAGAGGTGACCAACGTCAGCAACATGGGCCTGAAAGCTGCAGCTGAGAGGCGTTCCAAAAACACTACAAGCAGCGCCTAGAACCAAACTTCTATCTACCTATATGGCCAGAACAGGCCCACCCCCCACACCGAAAGGCTGCTCCCCTCTCGCCATCATCAAATCCCCCGCTTCGTCGCCAGCAGACAACATCTTTTCACGCCGTCACGTCGTACGAGTCTGACACCGAGGCCGTGCCCAGCAGGCTGCTGTCGCTCAGGCCCTGCCCCTTGGGGCGCGCGCCGTGGCTGAGGACCACCTGGTCCATTCCGCCCTCCTTCGGCGCCGACACCACGATCTGCGTCACAATGCACAGTCTCTCAGCCAGCAGAATCGCCAGACAAGCGCACTTGAGCAGTCGTGCAAGTGATGCTTGCAGTAGCCGGCTCGTGCCATGTTGACGTGTTTCCATCTCGCAAGACATGACCATGGCCTTGCACGTGCACGCGGAATCGCAAGCGTCACATGCAAAAATCCTCGAAATTCGTCAAAAGCCACGCTCCACGTCCTCCTCCCCGAACTCGCCGCGCGGCAGCGCCTTGAAACGTGCAGTTGTGAGGCCACAATAGCAAACGAAGTCACAAGTGTCCACTAGGCAAAGATAGCAAAATGTCGTACCACGTCCTCCTCCCCAAACTCGCCGCGAAGCAGAGCCTTGGCGATGGTAGTCTCCAGCTGCTGCTGCACTGCACGCTTCACCGGCCGCGCGCCAAACACCGGGTCGAAGCCCTGCATGCAAATATAGAAACCAGGTCGAAATGGAACAGTTGTCGTACTGGTAATTTTGGGGACCACTGCCAAGCAGCGCTGCAGCGCTGCCTTGGTGCATCTGTCCTGCTGCGTGCAGCGGCGGCGCGGCACAAGCGGCATCAGACGGAGCAGCGCGAGGCGCAGAACGATCAGTCAAGCTCAGTGGCGACTCGTGCACTGGCTCAGTCATGTTGTCTCCTCTATTTACATATTTAACCAAACATTTGTACCATGATGCCTATGCCTGCACCTTGTCGGCCAGGAAGGCAACAGCGGAGTCGTCCAGCTCCAGCTTGATCTTGCGGGAGGCGAGGCGGTCGGCGACGCGCTTGGCTTGCAGGCGCACGATGACGGCGATCTGCTGCCGGTCCAGCCCGCTGAACACGATGAACTCGTCTATGCGGTTGACGAACTCCGGCCGGAAGTGCGACCGCACCTGCGCAGCGGCCACAGTAAAGGGGGTTCATGTTGTTGGGACCCTGTCTCGGCTGCTTGCCTCGGCTATTTGCCTCGCTGCATCCAGCACTGGCGGCTGGCAGCGTCTTGTCACGTCGGTCACGCACTCCACGAGCAAATTTGGTCTACTCGTAGAGATGATAAGGGTCCCATTTTGAGTGTCAAGCATGCACATCCGCAACAGCGATTGCGTGCTTCTGAAAGTGGCCAGCCAAATGCGATGTTGAACGGTCGCACCTGGTCCATGACCACATCCTTCACACGCTCGGGCTCCTTTCCGCCCATCTCCAGGATGGCCGTGGAGCCCATGTTGCTGCAGAGAGGCAGCGCGTCAGGCTGTCAGCAGTGCAACATGTGAGCTAAACAGTAAGGCTCAGCCTCTTGACTTTGCTGGTCTGGCACACAGGCCCCTCTCAGCCTCTCAGCGTTGCAGGCCTGGGTTCAGGGAGACCGATTGCGCTGGGAGGCTGCAGCTTGTGGCGATCCGCTGGGCCGCAGTGTTGATAACACACCCCTAAGCGCCGCCTCACCTGGTCATGATGATGATGGTGTTCTTGAAGGACACCTTGCGGCCCTGGCTGTCGGTGACCATGCCATCGTCCAGGATTTGCAGCAGGATGTTGAACACATCGGCGTGCGCCTTCTCCACCTGCGGGCGGACGGGGACATAAGTGTGTATAACGGTTTCGCACGCAGCGGATTGTGCTGAACCGTGGCTATATAACAGAAATAAGTACACATGCTCAGCTTCTGCACGACGCATATCTAAGCATTTGCGGCAGGGAGTACAACGGGTCTCTGCTTGGCCAGCGCTTGCACGCACGCAAGCTGTGAGGTGCAGTTTTGGAGCTACAGCCGCGCAGGATCAGACTTGCCTCGTCGAACAGGACGACGGAGTAGGGCCGCCGCCGCACCGCCTCTGTCAGCTGCCCGCCCTCATCGTAGCCCACATAGCCTGCATGGACGCTCCAAACATCGTTAGTCATGTTTCATGTGCAACACTGGAGTGACAAATGCAGAACAATAGCGGTGCTCACTGGCGGAAAGAGAGGCAGGCATTCTCGACTATGTGAATCTTGGCGGCTCGCCAGGGTAGTCTGCGGCCCAGCACCCAGTCCGCCATGTCTGTGGATGCACTGTAACGTTAGGTCCCACAATGTAACATCTTCGATTCCACCGATGTCCAACCCTCAGAAATGTAGGTTGGTACCCATGCCCACCTGGCGGCGCGCCGACGAGGCGGCTGACAGTGTGCTTCTCCATGTACTCGGACATGTCGATGCGCACGATGGCCTCCTCCGTATTGAACAGGTAGCTGGCCAGCGCCTTGGCCAGCTCCGTCTTGCCGACGCCCGTGGGCCCCAGGAACATGAAGCTCGCGATCGGGCGGTTCGGGTCGCTCAGCCCCGCGCGCGACCTGCAGCATGATGTTCAAGAACAGGTCATTCAGATGATAAGGCGCCGGCGGGGGCTCCCATAAAATGTGAATGCTAGAGTCACTCAGCGCAGCGCGCAACCTGCAGCAGAGACTACAGCTCATAACCAGCTGAAGGACAGCACCGTCCAAGATTCAGCAGTCTGACCATCTCGTTCTGGCGTGAGAAGGTAGCATTCCCAATGTCAGCCCGCCATCCCGGCAGGCCAAAGGAGTAGCTGCTCGCCGCTGGCTGAAGTCGGCTAACGAAACATGCTGGCGGCAACATTACCAACGTGACGCGCAGCCAGTGCTGGCGATCTGATATCACAGCAACCCATTACAAAAGCCGCGCACCTCTGGATGGCGTCGGCGACGGCCTCGACGGCCTCGTCCTGGCCGACGACGCGCTGGTGCAGCACGTCGTTGAGGTGCAGCAGCTTCTCGCGCTCGCTGGCGACCAGCTTGGAGACGGGGATGCCGGTCCACTTGGACACGATGTCCGCGACGTCCACCTCCGTCACCACCTCCCGCAGCATGCGCACCCCATCCGTCTGTGGCAGAATGGAGTCATATAGTGTTTTGCCCAGTCTGCTTTTGGCGTCGAAACGTGCTGTCATACTTGCTGCGCTGCTGCAACTCTTGTTCCTGGTTTGGCAATGCCACTGGCCAAATATAGTCAACATGCACAAGGTCAAAGCGGAATAGCCGGCATGCTGCATCTTCCCTGCAGCATGCTTCGTTTTACTTGGAAGCTTGTGCATCCTCTCTGCATGCGCTGCGCAGGGCCATCTTGCAGCCCCTCTGTACGCACAGCGAGTGTCAGCAGGGGCGGTTGAGCCAGCTTACCGGCCTCCGATATGCCTCTGTATCTGGCAGGAAATGCAAAGTAGAAGGGGCATCCCACAGCGAATAAGATCGTGCCTACGCGTCCTGTAGCTGCTTCTGCAGCTGGGGTGTAGATACCACACTCACGCTCCGCGGCATGGTGACTTAGATTTCGTCAATTCCATGAGAAACCTCCTTCAGGACCTGCGCCTCGAGGAAGGACGCCGCCTCGCGCAGCTGCTTCTGCAGCTGGACGAGGGTGCCATACACTCAAGCTCCGCGGGTTGTTCAGGGCATTGGAGTTTCAAGCAAGATCTCAATAAGCGCACCTGCGCCTCGAGGGCGGTCTCCGCCTCCTGCAGCTGCTTCTGCAGCTGGATGAGGGTGCCGTATTTCAGCTCCGCGGCGTGGTTGAGGTCGTAGTCCCGCTCCGCATTCTGAATCTCCAGGTTCACCCGGTCCATCTCGCCCTTGATGTTCTGCAAGTGCTTCATCTCATCCCGCTCCCGCTCCCAGTTTGCTGCCAAGTCCTGTCGCGCGACAAATGTTATGAGACACTGATATACAAGACGGTCATCAGAGCCCATGCGTTAGCGTTCTGCAGGTGCTTGATCTCGTCCCGCTCCCGCTCCCAGTTCGCCGCCAGATCCTGTGGGCAGCAAATTCAACCGTGTGGTGTCTGGCTGACCTTGTGCAGGTGCTCCACCTCGTTCTGCCCCTGCTCCCGATTCACAGACAGGTTGTGCGTGAGGAACAAATAGTTGTGATGTGCGCACTGATGGAACACGCTCAGGTCGAGCACATCCTCCCTCAGGGCCATGCATTGAGTTTAACATATGCTTTCTGCCATCCAAATCCTGCCGCCGATATGCTGCCAACTGCTGCACGGTGTGCAGGGGCCTGAACTGACTATCATCAGCAGGCTGGTCGTCTGGGCCACGCTCAGCAGGGACATGGCGTCACACTGAGCCAGCAGCCTGGGGTATGCCCTGGCAGGCTACAGGTGCTGTGTCACGCCTGATCCAAGCTGGGCTTCCTACGGAGATTCGACAGCTCTCTTCCCTTCAATCAACCAACCCTGGTGCAGCAGTGTGCGAAATGCCTACCGTGCGAGTTGACCAACAGTCGCGGGCTTCTGCAACTAAGAAGAATCCCTCACCTTTTGCTGGTTCTTGAGCTGCTTGAGCTGCTTGTCGATGCCCTTAAGGCGAACGCCAGCCGCCTTGTCGCTGTCCGCGCCCTTTGACAGCGACAAGCGCTCCATCTCCAGCTGCAGCACCTGTTGGTGAGTTGGGCACAGGAACGTTAGAACTATGAGAAACAATGCTCGGCTTCTTCTGGCACGTATGCCTCACAAACCTAACGACATTGGTACTTCGACTTGGGCAGCAGCAGCTGTTTTTTTCTGGTTTTTGACGCTCGTGTGCCCTGAGCGCATGCAGCAATGGGCGCCCCTGGATCCGGCCTCAAAAACGGGTTTACAACCTTTCGGTGTGCTGGTTGGTAGATGCGGCCAGGGTTTTGGCACCTTGCGGTCGATCTCGTCCAGCGCCAGCGGCTTGCTGGTGATCTCCATTTTCAGCTTGGCCGCAGACTCGTCGATGATGTCGATGGCCTTGTCCGGCAGGAAGCGGTCCGCGATGTAGCGGTTGCTCAGCTCCGCCGCGTCCACCAGCGCGCTGTCGCTGATGCGCACCCCGTGGTGCAGCTCGTACCTACAGCATATCAGCAAGCATCTGTGAGAACACAGCAGATAAATGATGACTGTCCAGCAAAAGCAATGACGATAGCCCTGCGGAGAGACGCAGTCCACCGGCACGCTGTCGCTGATGCGCACGCCATGATGCAGCTCATACCTGCAGACGTATTGTGTAAACTAAATATCTGACAGGTGGCTTCTGCACAAACAGACCTCTCAGCAGAAGGCATAAGGCAGAAGGCTTGGCCCTAAACCACCAGATGCACGCTTGTTGTAGACAAGCATGATATGCCGCAGCCTCTCGTTCAAGCTGCATAATGCACTGTCCTCAAAACATGCACTGTCCTCAAAATGAAAGAGAGGAAAGCTGGCTTACCGCTCGCGCAGACCGCGCAGGATGGAGATGGTGTCGATGACGGAGGGCTCGGAGACGAGGACCTGCTGGAACCGGCGCTCCAGCGCCGGGTCCTGTGGCGCACGCAGCAGACAACATGGTTCAGTCTTGTGAAGTTCAGGGTCTTAAGATTCAGGCTCTTGCTCGTCCTCAGCAGTGCACTGCACCTCAATGCTTCATGGCTGGCAAGAGAAACAACAAAGGGCTGCTGATGTGTCTTCTGCACGATGTCATCTAATGTGTTCGCGCGAGAAATTGCGACAAGCACCTTCTCGATGTACTTGCGGTACTCGTCCAGCGTGGTGGCGCCGATGCAGCGCAGCTCGCCACGCCCCAGCATCGGTTTCAGCAGGTTGGCTGCGTCCATCGAGCCCTCGGACGCGCCCGCGCCTGCGCACCAGTGTCAGCTTGTGTGCGCGCAGTCTGCAGGAGAGTCGCATAGATACACAGGAACGAAGCGTGACGTTCATCAGCGCTGGCATTTGGGTTGCATAGGTGCACCGGCAGCATCGCTTGCAGTCACACAACTGCAGGCGCTCAGCAGTCCGCAAAAATAGCTCAGGCAAGCTCTGACCATGCTGCAGACGATCAGGTGCTGCCCATCGGGCGCACCAAGGATGGTGTGGACCTCGTCGATGAACAGGATGATGCGGCCGTTCGAGTCCGTCACCTCCTTGATGACGGCCTGCCGAGACAGAAAAGAGCGTCATCATGCAGGTCAGAGGCCAAAGCTGCATGTGTTTCAAGCCACGCAAGCTGCACCAGAGCTGCATTGGACTGCCGGGCTGAAGGTGGTGGCAACGGCGAGCAGCATTCACGCGCACAGAAAGCGACTGACTGCTGTCCGTGGATTCTCGAATGGGAGGTGCCGCATTGTGCCAGAGCCCACCTTCAGGCGGTCCTCGAATTCGCCGCGGTACTTGGCGCCCGCGATGAGCGCGCCCATGTCCAGTGCCCAGATGGTCTTGTCCTGCAGCACCAAGGACAGCATTGGTAGGTCGAACCCAGGGCCGCAGCAGGATGTAGATTACAGATGAAACCTGACACCGGATGTCAAGACCTTGGCCTCAATCCCACCTCGGCAGGTGACGTAGTGTCAAGGTTCCCAAGAGATGCATTTCCAACAACGGTCATAAAATCAGCTGAAAATTCAGCATGGGAGACGTGCCTGCAGGGCGTCTGGCACATCGTTGTCCACGATGCGCTGCGCGAGGCCCTCCACAACGGCTGTCTTGCCGACGCCGGGCTCGCCGATGAGCACCGGGTTATTCTTTGTGCGCCGGGACAGGATCTGGATCGCTCGCCTGCACAAACAGCACAGTGTCTTGCTAAAGTGCGAGCTCACTCCGGTGACCATGCAGGCAGAAAGAAGCAAGGAACGGCGTGAGGGTTACAACAGGGTCAGAAAAGCAGGAAGGTGATGGGATATCATCATGGATTACCTGATCTCATCATCACGGCCTATGACGGGGTCCAGCTTGCCATCGCGGGCGGCTATCGTGAGATCCCGGCCAAACTTGGACAGGGCTTCATATTTGCCCTCTGGGTCCTGGTCTGTCACCTTGTTGCTGCCCCGCACCTGTCATCCAAGCAATCATCCACCGTCAAGTACACCAAGCGACGGCAATGCCACACATTTCTGCAAGATACCAGCACGCATCCGAGAAGCCTCAGGTCTGGCCACGAATCCAGGTCACCCACCGCATGTCTTGTGCCTGCATCAAGGTGACATTGAGTCCCCGAGTACCCGCACGATCGCAGAAAGTGCAGCGGCACATGTTCAACACACATCGAGAATCATGCGCACCAACTTGACCGCCTTGCGCAGCTTGGCGGCGTCCAGGCCCTCGGCCTGCAGCACCGATGCGCCAGAGCATGCCAAGACTGACACATTTGCGCAGGGATTCACAGAGAAATGACGCACCGCCTTGACGGCCTCGCGCAGCTTCTCGTCGTCCAGGCCCTCGGCCTGCAGCACGGATGCGCCGAAGCGGGCGTCGTCCGGGTACGCCAGCAGCAGATGCTCCACGCTCACAAAGTCGTCCCCCATCTCCCCCTTCAGCTCCTGCGCCCGCCCCACCAGCGCCTCCAAATTGCGCCCCAGTATCTGCGGGGCGGCGCATCACGCATTACGGCTTTTGATTCCCTAAAAGGAACAGGATTTCTAGGTGTATCGTGCAGCGAGCCGGCATGCGCATCGGCCCACCCCCCAGAAGGCCGCCAGCTTGCGCCCTCATATCTGCAGGGCACCAAACTGATTCATCAAAATGACGGGTCCATACATGTTGAGGCAATGGCATTGCCCCTCTAGCTTCGTTGCTATGCGTGCTGCGCACGAACTTTCCCCAAAAGAAAATTCCCCTACAAAGCTCACTTGGGAGGAGTCGCCGCTGACGCGGGGCTGTCGCCGGATGAAGGCCTCGGTGGCGTCCAGCAGCGCAGTGGGGTTGCCGTCCGCCTTGCTGATGATCTTGCGCGCCAGGCCGTTGGGCTGCTCCAGCAGCGCCTTGAGGAGGTGCTCCGTCTCCACTATCTGCTGTGAGTATTGCTTCGCGATCTCCGGCGCCGCGGTGACCGCCTGTGTCGCATGGCACATGCAGCGTTGCATTCAACTGCTGACCGGTATCAGAATTGGAGTAAGTTATCGCGCACAGCAGCACGTCTACTGTGGCGGCAAAGCGCTGGCTTTCAAGGCTCAAAGCGTCTGCTGGCAAGCAGACCGAGCCCTCATTGTCTAGAATGTGACTATTGCTGATGTGCAGTGCGCAGCCGCCCTCGGCTGTGCTGGCCAGCCCACCTGCCATGCCTTCTCTGTGAACTCATTCTGGCTGATGCGCTTGCCGCCGCCGCCGCTGGTGCTGGCCGCCTGCGCGCGTGTGCTGATGCGCCTGGGACAGCACAGCGCACTGTCATAAGCATTGTCGTGAGCAGCATGTGATGCATCAAGCCGCCAAGCAAATGTTGGCTTCGTCTTGGAGCGGATGCAGGCTGGACATCAATATCGACAAGGACGGATAGAGCATCTGCATGGCCACACCTGCGGGCGATGCGCTGCCATGAGGGCGCTGCGGCTGCGGGCTGGGCGGTCGACAGGCGCTGCAATGCTGCGCCTGTGAGGGCATTGCAGCTGGAAAGCGAGGCCTGGGCTTGTCGCTGTGAAGGGATGCCTCGCCGCAACCCTGCAGCTGCCTGCGACACCTGTCTGCCGAACGGCGCCGCTGCGCAGCGGTGTGCGTGACCTGCACCGTCGTGATCATGCCAGATCATCTGCGCGGCTAGGCATGCATTTGCATGCCCGGGGATGCCTCAGCAGCATGAAAGAGCACGTCGATGCGTGATATCGATGCTGCTATGATGTGCATATTTTGTGCCGACATGATACGTGCAACCTCACCTGGCAACAGGCCGGTCTGCATGATGTCGGGCTTGTCGATGTGTTGCCACCAGGATCCTAAAACTATCACTTGCCGCGTGGATTGAAATTGGGAATTGGACTGTTGCAGTAGTAAAATACTGATTGCGATGTCGATGCGTCGATGCACTGCGTTGCTGTCGGCGTGCATGCCTGTCGGATTGGAAGCCTCGTGACCTGTCGAGAAGAGGTGTACTAATTAGCCGCCCTGTAGTCAAATTAACACGGATTAGCCAATCAGGGGGATGTGCAAGATGTGCGGGAGATGTGCGCAAACGCGGAGCCGTGGAATGCGGCAGACGCGCTTTTGTACAAGTCGTTCGCCAGTCCTAGGCCTCCTGCTATCGAAGTTGGGCCGCAGCACCGACGTTTCTGCATCTGCGTGGATAAGAGAGTTGAGCTGCTCTGCCGGCCGTTCAAGCAGCGATCGTGTGATCAGCGCCCGTTGATTTGCTGGGTCCCTAGGCGGCGGTGGCGCGGGGCGCCATGACCACAGAGGTCATTCAGAGGCCGAAGTTCCGACGGAAGAGGAGCGCAGACAGCGTCCTGGCCGGACCGGAGCAGGATGCTTTTACGCTCGACGAGGTGGCCGAGCACAACACCGAAGACGATTGCTTCATCATCGTCAATGGAAAGGTGCACCTTGAGTCTGTCCCATAAACGAGTAGATCATGCGCTCTGCGCCGTAATTCTGGACTTGTGAGAACTGGCCTGTGACGTCGCACGTATATACTTCACCGCAGCTTAGCGAGCCTGCCCATGGATCCAGCCACTATTAAATGCCAACGAACTCAATCACGAGGATATGCACATCACTTCGCGGACGGCTTCACCGCCAACCTGGCAGAAAGCATCTTAGCATGGCCATCAGGGTTCAAACCCGGTGTCCAGCTTCCAGACCCCTAGACTCGCAGCATGCAGGTCCGAGCTTGTTGCTCGTGCTGCAGAGGCTGCACAGACTTGTTGGCATACCGCACGGCAGTCAGATCTTCGAGTCTCTACAGTTTTGGGCCAGGGGCATCGCCAGCCGGCGGCGCCGGCGGCTGGTCAGCAAGCAGATGATCGTGCTGGCCCGATCCATCCCCTTCAAGCCCCAGTGCTCGCTTTCGCAGGTGTACGATGTCAGCAACTGGGCGGACCAGCACCCAGGTGGCCGCGTGATTTACACATACGCCGGCAAGGACGCCACCGACGTGTTTGCGGGCTTCCACTCGCCGGCCAGCTGGGGGCTGCTGCGGCCACTGTACGTGGGCGAGCTGCTGGTGAGCTTCGTGTAGGCGGACTTGGCAAGACTGGTGTGGCACCACAGATCAACATAAGAGTGATGGAAGTGCCCAACCTTCATGAAATTCGCACTCGCGAGCCACTTGAGCGTCCACATGGAAGAACTGGAATGCATTGCTGCGTGCAGGAGGAGCCGCTGTCGCCTCTGCAGGAGGACTTCCGTGCACTGCGGAGAGCGATGCTGCAGAAAGGTGTGAGGCGTCACACCCATCAGTGCTTTCGCAAGGGCCGCGGCACGCAAGACCATGTGGCTCTGAGCCGCGGCTGATTTGGCTGCTGTCATACTGCACCGTCTTGTGCAGACGCTGTGCGAGCAGAGACACAGGGAAAGAACATGCAGTGCTCGCACGAGGCCCTGATCAGTCGATTATGTGCAGGCTTGTTCCGCAGCAGCAAGCGATACTATGTGTGGAAGACAGGCAGCACATTTGCCATCCTGGCGGCGGCACTGACGGTGCTGGTCCGCTTCCGGGAGTCTATGTGGGGTCTCGTCGGCTCGGCGTTCCTGCTGGGCCTGTTCTGGCAGCAGGGCGGCTGGCTGGCGCACGACTACCTGCACCACCAGGTGAATTGGCGTTATCTCCGCAGGTTCGACCAGTGGAACCGTAGGCTCTCGACCTTTGTGGTGTGCGCGCTGGCGGCAGCTCGGCAGGAGTGTAGGCTGCGAGCATGGCTGGTGCGGTGTGGCGGCACCGGCACACTGTAACATCGAAGAGCCGCAAAGCTGACCGTTCACTCATGGCGCAGGTGTTCCGGCACCGCAAAATGAACACTGCCTTTGGCTACTTCATCGGCAATGTGGCCCTGGTGAGTGTCGCACTGGTCCACTTGTGTCCCACGCTCTGCTTGGGATGGCGTCATCTTCCCGTGCCTCCTGCAGCCTGACAACCCACGCGGCTGCCTTTCATGACGAGAACGCGGAGGGCACATCCGTGTTTAGTGGTATGACATTGATACAGGGCTTCAGCGTGGACTGGTGGAAGTCCAAGCACAACAAGCATCACGCGGCGCCCAACGAACTGGACGAGGACTTCCAGGTACAGCTGCGACATCATCTGCCGTGATTCTGTTTTGACGATATCTCAACTCAATGAGCATCTGCAGTGGAGCGTCTGTGTCTCAAGGCAGTGCCAACGTCCTCAGCTGCAACCTGCTGCACAGGGCTGCACGAACACCCCTGTCTGCAGGCAGCCACAAAACATGTGTGACTCGCTCGGCCGCAGGCGGTGGACCCAGACATTGACACGCTGCCGCTGCTGGCGTGGAGCACGGAGATGGCCAGCACAGTGAGCAGCGCAGCGCACCGGGGGCTGCTGCAGTTCCAACAGTACTTTTTCTTCCCCATACTGCTGTTCGCGCGCTTCAGCTGGTGCGAGCAGAGCGTGTCACACAACTTCGTGCCGAAGGCCAACAAGGTACGGCTTTGCAAGCTGCTGGAAGCTGGACACTGCATCTACGACTGCTGTGCTCTGCGTCCTGCAAGTGCTGCTGTCTCTGGCCTTGCTATCATTAGCCAGTCTCACGACTGTTTGCAAGCTGTGACACGCTGTCACAGGGTGCGAGCCGGGACTCACTGGTCAATACTAAAATCTGCGCAGGCCACGGCGCGAGGGTGGGAGGAGCTGATCATGCTGGGGCTGCACTATGCCTGGTACCTGGGCATGGTCTTCTCCTTCCTCCCTTTCTGGAAGGGCCTCCTCTTCGTCGTCCTCAGCCAGGTGTGCAGCGGCTATGTAGAGTACACGGATCACACGACTGACTGACAAAGTATTTGCGGCACGCCTTGCACGAGCATTGCATCCGATGCTAAACACAGTGTGCACTCCGCCGCATGCATCCCAACACTTGCGGCTGTACAGTGTAGAACGGAAGGGGATCGTGCTCTGCGTCACCTCGCAGCATGCCGAAGAAGCGCTTGTGTGCTTCTATGCGCTGTGCCTCCTACTGATGTGCTGATGTACCTTCTGCCCCGCAGGTGTTCAGCGGCTTTCTGCTCAGCATCGTGTTCGTGCAGAGCCACAACGGCATGGAGGTGTACTCGGACACCAAGGACTTCATCACAGCCCAGGTCGTGTCCACGCGCGACATCTCAGCCGGCGTCTGGAACGACTGGTTCACAGGTGCGGCGCAGCACCAGGCACCACCCACTGCTTGACAAGCCGAGCCGTTGTGGATTGCGAAACAGTGCTGTTGCTCGCTACCTGCTGTCACCGTGTTTCAGCCTCAACACGTGATCAGAAACCTCGCTGCACCTCGGTGCAGCACGGAAGTCAATGCCGATCAGACGACAGGTGCACTTGGACTGTCTTGCAGCCTCGTACCTGTGCTGTGGTGTTTCAGGCGGCCTGAACTACCAGATCGAGCACCACCTGTTCCCGACGCTGCCGCGGCACAACCTGGGCAAGGTGGCGGCCGCGGTGCGCCAGCTGTGCGACAAGCACGGCCTCGTTTACGAGCACTGCGGCATGGCGGCCGGCACCTGGAAGGTGCTGCAGCGGCTGGCCGCCGTCGCGCGCGCCACCCGCGACCTGCCGGCGCCCATGGCGGCGGCGTCATAAGGCCTCGTTTCTGAGCCGCCGGAGGCTCAAGCAGCGGTGCCGGGTCGCCGCAGGCCCAGCGTCAGGCTGCCGGAGGCCCGCGCAGCGGTGCGGGGTGCCTGAGAGCTGCGGCGCGGCGGGCGGCGTCTGAGGATCTGTGATGCAGCTGCCAGATATGGCCGTGGGCGCCTCAATCGCAAAAGGCGCGGCTGTGGCTGACATCATAGGGCGAACCGCCGGCAGATCGGACCGCATTGTGAGGCGAGGGTCACTGTCTAGACACCGGAGCTTTTGCAGTCGCCGCAGCAGTCTGGAGGCAGCGGCGTGCGTGCGGGGCGCGTCTGTATCGTGCTTGAAGTGTTCTTGAAGTGACGCGAGGGGAGCGCGGGCAGCCTTGCATGGCTTGTTCCTGGTTCGGCAGCAGTACTCTCGGCAGCTTGTTTATAGGGGAGGATCGATGGTGGGACGGGGTTGGCAAGGGGGCGCAGACGTTTGGGCCGTGCCGCAAATCCATAGCGGGGCCAGCACTGTTTATTGGCTCGTTCGAGTGCGTCGCTGGACATCACGGGGGAGAGAAGAGAGCTGAAATTGTATTGCTAGAACACTGTATCGATTATGGGTTCTTCATCAAAATGCCTTTGAAAGTTACTGAACTTCTCACTGTTCAGATGGCTTGCACAACTACCCGGCTTCCCACTCGTCACTCAGCGATGACAATCCCAAAAACACCTTCTTCTCATCGGTTCAATCGCGAGAACAGAGCCGCCGCCGAAATCCTGGCGGACGCGTCTGCGATGTCGATGTCGTGCCCGCCCTCGACGAGGCCCCACTCTGCTATCTGGTGGTCCTCCTCCAACCGCGCCGCCGTCAGCATTTCCGGCACCGACAGCCTCCCCTGCGCAAACAACCACTGCGCATTACGGCAGGGTTTGCGCCAGTTGTACCTGCTACTCGTGTTCATGCAAACAGCCAGCACCGGCGCCGATGACATTTTGCAGGCCTCCGCCATGCCGCGACACGCTGCACGCAGCTGGCCACAGCTGCCCCCACGGCGACACATGCAGGCGGCGGCGAACTCACCTTGACCAGGGCCAGCCCGAGGATGACGGATCGGCAGGCGGACGCTGCCGCGTCCGCCGCTGCCAGCTGCCACTGGTCCAACTCTGCACAAGACAGTGTCCTCACACAAGCGAAAACGTTTCAATCACCGTGCAAGCCGGGATTTAAGCATTCAAACGGCTAACTCTGCACAAGCCGGATGGTGCTGGGCGCAACAGGATCCTGCTTCATGGCAGCAGCAAGCAAGTACTCGCAGTAAAAAGAGTGCTTCATGATCTGAACTGCGGTCAGGTTGCCGTCCCACGAGCCGGCACCATATTTCATTGCGGCGCATCATGCCACATGCATTGTAACGCCTCACAGCACCTTGCAAGTAGGTGCGCGCGCAGGCGACCAGTGGCCCTATCTGGGCTTGACATCGTTTACCCTATCCTTCTGTAGCAGCACCTTGCAGGTAGGTGCGCGCTCTGGCGAGCAGCTCCTTGGACTGTTTCATGCCCATGGCATGTATGTTTCCTTCCCTTTATAGGTTTTAACTTCTGGAACGCTTTCCTCTTGCTTCGTACCACACCTTGCAAGTAGGTTCGCGCGGCAGCAAGCAGCTCCTCAGACTGTTTCATGCCCATGATGTCGCTGCCGGCCGCGAGCTTGGCTTGCAGCTCGCCCTCCGCCCACCGCAGCACCGGGTCAAATACCTGCGGGTTCGTAGGTTTTTTGCAGGCCTCAGTTCAGACCGCACCCGCACTCTGCATGCTGTCACCATTCAGCAGCCACACCATAGATCGGCCCAGCAGCAGCAGGATTGCCGTGACTGGGAGGCCAGCCGCTGTCGCAAGATGCATACATGAACGCAAAGACCCCATACGTGGAAGCGGCACACATGCACAAGCAATGCGGGCGCGCGGCGGCACCTGCGACTGGCGGGCGGCCAGCGGCCCGGGCTCGTCGCGGCAGCAGGCGCTGTCCGTGTGCAGGTACTGCAGTAGCGTCTCGATCACCTTCTCCCGCGGCTTCGGCTGAATCCCGCCATGAGCAGGCGCGTCACGCAGAGGTGAGGCCGGGTGCAGGCGTCAGCAGCGTGAAACACGCAGATCGGCGCCTTCCTAACCTCAGGCTCTCGCGCGCAGCGCTTCACCTACAACTGATGGTCACCTGATCGATGGCTGTGGCCGCCAGCGTCATCAGCGGCATCGTGAACGGCTTTATGGTGTGCGAGTCCTGCAGCAGCACAGCGCCGTCGTGAGCATGTGATCAGTTCCAGCGTGCCTGCCTCTGATTGGGGACGGATGCATGGGAAAACGGTTGCACGAGGACGAACGCGGTCAGACGCTGGGCGAGAGACGGAAATGCCTGAATCACATCGTCCCTGTGCCTCGCTCGAGAATCACTCGCCTGCTGTTCCCACTCGGCGGCGACTGCGAGCGCCAGGAGCCGCGACGGCAGCACCAGGGGCTTCCCTGCCGGACTCTTCAGCGCCCTCGAGTCCAGCATCACCTGATGGCCTCCCTGCTGCGTTGCAAGAGATGGAGTGTCAGCAGAAGCGACTTGGTGGCTGCGTCGTTGCGCGATGCAGTGCCAATGCAGGCAGCAGATGGATCACCTGCGGAAATGGGGCGACATTCGCGGTCTTGTAGAACCTCTGCAGAGGCTTTGCGGATTCACCGTCGCCTGCATTGTGAGCTGCGGAGCTGTGGACTTCAGCACCCATCGCATTGGTGCACATGGTGTTGAGTTCGGCTGCTGCTGCCTGCAGCAGTCCCCTTCCTCGGCGGAACACTTGCATGATTGTTGTCGTGAATCTCTGGCGTGGGTAGCGTGAATTGCGGGCGATGAACTGTGGAGGAAACTTGTGAATGGCGCGGCGGATGCAGGCATGCAATTCATGGCCCGGCTTGATGTGCTGCAGGACTGATCGTCGCACGCAAAAGTGGCAGGAACTTGGAAATTTACAGGGCCGAAAGCCGCCACACGATCTACTCGCACCACACTTTGCACTGATCAAAGCTCAACCAAAGCGCCGCGGAGGATCATGTGCAAAATGAAGGCAGCCCTTTAACAGACGCCGTCCCCATGCAGGAGGCACTCACTTACCCTAACCGAACAATTAACAAAACGAATACCCGTACTATATTGCCAGACGGAAAAGCCGCAAGGAAAGAGCCTGAAAGTGCGCGCGCATCCTTGCCTGAACCGCCCGAAGGCTGCGAACGTTTCCAAGTTTGCCGAGGAGCCAGCGGGGCCCGGAAGAGGGGGTCATAAATTATGGCGGAGAACTAGGATGTCCGAGGCCGCACCCTTGGGCGACCGGATCTACAGTTGGTCGAGCATTTTAGTCGATTATTAAGCTACAACTCGGCCAGTCGTCAGAATCCAGGGTCCCGCGGCCGAGGGGATGGCAAGAATCAACGGTCACCGGCCTGCATGGCACGAAGATTCCCAGTCACCCGCCACAGTCTAGCTGCGCGTTGCAGCGCGAAATTCCACCCCCAGAAGACGAAACGCTGCTCACGAAACCGCCCAGAAGCTGAAACGCTGCCCTTCCGCACAGTATGACCCTTGTCTGGCCTGCACCGGCCTCGGGCGCCCGATGGGGGGAGCTTTCAGGGAAATGAACACCCAGCTGCAAATTCCTGCCAGAAGTTTAAACACTCCGCACCTCTCTGCCTCATCAGAGAGGCGCGGCGACGGCGTGCTGCTGCTGCTGCTGCTGCGGCGGCGGCGGCGGCGCGGCACCCGAAAACATCTGCGCGGCGAGGCGGTCGGCGTGCGCGATGGCCGCCGCAAAGCCGGGCGTCGTCGCCTCGCTGTACCCGGTGAGACCCGACAGCGACGTCGGCCAGGTGGGGATGCAGCCCTGCGAAAAGTGATTTGATTTGAACATGAGATTGAATTGTCAGCACAGCCGGGCTTCGTCGCCTCGCTGTACCGGTGAGGCCCAACAGCGACGTCGGCCAGGTGGGGATGCAGCCCTGCAGATGGGCGATTTGGGTTAGTCACACTCAACACGATTTGTTGAAGTTCGAAGTGTCGCCTTGTTGTACCCGGTGAGGCCAGACAGCGACGTCTGCCACGTGGGGATGCAGCCCTGCAGCGGGACAATTTCGGCAACATAAGTAACGTCAGATCGGAATCGGTGTCTGTGGTTTGTTGTATACACAGAGCCTCCTATGTTTCGAGGTGTTCGATGTGGGCAATGGTGACTCCTGGACCGAAGAGCAGGTTCAAATCGTGTGAAAAGGCTTCCGGCCAGGCCGCGCACAGGTCGTGCTGCTCCCGCGGCCCAGCTGCTTGACTGGAAGGCAAACAAAGAGTAGGACAGAATGTGAGATGGCCTCGCCTGGTGGCGGCGGGCTGCGACGAGGACGGCTGCGGCCGCCAGCGACGGCGGCCACTGCAGCGTGGCGCCCTCCCCAAGCGCTGCCGTCACCTGCGGACGAGCACCAGACACCACGTGAAGGGCAATCAGGTGAGCTGCACAGCTGTGGCCGAGCCTGTCACGCCAGCCCTGCTGGCAGGTGGGCATGAGCAGCGCCAATGCGGGGGTGTTATCCAACACTTGGTCTCATAATTTCGAAGCGGCCGCATCGGAAAGCAGCAGGGCTGATATTCCGATGCATTGACGGTGTGCCACCAAGCGTCTCCCAGCTCCTGTGGCCATCGAGGCCGCATTGCATGTGCACACACATTGGGGGCAAGGAGGAAGCAGGAATGGGAAATAGCGCGCCAGCAGGAAGGAGGAGGCCATGACCCGGGAGACGAGGCGGCCGGAGCGCAGGTCGCACCCCAGGCGCTGCGCGTACACCTTGGGAAGGAAACAAAGGAAGCAGTCAGACAATAGAAGCAGACATGATGCCCATCCCCGACTGGCCTGTGGTGGGGGATCCAACTGGAGCGACGTGCAGCAAACGATTCAAGCAACAGTTGAAGCTGCAAGTATCAAAGCTGCGACATACCTTGAGCACGTGCAGCGCGCTGATGCAGGCGGTGTCGTGGCGCACCACCGTCGTCACATCCGCCTCCATGCGCGCCAGCGCCGCGCCTGCCGTTCACAAAACAAACCATGTGAACAAGTGCATGATAAAGAGGCGTACACTCACGTCCACCTCCACGAGCGCCACTGCTTCCGTGCAACAGCGCCACGCGACAACGCCGTGCCTGCGCCAATCGCAAACAAAGAAAGGTTTGATTGACATGTGGACGACAGGGAGCTGTCGACACTCGTTGCATATTCCTCCCGTTGCGACGGCTCCGCGCCCGGCGGCAAGTCGGAGAGATTGAGGTGCTGCACATCGTCGGCGATCCGTCGGCAGAAGCTTGCAGTCGGGCAGGGGAATCTCAGCAGTCAGCCAACAAGCTCGTGCTGCCTAGCTCACAACTTCAGACACAGCCGCCCACATGCAGCGCGACTTGAGCACGGGGGCTGATTCACACTGATGCAGTTGTTTTTGACAAAGCAGCTCGTCTGCATTGCGGCGACGAGATGAGTGGCGCAACACGTTGTGTGCGCACCGTTGCTGCCGAAGAGCGCGGCGGCCTCGTCGGGCGACGCCACGTAGCCGCCCTCGTTGGCGGAAGCGATGCGCAGGCAGGCGGCGATGAACAGGCCCTCAAGCATGGTGCTCGGCCGCCCGCCCGCCGTAACCGTCGCGTCCATCAGCGCCACCGCCGCGTGCGCCACCTGCAGATAGATAGGATTTTCATATGTGATGTGTAATTGAGGGTTTTGGTCAGGTGTGATGCAGATGAGGTGATCCTGATGTGCAACGCGAGCTGCAGACGGGTAGATTTGATGGCGCTGCCAGGCAGTCGCGACTGCCGGCATCAGCAGGCGAGCACTGCCTCAGCGCTGAATACCTTCTACGATAAATGGGCTTGTACGGGCTGCAAATAAGAGCTTGGTCAGTGCAAGAACCTGGTCGTTGAGGCCGAGGGTGCCGGCGGCGTGCAGCACCATGGTCACCAGCTGCTTGTGGCGCGAGATGTACGACGGCGCCTCAGCGCTCAGCACCTGTCGACAAACTGGCACACAGAGTCAGCAGACACAGTCAGCTGATTCCTGTAATGATGGGCAATGGCTGCGACCATTCGCGCTGCCGTCTTTGCCCCAAGACAAGAGAGTGAGTAATTTGATGTGCACGCATGACAGGGCAACATGCCAATTTGTTCAAGTTGTGTGATTTAGACCCTCCCGTTACCTTCCAAAGGATACATCATCAAACATATCACCGATCACTTTGAGGGAATTGGGAGGGCAAAGCGGAGCGCGCACCTGCCACAGGTTGGTGTGAGACGCTTCATATTTGCGCACGACCTCAAACATCTCGCTGCACTTGGCGCCCTCCGCGGACTCCTGCTCCAGGTACTCACCCGTCGGCATGAGCGGGCCCCCGTCCTCGCGCACATCCGTGCTGTAGTGCGCCGCGTAGTCGTGGAATGCGTCCGACAGCAGCCTGCACATTACATCGTTGGTGAATACTTGAAAATGGGAAGAAATAGGCTTACATGACTGGGAAAGTGACACCGTGAGCTTGGTGTTACGCCCTGTCCGGCAGCGGCTCAGACCTGCACCCCCGTTCGAAGGCGTCTGTGAGGTTGATCACTGATGATCTGCAGAATGCTTGTCAGTGATGCAGCGGGCAGCGCACCAGTCGCGGACGGAGGAGGTGGCGGCCTCCAGGCGGCCGCAGCGCACATGGTCCGACATCAGCCGAAAGGGCGCCTTGCTGCCGATCAGGGCCAGGCCTGTATGCGGAGACAAGCTCGTCAAGAAGACGCACAAATAAGCACGGCACCAGCAAGAAGAGTGCGAGGCAACTCGAGGCCGAGTTCCTGCAGCAGAATGCAGGTTTGGCACGATGTGTAGGTCTGGAGATTCCAGGTTCGCAGATTTCTGTTGGGCTTGAGGAAATCGCACCGATGGCCTCCTTGACGGCGGAGGAGTTGCCCTGCGCGCGCGAATGGTCGCCCATGCCATTGATGATGGCCAGCTTGCGATTGCCATCCAGCATCGGCGCACCGCCCAGCCCCCCCGCCACCCGCATGGTCGCCTGCACCACCGCACGCAGCGCACCCTCAGGTATCCATAGCTGATTTTGAGAAGCAAGTCAGGACGTTGCCCTGGCTACAAAGGCCTGTTTGGCCAAGGTGATGGTGCGGCAATCTTCAGATTCGTCACTCACAAGCACTGGTGGCCACACAGGCGAGACAAACATAACGCAGACGCAGCTCTGATTCGCAGAAGTGGCCAGGCAAACCGCACCAGCCAGCGGTGCATGGCGAGCAGGGCAACGCCGACGGTGAGCGCCTGCAGGTCCACCCGCAGCGTGCCCTTCTTGGCCACCTCCGTTGTGCCCGGCACCCGCGCCTCCCTGCATGCAGCGCCAGTTTGGAGGTTCGTGATCTTGAGCTTCCCTTGATGGAACAACACAACAGAAGCAATGCGGCCAGGAGCATTGTGGCTGCAATGCGCTGGCCACCTACCCAAAGACCCCATGACACGTCCAAGAGTCAGTGCACGAAGTGGAAGTTTGCAGCAACAGAGCAGGATGTGCTGTGGATCCGGTGCCTGGTCGAGAAACCAATGCTACGAAACCTTCACCCACCTGACGGAGTCCTCGAACAGCAGCGCGGCCTTGGCCTGCGCCCACACGATGCCGGTGTGCCACAGCGCGTCGACGACGGAGCTGATGACGGCGGCGTGCGGCTCCGCACCCGCCGCCTGCATCGCCTCCAGTGTACTCACCGTCTGGCACCACTGCCCGCCCTGCAGTGCGGTCACATGGGAACGCATCGTCAAAAGAGAAATTGGTCAGCTGGAGCCTGACATACATACACTGTCAGGACTCACGAATGGGGTAGCAAACCCGGCATCAAGCTGCAGCAGCAGCAGGTTGTTCAACAGGCGAAACTGAATAAGCCTCGAGATCTCTGGAAGCCAGCACACCTTCTTGTAGGCGCGAATGAGATTGGCGAAGGTGACGGCGTCGGGCGCGCAGCCGTGGTCGGGCATCGCGTTGAACATGGCGCGCGCCCTGCCGTGCTCGCCGCTGTGCGCGCACGCCGCCACGATGGAGTTGAAGATGCCCACCTCCGCCTTCATGCCCAGCGCCGTGACCTGTGATGTACACATCGAACAGGTCAGCGCTGCCTGTTGCACCCATGTCGACCAGCCCGCCAAAATGGAACAGAACCGGCCCAATACATGTGTGGTATGCAACATGGCATGCACCTCACATGGTGGACTGTGCAGAAGATCTGCAGTCTCACAGACTCGCCATTGCCATTGCAGCAGTCTCCCAAGTGATCTGCTTCAGAAGCCTGCATGAGACTCAAGGACATGTGCCATGCGGATGAGAACCAAGCAGCATCGCACCTTGTCGAAGAGCTCGACGGCCAGCTCCCACTGGCCGGCCTTTTCGCAGGCCGCCATGGCGGCAGAGTAGGTGACAGAGCGCTGCCCGCTCTCCACCTCCGACTTGATGGCCTGCATGAGCACAGCAGCAACATCAATTTGTTGCTATCAAGCAGCTCTGGTTCGGGGCTTCACCCTTGAGGAAGTAAGGCTGAGCCAGTCTCCATCTTTGCTGTGTCAGCAGCTTTGCGTTGCCATGGATTTACCGCCAGGTGTCAGGCGGCAGTCGGCACGTGTGTCCCGAGAACACGCAGTAGATCAGAGCGACAACTGATGCAATAAAAAAGAAAGTTTAGGATTTAGGGGCACCTGCACGACGACATCCAGGGCGTCGTCGCCGCCCTTGGGCAGTGCCGTGATGAGCGACACAAAGGTCTTGGTCGTCGGCGCCACACCGTCTTTCCACATCCTGCACAGCAGGTCATTGCTTGTTGCACATGCTTGGTGTACATGTTTTCTGTGCCTCTGCACGTCCAGCTCGAGATGCGCAGACTACCAAATGAACACGCAGACTACCCAACGAGCATGCGCTTGGTGGATGAGCAGCTGGTAGCCATGCAGCGGCCTAGGTAGGCTGCAGGGTTGACATATGCCTCGTGGCGGATGGAGTTAAGTGGGTGCAGGAGTGCCCCACCGCTGGTAGATGGCAAGCGCGTTCTGCGGCTGGCCCATCTTGACGCAGGTGGCAATCATGAGATTGTATGTCTGCGCCTCCACTGTCAGCCCCTGCGCCATCGGAAGCATATTTCGCGCTCAAATACCTTTGTGTGAACTTGTGCACCGCAGATTTCCGGCTGACAAGTCGACGGGCGAGCACACTCTGCTGATCTGCAGCCTTGACGCACATGCGCAAAGTCAGTGCAGTGGGATCCTCTGAGATCCGCCGCTCGATTGCCGATTAATGCCAAGTGCGGCAGGCGGCTGAGGCGGGATCATAGCATGGCGGGCAGCAAGCCGTACCTGGGCAGCCATGTCGTCCATGACGCCAAGCGCGTCCTGCCAGTGGCCCAGCTTCAGGAACACCTCCAGCACCACGTGGTATACGTGCCGCTCCAGCTCGAAGCCCTGGTCAGGAAAGCACGACGAAAATCTGACATGAGAGAGGCTGTGCCACACAGACATCGACACGCAATGTCGCGCAACAACCCTCCAGCGTTACATTGAACTCCCATAAGAAGGTGGGTGGATCCATGTGCCGTTCTTGGAGGCACATGCACGTACTGTACCTGATTGCGCAGCTGATTGTAGACGTCCACTGCCAGCTCCGCCTCGCCGCACTTGACAGCCGAGCCCAGCAGCGCCGTGTAGGCCTGCAGGAAATGATGTATCAGCTTGTGATCTGCTGTCAGCCACAAGTGACCCTGCAGGTATGGTTCCCTGCAGAAACCCACCTCAAGCGGGTGACGAGATAACTGTGTATCACGTTGAAAAAAGGACAGTGTGAACATCGTGTGTATGATGCCCATCAACAGCAGGGGTGCAGTCCTCAATGAGAGCAGTCCACCTGGTGATGCAGCTGAGGTGACGCAGCTGCCCGATAGCTGATGTTGCACATGACATGCAGCTTGTTGGACATGATGGGAGCTCCTGAGTTGCTAGAGTACCTGCACGCCGCACTCGATGCCCTGCGTGCGCATGTCGGCGATGAGCTGCAGCGCGCGGCGCAGCTGCTGCCAGGGGCCGCACAGCGCGATCATGGTGGTGTAGCAATTGGCGTCGCACAGCCGCGCCAGCTGGTGGTCCTCCGGCAGCCCCCGCACCCAGTCGAACAGCTGCCACGCCCTGACAACAACAAAGGAAAGGATGTGAAGATAGCATCAATGTGAGGATGCATCCATTTGAACAGCTGCCGCACCCTGGCAAAGAAAAAGGAACGCATGTGAATATGTGTGTCACCTTGACGCCCGCTCCCAATTGCAGCGATGCCGACAACGCCGCAAAGTGTCATTTCGTCAACCCCTTCTTGGTCCCCTTCATCCCACATGCAAGCTGATATATGGTCAGGACAGACGAGGCGTTGTGTTCCCAGGCAGCGCACCGGAATGCGTGGTTGTCGCTGGCCAGCTCCTTGAGCAGGGTGGCGAACTGCGCGCTGGACAGCGAGTTGAGGTGCGGCGCCGCAGTTGTGACCGCCGACGTCTCCAGCGGCAGGCTCTCAATCACGCGCTTCAGGTTGCCAATGCGCGCCTGCTCCTGCATCTGCAGGGTCTGAAGGCGGGTCAGAATGTGAGTTCTGCGGGCATGCCCAGCGATTCCCGCCAAGGTGTTGGAACCACTCTGGCAGGCTGTCACAGCAGCGTCTGTTGTGCACCCAGCTGGCACAGTGCAGGGGTTGCTTCAAGGTTCTACGAACTCAAGTGTTGTGATGGAACTGTCAAAAAGCAAAGAGGCGTCTCGACATCAACGAATACCTCGTCGGGGCTCTCCGCCAACGCGTGGCCGAAGTCGGGCTTGGAGACCATTGCCCACAGGCGGCGCAGGTCGCTGACCGGCGTCTGGTCGCTGCCACCGCTGACGGTGCCCACGCCGCTGACCCCGCTGACGGTCCCGACGCCGCCTGCTTGCAGACGGTGCTCGACTCAAAAATCGCGCTGTGTGAGGAGAATGCTCGTAGAGAATGATCACCGTACTTTAACATCACCAGTCAGCAGGGCTGCACGTGACTTTTCAAAACCCATTATGCAGCGACGCTGTGCAGGCGGGCTGGCCTGTGCAGTGCTGTTCTGCTCCGAGGCCAACTGTTACCGTAGCTGACGGCGCGACTGCTGCCGTTGCCGCCGCTGCTGCTGCTGGGCGTGCTCACGTTGCTGACGCCGCCAAAGCTGGTGCTCTTCAGGGCACTCTTGCCTGTCAGTAGAAACGAAAGAGCTGTGACCTCGCGGAGGTTTGCCTTTGGTTATGCTGGAAGGGGCACGTTTAAGTACGTGACGAACAACTTGCAGCGACGACAGGCAGCAGGGACAAGCCACGCGATGATGCTGGGGCTCTGCAAGTTCACACGCAGGAGCTACAGGAAGGTAGAAGGGGCCCTACGTGTGCCTTCGGGGGCCCCGCTGCCGCCGCTCTGCGCCTGCTGCGGGTACGCGGAGCTCTGGCTGCGCAGCTGGCTCGCCGGGGCGGCCGCGGCGTCTGGCGCGGGGCCGCCGCAGCTCGCCGCACGCAGGGGCATGACGCGGTCCTGCGTGCCAGCACTCCAGATGTTCATCGTCTAACAAGGGCCGCGCACCATCTGGCATGAAGGAGCCACTGACTGGACAGCTGTCACCACCACTCGTCATGCCCTCGGTGGTGGTGCTTGCCTGCTGAACTCCTCGGGGAGCATGTGCTTATGAGGCCGCATGCGACTCGCGTGCTGACAAAACCCAGACATGGCGCGGTGTGGCATGCATGCAGCAGTGAGAACCGACTCCCAATGGCATGCACCTGCTGAACGACGCTGTGACTGGACGCGCCAGACTGCAGGTGCCCGCTCTGGCTGCGCGGCGCGATCGTGGGGCTGATGCCCCTGCGGATGCGGCCGCCTAGAAATGCCCACAAAACAACATCAGTGGCCCGCTGGTGATGCGTAGCGTCGACTAGTAGCAAGTCGCAACCATCACGGCAACCCGTTGTCTGCTGCAGATGCCTTCGGACCACAATCGCAGCCTTGAAGGATGCGCGACAACAAGCGAGTAGTGCCCGCAGTGCACGTCTTGCTGCCCAAAACCCAACACACACTTACACACCTGCTGCGGGGCCGCGCGCCGAAACGAAGGGGCTGATGGAGGGCGGGCCGGCCGGCAGCCGCAGGTCGTGCGGCCAGGAGCCCGCGCTGTTGAGGCTGGCGTTGCTGGGGGGCGCTGGCGCCCACGGGGCGGTGCCCGCGGTGCTGGCGGTGCTGGCATTGCTGCGCTGGTGCAGCAGCTGCCGCTGGTCGATGAAGCCGTCCCGCAACATGTTCATGTTGGGGTTGCTGTCCGTGCTGATGGTGGACATGCTCTTAAGCCTGCGCAGGGGACAAGCGTGCACGGCTTGTGCTATCGTGTGCACACGGCATGGCTCGCACAGCACTGTCGAGGCACAAGCACGCGGCCCATGCGCTGGTGCTAAGTGACGTAGGTTGGCAGGAAAGCGCAGAGCAGCCACTTGGCATAAAGCCAAGTGGCTGCTTTCACAAAGCCCTATGCATTGTCTGTCAAGTCGCCGTCCTTCTGCTCCCATGGAGGGGCAGCAGAAGATCGCTGGCCAGATCGCGGGCGCAAATCGGTTCCACAGGCCCAAGGCAAGACCCACCTGTCGGCCAGCTGGTCCTCGTCGATCTGGCCCGAGGAGTAGCGCGAGCTGCCCTGGCCGTACACGCCGCTCATGGCGCGCAGGCTGCCGCCTGGCAGCAGCAGGTGGCCGGAGCCGGCGAAGCCGGCGCCCGAGCTCTGGCTGCTGAAGCGGCGCAGGCCCGGGGCGCCGCCGTCAGACGACACGCCAAAGTTCCAGCTGCTGGCGCGCATGCTGCTGGCGTCGCTGGGCTGGTGCTGCATGCTGCTGGCACTCGGGAGGGTACCGCTGTACGCGTGCAAGCTGCCGCTGTGCGCGTGCAGCATGCCGCTGCCGCCGTGCATGCTGCCGGCGTGCATGCTGCCGGCGTGCACGCCGCCGCTGGAGGCGCCGCCCATGTCGCTGCTGCCAGCGTGCAGGACGCCGCTTTGCGCGCGCAGCACGCCGCTGCCGCCATGCATGCTGCCGCCGTGCAGGCTGACGCTGCCGGCGCCGGCCAGGCCGCTGCCGCTTGCGCGCGCAGCCTGCATCAGCGCGGGATCGGCAGCCAGGTGCTGCAGCCGCGCATCGTGGCTGCCGACAGGGTGCACCGAGTTCAGTGCCCCGGCGCTCGGCGGGCGCACGGGCGGAAGCCCAGAGGGCGGGAAGCCACCGCTGCCGCCCAGGCAAAGGAGCTCAGGCGCCTGCGGGTGCGACGGCCACCCAGGCAAGCCCCCGCCGCCGCCGCCGCCGACGTGCAGGCCATCCGCCGCCAGGCCGCCGTCGCCCAGCACGCCCGAGGGCAGCGAAGGCTGCGACAGCGGCTGCGAGGCGGCGCCGGTGTGCGGCGGCGGCAGCCCCGCCGCGCTGTTGGAGCGCCACAGGCTCGGCAGCCCCGCCCCCGCCAGCGCGCCCTCCTGCAGGGACACAGACTGACTGCTCGCATCTTGGGGCCAAGATACAGGTCGCTCGTCTCTGGCTGTTTGGTGAGCAGCACGGCACTCAGGTGACATGCTCATTACCAGTGCGCTCGCTGACCGGAGTGCTGCCCACACCCCTATTTGCAGATGTCAATTGTGGAAGGGAGGCGTGCAATGTCGCACCTGGCGAAAGTCTTGGCTGGCGCCGGCGTCCCAGCCCGGGCCGGGCGCCGCCGCCGGCGGCAGCTGCGGGCGGTCGCCACCCTGCCAGTGCTGCGCGGCGCGCAGCGGCGCCAGCCCGATGGCCTGGTCGAACGCCAGGCAGCTGGCGTTGAGGCTCAGCAGGTGCTCCAGGTAGGTGCGCCGCTGGGGTGGCGCGGCCGCCGCCTGCCACGCGTAGAACGGCACCGACAGCACCTGTGTAACAAGGGTGTTTATTGACTCAGCAACACTGCTCGGACCTGGCAGAGCAGCAGGACGTGCAACGACCGCCACAGGCCATTGCATGCGCGATGCCGCCGATTTCAGCATAGCCACTGTGAAGCAGTTATTGTTGTTTGTTTGAAAGCTGCTTGCGGCGGCGCACCTTCCAGTTGGTGGACAGCAGCAGGCGCCACTCCAGCAGCGTGTCGCCCAGCGGCAGGTGCGGCGCGTTGCTAAAGAACTGCGCCGGCCCGTCCAGCTGCAGCGCCACCTGCCACCATGCAGCGCATTTGCGGGCATCAACGGGGGGGCCGACATGTTGCTTGCTGTCACATAACAGTGACAGGATGTTGCAGACGGCAGCCCGGCAGCAGCGGCTGCGCCAGCTCCATCGTGGGGCATGCTGCGGTGCCAAGCCCAAGGCAAATGCCTACGGCCGTCGCCTAGGCAGATCCAACAGCAAGTGCGCACCTGGTGCTGTGGCAGCAGGATGTCGACCACCACCGCGCCCTGCGCCACGACCTGGCGGGTCGAGTGCGGCAGCTCCATGGCCATCACCAGCGATGACACTTCCTCACGCGCCAACTCCTGTGCCACGCACACACATAATGTTGTTGCAGCCCAGCTTGTCGCCAGATTTGGCAAACATGAAAATGGTACATGAAACTGGTACAAACGGTACATCACCTGGTACAGATGGCTTTGCCGCCTGGACAAAAAGTGTAGGTCGTATGGCCAAATCACATGACAGGCAAACGTCATGGCAGGAAGGGCAATGCAGCGGCAAAACTTAAGGCAGGCACCTTGAAAGGGTCGGTGACGCCGCGTTGCATCTGGCTGGCCAGCTCGATCTGCTGCCGCAGAGCCTGCGGCACGTGCCGCTCGAAGATGCTGGGCTCCTGCATCGCCGCACGGACCTGCAGGCACAGTCGCAGGGCAATTTCCTGAGTACGACGATGAACAGATCTTCATAGACACGATCAACAGAGAGGGCATAAACCCCTATAGCACCCTGGCATGCTGCGTCATATGATTGGCAAGGAGACTCATCCGGCCGTTGATTCACCTGCGTCAGCTGCAGCAGCGAGGCCGCGCTGAAGCTGTCGGGGGGCATGTCCTCGGCGCACGCCAGCAGCTGAGCAACCGACTCCGAGCGCAGCTGGTCGCTTACCGCAAGCGCCCACAGCAGGTTTGCGAAGTCTGCTGTCTGCGGCAGCGCAGGTGCCAGCAGTGTTCAGACAATATGGTGCTTGGCGGCGGTATGCAGCCTTTGATACAAGTCGACAAGGTCGGTGAGGTCTGCTGCTCCCCTGGTGAAGCAATCTGCGTCGAGGGCGCTGAACGCGTTTCCTGTTTCAAGGGACAGGCAGAGATGCAGAAGCACAATGCATTGATCTTGCCTGGAGGCTGACGCCGCGGCTGCTGGCGGCGTGCGCCGCGGCATCCGCCACCGACGCGTCGACAGGGCTGCCCAGCTTGGCGAGCGCAAACAGCACCGTGATGAGGTCCTGCAGCTTGAACTTGTCCAGCTGCCTGCAGCACGAAAACGTTGGCATCTGTCATTGTTGAAGTCGGTCAGAAGGAGAGCCGCTTCCGAGCTGTTTCAAGCACTCGACACTCAATTGAGCGAACATCCCATGCAGCCTGGATGCCTACTGTCGTGAAACTGTTGAACTTAGGGAGTTCGCTCCGTGCTTGGCACCCACCTGCGGGTCTCCGAGAGGCCGACGTTGACGAGGTTGGGCCCCGGGTGGTGGCGCAGCATTGCAAAACCCCACAGCGATGCCGCCAGCTCCTGCGGCTTGAACAGCGCCGCCTGCCGCTCGATCGCCAGGCTGAGGCTGGCCAGGAAGACCGCGCCCGGGTGGCAGTCCAGCGCCGCAAAGGCGTACAGCAGGTTGGACAGTGTCTGCGGCTTGACCTGCAGTGGCAGGGCATGCACGCTTAGTGATCTTGTTGTTGTTACCCGGCCGCCAATATTGTTCCATGGTGTGGCAATCAAGAAAGCTTTGTCCGCTGCAGCAAGTCGAATTATCAAGTCTGAAACATCGAGTTCAGACGTCATTTATCACGCCTGCTTGCATGCATGTTTACCTTGCGCACGGAGGCCTCGTCGTGCAGCTGGTGCAGCGCGGCGGAAGGCACGCAGCTGATGAAGGCCTGCATCTCCTCCCCCTTGGGCGCGCCCCCCGTCAGCTTGGCCATGGCCCACAGGATGTTGGTCAGCTCCTGCAGGGGACATTGTGGCGGTGCTTGAGAGCAGCTGAGAGCCATAATCGTCAGCTTTCGACACCCTGGGAGACACCCGTGTGAAAACATGGAGCCACGAGACGGGTAGGCTGCAAATAGGCAGGCCTACGGTCTTATCACTGGCGCACCTGGGGGCCGAAGGCCGGAAGCTGGCGGCGGGCCTCCTGGGCCACGGCCTCCAGCAGGACTGGGCTGGGGGCCACCCCCAGCTGTGCAAAGCCATACAGCCTGCATCCAGCGATTTCAAAAAAATTGAGTGTGCCGCTCTTGGCGCAACCAACGGTCATGCCACGGCAAAAACGCAGATGCGGCAAGGTGAGCACGCTCTGGGCGAGGGAGTGAGACAACAGAGGCTGTGAGTGCGAGGACGGAAAGGATGGCACATGTTGCTGAGGTTCTGCGGGATGAACTTGGTGCGCGCGCGGACATCACGCAGCTGGCTGACGGCCTCCCCGGTGATTGCCTCCAACAGCTGCGTGATGTCCTGGTTGATGTCCGCGCTCAGCTTGGCCAGGCTCCACACCGTGTTGGACAGCCCCTACGTTTTATGGATTTGCAAAGTCATGATTATGTTCCAAGATCGAGACTATTTGCATCTGCTCTGCCATGTCAGTCTGCATGCACATGCATCACGGCGCTGTGGTATGGAGACCTTCAGATGCATCGCTTTCCGCTCGCCCGGCGCTGCCCAGCCATGCTGCCAATACGACAGCGGGGAGGTGAGCGCACCTGCGGCGAGAAGTCGCGCAGCTGCCACTGCACGCCCTTGGCGATCGCGGACAGCAGTTGCGTCCCCGGGTGGTGGTTCAGCAGCGCGTACGCGTACAGCATGTTGCTGAGGGACTGCGCGCCCAGCTTGAGGGCGGCGTCAGAGCTGTGCGCCGCCGAGGCCAGCCGGTGCACCGCCTCCTGCGCAAAGGCCTGCAGCAGGTGCCGCACGCGGCTGGCGTCGTAGTTGATCTTCGCGAGCGACCACACCACGATGCCCAGGCCCTGCCCCTGAATGCACCTGTTTCACGGTGGTTTGAGTCCGCGTCAGCATGTGGCGCTTTGTTCGGCGTCAGTGCGGCACAATGTGCGACGTGCAGGCGGCAGGACCCAGGTGCGGCACAGCACGATGTGAAAATGGTGCGTGAACCCGGGACCCGGCCAGGCCCCAAACAAAATCAACCTGAGGTGGAGCAGCGCAAGGTCGCCCAGCTGCCTGATGCAGTGGTCTGCGCGCTGGCTCTGGAAGGCGTCTGCGGGCCCAGTGGCCGCAAAGTTCCATAGTTTTGCCAGTCTGCACCACGCATAGCTTGTTCACTCTGGCTTGCCGCCCTCATACATCACAGAATCACGCATACAAGGTCAGAACTGCATTTGCTGATCTGCCGCTGCAGCATGCGGACACATCAATCCTGACCTGTGGAATGCCGTGGAGACGTTGACGGCATTGAAGTCGGCTGCAATACAACTACACCTTTCAGATCTTCACCGCAACCGGCACATCACAAGCTGCACAAAACGTGTTCACATGCAACACCCACTCACCGGCAAAGCGCTCGACGATCTCCACGATGCGGTCCACGCGCGTGGCCTCCACCTGTTAATTTGTGTGATAGAGTTGAGAAGTCGATATCTGAAAAGTCGTGCATGCATGTTGCATGCAATAAATCATGCATGCGGTGACCTTCACGTGGCCAGCGCGGCGGTAGAGATAGAGCTGCCTGGTTTGGCCTCTCGATGTTGAACATGCATGTATGACGCATGATTATATTGCAGGACATGGATCCGGGACGTCCATGCAGCCCAAGAGGACTCATGCCGCAGCGGGCAGCGAAGATTGCGCACCAGCTGCCTGTTTGTCTCGCGCTGCAGCGCCGTGGCGTGCTGCTGCGAGGCATTCGAGATGCTGCTGACCGTCGAGGGCCCGCGGTGGCTCATGGCAGCCCACGGGAGCGGTCGGCGGCTCTACCCTGGCCAGCTCCACATGTTTTGGAATTTGCTGCTTGACAAGGACACCGGCTGCGGGCTCCGCCCGCCAAGTCGCCACAGGCACGCGAGAGCCGCCTATTCCCAGATGACCGCTATCGGCTGCGCTGACGGGGTTTGCACCATCAACGTGGCTGTGCTGCTGCGCTGCGGCAGACTCTGAGCAGCTGCGACGATAAGTCACGACATCTGGCTGCAGAGAGCCAGCGGCAAAGCGTGCTGAGCGCTGCCAACCCGCCCGCAACTGCTGAGCGACCTGCTGACAAGCTGCCGCTGCGAGGTGAGGGCCACAGGTACAAGCGAGGTTGGTTTGCCCGAACGAAAAAGCTGTGTCGCCGTGGCGCAGCCAGCGGCGTCTCTGTTATCGTGACTGAGATTGGGGCCCGCGTACTTCGGGGCCAGCTGCTGCAGCTTCTAGGCGCCCTCACACTCACGCTTGAAGGTACTCCTCGGCACTGATCGCAAGGGGGAGGAACCTATGAGCCGTCCCGCTATGTGCTAGGGGTGGGTTAATAAGGTGGGTTAGCGAATTTGTCTATGAGTCATAAAACCCTGGTCCACGTGACCAGTGATGCCCGGTCGTGCACTAGCGTCGAGGCACATCTGCGTTTCGACAGGTGAGTCCAGACCTGCTCCCTGACGGCCAATGGGCGCGTTGGGATTTGGCTTCGCTCCCGGCTGTCTGTCAGTGTCAGCCATGACGGAGAACGAGAGCGTGTTTGCGAGCGAGATGTCGCCTGCCCTCGCGAAGCACGAGGCTACCGCCCGGGACGATGCAGCATCCAGCAGCAGTGAATTCACAGCAGCAGCAGCAGCGGAGCCCGAGGACGCCGCGGCACGCGAGCTGAGTGCGCAGGACGCCAGCGGTTTACAGACAAACGACAGCATCGAGTTGTCGCGCCGAGCTGTGCCGGTACGACCATCGCTGCTGCATTGCTCCAAAGACAAGCAACCTGAACTGTTGAGACCGATGGCACCGGGTTATGGGACTGCCAAGCCACGTGTTGTATATGAAATTGCAGGAGGTGGAGCAAGACCCAGATGTGTGCAGTATATGCCTAGACGAGTTCACAGACGACGATCCGAGCAACAGCACGCAGTGCGGGTGCGTCTGACACAACCAGTTGGGGGTGTTGCACCTCGTTCGCGTCCGATGTACTGCAACCCCTGTGCGCCTGAACTTTACACCGGAAGTCAATCTTGGACAGCCTACCAGAGTCTCACAGACTTAGTTCGTTCCGCAGGCACATGTACCACCTGCAGTGCATCATGCAGTGGGCGCAGCGCAGTCACGAGTGGTACGCATTTCCACCCTGCGGCGTCAGTGTTGACGTTGTACTTGCTGTGCTTTGCATGTGGGCAATCCTGGACGCCTGCAGTGATTCGGACCACAAGCTTCTAGAAATCCTGCTGGATGCTTGGAGTGATTCAGACCACATTCAGACCACTCTCTGACTCCGTCTGTCCCTGCAGCCCCATGTGCTTCAAAACGCTCGGCCTCCAGGTGAAACTGCCCGCTCCGTCACCGCGCACGTGTACCGCTTGCATACATTGGCAGTGTGCAATGAACTATTTGCCTCGCCCCAGCTCTCGCATCTGATCAAGCGCATCCTTCGAGCAAGTGCAAACCTTCATGCTGGAATTCGCCGGTTGCCGTCCTCCTCAAGCTCAACGCCTTTTTTCCTACAGGAGGAGGCGCTGAACGAGCTGCTGCCCTTTGGCGAGTACCGGCCGCCGGACCAGAGCACGCCCAGCCACGTGCTGCTGGGCATCGAGGCCTGGGAGCTGGACCGGCTGCTGGCACGGCTGGCGGTGCACGGCGGCAGCGGCCGCCGCAGCCGCGCGGCCCGCCACGCCGCCCGCGCCTCGCGCGCCAGCGCGACGCGAGCCGCGGCCGAGTCCAGCGCGGCCAGCGGCAGCGCGGCGGCAGCAGGCGGCGGCGCGGCGGGCAGTGTTGGCGGCGCAGACAGCGCAGGCAGCGACCCCCACCGCGCCGAGGCGGCGGCGACGATGCCAGTGCCCATGCAGCGTGACGGAAGGCACGGCAACGGCAGCGGCAGCGGCAGCGGCGACAGCACCAATGGCGAGGCGTATCCTGCTAGTTGGCCTCCTGCGGGGTATGCCAGCCGGCAGTACAGTCGGGTGAGCAACGTGGCCGCAATGTGGACGGTGATCATGTTTGCTTGTTTGCAGATATGACGTGCTGCACATGTAATTGTGCTCCTCATACTTTACTGGCGCAGCAGCAAGTCGCCACAGTGCTTCTTTGTGCGGCAGGAGAGCGAGGGGCACGACGGCTCCAGCTCGCCGGCGGTGGACCTGCGCACGCGGTGGGCGGGCATCTCCTTGCGGGCCAAGGAGTCGCTGTCCAAGACAACCAGCGAGCTGAAGTCGCTGTGGAGCAGGGGGTCTGCGCGCAACGGGCACCCCGGCAGCGGCACGGCGGCATGATTTCGAGCACATCGTGCGCGACGAAGCCAGGCAGCGCACTTTTGGAGTTGATGTTGCATTGCATGCGGGATGCAGCCTTGTGGTGGCTCTTGTCGTACTGCGCCCGGCAGTTCATCGTGCATCAGCTGTTGGACAATGCGAGTCTCTAGTTATAGCCATATCTGGTGACGGATTACCTACCTGCGCCGATGCAAGCGTCTTGGCGATGTGGTTTACTCTCTACTCTGGCATGAACCTGTATCAACCCATCGTCTGCTGCGAGACGACTTCTTGGTCTCTGCTTCCAGCGAATCGAGCAAGCAGTGCAGGCATCAGTCGCCGTTTGGCCTGCAAGTGCACCAGATCAGTAAGTGACACGGCGTGTATCTGCACCTGCTGGGCTCCGAGCCCCTCCGGTTAAGACAGGGGGTCCGCGTCCGCCGTCGGTAGCGCCCTGAACGGGGTTATAATAATGCTCCTCTGTTTTTCTTATCTTTGAAACGTCTAGGCGCCACCCGTTTTTTCGCGCCGAAGGCCCTCCTTTGTTCTCTAATTTTAATAAAAGGGAGCTGTTCCGCACTGTTTGAAAAAATGAAAGTACATAGGAGGCCCGTGGCGCTGGTTTAAAAATGTCCGGCCTCGGTTTTTGCCAGGTTTTAATATTCCCCCGCCGGAGGCGGGAGACTATTTATGAAGTTTTACCGTCCATGTTCCGATGGCCAGGGTCATTAGCGGAAGGCTCAATTCCGCAGCCGCTGCTGCAGCTCGGCCGCTGCGCCTAGCAACGGAGCTACAGCAGACCCTCATTACGCCTTTGCTGCTGCAAGCGGCAGAAGTGGCCGGCTGCTGTTCCGCGTAGCCTGGGTTTTCGATTGGCCGGAAGTCACAGCGCAATGTTATTAACACTCCGTTATCAAAAAAGTGGTTTCCCGCCAGACAGGGGAGCACCGTGCTTGCAGCCCAGCGTGGGCAGAGTAACTAAGTGGTTAGTAACACCCTATGTTAATAACACGTTAATAACACTTAATAACATGGACAATGTTCAGAACTTGCTTATTAATAACATATGTTCGGTTATTAACCTTCC
>JAABUL010000812.1_pt1 | contig 64797 bp, 65 predicted proteins | sample 5559151 | NCBI WGS metagenome assembly JAABUL01 (sample SAMN10711876, study PRJNA513368) | rock metagenome | isolation source: Antarctica rocks | place: Antarctica: Victoria Land, Pudding Butte sud
GCTTCCGAGTTTCCCATAAATAACTGAGCCCGCTACAACGGTTGAAGGGATCGAACTGTCAGTGCAGAAGGGCGGCGAGGAGGGGTTATTCCAGGGAAGAAAGATAAAAAATGAGGCAGATGAGGCGGAGAGGCAGGAATGTTGGTGACGGGAAGTCTTTCGTTGTCAGGCTCTTGGAAGATTAGCACAAGACCTACTGAAGGGATCGAACACGCATCGATCTGGGAAGAGGCTTACGTGTCGAAGTGTGCTCCTTGCTATTGAAAATTATTATTTTACCGCTCAAGGCGGTAGCTACTTTATTCCCTCTAATCATACGTATTGGGCTTAGAGAAAATCGAGAAGAAAAATGGATGGCTTAGGGAGCTTGTTAGACTGTAGTGGCGTTGTTACCTCGGTGAAATAAGAACCATATTGATCTGTAGAGTCGAAAGCTCTCAAACCATAGCCTCCATGATTTCAACGGTTGCTCTTATCCTGATATTGCACCTCAATATTACCATCCGGAACGAACGGAAACAAAACCCCTCTCAATTTTACGCTTCTTGTGAACGACGTCCTGAGCGTGGCCGGCAACTCATCTCCGGGATTTTCGAAACCGTGATTATAACCTTTACGAACAGGACGAGTGCACAAGACAAGGCAAGACACGAATTCAAGATCCTGAGATAGCTCCAAGAGGCGGAGCGTGAATGATGAAAAAGAGGCAGCCCGACAGTCCAACATGCGTAGGCAACACCTCGACTAGCGCAATCTCCGCGCGCAATGCCTGTAAGTCTACTAATCATACGAGCAAATAGCTCTTGTTTAAAGAGAGCAGTGTCCTCGTTCCGGGGTCTCAATATGAACCTAGACCAGAGTCATTGTTCAAGAACGCCATCAGGTGAACTCTGGTTCACAGTCGTGGAAGATCGCATAATTACACTTTGCCAAGCTTGACCGTCGAGCGAGAAGGAGATGCGCTGTCCCTCGAATGAAAGGACCTGATCGCCCTACTCGTCAGATGAGAAGTGCCACGCATATCACAACTGTACGCTTTCAATAGCGTTCTCGAATTGAATGTATGAGGCTTCCTCTCCATTTGTGGACAGCTAGAGCAAAGTGTACAAGTGCTGGGCCAAGGATGTCGGTCACGGATCGTCGACTCCGTCGAAGAGCCGATCGAGCAATGAAGTCGAGTCACAAGCTGTTCGCAAGCGTCGGCGACGGCATAATTGGATGACAACGTCCATCTACTATTAGACTTGCAGCAGCGAAGTCAACAACAAACCCGGATTCGGTTTCTGGACCACCGTCTCGAACATAAAGAGTGGCAGACACGGAAAAGAGCTTGACGCTCAGAAGGGAGCCGATGATACGGAACGTGCAACACAGCACGAAAAAGCTATGCTGAGAGACTCCTGAAATTGCACAAGGTTCTTGTGGTGAGCGAGGTCAGAGCGATCGAACACGCCGGAAGTCGAAACATACGGACCCATACGTTCAGGGCTACAACATCTAAGTCTATCACCCTGGACTCGACACTGAATAGCACTCAATAAATTTAAAAAAGTCAACTTTCTTTTAATAGAATTTGCATTTCTTTGACTTAAAATATAAATTTTTTATATTTAGATATTTCAAGTGCCCAAAAAGGCGAATTTTGGCCATTTCACCCACAGAGAGTGGTCAAGGCAATTCGGTTCGACAATATCCGGATCAAATCACAATCGGAGATACAGTGCAGCGGCGTCGGGCAGACTCGAGATAGAGCAAGACCTCAGCGCCGATAGGCCCCTCAGCAACCACATCTTGCATCTAGGATCATCAAGACCCAATGGGCGTCCCAGTAAAAAGACGGCATCTGCCCCTTGACGTTTTAACTAGGAAGCGAGAATCGAGCCGCAGCCAAGGAATGATAACAATGGTGAAACAAGAAAACTGTCTACCGTCGACTTCTGTACATTACTGCATATCTCATATACCTGGCATCTGGAAGTACCTCCATGTGGGATTGCTTGTTGATTGGCTATGTGATTTTCTGTCTCTCCATATACGGGCTAACAGTGACGGTAGCTGCCATCTTAAAAAAAAATTGGTGCTGGCAGAGGCCGAGGCCAGACACATAATGATCTCTGCAGCCTTATCCTCCCGTGAGGTTGCAAGCTTCGAGGGGAGAGCTTAGACATTTCCTCTCGCTTTGCCCTTCGCTCGCTTTGAAGCAACGACAAAGCCATCTGCATTCACATGTACCGTCTCATTGATAAATTCCTTCCCACTCACACTTCCCGTCCGCGGTACGGGGAGATGAAGCTTAAACTGCTCGCCGGTCCTGTGGCCAAACAGAGATTACCTACACTCCAACCTGAGCGCTTTTAGGTAGGATAGAATATCTTATCCTAGTATCTGAACCCACATCCAAACTCGCCAGATCGTTATAGGCCTTGGCTACCCAAGATTTGCCAATGGCTATTCTATGGACGAAATTCTGTACGCATGCAGAGAGTGTAGCATTCAAGCTTGAGTCCCCGGTGAAGCTGAAGTTGATCTCTCCCTGCACATCGACAGCGGAAATGCTCGTTGTTAATTGATTGTCGCTAAAATAGGTTAGGAAAAGCAGATCTTGGTCGCTCCCGAACCGATAATTGAAAACCAAGGTTTTGAATGAGCATTCTAGGGTACGTAGAGTCTCCATGAATTTGCAGGCATGGTCGACAGAAGGGGATCGAATGCATAAGTGAAACGATATCGTCAATTTTTGCAAAAGTTTGAAGTTGTTCATGTTGACACCGAATGGAACGCCCTTGGACATTCGTGGCTCGTTGAAAGCATAGTGAAAATGATTTTCTTCGTATAGAATGGCCGATGCCTCGTGGTAGATCTGTCGAGAAGTTCTCAATATTGCGGTGTCCATCGCGTGCCAATCCACAATCGTTTCCGGTGTTGAATCTGCAGATTTAATGTTGCCTGGATCGATTTGCGGACCGGTTTCTGTGAGCTCAATTACTACCAATTGCTCAGTCATCAATACTAATCGATAGATCTTATTTCTGATCTCGGCAGGAAGTTTTGACAACGTGAACTTCGACATGTATGTCATCTAGGAAGACCATAAGCAAGGATTCAAGAGTGGAGAATATCTCTTTTACCTTGGTGTCCAAGCTGCCGGCCGAAGCCAAGGCTAGAGGAGCAATGGAATGCACTAAAATCCGCACGATGAAAAGGAGACTCAAATTCTCGAGCCTGTCGCGTGAGTTCAGCGATCGAAATCATGTATTAGAAAAGTCATGTGCGAAAGACTTCTTAAGGCAGCTCTTTATCACCTTGAAGACATCACTTACGAAATCGTATCTCGAGAGCTCGTGACGAACGGACATCAGGAGTAGGGTTTTGGGACTCTGGCTCGGTGTTTGCTCAAGGCACCTCCACACGAGGTTACGAAGCAGACGAATGAATTGTGGTGGATATAGCTTCTTTATACGATCAGGTGGACAGTACCGCTTCTGCACGAGCCTACTCGAGTAATCGCAAACCTAAGAATCAACAGACCAGTAACAAAGATCAAGAGGTACGACAAGAGCTTCGGCCCTCCTCGGCCCAACAAAGACTGTGGTGGCCCCTCAGCGTTACTTGGTTGGCTTAGGTGGTAGGTGGCATTTGCCAGCGCGACTCGGGCGCCTCCTACGGCCGGCATTTTGCTTGAGTCAGCAGGAGGGGTATGCAGGCTTCCTGCAACCTAGGTTCCCAAATGCACTGATCGTCCCATTGCTTGTGTGTGTGACCCATTCTCGGCCGCGCTTGGGCACAGCCAGCAGGTATCAGCTATGCAAGGCGTTCTACGAGGCGAGAACCTGGATGATATTGCGACTAGCTGCTGTGGTGGGGCCCGACCGAAGGGCATGGTCAAGAGAGCGGGGCCACTGGGAGCTGCGCAACAACGCCTTGGAAACAGCACCGACTTTCAGATCCCTGGATTGCGCCCCATCTCATGATTTGTCCTGAAGAGAACGACAACTCCTCACGGTGCAGCTGAGAACCCACAACACGCGGCGGTATCAATTGTCGAACACGAAACTGCGAAAGCTCAAAGCTCCATTGCAGATGCCATCCCAATCAACTGCACCACAACCGCAGAGCTTGGCAGGGAGCAGGGTTTCCTCAGCACCGACCTTCGATGCGAGACTCATAACTTGGGTACGAGCCTTACAAACTATTCTCGCTGATTCTAACGCTAATAGACACCTGCAATTTGAGAGCTCCCACCCTCGCTGGTACCTTCCCCTTGTCGATGTCCGACGCAGAAACAAAATCAACTGATGGCGCTCGCGAAGGTATCGGACACGGTCCTTCGGCGAATTCGATGGACGAAAGAGTAGGGAAGGGTACAACAAATATGGGAATTGGACGGCCACTTGCGTCACAGGTATTCAAGATTCCTTCAAGCGCACCACGGACAGTACGATTTTGAGCGAGGGTGCCAATTTGGAATCAACGTGCCATCTAAATCCATCCATTTTGCACTTTCCAGTCGCCTGACCAGCGGCCCCAACAGCGCCAGAGCCAACGACCCATCGAACCCCCTAGTCGACAGGATCTCAAAAAGGTGCAAGAGCATCCAGCCCGTGAAGAGCAGGAACCTCGTCGTGGAGTAGAAGAAGCACAGATTGCCTGCATGAACGCACGAACGGGCATGATCGTCGAGTCGAGGCTGGTCGAGAGTTTCATCAACGGCAACAGGAGGACCAAATTATCGATGCGTTGCAGATCTCCTGACCGGACCGACTGATCCAGCGACATCTCAAAACTACTTTCAATGCCATGGCGCGCTTCCGAGACAATTTATGCGCCTAGATCTGGATCATCAATCATGAAGCTCCGATCGCAACGTGGTACAGAGCGTGTTATCGAAGCCTCGGAATCGGTAGCGCTTGAGCTATCTATTCCCAGCATGCTCTTTACGTCTGACCATTCCTGACCACACAGATATCCAACCCTCTTCTTGTCCTGAGCAATAGTCTGTTCAATCTTATCAATGAGACACTTGAAATCATCGTTTGAGGAATTATGCTTCCCTGTTTTGTTAAGGTGTCTCACAATCTCGTCTGGGCGAAAAGTCTCGTCGTCCAATTGATAACTAAGCTCTCGGTCACTTACCCACTTGTACAGTCTTTCAGGATTCATCGTGGACTTGATATGGTGTTTCTTGATCAGTGAACAGAGCTCGACAGACGTTTGCGGGCAATAACCGGAACAAAACAGAGACTTCTCAATTTTATTCAAGAGACCTCGCTGGTCAAGGGTTTGAATGAGCTTGATAGGTAATTCTTCAGACTTGACCCAGCCACTGGCCTTCCAAAGGATATAGCACCTCATTCCAGAGAAAGTCATGTTCAGAGCTTCGTAGCGTGATCGCCATAGACTCGCGACAGCGCAGAAGTGCCCGAGCGCCCAAATATCTTGAAAATTTGTGTCTCGCAGAACAATTTTAGCAAAGCGAACAAATCTGTCAGTTTGCTCCTTGTCCGCAGGCAGAATATGGTTCTTGATATCAACGAGCTGTCGAACGTGCATCAACAGCATTAGTCGAAGCTTGGTAGCGCTTTGAGGACGATCCGAACAGTTCCATGAATTTCTCGCCACAAGTAGTAGCCATCGATCTACCAGATGGTCGGCTTGATTCCGCATAGCAGGTGGCCAGAACATCTCTGAACTAGCTTCGATCCTTCGAACAATCAATATCGTCAACGCAGATTGACGATAGGTTTTTTAGCTACTTATGTTCATACGTCCGATCCTTAGACGAACCAATAATCTCAGCGATCAATGGATACTGCAACATCTCGGTTTCAAGACGATGATAGGTACACAGGTACTGGAGCTCGCTATCGGCATATTCTCGACAAATGTTTGAAACTAGAAATTTCAACGTGCGCTTTGTTGACGGAAGGAAGACCAACCTTGAGCGGCAGTCACGATGTCCAGAGTGCCAGATGCAGCACGGGACCATACCTCCGCCACTTTGTTTCTGATGCTTTGGAGGGTTCGACACCCTAAGGCTTGTATGACACTCTCTCCTGATTCTTCTAGAGACATTGCAGGGTGAGGGTACGATGTGCCTAGGCTGGTTTGGTCGATTGAGCTGGTAGAGACAATTGAGCGATCGACGACTGCTGTTCGACCAGTGTCAAGGTCTAATCTCCGCCTCGTAATTATCAGGCGACACCTTTCTTGTTCCTCAAGTTGCGATTTTATGCTGATGAGCATATTCAACCAAAAGCCATGGCCTGCATCGGGCATGTTGCCCTTCCCATAACCTGTCATGGCAAATTGTCTCATCTCGATCACGTTCGCCAAAGCGAACTTTCCACGGTCACTGACATGGCTGTTGCTACTCATGATTTTCTGTACCGCCATGTATACGTTGGACGAGGTTGCTTTGCTGCTAGAAGGTGACTTCGCTGCAGCGAATAGAGATTCAATAAGAATCTTTTGTTGTTGGTGATATTGAGCCGTCGCCATGTTCTTCTCTCTTCGTTCTGCAAACTACTTGCCAACTTATCTGAAGTGGATATTTGTGGATGTAGTCAGGAACTGGTACTGCTGACAAGTCTTCGTTATTGTGTACCAGGCCGCCTGCTCGGGAAGGGTCTGTTCTTCCTTAGATAGATAAGCGAGATTGCGATTGTTAAAGCTAGCGCCAAAAGATCCTTGTTGGCGACCATCACTGGCACCACTATGACTCAATTTTCCGTACCTTAAGTCGTGTCTATGCAGATGTAACCGAGGGAATAGCGTACTTCGACCAATAATATAGGATACTTGTTAGTCCAATACAAGGCCAACGGCTCAGCCTGCATCCACTACTGCTATTCAGTTCCTGGCAAGTCGAGCTCTCATCGAGCTTTTGCTCGTCAAAAGAGCGTCGTGATGTGAGTAGCCCCACTTGTATGCGCAATAATCTGGCGCATCTAGATCAGGAAGCTCAGGCGCTGCTCTTGCGGCGCGGATCAATTTTCCCCTTGCTACTTCTACGACCTTTTGCTTTCATACAAGGAACCACTGCGAGGTCGTGACAAGACTTTTTGACCCTACAGATCGCTCTCACAGGATATCATCTAGGATCTACCTAGTGCTACTTCTCGTAGTGGCGTAATCATCTTGGAGAATTTTGTTCCAATACTGATTTCAAGTGATCGAAAGCTGGTGAGGCTGAGTCCAACATGGTTACCTGATACATCGTCGCAGAACCGAAATCTTCCGGATGAAACTAGGTGCTGGAACCTTCTCCGGCCCACCGCTTCGAACCAATAGGAGCATTCGTTGACATACGCCTCTTCGAGGTGGAGAGAAGCAGTTTCAGTACACGGCAATTCAAGGATCATCGCCGTTACTGCAGCAAACTCCAAACATCCCAGTGTGTGTCGGTGTAGCAGCTGAAACCCGTAGCACACCTGGCACCCAATGAAGCACTGCCACACCCGAGTTTCTTAGAGGTAAAGTAAAGGTAGATAGCGGATTCGGGCTGGTAGCACTAAACCGAATCAAGGACGACCCATGCTAGGCATCTTACCACCCTTAGGTTCACGTCCAAGGCCTGAGAGGTATTGAGGAAGCAATTCATATACCTCTCACCATTGTGTCAGAGCTTCGTCCCCGAAATGACCTTTGCTTGATGCCATAACTCCCCGCCTCGCCCAGATACCATACTCGTTCTACCGGAAAGGGTAATTTCAAAGCCACTTTATTCCAACGCTGCAAAGTCTTGCCCCAAGAACCAGCAGTATTTTGGGTTCGTAAGGACGGCTCCCGAACTCCAGATTCTGACCCGCCTCGGGAGTTGATTCGTCACTTCCATAGAACGGCCTTGTCTGTGGACCCTCACTGATGTCTTTGAAGCCCCAGTGCATATAGCCGTGGCAAGAGCAGCTGATGCCACTTGAGGTTGACTATATGGAATTGGAAAGGGTCACAGTAGTGCCACAGAGCCTAGAAAGCCATGTCCGCGCTATGTAGGCGTTCTAGATTTCAAGTTCAGCATATTCCAGGGCAGCAATTGTCCGAAGCTGGGATCCCCTTTAGGCAGTGTATAACGTTCGGAGACTTCTGCAGATAGCGTGAACCTCTGTTGTCTCCTTTTGTGCCTTTTCCTTTTCCTTATCAGAGCTTCTTTTTGCCAGCTTGTAAGGATCGTTGTACCTATCTTTTTCGGCTCAAGCTGGGACTGTACGTGGGCTTGGTGCATCTCCAATTACGGTTCTCTTTGCGAGTAGCTTATATTCTCCACGTCGGCGTCTGGATGTGGGTCCCCGTCCGGAATATTTGCCGTTTGAGATATTGCTCGTTGCAGGTCGCTGGGACATTCTTCCATCTTCGATTTTGGTATCAGTGCTCTGCGAACTAGCCGTCGTAGCCCAAATAGCATTCCTTCGCCAACCTCCACCGCATACAAGGGTCATCTAAAGTATGTCAGAGCAAATTCCAGGTGCCAGTGAGAAATTCACCGAGGTGCACACCTTGACTTGAGCGTGTTGTTCACCTGTTGCTAAAGATCCGGCAGAGGAAAGCTGGTTCGTTCAATCGACTAGGACCTGCACTGACCTGCATGCCCTCTCTACAGCCTTGGTTAAACGGCACTATCTGCTGTGCCCTTGGAGGGAATGAGGAAATGTCGGTGGCGCAAATCCACGGTAAGCCGGCTTAAGCTACCGCTATCCCTGTTATTCTTGTAGCATCTGCTCGAGACGGAGGCAGCCACGAGGAGACTTGCAGGCTGAGATCGTCTGGTACATTGATTGTAAAATAACCCTAAGTTGCTACCAGTGCCATATGCATTACGTAAGGTAGTGTCAAACGTTTAGGTTTGCAACTCACCTTGGCAACCATGCAATTTCTATTGTAAACTTCTATTGTGAGGAACATGTATATCAACCTGTTATCAAGAAAATGCTCTGTTTCTGTACTAGACTAAGAACAAGGTCATACGCTCAATTCATGTCAGAGAAGGTAATAACCTCCTCATTCAGAAGCAAGAATGTCTACCTACTATAAAATAGGCCCGTGTTGTCTCCAAGTTCGTTGAAGGCGCACCTCCATCTCTTGGTCGCGCAATTTCGATTTCGGATCCCGAGATTTCCAGAAAGAAGCGTCATCTAAAACCCCTCTCGAAAGCACTGAGATTGATCGAAACCTACCCCAACACAGCGTTCCATGATATTGCCGACCACTGGCGGTTGAAGCCTGATAGCTTCATATCCCTTGTATGTGGCAACGATGTTCTAGTCAACCTTTGTATCAATGCAAACAAAATCAGCCAGAGCAGAGACACTACGATACTGATGAAACGAACGTTGTGCGTCGCATTGACAGAGTTGCACAACCGGAATACTAGTGTAGACGACTTGGTATTTCGAGTCTGCAGGAGTAAAGACTCGTATGTTCGTTACGGAGAGGATGTTCGGAAAAAAATCTCTGAGAATCTCAAGACTGGGACAAAGTGGAAGCAGATCATGGAGATCTGCGCGAGGGCTAACACCCAGAACCAAGATGAGAAGAATGGATCTATTTGGAAATTCTCGGGTATCGTCTGGTTACTTGATAAGGGATATGTGTAAGTGGGCATAAGCTGAGTTCCACGCTACTGACTTAACGAAGTCTAGTTGGGAAAGGGCGAATGAAGATACTTGCACAAAGGCCATAGCGGGAATTATCGAGCGCACCAACTTGTTAGTTCAGAGCATGAAACTCAGTTGTGCAGTAAATGAAGTCCTGCGTTACCTGAAAGCAAGTAGGTATACTATGCTCGCATACTCTCTGAGAAGCTAATTGTTGTAAGACATCAGCTTTAGTCCTCAGAGCTGTTCATCTTCCTTCGGAAGTGAGACGCAGCTCGTGGGAGTTCTGACCGATGGTAAAGCCCAAAGTTCCTTCTCCTCAAAACGATCTGTAAACACTATTGTCGCACCCCCAAACCGAAGCATCATTATGTCATATGATTTATCACTGCCAGTATAACGATCTTCTGATATAATCGTTCAGAACCGAGAAACAACAGCCAATTCAGAGAGACTAGCAGCTCGCAATCTACGATCTCAAAGATCACATATCAAACTTTTGTACCACCTGAATGGAAAACCCAATCTGAAGTGGCAGTCCTACAAGCAGTGCCACAGCTGCGAGACATTAAACCTTCAGGAATAACCCTGCTTTTGGTGCTCTTATGTTTCTTCGAAGGCTCTCAGATTACAAGGGAGCTTCTTTTCCGAGGTAGTACACCCCAAAGACGTTGGAGTCAGCAGGGGGACTCTGAAGAGGAGGCTCCGGATACTGGCCTCCATCCCGATCTCGGTGCGATACTCTCCGACCTATCAGAATTAGGTCAAAAATTTGATGAACTAGAAAGAGCCCTTGTGATCCGGAGAGACTCCTCCACTGGGATGACAACAATAGACTGCCAGATTGTAACGCTCGTGACCGACGGCCTGTCAGACGTCGTCAAGACGTTCTGGAAACATCAGGCTCTTCTAATTGCGTGTCACGGGTTTCCCCGAAAGTACCTAGAGCCTGAGTAAGTGCTACTACCGATCTTCGCACAGTTTACATGGTACGTGTGCTGACCAATTCTAGATTTCGCAAGATTGGAAAGTTGCAGCTCCCTCATCTACAGCACACTCTAAGGGAATTTGCAGTTGAGGAGAATCTTAAGACTCTCTCTAATGCTGCCCAAACCCTCGTCATCCTCAGTCTTGTGGAGGCCTCGCGGTTTTCGAGTCCAGATTGGAAACGCCAAGCAATAGCCATAGCGAAGAAGTGTCTATACCACGTTGATGGTTCTTATCCCCATGCCTGCGTGGCGCAAAGAGAGTCCATGATTTGTCGAGTACATAAGAAAGATATCGACCCGGCTCTCGCATTGAGCAGCTTTGTATACGATGACTGTCAACACGAACTCAGCCCCAGAATGAACGCCGAACTTGGACAGTTGGCTCTGCAATCAGCAATAAATCATGTACAAAATGAGGATTTGAGCGAAGCTCTTAAGAAGCTTCGCACTTGGCAACCGATGGACGTCAAATCTCTGTCAAAGGCTGAGCGAATTGTACTGTACCATCTAACCATATGGGAGGGGAAAATACTTCGTTATCAAGGCCATTTCACTGATTCGTTTAGATGCTTTCAAAAGGCACTGGTCCAATGCGACCACGAAAGTTCGCTTGAAGACGCCAGGCCGAGTTCGATTCGCGATCTAGGAGACGCGTATTGCGAGCTAGAGAAACCTCAGGCTGCAGAGTGTATCTTGAAGGAGGAGTTCGGACGCTTAGGCGATCGAGGAGCAGAGAACTCTAAAGATTGGAACTTATTGCAACTGTCGTACGTGGAATCGCTTATGGGACAGGGTCGTCTTCAGGAAGCCGAAGCTCTTTGTCTAAAGATACAACCAAGCCCTTCCTTGTCCAAGCTTGACAGCCTACGTCTTTTGACTCTCTTTGGACGAATATACTATGAACAGAGCGTCTGGGATAGTGCATTTACTTATTGGAATAAAGCATTAGCAGCTGTTCGCGAACACCCTTTTGTCAATGGTCATACAACTGTCGCAATTCTCCATTCTACAAAGGAAGTGCTGTTCCAATTAGGCCAAGATGAGTTGAGGAGGACAACCGAAAACCAAATCAACGAAATACAGATAATCAAGCCTGATGGATGCAAGCATTGGATTCCTGGACTGGAACGATGGCACTGTTCTCATATCAGACCTAGTCAAAGGCGTTGATCTGTACGGCCATCAAAGATCCTTACAAGTGCACCCTTTCTGCTTACAAGTTGCTCCCCTGATTTGGAAGCAGAGGAGAGAGCGAGAGAGATGGCAACGAAGCTGCATATCTGGGGCAACAGTTGTTGGATAAGCATTTAATGCAAGCGTCGTGGGGTGTATCGTCGTAATAGTGTTGTCGAAGATGGAAAAGAGAGAAGGGAAAAGTAGTGGAACAGACAGAGTTTGGTTTACGTACACATGGCAGGAACCTGGAGAACAAAATGGAATTGAATTCCTCATCTTCTGTCTTCGATACAACGCTTAGAAGACGTGAACAAAGATCTCGAAAATTTTGGAATCGTTGGGCTGGAGTATTTCTTACGGATCGATGATGAGGACTTAGAAGGACATTATGCGGCCAAGAGAACATCAAACATGCACGTCGCTGCCAATAGGTACGTAGATGTATTTTTTCGGGCTGCCGGTTTGCCTGACGCTGTTTGCGAGGAAGAAGATGAATGGAAGTTAACGGTTTCGAGACCCGGTTTCGGTTCTTGGGCTAGAGGCTATGGATGCTCCGCTGCTTGCCGGTTGGAGGTGTACGCCCTGGAGCTTGAGGGCTTGAGCCTCTCCATCAATTTGCCTATCAAAATGTATTCGTGCCGGTCCACGATGATGGTCGGCTGGTTCTTGAAGAAGTCTATGATTGTCCGTAAGGCGCGGAGAGCTTCTTCCTGCGATGGCGGGTTTGGAGACGATTGCCCGCTCAATGGTGGCTTGGGGGGAGGGTTCATGGATAAAGAGCTGGGCGAGAGAATAGATGGGATATGGTGCGATTGCTGCGAGAAGTGGTTAACGGCGAAGTCGATACCTAAGGGCGATTCTCCCATTTCTTCGAGGGGATATTCGAGAACCGGGGCCATCAAGGAGTGCGAGTATTGAATTGGAGGTGGGTCGAAGACTGGAGGTTCGATCACAAACGCCCCGTCGCCGGTGAATAGCCCACAGCTCAAGTCGGAGGAGATAAAAGACGATGTTGAACTCCGACTCCCGATACCGGGAGGAAAAGAAATGCTGAGGGCGGTCTCGGGAAAGTAGCTGGTAAGCGAAGTCGTTGGTTTGTGACAATCTATAAAGCCGTTCAGTGGCTCAACATGCGCAAGCTTGGGCGAGCGGAAATGCTGTGATGGATCAGGAGGCACTGGCGGCATGCCATCGGGAGTTTCAGAGCCAGACTTGGGCTCGCTGATGGGAATGCCGTCGACGGCGTCGAAGTTATCCGAGTCATAAGCGACTTCTTGCGCCTTGACCTCGTTCTCGTTCAGGTAGTTTCTCTGCTTGATTTCCTCAAGCCTGCTGCCACTGTTGACTTTTTCAGACGTGCGAACAATGTGCGCGAAGAAGATTGTCTTTTCTCTTGTTCGATCGTCATTCAGAATTAAACCCAGTTGCGATTGCTTCGTTGACAGCGCTTTTTCAATATTAGGAATTTTCCCTTTTGTTCGCTTTCTGGGCGACTGATTGCCATTGTCTATAGACAAGATTTTATCTTTTTGTTTCAGAATTTTGGACACGGAACTACAAAAATTTCAGTACTCGTCAACTTCATCATGCGATTCGTGTACCTTCGCTCCACGTTGAATTTTGCTAGACGAGCTTTTAGTCTAGCTGTAGTCTAGCTAGGAAGTGCGTTTATGCACGTACCTCCAATTTTGGCGTGCTTGAGAGTCGGGTTTTCATTATAATACTCGCATATTCGTCGTTTATCATCATGCGTAAGAAGTCTTCGAACGTTCGGTTGCGTTGATTGAGGTTGTGGTATTAGTGGTGATTTTACTGTCGAAACATCAATTGCCTGCATTGCGACTATACTGGTTGCAGGCGCAATTGGACGTATCGAAGCTGGCAGAGGGCGCTGAGAAGAGCTCGTCATCGGCCACTGTGGTAGAAACAAGGTCGCAGGTGCCGAGCATAAGGTTTCTAACGATCGGTCATTTCCATCCAGCGATCCCGACATAGGACTGCCTATCCACCCAAGCCCAGAAAAATGTTTACAGCGAATGTGGAAAGCTTAGGCGGGCCGTTGGCGCTTTACAGGCACAGTCGTTCAAGCACCCATCTGGGAGGCCAGCTCATAGCGATCAAGGTTCCTATCTAGGACCCCTGATTACATGGGCCTGTTTTCGGTCATTGATGCAAGTGGGCGTATTGATTTCATCCGATTGGGAGGAAGACAGAGTTTGCGACCATGTTAATCCCGCAAAGCTTCCGCTCACACTTGGCGTCCAAGCCACGTACGCGGCTCAAAGAGTGTGCAAAGAATCCATGGCTGTCTAGCATCTGCGAACATATCGAGATAAGCATTATAAACAAACGTTATATTCTCCCAAATCCTTGTGGTGCGAGTACACTTGATAAAAAGCACATTGAACTGATGTGGGTTGAGAAGCAGACTGTGAAAGAAAATAGATTCTCTTTCCCTGGGTGGCTCGAACAATGCCTTGATTGATTACAGCGATGAATGGATGCCATGGGCTCGGAGCCGACTGAGCTAAGCTTGATCGGTGCGAGAGTGGGAAGAACTTCCCATTCTCGCACCGATTCGGTCTAGTGCAATGGGACCGTTGCCTAGAAGAATCCTTATCAAAGGATGATACGGCCCAGCGCCATTAGCTTAACAATCCCTGTCGAATATTGACATTGAACCTCTCAAACACGGCAGTACCAGAGCTGGGGGAAGATACTTTCCTCTCAGCCGTACTTGAAGCGCTAGCTCTGTTTCTATGCGAATCGGCAGCTTCTTCCTAATGCCCCTGTGTTAGAGATTACCGCTTGGGAAAAGACTGCTTTTGTAGGGGTCCAAAACGTGCATCCGACCAATAAAACCCTATGTTTTCTATCCCCTAAGCGACGATATTGGTGGATCGTATCTGTTGGCTGTCTGAACGACATCACTCTCTCATACCAACCTCGTGTACACATTCTCTCGCCTCTTTGTCATCCTATTACTTTGTCCGTACAAACTACACGAAGATAAGCCGCTGATCGAACTGGAACGGGACCAACAAGTCTTGTCACCTGCCAAGCAGTCTGATCATTCCACAGGTAGATCTTGCTCATTTGTCCTGGTCAAGACCATACTGACATGATACCAAACAATTAGCAGCTGGGGGGAGGCAAGCGATGGAGGTAAGTTCGTCGAGTCCTGATCTTTGGCGGAATCCTATGCTAATGGATCGCAGCAAGTACGAAAGCGGAAAAGGTCCATAGAGTGGGAATCATCAGGTCGGCAAAGGAAGGTTCAGGGCGTTGAGGTAGAGCACTCAGAGGGGCAGGATCCACCAGATTATGAGACCAGATATCAGGAATTCGCGCCGAACCTGATGAAAAGGATTAGAGAAGCAAGACTCTTGAGGGAGGAAAGACACCAAGGATCGGTTTCGGACACCTTGAAAGGGTACTGTTGTTCGTGCGAAACAAGCTGTGGCTTCTCACGCGACGTGAAGCGTTGTCGCGGCTGTATGCACTCTTTCTGTACTTTGTGTGTACCGATTTGAAAAGATGCCACACAAGAGGCAACACTGAGGAAGACCATAAAAGCATAGCTGCGACAGGGGGAGAATCGTACACGCTACTCTAGATAACATGGGATAAGAATGAAGAACACTCAACCAGGGTTCAGAGTGTGACCAGACACGACACTGTTTTTGCTTATCTATGCACAATACCCTCTACTGCCGGCGGCTTTTCAAATAACGTGGAAGATTATTATCGCTTCGGCTGATCACAATAGACAACTAGTGTTGTAGAAATTTGACAGTACATGCACGTGCGTTTAGCAGCGATTCTTGCAAGTCAGAGTCTTAATCATGGCAAATGCGCTCGAGTGATGGGTTGAGCGATGGGTAAGAGGACGGGCGATATACTATACGATGAGCGTGCCGTAAGCGAGGGTCTGAGCGGTAATAGTTATAGAACAAGGATTAGAGCTTCTGAATTATCGTGAAAGTTGAGCTTATTGTGCGATCCACTGGGAATGGCTAGACAGTCCAGGCTTTTAGCTTTGAAAGTTCTTGCTGACGTCTTGTAATCGTTCATAGTCCTGAACTCTTGTTCGCTTCCTTCCAAATGAAATTCTGCCCAGTCTTTCCAACTTAGATCTCTTTCTTTCGCATGCAATCGATGAAACAACAAGCATTCTGGGTCCCACGAGTTCGTCGTTTCCACGCCATGTCTGGATTTGATACTTCAAGATTCAAACAAGATGTCGATTACGATTCGCTTGAGCCAGCTGGAAAGGAAATGCATGTTCACGAGATCAAAGAGGATATCCAAGAGCTTGAAGCAACACACTCAACACGTGAAAGGGAATCGCAACGATTGGGGACATGGACCGGTAGAATGTTATCGAGGAGCTATCGAATTGGCTGGCCTCAGAGTAGAGCTCGGGAGAGCAATTCTAGATTGGGACATCCAGGTATAGCTCTGTGGATAAAGTCTGACATTCCAATCTCCGAAGACTCAAGCAGTTTACGCAAAACCGTTCTGTCTGAACTGTTGAGAGCATTATGACACTCCATCTGCTCTATATATTCTTGAAGATTAGAAGTGGCCAACCTTTTTGAAATTATCACACAAAATCTTACTAGGCGTCTATGGCTCGCGTCAATCCGAACGTTTCAACGCGAAAAAAGTGGAGGGTGCGCTCTCAAGTTCAGAATTTGCACGGGATTTTCAGAGCCAGACATTCCGGATACACTCAAGTGGAGACTTCGTGTAATGGAATGAGTGCTTGTCGGGTTTCCGACAGCTACTTGGTACAGTAGTATCAAAGCTGAGGCTGGCACACGCTCATGATGGCCCAGAATCTCCCATCGCAAGTGCTGTGTGGTTTCGGGGCACGACAGGTCGATCACATTCGTATTCCCTTCTGTATCACCATTCTAGGCGAAGTGAAAAGATAACGTTGACAAGAGATGGTGAGCACATTGATTGCCAACTTCCCTCCCTTGAAAGAAAGGAGAACAACATACTCTTGCCTCTTCCTCAGAAATCTAGGTATCATGGCCAGACCTTCACAATGCTAAGCGACTGGATGAAATCGGAATGAATACGGCTGATTGAAGATCTCTGGTCCGAAAGAACATCCGAAGCATTTGCGCTGACCCTAGCTAGCTGCCTTGCTATGCCGCGAGCGAACTTTGTCACTTCGGCGCGTGGTATAGAAGAACTTATAAAACTCGAAGCGAGCAGACAGTGAGCAGGTGCACGTATTTTGCCGCCCGTCCACCCGGCATGCTGGCCTGCCATGCTGTCTGACACGTCAGGCAATGGGATCGGGCGCTTCGTTCTTCCCTAAATTCCTTCAGCTTCTCGCGCTTTTCTCGCATCCGTCCATTCTTCCTTCGCTGGAACTGCTCCGAATTCTCTTCTCGATCGTTGATCGCCTGCCTTCTCGCGTCTTTTCGAAGGTCCAGGCCCATCCATCATGCCGGAACAAGCCGACGTCACGTTGTCGACGCCTGACGAACGCCACCGTGTTGATGTACCTCTCTTATGGCCTCGGGCTTCCATCGGGTCTATGCTGATCCGAGATGCAGCTGATTGATCGTAATCTTCGCGCCTGCATCGCCGACCCGGAGCGGCTTGCCCATGTCATGATATTTGTTGCCGACGGTACAGGCTCTTTTCGCTTCCTTTCCAGCAATCGTCTCGCGCAGCTCTCTGGTCTTCGACGCTCGTTTGACCCGACGTCGTGGCTTCTCTCTGGCTCTGGTCCGTGCCCACGTTGACGGTCAGATTTCGTCTTTGCTGGATCCCTGTCTGACTTCTCCGCGCCGTTCATTCTCCGTTCTCGCGGTAGCCAGACAACCGACTGACGTTGTCTAGCTCTTCTTCGCCACGAGATAGCCCGCCACTCGAACGATGCGAGTCAAGCCTCGAAGCTTGATCCCGTCCGCATTGTCTTCCAACATTTATGTTGATGAGAAGCTGACCAAGCCCCGCCAGCTCCTCACCGGCCAGCTGGAGAGCTATATCCGTGGCTCAAGACAGTTCAGGAACTGTCGGTCACCGCACTACTGACTAGCACACCTCCCACTTTAGTGGTACGGGAGCGTCACCTAGCGCACTGGTGCCGGAGCCGTCCGCCAACCCACGCTCAGGCCAATTCATCTCCAGCCCTGCAGTCAGACTCCAGTCTTTCTTTCTCTGTTCGGCTCGGGCTGACAACCGATCAGGCAATCTCAAAAAGATGGTTGATACTTAATACATTGTTCAAACTTGACATAATATTTATTATCTCAAGGTTGTACCTTGTTCTTAATCTTAGCAGCAGCAGCAGCAGCTCACCGACCCGTATCTGGAAGGCGCATGTGGCATCTAACTCCAGGCTGATATCCAACCCCGCCCAATTGTCAACCTTGTTCGTGTACTTCAGGCCAGGAACCCCACGGTGGGGGGAGAAGGGAGGTGAAGGGGGGAGGGGGGTTTTTGTGCACAGCTCGTCCATTTCGCGCTTTGTCCCAGTTTGCGGACCATCGTGCAGTAATGGTCTTCGCTGCCACAGCAGCAGTTTCATTGCCATGTAACGTTTTCGCCCCCGTTGGTGAAGCTCCACTGTGCGCTTGAGCATATGTTGGCCGGCCTTAGTTCCCGGGGCGGTGGGACCAAATGATTGCTGTCTGGTTGTCAACAAAGATACTGGCCACATTATATCATCCATTATCTTCACCAGCTCCAGAGCCATGATAGTGAACTTGTTGCCAAAACCTAGTATGCCTTTTCCGTGTGAGCGGTCGGGGAGGGGGGGTGCGGGGTCCTATCCCAGGCCGATGGCGTCCGGTCAGTATAAATAAGAACCCACTGCGGCGGGGAGATGTACCCACGACTTTTTTCGATGCGTCCTAGTGACTGCTGGAAAAGTGCTTGGTACCGAATCTCCAGCCTGCGGAGCTGCGTCCGGGTTGCTGAGCTCGCGGAGCGTCTTGATTCCTGGTACGCCCGGCTGGACGCTTTTCGTAACATCAAGTTTATCAATGCGTGCTCCAACGCGAGGTGTGTAAAGCAGAGCTAGCTGTAGGTCTGAAGACGCCGCCGATTATCTATGCGGCCCTTTGTTGAAGAACCCTCATTATTCTGAAAGCTCTATTCTCGCCCTCCAGCCACAAGAGGGAACATGTCAGACGGAAACGCAGTATAGGAACAGAGGTAGGTCCCGCGTTATACTGGATGAATGCCCTCCAGTCCAAACCCCCCCCCGGCCGCCGCTCCTCCGATAGATCGAGATAGAGCATGATCGCTTTGGCCTCCGTCTGATCTAGGTGGACGTTTAATCGTAGCTGCTGGCATCTCCACATTGCAGCCGAGACCCTCGTTGTGTTGTGAAGCGAGTTTGCTGAAAGCTGTTTGGATAGATTATCGAGGCGTGACTCTTCGAGCAGTCCATGGCGCGATCATGGAGCTGCTGGACGGTGCCCTTCTCCAGTGAGGGCCCGATGATTAATGTTGCGATGTCGTACATGGAGCCAGCCGCTATAGATTCCGTGCCGTCGTCGTGTAAAGGCGTCAAACGGGCTCGAATTGTAAAGGCGGTGCGACACAGGTGACATGGGCGAGCCGTAGGGTATACCTGAACTGGCGTTCATCCTTCCCGAACTGTAGCCCGAAAGCCCAGAATACAGACGCGTATCTTACTATCCTGAACGATGGTCTCGACCCTTAAAAGACTGCACAGCCGATTCTTCCCAAGCGAAAGGCTGTAGCGGCTGTGGGACGCATTGACGGAAGCTTTCGGCGAAACACTTCCGCCGAAACCTAAACATCCGGACGCTTTGCTCACATGTCTATTTCAAGCGAGAGGTTTGCGAGAACACTAATCCAAATGTTTCATCAGGCTGTCATTGCAGGTGCATTGCTTTACATGCCAACCCTTCGTACCCAAGATTCTCCTGCTTCATAAAAAGACTTATGTAAGCTGTATTCCATCTCTCGCGTTCGCATTCTTCACATCGATGGAAAGTTGTCGTTCCTTCGCATCTCTTTTCTGCCTGCTTTTTCTATAATTGCAGTAGTCTCAGAGATGTTCCATTCTGCAAGGACTACGACGAAATCTGTGAAGCCTATTTTGCGCTCGTTGACTACGAATTCAAGACGAGGCTGCAATCCCTCCCTGAGCAGTAAGCACTCCACAAACACGAGATTACTGCTTACCCATTCTCATTCGTTTCTCAAGGCACTCTTTGTGAAGTATGCGCTGCCGACAAAGAAGAGAACCACGATTCCATAGAACACCCACTGCTTCCAGACCAGAACGTGAAAATTCCGTCAGGGCCCGCGAAGGTGGTCATCACTTTTGTTATTATCAAAATTAGACTGTACTGCATCAAGGGCTGAAATTTGGGTAAGCGTGGATTACCCAGTGAAAAAAGCCTCAAACACATTTCTTGCTGACCCACCACCGTTGCGGCATAGCGCTCGCAGAATCAGCGCAGCCCGAACGTTTCACTGACAGATATTTATGATGTCGGGCTAAGGTAGCGATAATCTGTCCGTAAGCATCTGGCCAGACTGATGGTGATCTGTTCTGACCATGTCATGTCTGCAGACATGTGAATATGCGGCAGATGAGAGCTCGTCCCGTTACGTCAGATAACCACAGGGTATTAGTTCCCCTTCTGCTTTACGGACTCATGCCAGGTCTTGCTACCATGACCACCCAAAACCCGGTCGACTAGATACTTTCTTGATTCAAACATATGCTTGTAGCTATCCTTGATGCCTGGGTTATTCAACAAAGTTTCCAGCTTGGCTTTGCTGCTTGACAAGTTTAGGAACGAGTCACAATAAGAGCTAAATGCAAGATGATTGCTGACGGCTGCGGAACGTTTCACAGAAGGATATGCTCTCATTGATATGGTGGAGGGCTCGCAAGTGGTGAACCTAGGATCGTGATAGCCTCCAGCAAGCGATTCAGTGATCGAGCGCCATCTTCTAGAAATTGATCCAACATTGAACTTCCACCTCTAGGATAAGCTTGTTGTGGTGGGACCTCGCATGCTGTTAAGACGCAGTATTTGAAATTCCGTTGTGTCAGCTAGTCACCATTTGGTGAACAATGTCTTATGCCGGACATCCATGGCAGATGAATTGTGAGTTGCATGCTGGTCCGTTTGCATGCATGGTGTATTGAATTTGGCCAACGAATGTGCCGGTGGTATTTGTCTGATTGATGATGCATGGCTAGCATCCACACATTGGTGAGAAGATAGGCTTACGCCATGAATTACGGCAACAAGGACAATTTTGACGAGATACTTGAGTGCCGGCGTCGAGATATAACGCGAATCGAAGCTCAACTGGGATGGCAAGCGAAGAAAGAAAAGAACAAGGAAGATGATCGAAATGATCGAGAGAGCATCAACGGCGACTTCCAATAGCGAGGTCTTTAGCAGAGGCTCCATCGCCATCTACATTATCAATTATCGATTACCAAAAGAAGTTGAACCAGAAGAGCGACATCGACATTCGCTTCACAACTTTCGTGACGACTTAGCGACAGTGATGAATATTGACTTTATATAGAGACCAGAAGGAAGTCGAATGTCCCACTAAGGTAGAGAATGATGGTCTTCGCTCTAGATGGGCGTACTCATACATAATATGCTCTTGCATCTTCTGATCCCTGATCTTCTATCTTTTACATTGGTCGAACGATATAAGATATGGGTGAGTGACTCACGAGAGAACGAAAGAGACTTAGTATGCAGTCTGCTACAGGGGAATATGGCTTCGCCTCCCGTGCTATAAGTGTTCGTCACGCTGATATAACGGTCGCCAATACCGGCTTCCGAGCTCGCGTTGCCATTCTTGCCACTCGAATTGCTTTTCAAGAAGCTCTGGAAATCCAGAACCGTATTTAGAAAATGCCTGCGATGTTATATCGCTTGGCCCACGTGCGAACTGTGACTGATCGATCTAGAGCCGAACTGTTCTGATTGGAGAAGCGCGGGTGGCTAACATAGAGCATCGAGATGAACATATTTCAGGGTTGATGACGACGTTTGCCGATGCGTTCCTAACAATAATTGTTACAGTACAGTATCATCCAACAGTATCTTTATCGTCTTGATGCCACTTGAAGCATAAAACTTGGCGCAGTGTAGTCGTTCAGGCACAGCCTGGCCATGCCTGCTTACCTGCTTATCCTTAGTCTGATCTCAGCCTTACTTCTTGCTGATCATGACCCGATACTGACGAAGTACTCAAGGCTGGTATATGCTGACTCCCACCATGAAGTGACGAAGTTAGCTCCAATGGTCAGCACGGAACACAATAATCCTGAAACCAGGCTGAAATGTGGGGGCAATGTCTCAACAGTGTTCCAGATAGAAGCCCAGGTCAGACGACTACCATCGGTCGGCAAAGACCATGATGCATCAAGCACCAGCGGTCATGGTTCGAAATTCATCAAATGCTCTAAGCACTCTTTTAATTCGAGTCCAAATTCGGAGGTACAGACACGAGTTCACACACTTGTTCGACTATGGTCACGAATGACCTTCTCGGCTTAGCCGTCGGTGGTTTCCAAATGTCCAATTCCGAGAGTTGATCTTTCGACAAAAAGTGTTGTCGCCAATTCGAGGTTAAGTCGGTTAGCCCTGATACGAGCAACAAGATTCCAAGCTTGACGCGAGAAAGATGCCCTCCAACCATTTGGCTATCTCTAGCGACATCTTGTCATGCCATTTTGCCATATCCAGTCACATCCCGTCAAGCCATTTCGCAATCTCGAGCCACTTCGTCCCTATACATACGTGAGCCACGAACGGACGCGCTGTCGAAGAAGCGTGCATCGATTATGTCCCAGCTCTTGGTCTTGAACAGTATCAGAGCGATACTACCTTTAGCTCACTCCATGGCGATGCGAGTCCGGTCTTAACGCTGGTCTTCATTCTGGACGCTGAAACTCTAGGCTTTAAAATTCTGGGCTTGAGCGTCCTGGGCTTGAGACGCATCAAGAGAGAAGCGCAGCAAGTAAATTTGCGGTTCCTATTGGATTCTTTCAGCCGCGTCTTAAGAATTTCTCGATTCCATAAATCAAGAGTCAAACACCGATCGACGATAGCTTTGTACAAGATGAGTATAGATAATCGAACACTCAAAGTCTTGCCGACAAGATCAATCTGTAGTCTCATATCGACTTCCTTTTTGCAAGCACGGTCAGTCAATGCGAGCCAGCTCTTTGATTGTTGCTTCTTTTGCGTCGATTCGAGTCTACTCTGATCATGGACTCGAGCATTTTCTGCTGGATTTAGAGTAGTCTTCCTCTTAAGCTAGACTTCACTGAAGCAACGCTTCCGACAGATGTCAACCAAGCTACTCCGTAGATTAAACACCCAATCAAGTTGGCGTCGACACTGATAGTGCCTTGTTAGGTCTTTGAAGACCTCCAAGTAATTTGTGCAAGACTACGCTGTAAATTGCGCGCTCAACCGAGTTGTTTCCGACATGGAGAGTGCCATGGCGAGCTCTCGCAAGATCTTCAAGAGTTCATACATCGCGAGAAGCGCACTGAATCTAGAGGAATTTATGCCGGTAATGTCGTGGAGACGAATCAATGCGCATCTGCCTAGTTGAATCCGAGTCGAGTCATGCTTTCCATCGAAAACCCGTCTATGTTGTTTGCGAACAACCAAGATATAAATGATCTCGAGATCAAGCATTGTTCGTTTACTCGTGGAATAACGCCCCGCAGTTTGAATCTTGCACATATGCATACATAGAAGCGAACATCGAGACTGTGTAGGGTAGCTTCTCAGCCTGAATTTGATTAGGTAGGGAGTATGCATGCCTATCACGCTTTAACGCACCATTTTCGTGAACAAAGCCGTGGCAAGCCCAAGCTCCAAGCTTATTGCACGTTGACCGCAGTCGACGGAGGAACAAAGATAAACCGATATATATGTATATGGCTAATTATAAAACCCATCCGTACTCGATATCGCGTAAGATAGAGTTCAAGGCGTATACGATGTCTGCAAACAATGAGGACCGAAGATGTCGCACAAATAACGAAGAATGCAAAGGCGCTCTGGAAAGTAGTTGATCTTGGGCCAGAGCGCACGCTTGTATGCAGGAGCGGCTTTGCCTATCAGGCTCTAGATCCAGCCTCTACTGGCATTGAAGATATCATATTGTATAATCGTCCTTCGCGAACCCAGTAAAGAAATATCGGGCTGTCTTGTCTTTATGAGAAAACGCAAGGCCGTTCTCTCGAATGGCATTTGTCCTGGTCCTGGAGAATCGAACCTTACGATCAGACCCATTTGTGATATTACTCCCGCTACAGGTAGAAGCTTGACGCAGGCCTGCCTGCGAGACAAGCCCGAAAAACACCACATGTCTTCTTTTCAAGTACTTTTAGCGGTTAGCATTCAACAAGGTCGGCGTGAGGCTCGCCGCCGCATCATGACATTGTGTTTTGAAGTGATTAAATCAGATGCGCGGTTCTTGACACCGCGTCGCACCATGTGTTCGATTCGAGCAATTGCCAATCGAATCCAAGCTCTCATTAAATAGGCTTAGGGTGTCTGCAGATAACGACAGACTCCGTCGACTATCGTCGACTTTCGTCTCGACATCAACTAGACGAATTTATGGAATACAAGACGCACTTAATTCTGAGACAACAGGATGAAGAGAAGCGTATCGAAGTTCGAACGTAGATGAAACCGAATGCGAGCCCTGATCAATGTTGGTCAATACTTGTTGTTTGTAGACAACGTAACACGCAGGCCGTGCGTCAAATATGACGAGGTTCGTCAACAGAGCTACCCGTGACGAGATGTCATAGGATCTTCGTTGAACAGCAACAGTTGCCATTCTACGCTGTCATTTTTTTGGCTGGATACCGATTCTTGCAGGCGTCTTGTATTTAAGACAATTCTAGGCTTCGCACATGCTTCCGGTGTTCAAGTGCGACACGGGTGCAGACAATGAGTGATATATTTGAGCCGTCTTCATGGTAGAATATGATAGAGCTTGTTGCTAGAGTAGTCGAGCTGTAGCTTGAGTAGCCTCCGGAGCTCCCAGGAGTGGACCAGTAAATTTAGCGGAATATAGCTGTAGCTTCTTATATAATGAGAGATTCGCAAGGTGAGACGAAGCAAATTTTCCAAGTCTTGGTAGGAATTGTGCTCGTGATAGACTCAAGATGGTTCTCGTCCACGCGAAGGCGAAGATCTACATCTGTCTACGGCCTCGAGAAAGCTTCAGACGACGCCAGAGCACCCAAAATCGAATTTCAGGTACATTCCTTGCTCACACATCTGTATGTAGGGGCACCTACAAACGGTCAGGTAGATTAAACCGCCTGGTTTTTCGAATCTAAGACCGGAGCGATCGCCACTTACAAGCGAGCAACAGAACTCGGCGAGAGAAGACACATCCCTGTGGGGCGCAAAAATATAGTATATAGTTTTTAGACATGCAAGACCCAGGCCGGGACGAGGATGGCACAGTGCAGCTGCGTTGAGCTCCGTAGTTCGTTGAGGGCGATCAGGAGCGCGAGACTGCTCCCGAGAAACAGCATGGAAGGCGAGCATACGGAGTCAACCTGAGGTTTGATTGCTACTAGCCTGGCCAACGTCTCGGCAAGAATAGGTGCTGGGAAGGTCTGACACATAAAAAAGGTAGGAAAGTGAGTCGTGCAGCTATTCTAAGAGATCTAGTAGACGGACAGTCGACCAGGCTCAAGCACCAGCACGCCCACACGGTCAGATTGATCCATTTAAACTCGGTTTAGAGAACGCGGTGGTCGACACTTGATTGGCATGAGACGCATGTGCCTGTGTTCTAGGAAGAGCGAGGACGACAACTTCCCTAGCCTCATACTTGCGATGTACTCGGGAACATCGTACTGGTAGCACACCCAACTGCCACATATGAGAGTGTCCAGGGTGTGGAGGACGCGGTGAGGAGATGACATGGGCGATGGACCCACATTCGCTCCCATTCGATCAAGGTCAGGAACACCTGCAGCAATTCTCGTCGCCCATTGGAATACTACCAAAGGCGCTGATGGCACGGGGTTGGTGCTAGACATGTCAATTGGGTAGCCATCGGGGAGCGCGACCCAATCCGGGAAAGTCTGAGAGCCGGAGATATCTCTAGAGAGGTGCCCAGATCGAGCGCAGACGAGAGATGACAGACGCCATCCAGGGCTCATTTGGCCCCTCGTCGTGAAAGATTGCGTAACTTGATAGACTTGCGGTGACGTCCGGACTATTCTCCTAGCCTTGTGCATCAAAAATCGTCGGGCATGACCCCGGACGCGTGATTATCAGCAAAGAAGATATTGGATTAGCGCATTCAGGTGGGTCTTGGAGGGGCAGGTGAGAGCGAAGCCAATGGAGTTGTAGAACGGAGGGTCGACGAGGCAAGGAGAATTTACTTGTAGATAAGATGGAGAACAAGGAGAATGAATGCTGAACCAATCACGCCGACGGGCAGATTTCCGATTGGGAACATCTCGCCATGATCACTCCCCTGGGATATCCTATCATCTTGATCGAGGGCGCCGTCAAGATCACCACCGCCGGCAGAATGCTCTCAATTCCACGCTCGCACCATTCTGGCTCGATGTCTTTTGCACACAGCATTCCCGACTTCGATGCTCACTATAACTCCATTTTGCTTATTCTTTCAGATTTTTTCTCATCATCCTCTCCTCAACGAGCAAGCGCATGCTAGGTATCACGACTCCACTCACCTTCCAAAAATCAGCTGGGATCTGTCAACGTTCATAGCCACCGCTGCTCTCTCGCCATGGCATACGAAACTGCCATTGCAAAGGGAGGGAGGGACAGAGCGGATGAAGGGAGACAGGTGTTTGGCAGTGGGAGCACATCGAGGCTCGCCGCTGGAGAAAGGCGCAAAGATGTTGAGTGGTAAAGGCCGAAGAATGACACAAGTATCAGCCATTTGAAGCAAACTCATGCTGAACGCCACAGCGCAAATCTGGGTAGATCCAGTCTAGGAGTGCGAGGATTGTTCGTTAAGATCGTGGCGGAGTCACCTGGTCCGTGAAGCACGAAGGGGCGACATAAAAGTGCCATCTGCTCATTGACGCTCGCCATATACGTCTAGTAGTCATCTTTGTATACCAGAACTTCCCATTGTTCTTTTTTCATACGAAAGGCTGCCAGGATCTGAATAGAATGTTCAACGTTCATGTAGACCCAACCTTGAAGGAGTACGAGGCACATCGTCATTACTCTGCGCTCAGTGCTCGGAGTTTGAGACAAATGTTCCAGGTATGGCGAGCTCTGGGTGACAAGACCTCACCGCTAGCAGTGTTGCTACGCCTAGTTTTCACTGACGGTCGGCTATTGCTATTGGAAACTCCATCGATCAAATCGATAGGACAACCAGCCTGTAAGAACACATCGTCTTCGACCATTGTGCACGCGGTGGCAGCTAAGAGCGATCGCGATGTGTGATTCGTCGAGCAAGTCTCTGCCCCTCTTGAGCCAACCGTACTTTGCCAGCAGATCGCCGCTCCATCAAGTTTCTACATTGTTACTCCACAGCCACAGTCCAATTTTGCTTCACCGACAAGAAACTCGTCTCAACATTATTCACATCGCCTATCAGGTCTTCGATGTACATAGACCCCTGGTGCCATATGATAGACTTAGGGAAGATTTGTGATGACTCTCGTGGTGTGCCTTGGCTGGCGAAAGCACGACGCAACGATCCAAATTCCATAGAATATTGATTTTCGAGTCGTCCAGCTCGCGAGCGGCTAACGGCTAGGGTAAGCCATAAGCATGCTGACTCAAGTCAGCAATTTTTCACTGGAAGGCAGCAGATAGTAATCAGGGGCCATGGGGTAACATCTAGGTGGTCATAGTTATTGCATACCAGATAGGCGGAATGCAGTAGGTAGATGAAGTTCAGCATGCAGTAAACAGAGAATAATCAACATGCTTGTGCATTCAAAGCAATGCTTCGCCGCTCGCATTGTGGATATCAATTCTTCAGTCTCGAGTATCATGATCTATCGCATGTGAGAAGACACGTATTATTGAGACAATCGGTGAAGGCGCACCCATTGGTAAATACCTTACCATACCCAGTGCACACCCAGTTCTAGGGTTGATGGCTAGGGCTACCGGGTAAAAGTTGTTCAGGTTGCGAATCCCTTCAAAATTCCGCCGCATCTATTCTACATCAACATTCTCATCTCGCGGCAATGGATGCGAATATACAGGCGTTCAAGAAGGAAGTGGATAAGTTGTACGATGATATCAAGGGCATCATCACCAGGCAAGCGGCCGGAAAGGCGGCGAAGGAGGCGACGGCGACCTTCGCAGCCTCCGAAGCCCCGCAGCCCCCTCAGTCCCCGCAGCCTCTGCAATCTCTGCAACCTCTGCGATCACCGCGACAATTCACAAGAAGGCCATGCCTATTGATGACCAATTTGATGTAGACGACGACGATCATGCTGATTCAGATGATGATTGAATGTATGATCGTTCTTAAAGAACGGCGAGGAAAAGCACCTATTTACCACCTCAATCCGGCGCAGTCCCCGGTGCAAATGCAAACATGTAATTGGAGGTCGAATAGAGGTTCGGGAACATGGAGAAACTGCATGCAGTCAGGGCGAAAATCAGTGCTTTCTCAAGTGATATCCCAAATCGAAAGATGCTGCAGAAAATGCGCAGACAGAGAGGGCATATCAGATGGGAAAGACTTAATTTCTTGGTAGTATTACATCAAGAAATTAAGTAATTTACCAAAACTGGGTGTGCCTTCACCGGTTACCATAATATACTATGCTCTCTTGGCAATCAAACTCTTTGAGTCTTTGTCAATGGTTTTTGTAGACGAAGGTTGAATGCAATATTAATGCGGTAACAATGAATCATACAAAGACACTCAAAACCAAATCTCGCCTAGAACAGGTAACCTTGTCTGGAGGTTTCCCTTTAGGGCAAACTCTCATTCTTTGAACGGGAACCACAACATAACGTCACAATTCTATTGCGCACAGTTGATTTAAAGGCTTCTATGTTATATTGAAATATCTCTCTTGACCTGTCGTTTTGAATGGCTCGTAATCTCCTCATCAACAGTTGTTGCAACCTCGCACTTGCCATGCGTTGGTACCCAGCAACATGATGATCACTTACACATCTTCCATTGTAAGCTGAATCGTGCACATTCAATAAGGCGCCAATCGAAAAGCAGACTAGTGATTGTGTCAACAAATCAAGCTAACGACTCTGCCTATCTACCTACCGCATTTGCTGACGGAGATATAGAATACGCACCTACATGGCACCTCTCTAGGCAGAATGGTAGGCGTCTTCTCCTGCCTCGCGAGGCCTCTCGAACCAAATAGATGATTATCATCTACCTACTGCGTCATCGCCTCTGCATCACCGCCTGCCTAGTGCATTATCGCCTGCCAATAACCTCTGTCGATACTTGTATCGAGCGTTCTCTATACATCTATAATTAGAAATTCACTACTACTCAATAAGATGCATTATATTCCAGCATTAATAAACATAGCTTGACTAACTGAAAAGAGTGTGATTAAATTACTATTGCATGGCGAATATAGAATCATGACTATTGGAAATACAGTGTACGTATTCAATATTCTATAGTATCAAATTCAAATTGCGAGAGCTGTAAGCTTCTGAAAGCATGTCGTCGGTCGGAAGACGCTGAACCTACTTCTCTATCAACAAACTAGCAAGACCATCTTCCACTTCGATAACCTCAAGTAAGGTCTTTTCTTGCTCTTCGTCGAATTTTTCGACTGTGAGCATTTTCCACTCACCGCCTACGAAAGCAACCATATGATATCCCTTGACTCTTGACAGCTTTACTCGACCGAGGATTTGGTCGACCGATTTCTGATACTGGTTGTAGGCCATTGTTTCTTTTATTACTATTGCCTCCTTCTCTCCTTTCTTGAGGCTTAACCATTTACTTCGCGCAACGCTCTTGAAGCTCCCCGATGATTCAAAAATTGTTCGATACCCACTTCCGCAGGGATAAGACACACCTTTAACAACAACAGTATCACTATATCTTGAATTTATCCGGTTTCTCTCTTCCTCTGTTAATTTACCCTTTATCTTCTTCGTTGCCTCCAGCGTGTTAGTGTTCCTTAGCGTTTCAGAATCTTTATCATCTTCGATCTTGGCGAGATACTCTTGCAGAATCTCGTCATTGATGTTCATAGAAGAATCAAGCTTTTTCTCTACAATCATCACTATCAAATGCACATAGGAAGTGCGCGCAAGATCCTTGTGGTGCGATTTTTGAATGAAGTTCTCAGGCTTGTAGATAATACACAATTGGGCGGCCTCGTAGTGCTGTGGGTGGCTACGTATTGGAGTAGGCTGTCTATCTGACCAAGTTGCCAAGAGACTGGTAGTAATTTTAGTATCCTTCTCCACATTCAGAGGCTTACCTTGAATCCCAAATGTTTCTATTGTGGCATCTATTGCGGATTGAACAGTTTCCACGATCAAAGCATTTGCTCTAGTCATTCTCTTAGTTCGAAGAATCCCTAACACTGTGTGTCGCACATCATCGGAATCCGAAATGCCAAACATCCAAAACAAGAACGCAGCACCGCTTATAATCGCACGTTTCCATTTCCCCTCTCTAGGAAACGTCTCCAAGGCTGATATCAAATCGACGATGAACACCTTCTGTGAATCGTTAAGATGTTTAGTTATTTTATTGCAGCTGGAAAAGGAGAGTATTTCACTTGCGAATCGACTAGCCATAAGCAGCAAGAATAATTGGAGAGGTGATAAGAGATCTTATATACACATTGAGAAGAATTACATGTAATAATCCTGCTTATAGCTAGTCGAGCATAGTCGCGATAAGCAAGAAGTGCGGAGTAGCAAGATGAGACTAATCACGATGAAATCATAGATTCGATATATATATATCGCACTAATTGTTGTTCAGAATTCCGAATAAAACCATGCGTGCACACAAGCAAGAAGAGAGTTCCCTAGAGCCAACTGTTCGACCTAACAAAGCTCCCAAAGCATTAGCGTCAAAGCTGAAGGCAACATCATCCAAATCGAGCAAAGACAAATCGTCGCCGACTCTGATAAATGAGGTAGAGGGACCGGGGGAAGTATCTAAGAGTGATAATAATGACAAAGAAGAGGAAAGAAGCTACTTCGATGACGGTCAAAGAGGTGATTCTAACGAGGAAGGAGTTCGGAATAGAGCTAGGGGTGCAGGAAACTCCACAACTAAAAGAACGACATCGACAGCTTTATCGGAGACTTCTAGCTCCGAACCTGAGCGAGAGACCAAACCCCAAAAGGTACGTCTAGACACACTCAATGGTATGAATATGTGGCTAATGTGTGCGTGCGTGAAGAAAAAGACCAATGCCAGTGATCTGTTCAAACCCAACTCAGGTTCCCGGAGACATCAAGGTCGTACTTTACCCTCACGCGAAACTGAACGAATTACTCAACACGACTCTGAGGAAACAATTTCGTGGGATGACGATAAGAAGGCCAAGAAGGAGAAGGACAAGGCGAAAAAGGACGACGAGGGAAGCAACAAGATGGCGAAGAACCACGGCTCTGACAAACCAACTTCAAAGGATAATGGAAAGAAGACTAAGAAGGAGAGAAGCAAGTTAAGAATGGACGAGGAGGGAAGCGATAAGAAAATGGACGTTATGGATGAGAAAGAAGATGATATGAAAGAACGAAAAATGATGGACGAGGACGTAAAGGAAGTAAAGGGCAAGAAGAAAACACTTTTGATGGACTCGAAGACGGGTCCAAACACAGAGTTGTATAGAAAAAGGAAGAGGATCGAAGAAGAGACTAGTCCTAAAAAATTTCGTCTCGGTACATTTCAATCCTTTTTAAATAGATGATTCTACAATGCTATTATAACATTCTATCTGGACATTTTCATAAGAAGATTAAAAATTATATGTTTAGGTAAATGGTAATTGGTGCAGACACACCCAGTTTCGGTAAAAGCACACCCAATGGGAATATACTTAATTTCTTAGTGTAATGCCACCAAGAACTCAAGTCTTTTCCATTTTATTTGTTTGCGCATTAGTTTTCGCCCTAAATGCATGCAGTTTCTCCATGTTCTCGAACCTTTATTTTGGTAAATGCACACCCAGTCCTAGCTTGGCAAACAATCCAGACATTCGCCGCATCTATTTTATATCAACGTCGATATCCAGGGCATCATCACCTGACAAGCAGCCAGAAAGGCAGTCGAGGAGGCGACGGCGACCTCTGCAGCCTTCGCAGCTCTCGCAGCCTCCGCAGCTCTCGCAGCCTCCGCAGCTCTCGCAGCCTCCGCAGCTCTCGCAGCAACCTCTGCGGTCATCGCGGTAGTTATCAAGAAGATCATGCCTATCGATGGCAAATTTGATGTAGACGGCGATGGTGATGCTGATTCAAATGATGATTGGATGTATGATCGTTCTTAAAGAACGGCGAGGAAAAGCACCTATTTGCCACTATCTAATCATCAAGCATTTTGAACGCGTATTTCTCATTGCCACCGACGATAAATCGTGGAGTCTCAACATGAAGCCGAGATGGTAAGGGTCAGCAAATCTTCGAAGATTCGAAAGACCACAGAGATTTTGACCAATTAATACAAGTGGCCGGCCGTTAGCACTCTTCCGTATCCACAAAATGTTCTACCTAGACCTTGCACGTCTTCGCGTTCATCGCATCATAGACATGTGAGGTTTCACCCATGGAGAAAAAGGTCAAATAAAGATGAGAGGCAAGCGAGAAGATTCGAGGTTCATCGAACCTCCCTTCATCGTGTAATGAGAAGTGTACGATGTCTGAATAGGGGACTCTTACCCGATTGGGTTAGCGCATTGGCGCTATTGTGTATTTAGATTTCTCCCTGCAGATAGATTTCTCCGACCATGCAATAGATACGACCCATTCTTCACCACCTGCTTCAAGTACGTCGATCCCAGTTGTAAAAAATCGGGCTTACGATGTTCCCTTCATTGCAAAGTCTGTTCGGCTCTATCGTCAACGGAATCTTTTTTTCAAGATCTCCTCTTTCAATGGAGTTTGGCGTAGAACCTTAGTGCAATGACAAGAATATGTAAAGGTTAGACACAACCGGGGGGGTTGATTGGACCCTCGTTCAAATCGTGAAGCGCAATCGACAAGATCACTTCAACCAATCAAAAAACTGGACTGTGGCTAGCATGAGCTTACTCATTCTGCTCGCGAGTGAGCTGCGCGTCGATCAGACAGTGGCTTGATTACATGTGAGCGGCTTATTGAATTCTTAGGTATTATTGAATTCGACGCTTACACAATTGAATAGTCTAAAGTAGGTCTCTGCTACCACCTGGTCTCTAAGCTCTGCCTTCCCCGTAACTCTGGTCTGCTCTCTCGCTCTTCTGTCGCGCCGAGTACGTATTCTCCGTTCACTTCTCACAACCGATCGAGGCGTATTGGGTTGGTTAGACGACTCTGTTGTGGCTTTTGCATTTCGCAAAGTATACACATGTGCTTAAGCCATGGATATTGGGGGCAAAAAGCATCCGTTACATCACTGATAGACAAGAATCTAATACAAGCCATCACTGAGTCTTACGTATCACAGGTTGGATTTACTAAGAAAGCGCCAGCCTAGCGTATGTGTCAGGCTGCTGTCCGCAAGTGTCGGGGACTTACGAATAGGCTGACGACCCTGGATAGACTAACGAGGTAAGCTGACCATGCCTGCGAAGACAGCGTGCTGACTATGCCATTTCTACGGTCGCAGATTCTAGGAGCCATGGCGACATGACGAGGTATTTACAATTGGTAAAGCATGACTTGATAATCGGTCATTTGTCAGGATCCTGGAAGACCAACGATGACTAGCGTCGTTTAGTACTCGTCAGCGAGTCAGCATCTCACGCAACACACTGCATGTTCAATATGATCACGTCCAGTTGGATGCGAGTTACCGCTTGTGCTTATTTCCAATTCCCAAATGTCAGGGATCATTTGATAGTCAGCACACATAATCTGCTTGTCTTGCATTCTTCTCGACGTCGTGCGATTGGATCATAAGATAAATCATGCCACACATCATATACGCTCGGCTAACTTGTTTTGCTTTTTATGCAATAACATCTGGAGGTTCCATGCCAGCAGACAATCGAGATCAACAAAACAGCTATGAACGGAATATTCGCGTCTTGTTTGCTAAACGTCATTAGCGTTCACTTTCCCAGCCCGAAGGACGTACCATAAGGTGGAATCTGGGAAGCTGACTAACGATCTCAACTTTGCCAGCATTGTCTGACAAGCTATGGACGAGCTGTCACTAAACAGGTTGTGGCGTATAAGACTTGAGCGCAATGATTTTTCCTGTTCTACGTAGAAATTCGTGCAACTGGCAAAAGCCTCGAGGCTTTCAAATCCCTATAATCTATCGTACAACGTTTTGTGGCATCACTGCGCTTAAGATTATAATGATCTGAATATGAAGCAAGACACCTGGCTCAACGTCGATCAACGTCAAGTTCAGTTTCATTGACACGTGGCAGAAATGTCTGAGTGAAATCTGGTAAGGGTGAATCATTCTCAACACATCTTTATTGGCTGCACCCCCTTGCATCCACAGCCGGATTAGTAGCTTGACGAATATAACTTGGTCGAGCATGTGGATCACAGCAATTGGATGGTCTGCTACTTACTGCACATCTAAGTCAGATGGGAAGATTCATTATGGCATGTACAATCGCTGCTGATAAACTCGACAGTCCATGCCAATGGTTACTCTACCATGGAGCATGGAAATTGTTGGCGGCAACTGAGGTACCACACGATTTCACTGTTGCCCATGTTCGCGGAGGATCGCCATGGATTCCAGGTTACATGCTCTCCTTGCTACAAGACCTTAGTATGGTCTACAAACGATGCGTTACAAGATAGCCGTGGACTTATGTCAGATAATGTATATCATTCGTGGGTCCACTGGCGCCTCTTTTCCGTGCTTGTCGACGCTCTTGCTAAATCAAGTTGATCGCGGGCGCCGAGAATGAGGCTGAGGACGAAATCCAACAAGTCCTAGACCAACGAGGTCTGTCTTAAAATTATCGTCCCGCGAAGGTGTTGTGAGTAGGATGCTTTTTCCACATCCGTCTTTGAAAGGTGCGTAAAGTCTCTCCACTACCTCGCGATAGGATATCAACCGATGGACTACACCACCTAGTTCCAAGGTCCCTGAGATCTTGATAAAGCTCTTTTTATCGCAGTTGTGATTTTGGATAAGCAATCCGTGCTCCCACTGACCCTTTGACCATTCTTTGCCGTCTTGCCATTCTCCTTGACCGGTACCGACCTCCGAGTACACGTATGTATTACCGTTGCGTACAACTTTGTCTTGTTCTCTTCCATTTGGGAGTCGGGTTACAAGGCTCAATCTTCGGGATAGGCAGGCCGAGACGACTAGGAAAGCATCGACTTCTGATTCAATAGGTCCGATATATGTAGGTTGAAGTGAATCGAACTCCATATTGGAGAAAGAACTCTCGAGGCTCTGCATTGCTCTGTGTTGCTGAATAACAAGAGGTTGCTAATCAGACAATCTGATCTCTATAAGCATATTAGAGAACTTTGCCCCCAATAGGAAGGCTACCAAGAATCTTGAGATCATTTTCCTACCCACGCGCGAGTTTAGAATGCAATGATAGGCACGAGTTGATCTGATGCTCTTGATGAGAGATAATAAAATGGGAAGGCAACTTGACATAAGTTATTGAAGCTTATCGCGTGCGAGGATCTTTGGGACCGGAGAAAGAGCAAGATAGACAGAGGGATGTGCTCTGATGTATGCCACCCGAAATTCGCTGACGCGAACAAGCAGATATGGTCGCCTTGTTTCTCGGATGTGTCGCGCCAAGCCCCTAGCGGGCCCCCAGCGACACGTCTGAGCCCAGAACCCTGTATGGGCGGTTGCCGGGCTTTCTGAAGTGGTCTGCACTCCAACCGTGTTTATGTGGGACAGAGATCGCGATATATGATTGTATGGACAATCTCTTGCTCGATGCATCGGAGATGTTGGCAAGTGGCCCCAATCCGACCGCAGCCCCAACAAGCAGACGATGGCAACCGGCTTCGCGGTCTCTCAACAAAAGCGCCTCTGGGTCGAGTTTTGGGGCGGCCGCCTTCGCGCCAAATTGCCCCCTGTACATTACGATGCTGTCGCACCACAGCGGAAACACAGCGGGGGTCGGGTAGCGCGTTGACAGGTGTAAGTTGTTACCTCTTGCTGCCGTTTGCTCCCGAAGTCTCCCATAGGTAGAACTACGTATACCTTGAGGTGTGTCATCGGACATATTACACCAGCGACCATATCACCATACCTCCGTACATGACCACCTCCCAATTCATCGTATCTGGCTGCACCGGGGTTACCGCAGGCCAGAACGCAAAGAAACAGATGGGGGTAAGAAAGATTAGCGACATGATATTGGTTCCGGCAAACGTTCGCCTCGCAATCGTTTTCGTAGAGATCAGCGGCCGGACCAGAAGTGTCCCCTGGAGATGAACCCATCTGCATAGCTTGACATGCCAGATAGGTCAATGTAAGGAAAGGAGCAACAACCACAGTGACTGTCTAAGCGCATGAAGACAGATGTCTACTGGGGAAATCATTCTTATCACGGTCAACTCCCAAATTATTCAACAGTACTGCAGCTTTTCGACAGTACTGCCAGGGACGCTCAAATCTTTTACGAAAAAGAATGTGTGGGCACAGAAAAGTCAGGTACAAATGTGGCCACTCGATCTATCATGTGAATGCCTGGTGTTACAAATACCGTTATCAGATACTACTCCCGTGCGGTCCCAAAACCGTCGAAAATCCAGTCTTCACCATTGTTTTTATATGGGCACGTTGTCAGGCTAAACTCATCTCTCTTCAGGGAGAAACAGAAAAACATGAAGTGTGGTCCGTTGTTGCATTCAACTACATGGACTCTCAAAAGATAACAGAGACTATAGGTTCCTGCACTAGGAAAGAGCATAGATGACAGTGGGTGGCTGAGTATCAGAAGGGGCGGCCAACCAAAACCTCGTTGCGCTCGAAGCAACTCCGGCACAATTCCAAGCATCGGAAAAGACATCGAAGCTCACTCTGTCGCAATTATCAGGAAGTGCATGAAGCTAAGCTTACTCTCGCAAGGGCGATGCGGGACGCATGGAAAGGCTTCGTGGAAGAGCTTCTGAAGTTCGTCGTCCGAGGTTTATAAGTCGTTTTCATGGCTCTTTGATGGATCTATACGGCAAACAAGGGACAGTGTTGCAGGGTCAGGTAGCTGACAAAGTCTCGGGCTTGGTGTGATGCTCCTAATACAGTACTCTTCAGAAGACAATGCTGCAAGTCAGACAAGCCTGTGCTGGTGTGGACAGAGGGACAGTGCGTACCCCTGTGAGGCAATGCTGCTTGCTGCCAAGAAACGAGAAAGCAACGTTTGCCTCGACATTTGAACAAGTTTATCCATATATCGACTGTGAGCACTGTGCGAGAATTTCCTGCGACAAGCATATTTCAGAATGGATATCTTATATGGAAGGCTGATATTTCACAAGTTTGGAGAGTGGGAAATCAACGCCTTAGCTAAAGACTTGTGGTTCAACAACTTTTATTGGGTGGAGGGAGGAAACCTCAAACCAGTGAACATATACGTTTCTACTTACAGCCGCGCGCTGAAGCTACAGGACGAAACTGGAGACTCTCTTGAGCTGACTCTTCGGCGCACGCCAAATGCATTCGATCGACTAAGGTTTATTTGTGAGGCCGTAAAGGATCACATTCACGACATTGAGTTCTACGACGATCCGAAAGTGACTCGATTAGACCTTGAAACGCAGTATACAGTGGATCTCGAAGGCAAGTCAGTCCTAGGCCCTCTAGAGGTACACACCCAATTTGAAGTCCTGGCAACGCGGATTTACCCAACGCTGACCGAGGGCCCTTATCACATTGCAAGCTCGGATCCTGATAGACAAGTCAAAGTCCAGAACCTGCGGCTAGAGAAGCCTTTTCAAAGGCTTCTCGATGAGACTCTCGGCGAGACCAATTCGAACCTCAGCAGTTTCAAGCGCGAGCGGGACGCGCTGATCCAGAACAGTGAAAATGAACATGTTATCGGGTTCGTAGCCGACGTGGTTCATGGGAACAAGGTCATCGGGTTTCCGATGAGATATGCAGAGAACGGCTCCCTTCTAGCCAATCTCACGGAAGACACCAAAAGGCCTTCAACCGATGACACGAGAAAGCAATGGGTCATGCAATTCTTCCAAGGACTCGCAAGTCTGCACGACAAGGGCTATGTCGTCGCCAACATCCTCCCGAAAAACTGTTTTGTCGACGCTGATGATAATCTGAAAATAAGTGGCCTTGGGCGGAAACACATCAAGAAAGATATGCCCTTGCCATTAGTACTTTCCGCCGCCTCAATTCAGAAGAAACGGCTTGTTCGGCTCACGACCCGAGAAACGGATCTTTACATGGCTGGTCTACTACCTCATATGGTTCTTTCTAAAGGCTTTATATTGAGAGTACCGACTGCCATGGAGATCGTCAACATCAACAACTGTCCTATGTCATGGAGAGTATGCATTGGTAAATGTATACGTAGCCGAAATCCATCCGCACGAGAATGTGTGGCCGTATTATCCGGGTCTATACAATAATGTGCGTTCAATAAGGTTTCACGTCACGCTGAATTCCCAAAGTCGCTAGAATTCGCAGACGCGGAATCAGGCCCTTCCTATCCCTTCGTTTGGTACTTCTACAAATGCATCTACCAGGGGGGTGCGGGATCTAATCCACTTACTGCTCGCTTGTGGCCAGTCGGAGGCAAGCATCGGCTAAATTGTGATTTGCTACAAGCGAGCAGTAAGCGTCTTAGTTCCCGCACCCCCCTGGTGGATGCATTTGTACCAGACGAAGGGATGGGAAGGGGGCTGTGACTTCTCTAGGCCAATTCTTTCAGGCGTGCATATGAATACTCCCTCTTCACATTAGATTTTACTTTTTGTCCATTGATCAACGATATTAGGCTCGATGAAGTCGCTATAGGTTTACGATTTCCGCGCTTCCAAGCGATCGTCATCGCATGCTCCTGTAAGACTAACGGTAGTAATGCGTTGCCCTAGGGAAACCACATCAGGCAGCGTTTGGCCGGGCCGGCTTAGTCACTCCCGCCCCCGAGGGAATCCACCTGCTTGCGACAAGGCAACGGTCTCAAGCTATTTGCACTAGACCGGATCGGTGCGAGAATGGGAAGAACTTCCTACTCTCGCACCGATCAAGCTTAGCCTTCGACTACTATGCAGCCCGGCCTGAGGGGATCCGGCGCGGTGCATCTGCAGCTGGCGAGGTGCGCATACGGAGTATTGGGGGGTTTCTTCCCACCGTGTGCAACAGTCCCTTCCCGTCAGACTGTCACTGGGCCATGATGTTACACCAGCGCGGGAGCTTTTCCTGCGGGCTGTTGCGACAATTAGATCCTCGCCTGGCCCCAAGTTCCGTGAGTGAGAAACTGCCCACTAGATCTCGATCACGACGGTTATCGTCGTCGTGGGGCTGCCTTTTCCCATCCTCATTATTGTTAATCATCACGGTGTTGTTCAGGCGCCGCCAAGGGCAGAATGTCGAGGAACCCCGTATCAAACAAACCTTTCGCGCAATATTTCCATCGTCATGTATGGGTCTTATGCCCGACGCGGTCAAAGCTTTGTATGATTGTTGGCGTGGCTCTGATTGTGGTACAACGCATCGCGAACAGGCTGGCTACTGAGCACGCGGCGACCTTTCTGTCGCTGCTAACGAAACCGGCCAATGTTCCAACTGATGGCCTTGTTCATTTCGTGGCTTCGAAGGTCTTGTGGGAAGCATTCGGCAGGGTTTTGACCTTGGCCGCCAATCTGATCTGGCTGTCAGTCTGCCAGGTCGTGCGACTAAAATTATCCTTGTTCAGCTTCAAGCATTTGCTGCAACTACCTTTACCGTTCTTCCAGGCAGGAAAAGATGCAGACGTGGTGCCTGCAGTGAAGAAGAGCCGGTCCATCACCAAATTCCTAGAGCGAATGACTTCCGACGTCGTACCGATTCTACTTGGTGTATGTTCTGAGCTTCCTCGGCTCTGGCGGGGGCTCGACACGCTCAGCTTCACGTGCGTGATCTGCACGATGCTCTCCGATGTTTTACTCACTCTATACTCTTCCGCATTGCTTGCTAAGCATCGACGAGCCGCCAACAATGAACGCAGAATCGCGAACGATCATGTGTCGGTTTCCTAATCCACAGATCCATCGAGATTATCGCTGACAAGTGCATAGTCAAGCGGCAATTCCTCGCATCCAAGAAATTAAAATTGGTGGGGGCTATGACTATGAACTCAGCCGATATGCCGAAAGCCTCCTACAAGAAAACAAGGCCGAGTATTGCTACGTAGCGATTTCGAATGCGGTGACTTTTTTGCGCATGTGTCTTCACACTTTTACACAACTCATGGTCACGTGGAGACTAGCACGAGGGGTGTGCCAGGGCGAGCATGATTACCGCAACCTTATAACACTCTCTGCTATTTTAAAATCCCTGCAGGAGCATCAGGATGGCTTTGCAGCCTGCTACCGAGGCACGCAGTCAAGTAAGGTCAAATCCGAGTGCACGATGGATCTACTTAACATCCCAGTGGACCGTGCACTCAACGCCAGCGAGCAGAAGGCGTCGGACATACCTGGCCTGCCAGGTCTCAGTCTCGCATTTGAAAAAGTCGTGTCAGAGGCGATGCCGCAAGAGCTTACTCTGAATGTTCCACGAGGCCAATTCGTTGCCATTGTTGGCTCAAGCGGCAGCGGCAAGACATCCTTGGTAGAACTCATGACTTCACTGAAGCGTCCAAGGCAAGGCAACTATCTCATCAACGGCCGTGAAGCCCAACGGATCCCGGATGACATTCGTACAAGGGACATACGCCTTGTGAGACAGGGGGCCCCTTTGACTGAAGGCACAGTCATGGAGATCATCAAGTGGCCCGAGTCAAGCAACGTACCGGACTCTTGGGTTCACAAAGTCTGTGATGTAGTCCAGATCCATGAAAAGATCTCTCAGCTTCCCCAGGGATACCAATCTGTCATCGGCGAACGAAGCAGACTGCTCTCCAGTGGGGAAAGGCAGCGAATCGCACTCGCTCGCGCGTTGGCCCACCGGCCACGCCTACTGGTCATGGACGAAGCGACGTCACAACTCGATAGTGCCACAACTAGGCAAGTCCTGGAGGGAATCCGGATTTTACTTGGGGACACAACTATAGTGATGGTTACCCATCAAATGTTTGCGGTAGAAAATGTAGATACGATCATAGTGATGCGTGAGCGACGCGTCGTGGAGACAGGAAAGCACGAGACTTTGATGAGAATTCAGGGCGGAGAGTACAAAAGTTTGTGGGACAACCAAGAGCCACGATCTTGCATCGCTGGCCGCGATTTGGCTTAGCCCCATGCGGGCGCATCATAGCTAGTTCTACCTTACATTCTCGAACGCACCATGAACACCTGATGACAAATGGCTACCGCGGTGTTGTATTTCAAGCTCTCCTACCATGATGGCGGCCGTCCAAAGCTAGCGACCACTTGAACCAAGGGTTGCTGTGTTATGTAGATTGTGTAGGCAAGGTGCGAGATGCGACTTCACCAAGAGAGTAGTGGAGGGAACGCAAGCTCTCGAATGTCAGCGCGCCGAACTCGGGCGTAAGGGAACCTGGAAAGAGGCACCTTCAAAGTATAGCAAGCAACAGTTCATGGCAAAATCAACGCAAGAAATCAGATGCCAACGTGGGTATAAAAGATAGCCAATCCCAGATAGATTAGAATCTCAAGAACAGTAGATTATTAGAGGCAGAGCTAAGCTCGGGAGGCGTGTATAGAGAAGGTAGCATATCAGGGAGTTGCAGAAGCAAAATCCGTTTCGATTGGCAGGTGAAATTGCAAGCCATGTGATTCTTGATGCACGCTCTTTGAGTCTTACTGCTGGGCAGAGTTGGTGATTCATATGCAACGCTCGTCATCAGTGCCCACTCGACGTCCTTGGAGCTGTGTAGGAGGTACAGAAGTGTGTTGCGGACTAAAAAAGCACAACGTTCGAAAGACCCCTGACACTCTAGACACAGCGTACTGAGAGCCCATGTTAGCGGAGATTAGGAGGCAGGCGTGCTGCATGTTAAGTCAGTGGAGGCTTGGCCCGCTGGCCAGTGAGAAGCACAACGTACACAGCAATTGAGGAGGAACGCTCCCAGCATCCTGCGAAACATGATTTCCCATGTCGCGCAAGACTTTCAATAGGCGTTGATGTGTGCGAGCGTGCTTTGCGTCTTACGCAACTCAATATCGCAATCCCTAGCTATCAACACTCCATTTTGATTCGTGTAGTGTGTCGTAGTCAACAGCAGCTTTGCTTCGTTGTCCCGCACTCTCGTACACAATAGCCACGTAACTATCTTACACTATCGCTTTCGATGATGAGTGCCTAATTCGCGACGTCGATAGGCATGCTTCGACGAGCGCCACTAAGAAGCATAGAGTGGATTCTAATCCACGCCGGGCTCGTAATCTGTTAAACCATGCAAAATGCGAACGCTCTTGCCATGATACTTGGACGATAATTCATGCTTCAACACTCCCCTGGTAACCCGGCATGTCATTCTGAGCTGTGAATGCTTTATGTTTAACTTCGCCGATACGATTCTTTGGGATAAACCCAAGGCACATGTCGTGGTCACAGATAGACACACATCAACGACTATTGAGGCACACAAAAGCCTTGATAAGTCAAAGCACTTTTCTCGATTTCCCTACATGCAACACGAGGATTACGAGTTTAGGGAGGCTTCAAAGCAGGAGACACAATCAATGAAATACTGATTTGAAGAGAGCAAGCAAACGGGCTATCAATTGAGGGAGAGTCTTTGAAGCATGCTTGGCGTGGAGTATTCATTCGCACACACATCTCCATAGCACTTAAGAAATCAGTCGTCACTCACTTCAACATTGATCGGATAAGGACTTATCGTCGCGATCTTATCAATTGAGCGCTAGGGCGTGAGTGCGATTTTGTATGTAAATGCATCAATTTCTTGGTCGCCGGGTCAATTCAATCTCTCACGATAACAATAACGGTGGTTTAATTGCTTGAGGTCGGGAAAATTACAATAATTTTTTTCTTTTTCAAAACTGATTATGCGGCGATTATTTTCCTTTTTACAAGCAACTTGCAACGAGAAGAGACAAGGACCGGCGTAGACCCACCAAAATCGACCATGGTCCCAAACCAAGGCCGCAGAATCCAGCAAGAGAGACGTAGAACTTGAAGCAAGCAACGGTCTCCACGAGGATACAAGACATAGAGTGGAAGGGTGTCAAAATGACCCCAGAGGCTTGGATTCACACAGCTTGTCGTATGACTGCATGATTGGTATCACTGCAGCCAAAGGAGCCCCGGAAGGCCACTCTCACGCAAGCAAATGTACTTCGGGAGATCGTAATGGGTCATCGGACTGAGACATTCAGCTGAATTGTGACATGAGGAAGGAAAATGAGCCAAGAGAGGCCGAATAATCTTTCTAGAGCGTACCTCGAGAATATGCCACTAGCGCGCCTTTGCACGCACTTTTGTGAAATTTTTGCTGAATCGGCAGCAGCTCAACAGTAAATGTGGCATTTCTCACCCAATCAAAATGTGTTTACGAATGCCACCGAGAAGCGACGCGAATGCCAGGATAAGCCCACAGCGTACGGCATAGATGTGATGACCTGGATCGCGCTTTCACGCTACAAAGCGCTCTTCAGGGGTATAAAAGCTATCATAGTAGATGAAAGCAAGTAAAAGAGAGCGTGAAGAGATCGACCGTGCTTTTCGCCGAGACACATGTGAGAACGACGATTTTACATGTATATATTCCATGACCCTCAAGCTATCCGCTGCGGTCCATTTTCTACACAAATGTTGTTTCTCTCTCAGACTTTCAATCGCTGATCAATGTGCCCTTCCAATTATTACCTCGACACGTATCGCAATTGCCACGATTCGCCTAATCTTGCCTCCCTAAAGATTTGCTGGCAGACACCAAAGAGCTTACAATGTAAACCATCTTGTTGGAACAAGCAGATTGCGCGAGCCAATAAAGAAGAAGTGAAAATATATTGCGCAGGATGGTGAACTGAGATCCATAGTCTAAGAGAGCTATGATGGGCAACGGTGATGCACGGAAGTGTGTAGATTGCTAAGACCAGTTGGCCAAATTATATCTAGAATACGCTATTGTTTGCATAGTCGATTCAGAGCTCAAATAAGATGGTACATCACGTTTGATAATATCATTATCTGATTAAATGTACCTGCCATTGCCAAACACGACGACGCAGCGGGATAGTATATCAAGATTGGTAGCGCTCACTAATTAGGCCATGCACTTTCCCTAACAGTCTTGGTAGCTAAGGGCAATTTGTGGTTCCGCCAGTTTGTTGGTACTTGCAATCCATTTTCGGAGAATAGGCAGCTATGCTGCTTCGCATACAATGTGCGCATCGCCCGCGTCATTCGCTGTAGTCTTAATCTAAAGCAGCATCTATGGCGCGTTTGATACCATCCTCGCAGCCGGGGCCGGATCTGCGGTAGTAAAGAGCCGCGTATAGATGCTCGTAGGAGTTCTTGCAGTGGGGACCGGCAAGGTTCCGCTTCGATGTTCGCTCTGAATGCGTCTTGCAAAAATGTCCGCTACGAGATCCATAGGTTCTGTCTTGTCGAGGGAGTGAGGATGTGGAGCAGGCGCATGGGCCTCGAAGCGGACCTCGCAGTATTGAAAGCGAAGAGATGTGGCCATGGAAATCGTCTCTATCTATTGACAATCAGATTGAATCCTCATTGATTCCTTAAGAATTTGGGTGTATGGCAGGGGTGACGGCATTTCGTCATCGCCGCAAAGCTGCTGGGAACGCCACATTTCCAACACTGTCGATGTCGGCAATGTTTGTTGGCTAGGTCCAATATCTCGGAACAGAGATCGCCGCCCAGCATGATGGTATCGGCACCGATTTGGAAGTGTCTGTGTAGCAGATGCACAACGAAGACGTTTTGGACACCATGATAAATAAGCAGCAAGGCAAGAGACGGTAGTTGGTCTGCGCTCCCCTGCGGCTGCCTGCTGTCTTCTTTCAGCTGGTTGTATCTGTACTCGACAGACAGGATTTTGTCGCCTGCCACGTACATGTCGGCTGAGGTCTTAAGGTCATTTAAAAAATGACTGTGATGGAGACCGGGGAGATCGCTTGGTCGAAGGACAGCTGTCACCATGTCTTTAGTTTGTCAATTACTGAAAAGGCTAATTCTTTGGATATTACCGTTGTCGTGCTGGAAGACCATGCGCTTGATGCCTGTAACGGGCAGAGCACCGAGTACAGAAAGTGCAGACAACAGTCTTATCGAGGACAACGACCGTGTATCCCTGGTATATGAGACTCGGAGGACGTCGGGCCTAGTAAGCAACGTCAACGACTTAGGACCGCTGAGGGAGTTCTTGCTTAGTCCGGGTAATGTAAGGTTCTGCCTCCACGGTTCTCACTCGACCAATGTTGATACCGCGAAGAGATCCTATAACGCCGTTCACACCACAACATAGACCTACATCCACGGTGCTAAGCGGACCATAGTGTTGATTCCACGATGCAGTATCTGGACACGGTTCGACACCAGCAAGAGTGGTTATTTGCGAGCGCGACAAGGTTCTTGTTTCCCAGCCCTCACACAGTGACTCCTGTCGCACTAAACCGGGTGTAATCTAGAAGGCGGATTCTGACCTCCATCACAAGCCACGAAGAGCACTTTAATTCCAAACCAAGATGAAGAAGGAACTCGTCGAAAAGCTTGGTAAAATTAGAAGACTCGACTCAGATAATGATACTACAGATAGCGAAAGTGAAACGAGTACAGCAGAGTCAGATAGCAACAGTAGAACAGAAACAATGGAGTTTGACTCTGAAAACGATCATCGTGAGACTTCGATCTTTAGAAGCAAACCAAAATTAAAAGCAAGCAGCAAATCAGCTATCAAGATTTCGAACAGCAACAGTGACACCTAAGCATCAATTGTCTTTATGTGCTCAGATGCTATCATGTCATCTAGATAATATTTCTTCCAGATCTATGGACACACAATCTACGAGCAATCGAGAAATTGCCAATCCATTCATTCGTAAAAGAAAGACAAGAGGTTGATTGAAAAGACAGAAGTAAGTTTATGTTAGGACATTCCTGGCATGGAAAGGAGTCCTGCCTGCGGAAGCCTTCCGCAGGCGTTCCTTCCTTAGGCGCAAAGGCCTAGTATCTAGTCATATAGTCACCTTCCATAGCATCAATGCAACTCAGATTCCTACACCCTCACATTTTGGTAAAAATTTCCATCAATCCTCGCGACCAGTAATTTCCTTGGTGGTGAAAGCCTCCTGCAAGACCTGCTCCCATAGCCAGAATTCCTGCTTTCATAACAGGATTCCTGTAACGGCATTAACCTTACTAGGCTTAGTGGGGCAGGGTGGTGTCCGGCCAAAGTGGAGGTGGTGTCCGAGAGAAGTAGGCCGATCGTCAGACAGCAGTCCTTGCGAATCAGATCAACGAATTCCTGGAATCGGGTCACCGCTACGGTGAAGTCGTCCTCAATCAAGTAAGAAGCCGTGCTGCCGACATAGCTAGAACGACATTCCGCCCCCCCTTCAGCGGAGCCTTCCTCCAGACGACGAGACCGCAGTCAAACTATAGAAAATTCTCGCTCCTGGCCTGCCGATTGAGCTACCGACCGTGCTGTCTTCCGCGAAGCAGTCCGTCGCTTTCAGCGAGCAACCGATCCCATCGACGACGACACTCTTTCTATAGGCGCCACTCCGGAAAAATCAACACCTGCACCATCGAGTACGTCCAATACTTCCGCTCCTACCGAAGAAATACTCCGTGCGGAGATGTCTTCCAATATCCCTCCTCCTGCGGGCATGAATCAAGAAACGTGGAATCAAATCCAAGCTGTTATCCAGGCCAGCATACGAGCTTCACCAGGTGGACCTGCAGGACCTCCAGGACCGCCGGGACCTCCCGGTAACGACGGCGGTGTTCCGATAGGAGAATCCCGTCCTGTCGTAGTCAAATCCGCAGAGGACGTCGGTTACTTTGACCCCGGGTATGAGGATTCTAGCAATACCAATGCCTCCATAGTAAATGCTGGTCGTCACGTCTTCTATCGCGACGTGTACGTTTTCGTCGACCGAATCAAAGACCTTGCGAAAGGCTCTACCGGTGAGCAGAAAGTGAAGGAACTTATTCCCGGCTGCCTAAATGGCTAGTAGGCGTTCTCACCCGGGCGGTAACTCCCTTCCCAGCAGTACTGGCAGGAATAATCGCCAGATCAGTAAGCAGATTCCACGGCAAGGTCGACAGGATGGATATTTCCAGCCATCTGATGGTCGCTTTGCTCCCCCTTTCCCTCCTCGCTGGACTTCTTCAGTTTCGCCAGCCGCCTGCAGAAGGCTTCGGCAGACCTCAACCTGCCCAAGCTGCTTTGCCAAACGGGAAACAGCCTCTCCTCCTCAAACCCGCAAACGCGTCCGATTTGAGGAATCCCAACCAGCAATCTCAGCAAAAGCCGAAGACCGGAAATGTCGCAAAGCCTTCCGCGAACGTCTTGCTTACCGAGGCAGAGCTGCGGAATTCCATAGCGAAGGTCAGGGAGCCTTCCGCGGACGCCTCTACAACGTCCAAGGCTACTAAAGGGTCTGGTATTCCCGTCATATCTTCTGACGTCGATTCCAGAAAGGATGTTGGCACAGGATATGGGTTTCGCGGTTGGAGCTATGCTCGCACTCGTGTTGCGTTATCTCTCGACTCCGAGGCAGAATTCGCTTGCTTGGATACTGGATCGGGAATCGTCCTGATTGATCGGAATTTCTTTAAGGCACAATCTGACGCTCCTATCCGGAAAATGGCGTCCCCTATCTCTGTCCGTGGGCTGGGAACCGCAAAGCATATGTCGGATGAGTACGCCATTGCTTCGCTCTATTTCCCGGGAAAGGATAAAAACGGCGATGCCGTTATGGCAAAGATCACTCGAGAAGTTCATCTGGTTGACGATCTCAAGGCGAACATGTTGGTTGGCAATGATCTGCTAGGTCCAGAACGCGTCACTATTGACGTTGCGAAGAAGTCTGCCTACATAGGAAGTTGTGATACTACAATAGAGGTAGAGGTCAAGACAGCACGTACCGTCGTCCACGAACGCATTCATGCTCGCAAGGCCGTCGACGTGCCGCTCCGATCAAAGATGGCAGTTCCCGTTCATCACACCGCCATTCCCAGTGACCGCGATTTTTTCTTTGAGCCAGATGACACGAATCTTTCGTTATACGCTCACATCATTAATGCTGAGACAACCAGCATTCTGGTCGAGAATGAAAGCGACAAGACCGTTCATATACCTCGCAATTACCGTCTCGGTCGAGTCCTTGAACTTGACTTTCCAAATGCGTTTCAGGTACAAGACGAGGGTGATGACGTGGCAGAGCTCGCGTTGCGAAAGGCTTCCGCCAACCACAAGCAAGGGTGGTTCAAGAAGGTTCTTGCAGCCGCCTATGCAGCGACGGCGCTTCTACCAGCTACTTCGTTGTCGACCGGAAATGCCGCTCTTACCGGTCTGGAAATGCCTTCCGCGGCAGTCATTCCCACTATGCCCGCACCCTTTCCTTACCGGAGCAATCTTCCACCGATCTAGCACATGAGATGATCCTACCGAACACGCCGCTATGGGAAGATACCGATTTCGCCAAATTGCCTGAGAAGGATTGGATGCGCATTCCTCTCAAGACTGACTGGGAAAGTCGAATTCCCGGCAAGGCAAAGATTTATCCCTTGGGAACAAAAGATCGAGCACTGGTCGACGAAACCTTTGACAAGCTTCATGAAGCTGGAAAATTAAGTTGGACGGAAGGATCTACTCCATTCAGTTATCCGGTGTTCTGCGTTTGGAGAACAATTGACGGTGAGCGTAAAGGACGTGTTGTTGTGGACATTCGCGGTCTCAATGCTATCACCCAACCGGATGTCTATCCACTTCCCTTGCAGACTGAAATTATCTCCGCAGTGCGAGGATGTCCTTTTATTACTGTTGTTGATTGTTCCGCCTTCTTCTATCAATGGCGCGTGCATCCCTCAGATCGTCACAAATTGACAGTGGTGTCTCACCGCGGGCAAGAATCCTTCAATGTTGCTGTCATGGGATACAATAATTCCCCTGCCTACGTGCAAAGGCAAATTGACCGTTTGCTACGTGCATACCGGGCTTTTGCAAAGGCCTACGTGGATGACATCGTCGTACTCGAAATCCTTACAGGAACACATTTCGCATCTGCGGCAGGTCTTTGACATGCTTGTTCTCAACAACATATCCATTAAGCCTGAAAAAGCCTTCCTCGGATACCCCACGGTACGCCTACTGGGTCAGAAAGTAGATTCACTCGGTCTTTCCACATCCGAAGAGAAACTGAAAGCGATCGCGAAAATCCAGTACCCTACCACGCTCCAGTCCTTGGAAACCTACTTGGGGCTCACCAGCTGGCTGCGTGACGGCATTCCTTTCTATGCCGGGATCGCAAAGCCATTGCAGGAACTTAAAACTGAGCTACTGCGAAAGGCTCCCCCGGCAGGCAATCCCAGATGAAGCTTTACGCGTGCTACGCGTATTCGGAATTCCACTGCTCGAGAACTTGCGTCCTTTCAAACACTACAATCACTGCTCGCGCGACCGTCCTTCCTCGTACATCCGGATCCCTCTCGCAGGCTGTATGTCGATCTAGATGCAAGCAAGGAATTCGGTTTAGGAGGTATGGTATATCACGTAAAGTCTTCCGCAAACTGGGACGGCAAGGGATATCCACCCAAGAAGTCTATCGAACCGATACTATTCCTGAGCAGGTTTCTTACCTCCGCAGAGACGAGATATTGGCCTACCGAATTAGAGCTTGCCGGAATTGTCTGGATTCTGCGGAAAGTTCGCCATCTTATTGAGTCTTCGGAAGTGACTCCAACGGTCGTTTTCACCGACCATGGAGCCGCTCTAGGAATTGCTAGACAAACCAGTCTCACTACCGCCTCGACCGATAAGCTGAATCTGCGTCTGATCAGGGCCTCCAATTACATCCAGAGATTTGAACTAGAACTGCGTCACAAGCCAGGAAAGCAGCACATTGTGCCCGACACTCTTTCTCGTTTGGCGAGCACCAATGTCGAGAGTAACGCGCCCGTCGAGGGCGAGCTTGATGCGCTGTTTACCGCCACTCTTATTGAGGTCGAGAAAGGCTTCCGCGACAAAATCTCAGAAGGTTACCACAAAGACCTCAATTGGCAAAAAATCTCTCAGATTCTGGACTCAAGTGATGCCAACGCTGAGAACAGCGCAAAACTTCATTTTTACCGGGAGAATGGTCTCATCTATAGGGCAGAAGATGTTACTGGCGAACATGCTTACCAAGCGCGACGACTATGCATTCCTGCTCCGGTGATACCTGACGTGCTTGCGGCAGCACATGACGACGGTCATCTAGGGTACGAGAACCCTGGTGGCCCTGGTGGCCCTGGTGGCGCTGATGGCGCTGATGGCGATCCAACATTGCCAGCGGTCTGGTGACGGCTCAGCGTCTGAGGTCTCCGCATCTTGGTCTGACAAGTTCACTACACACCAGTAGTGCTGAATATCGAGTCTTTTAGTAATAGACAATTCTTCAAGTTTGGGCTATCCGCCTCCTGATCTGACTCCTGGACAGACTGGTCATCGTACGAGGTTTTCGCCTCCTGCTCTTCGTTCTCACTGATGAATCAAATCTGGATTTTTCGTCTGGAAATCCTCGCCCGCATCCATTCTTCAGGTTCTAGGTGCCCTGAGAATTTAAGCGACTTATAGGTCAGCAACCAAGCGAAGCTGTAGGATCCTACACCCTGCCACCGGGTGCCACCGCATGGGATAGAGATCGTACTTCCATTTCTGTCATAGAATAAAGCTTTAGGACAGTGATTCTCAGAAAGAGGACCGCTCCATGGACTCCACCCTCCTTTAGATGGACTCCACCTGAACATGGACTCCACCCCCGCCACTAAGCCTAATGGTGTGTTTATCGGGGTCTATCGCGCTTGTGGTTTACCTTGGTCGTCACCGTCACAAAGCACGCTCAAACTTCGATACGTGACAGATAATCGCTTAGCTGAAGCCAACGCGATAGGCGAGAGGATCGCCAACGGGATGGGCCAGCAGGCCAGCAATAAGTCGTCAGCGAAGAGCTGCCTGAAGTTAGACCGCAGGTATCCCGGTCTCCTATATACTTCGTATCAGGAGTTTTAATTGTTATTTCGGACAGGAATTATTAAGGTGAGGGCTGGGCAAAATAACACCTGTTCGAAATAACAATTAACCCGCCGGATACCAAGTTGACAGTGCGAAGAGGTTGGTTTGGAGCATGCGAAAGTTATGTTTGAGGTTAGAATTTTGACAAGAACAGCGATGAGGAACGACATTGAATCTGTGGTAAACAGGCAGAAAATTACCGTCTCTCTGGATCTTGTCGGACTTGGTTTGTTTAAGGGTTCAGTCGGTTACCCCGTTAGGCTTTGGTCACCATCAGCGCGCTTGCGGAGGACTGGCGATCTGCCCCTTCACATCCCCCTATTATTCCGGTGGGGCCGCCACGATCACCCTCCTCGCATCGTCGATCTCACCTCCAGCTTTCTCTCATCCCACCCTCCTCCTATTACAGTAGCTCTTCGACGGAATGGCAGACGCATCCTCTGGGCCCGCTCATGCGCTCGAGGTTCTCAACATCCCTCTGGCGGAGCCTTCCCCCACTATTGACGCAAAAGAAACTTTACCGGCGTGCTGCTCTATGCCGCGAATCGTGAAACTTCTGATATGCATAGATTTTGGCAACTTCTGAGTAGACATTTCAGCCCACGATTCATCGGAAAGGTCAGAAATCTGGTCTGGCTCCATTTGCCGATGCCAATACTCAAACACTAGCCGCGCCCATGTCTCATCGTCGAGTGTCTCCTTGTTTGAGTCTTGGAGTAGTGCTTTATCCTGCGCGCGTTGCACGTAATCGATGGGTGAGCACCCGAAGGTATGCAAGATCCACCAATTGATACATGGTCGCGCCTTTGGAAAGGAACTTTGTATTCTTGCAAGTACACTGTCACTCTTGGTTCAAAGCCTGCGCAAAAGGGGTTATGCTTGGTATGGCTTCGGCTGTGGCTTTGACTCCAAGACTTGGCTAGGTGAGTTTTCATTGCTCTCTGATTGCGACTTTTCGTTCGAAGGAATTCTAAATGCATCATTCTTACTAGAATCACTAAGCCCAAGGATTCCAAAGATAAGGTTTTCGAAGACCTGCTCTCCTTCGTCAAGTTCTGTTTCTTTGAGGTTATGATCGGTCTCTGCTTGGTCATACCCATATTGAAACGCACCAATTCCGTCCCTTTTAGCTTCTAGTACGGCTCTTTTCGTCTCCAATTCTGCGTATAGGCTCCGCGCTAGTGAGGACTCGGGAACTAGTCGCCCGCTGAAGTTCTGTCGTATAAGGCTCAGGAGATCGGCTTCGAATTCAGCTAGAGTTGTCCCCTCTTCCACCAGCTAATGTCTTTTCTCTTTCAGCCAGAGCTGCTGGCGGAAGAGCGCGTCTCGCCATTACTACGTGCTCTTCTTAGACCTCGTCTTTGAACATAGCACGTACTTGTTTTTGGCTTTTGGTTCCATTAGACTTTGTACTAGAGGCAGCATTCGTATACTGGGTTGACGTCGTGTTTCTGCTATGACTCGTGTCGCAGGCATCCTGCCGACGAAGAAACCCGTACTCAAAATGAACATCTGGAGAGGAGACCAGAGTAGGAGGCGTTGATATGATATCAATCCTTGATCGAGCTCAAGACACATTGGAGAATAGATTTCGAGATACTTGTACGGCTCTTACGTCTTATTTAGCTGGGGTGTGCAAATAATAATCTCCTGCCCTTGTTTACCTCAATTCAGGGCGCTTACATCTCCGGATCCACTGTTGGACAAGGTCTCGAACTTAAATGCAGGCAATACTTAGGTAGAAAAGCGGTCTTGCATCGACGTAAACCTCTGATGGAAATGCTAGGTGTGATGTCATGGCTACCTCTTTAGCTAAATGTGATATATTAGTAAATCGTGTCCGTTAGCGTGGCAGAGTTTATTTGCCCAGAATACCTTCGTTGTACAAATAATATGCCGCGTATGAAACAAAATGTGATTCCATCGGGCCTTTGGCTATCGCATTTTAAATACGTGCAATGCAACGTACGCTCTCGGCAGTTTCTTGTCGACTCCACTCCCTCGTAAGGATGTCACGCTTGTAATTGAAACAGCTAGCCAGACATGGGCACCAAGACGAGCCAGGAACACAACCGGGACATTGGAACGGACAGCCAATAGCAAGCAGTGGGAACTGGGGACATGTGATTGTGTTTTGATTGTTTTCTGGCGATGGACAAGTTCCACTTGGGGTGCCACCCAAGCCGAACACCCTCCGGAGGCTCCTAATGTACAATTAGAACGTCGGTGCTGCTACAGCACCTATTTACAAGGGCTTGCCACTCAGAGGCGATGGCAAGAAGCACTTGTCGCCTAGAGGCAATAACATGCAGCGAGACTACATGAGGTCGCGCTCTAATGATAGCACCGAGGCGCCTTGGCTCGCGAATAACCTTGCCTGAGCAGTCTTCGTGCTTCTCCACCGCACTTTTGCTTCTGCTAAATAAAGCTCTTGCGAGATTGGCATGCAGTGATGCCGCATCGAAATCCGAGATTGATGGGAAGATGTGGAATGGCTGGGGCATCAGTAGGTGGCTGGACCTGGCGAGGATCTGAGATTGCTAGAGCGCCGGCCTCGGCCAAAGCTGCGTGCAGACGATCACCTTTAACACCGTGACTTACGTTGAGGTGTCGTTTGAGAGCGTTAGGGGCAATGCAGTAGCCATGCTCGATGCAAATAAGAAGATGAAGTGGTGGGTGGAGGTCGTTGTAGATGATGTTGATCGTCTTCATAGAGATAGCCGCGCGGGCGCACGGAATCGAGCCAATCAGAACATTGCGAGATGCTGCGAGCCCCATGCACGTTCGGATGATTGCTTTCGATAGCTGAGAACATAGCAATAGCAATAGTGATTCTGATCTGACGACTGCGTGCAGAGCCGAGCTTTTGAAGCAACGAAGCAAAGCGCCGATTAGAACAAAGCGACGCAGATCATCAATTCAACGCTCAATACCGCTCTCTTCCCTCGAACGTCGAGAGACTTGGAATAAAAGACATGCTCGCAAGCTCGCAAAGCGAAAGGAGAAATCATCGACTGCTGGCCCAACACCGTCCCCCCCGCTTGAATGGAGAGAGAACTATCAGAGACTGCAGGCCAGCAAGTCTGCAAGGCTGACCGATGCTGGATACTAGCTTTATACTCTGTCAGTACCGTGCTGTCGTTGATCTTAACCTAGGGTTTCTGGGTTGACTCACTACCAATACCCTGCAGCTGAACATCCGTTAACTGAGCTTACGCCCTTGTTTTCCTTTTTTCCACAGAAAATTCCAGAAATGTCGGTTTGGGAATCCAATCCGGGCATTGTTACCTTGTCTAGACGCGACTGCACCAGCTCCTGCAGTTCATCCCGCACTTGCTCGTTTGCGGAGACTGGAAATATGAATGCTTTCCTTTCCGCCAGCTGATCGAGGGACCGATTGTTCGTCCAGCAACTTCGATGGGTCTACCGTCCCCTTTTTGTAAGTCAGACGGCCGTGCCTACCCACCGTCATTCTTACAATACGCTTCGATATGAAATATCTGACACCGCTCAAGAAGGACACATTCAGGCCCTTCCGATCAAGGCTACTTACATAGCTGCTAGTGTCCGTGTTTTCCTTCAGGGCTCGGTCTATCGGTTCGCTCGCCGGTCGTCGATCATCTTTTCCTCCATCGATGCATGATCTCGTCGAGACGGCGATATTTACCAAGGCTCTGTGAATTCCAAACCAACTGTATCTCCCGCGTTTGTATCTGGTAATTATTGAGACCGCTCACCAACTCTTTGAGGTACGGTAGTTGCGCGGTGATGCCGAATCCTGTGGCAATCATCAGGACCTTCCCATAATCACCAATTGCTACAGCCGTCCCGTAGGGTCCACTGAGAATTGCCAAACGGAAATAGACCTCCGAGGTTCGCTTTCGTAAGATCAGTAGCCAAAATTCGAACCTGTGTTGTTCTCATAGCCTTCCTCTAGCGATCCTTCGTGGTCTTCGGTACGTTTTAACTCAGTCGACTCGGATATATTTTCCTGCAATCTGCGACTTTCAACAGTAGTATCGCTCCCCTCCTAGCATTTACTAAAGTCAACAGCACTACTAGCACGTACCTCCAAATCCTCTGTTGCCTTTTCAGAATTTTCTTTGTGATATGGGCGCAAGCATACAGCTTCTGCGTTGAGACAGAAACTGGTAGTTCCCTCTTGCTGTGTCCACGAAGCGACCGTGAAAGGGTGACTCTGTAAGAAAGACGAAAAACTGACAGAAGGTATCCAGACTTTCGCGTATTGAGCAGCTTTGATGTTCAGCCGCCTCGGTATGTGAATGGTCATTCTGACGCTGCCTTGGTGTTTCGATACTAGGGCGCGCAAGCAATGCCTCCTAAAGCGAAAATTCCACTGCAGGACGACGAGACACTGCTAGACAGATGTGGCGAGATGGCAGCTTCGAGCGTGTCGTGGCGTGCCTCCAGAGGAGCATAGCCCGTAGCCAGTGCTACAGCTTCATAATCGCGTAATTTGAGCCCATACGAGAGTAATCGAAACAGTCGCAGAGAAAAGCGCACTGGTGGCGATGACAGCCAGGGGAAACACGTCAATCTCCTTATCGGTTTCAGAACGATCACAAAGTTACGATTGGCCTAAACAAATGACCGGAGGCGTTGAACAGATTCAGTTTGGCAATATTGGCTACACTGACCACGGCGTGGATCTGATTCGAGCTTTAGACTTGATGCTCTACACTAGAAGTGACGTCGCTTTAGAAATTCGCGATTGAGTCTGCTCAACTATGCCTCACGGCTGACGTTGGCATTTTCTTGTTGGAGCCCAGCTATCGTATAGACCACTTTCGAGAAAGGGTTTAGCCTAAGGATTATTGTCATACATCGTAGAGTGTTGACTTCACAGGCAGCTTTTGTCCGTCCCAACCTCTTGAAGGTAGCATGAAACAAAACAGACAGATCATGTTAGTCGCAAGAATCTTGCGGGCGTAGATGTTTTTAACAGAATCTTCTCTATTTGTAAAATTCATTATCACGTACGTGCGATCCATCGCCCAGAGTATAGCTGAGATACCCTCTTTCGTTCCACAAATAATTATCGGCCGCCAATAGTATGCTAGTTCTGATAGAAGTGGCTCAAACACTAGAGCACGCTTAGAAATTGCAGCATACTAGTACGTAACCCTAAATACAGAAGCGTATCTTACTATCTGCAACGATGGTCTAGACCCATCGCAACATTGCACCGTCGAAAGCGAAAGGTTGTAGCGGCGATGGACGCTGACGGAAGCTTTCGGCGAAACACTTCCGCCTAAACCTAAACTTCGGCCGATCGGCGCAGCAACATCAAGCCGCAAGGAAACTGTCTCGTTGGTGTCAGGCACAGCCGATTATTTGCCGACCCCGCACCTAAATTATCGCTTTTTTCAACAACCACCGCATCTGCGCATCAAATTGACCACGATAATAGGCATACGAAAGCTTTTAGGCTCTCCCAAGACTCCAAGGAGATCTATGCGTCAAAAGCAGAGACAACGGATCAATTTGGGTAGTCCTAGCGCTTGTCGAAAACAACGTTCTTCGCACCAAAAGAGCTAAATCTGCTAGAGATCATCTACCAGTTCTTGATACTGTTACACGAGCTAAAATTCAAGGCGCTCACGAGTTCGCAATTGCAAAAGAATTATATCATGAAGATAAGCATATATTTGCGCAGTTTGGCGTTAAAAATCGCATCGAATATCGCTATCTACATGAGTCTGCACGTACGGGTCAAGGAGGCGTCAAACATCGTGGCCGAAAGTCTAAATTATTTGAAGCAGATGTTGCCGTCGCGGATAGTTTGTTGGAAGACACGTCGCTTGGTATGGAGGCTAAAGGCATGTCGTGGTATGCGCTTGCATGGGAATTGGATTTGGACGTTGACGAACGAACGCTTCAACGTACGCTTCACAAAGCGCTTGATTACGGCAAATACAGCGCTGATATCAAGGAGACTTGATCAAAACGAACCAAGCATGATCGTTACGTTTGGGCGAACAACGCACTGGCTATACGACCTACTATTGAGCATTGGAAGATCGTACGCTTTAGCGACGAAATGCATGCAAGATTTGGACCAGAAGGTCAACTCAAAATTATACGCAAGCGTGGCGTATCTATGCGAGAACGTTTCGACAATATTCAACATCAACATAAGCCTACAGACAATCAAGCTATTGGCAAAGTTCATGTGTGGGCGGCAATTGGGTGGAATCTTTGATCATCGTTAATCTACTACGAAATCAAGGATTCGCAAGGATCAATTACACACGCGGCGTATATTAAGCAGATACTCGAGGCGGAAGTTATCAAATGAATTGAACGCGACGACGATTTTGTGCTTGAACAAGACGACGCTTCAGGACACGATGGAGGTTCTAAAGCACGCAAAGACAATCCCGTTGCTATATGGCTACGCAATCACCACGTTAATAGCTATTTCAATTGTCACGACTCGCTTGATTTTGCTTCTATAGAGACGTGTTGGCAGCCACCAAAGAGCTTTCAACGTAAAAGACCTCATTGGGACAAGCAAACGTTGCGAGAATTACTGGAAGAGAGATGGACACACGTTACTCAAAGCTATATTGTCTATTTAGTCAGCACGATGCCGCAAAGACTTGAAGATGCCAAAAAACTTAATGGCGATAGAACGAGTTGGTAGAAAATATGAGATATACTTGTTGTGCAGTTCAAAATTGTATGTAGATGTGTGTAGTTCCCCCGCCAAGGTCGGCCCGCCTGTGCCAACTTTTTTGACACCAACGAGACTGTGCCTGTGGACCGTCAGCATGGATCTGACGCTAGGTATGATAAGTCTAACAGTTCCGGTGATTCTGATGACTTTGATGACTCTGATGGTGACCCACGACGACTCACTGTCGTCCGACGGCGGTTGCTCTGACCTGACTGCTTCGAGTGGGGGCTCTTCACCTCCTGATTTGGCTCCTGGGCAGATTGGTCATCGTACGAGGTTTACATTTACACCTTCTGATCTTCGTTTTCTATTAACAAACCAGACCTGAGTTTAGTCTCAAAATCCTCGCCCACATCCATAAGTACTGCAGCTTATAGGTGCCCAGGAATTTTCGAGCCATTAGTAAGCTGTTGGCCGTACCGCCGCGCACGACGAAAGTGGGCAGTGACTTCAAACGGGGCTTCTTGTCGGTTTCAAATTCGATGCTTACTTTAGGAAGCTGTTGTTCATGCGAGCAACCCACATGCCGCATACTCTACGAAGTACAAGGTAAGCGCCATAGTACGCAGTAAGGATAAGCTGTTTCTTGAGCTTGTTTTTACCTCTCTAAATTATCGACAACGTTCAGGAGATAGCAGCTCGCGTCGTCCAAGATCGGAATCGCATTCGTGCCAAAGAACATCCAATCTCTAGACACATGGAGTGATTATTCGAAGCTCTTCCTCGTGCTTTCTATGTCACCCAGAGATCGGCTCGCTTTTATCCTGATCTTTTATCGCCTTCCTTTTCGCTCTCTTGCTCACGGATATTGCTCCGCGAAAGTATACCACCGAAAAGTCGAGAGATTTCCATCCAGCGAGGAATCAAAATCGAAAAACCAGGTCGCAGTCGAGACACGTCCATGACATTATCTCGCTCCCGTCTTTCAGAACTTGTCGACACACTGTCTAAGAGCTATCGAAAGTTCGGATTTACTGAACCACGCAACCAAGCACAAGCCACGCCAAAGTCTGGAACAAAGATGTGCGAAAGCACGAAGGCCATGCCACCCGCCTACCTTCCTTTTCGCGATCCGGACTGCCGCGATGCCGTTGGCACTCATAGAGCTCCACGAGTGCGAAGAGCTTGCATCCAGCACCACCCCGTCCGAAAGACCTACCCTGCCCTTCTTTCTCCTGCCCTCCCGCGCACAAATGGGAGCTCCGACGCCCGTCAAGGTGAGGGTCGCCCCCGGAAGGCTCCCCCAGTTCACCCACCAGTCACCTCCACGGGACACGGCAGCCTGGCGCTGCGACCTCTTGTCTCCACGCGGACGGACCATTCATCACGCCCAACGTCCGATCGGCTGGCCCAATCGCGAGCCGCCTCCACGACGACGCCCTACAATTAGCCACTGCTTCCGATTCCATGTATAAAAGACAGCTGTTCCCACCCACAACAGCGAGTATTCCAACCACCATTGCAATTTCTATCGTCCACCAACATTCTGGTCGATGCTCGCGATCCTACCGTCTAGTCTGATTCTATCTACTCTCTCTGTTAGAAGACCCGGTCGATCGAATTCTTTCCCAACCCCCTGTCCTAGAGCCGCGTTCTCCCTTCTCTCCACACAAGCTCGACTCGTCGAACAAAATGGGCGGACTTCCTGTATGAAGGGTGAACAAGCTATAGAGGAGCAGCCGTACGCAGGGGCGGCGACTTCGCCCTTCCACCAGCAGACCGCTGTGAGAGCAGCAGTCGCGCCCCACTCACCTTATAGCCTCATCCAGGGCATCCCATCCGCGACGCCCGGTGGACGGCATTGCATCCATTCTATGCCCAGGCTGGCTGATGGTCAGGTAAGGATCCCTCGGAACGAATGGCCCATCTTCCGACACACTACGGATCCGAACGACCAGCCACCGCGAGCAATATATACAGTGCACGATCAAGGTCAGGGGCCAATTTGGCTCAGAGAAGCCAGCCTGCAGAGTGGGATTTAGCTGCGATTGAGACGAACGGAGCTAGACCGGGTGGAGACAGCGGACACAGAGGAAGGAACGGTGGATAGAAGGGAGGTGGAGGGGGGAACGGTTATCCTCGGCGATGCAGCATCCGACATACCGACAGACGCCGCGGAAGCCTGCACTCGTGCTCGTGTCGCGCCGGCAACAGCCTCGGAACACTCCTGGACTTGAACTGCATTCATGTGCTGACTTCACGATCATGCGTCTGCTGGTATTCATTCGATCTTCTTCTTTCAGCTGCTCTGCGGCGCCGATGTGTCGCTGCGCTGCCTGTATACTCGTACCATCGCATACCTACCTACTGCATTTGCTAACGGGGATATAGAGGAGAACACGAATCGACGTGGCATTTTTGCAGAAAATAGCCGTCTTCTCCTGCTTCTCCGCCCGCCGTTGACTGCCTACAAGATCAATTCAATCAGATAGATGATTATCACCTACCTACTGCATTGCTGCCTGCCTACTACATTATCGTCTGCCTACTAAATGACCGCCTGCCCCCGCATCTGCTGACGGGAATATAGAGAAGAATACGCATCTACATAGCACTTACATAGGCTAAAAAACATGTCTTTTCTCCATGCTCTCCGATCGTTAACTTACAAATAAGTCGTGAACTTCAACTATAACATTACTTTCTGGGCGCTTCTGTCTAGACTTGTGGCATGTAACATTCATAATACTATAACGCTTGCGTAGTAGTACTTAGCCCGTACTCATCGCCATACTTTTTGGAAGTTAATCGTTCACTTCGGCTATCGTCAGAGAAAACTTTTGCCCACAAAGACAACCAAACGTCCCCTTCTTCTTCTCTACTATCTTTTCCTCGTTTGGAGTCTCTTGTATATCGTCAAAATAGTACACACTAATACGCCCGGAACATACTTCAATCGCTATATTCTGCGTTGCTGCCAACAATGGATCAGCCTCTTTCCATGCACCTTGATAACTAGCTTGATTCCAAATTTCTCTATCGTTCTCTTCATTCTCTTCTGGACTTCTGTCAGATGCATAGTCTTTACTATATGGACGTGAAGTCTCATCTTCGCCTGAGTCTCTTCCGATTTCTCTTGTTCTTTGTAGCTCGAAGAATCCAAATTCTTCGTATTTGATATACGAGAGAACTCCGGCTACGGTATTATTGGTAGCATTTCTTATACACCCAAGAGCTGAGCTGTTGTTGTTCTGACCATTGCCTACATAACGCTCCGGACAAGGCGTTTCAGAAGGGTAGACTCCGTTGAGTATTGTGATATTAGATTCTTCACTCATGCATAGAAGCCAGCCAGAATCTTGAGATATATCAAGAACCTCATATGATAGCACCGGGATATAATTCGAAAACCCTGCCTCGAGAGACTCCCAATTAAAGCTTGGAGAGTCGGTAGGCTTGCTGAATTTTGAAAGTCCACGTTCGAGCCGATTGAGCGAATCTCTAGCAATCAGAAGGAGATAACTCGAGTCTTCCGTTCTCACCCACGCAATATCTTCCACCTTCTTGTCTTCGACTTCGAATTCTGCCATATGCACTCTAGTAGAATCGATATTTATCCACCAGTACATTACTTTTTTCTTTGTAATAGTGAAAAGCACATGAATTCCATCATAGAACTGAAATCGATAATAGTGAATCGGACAGCCAGATTTAAGTAGAACCCGATGTTCTTCAACAAGCATTTTCTTTTGGATTCGATAAAGCAATATAACGTTTGTAGAGAATGTCCAAACATACTCTCCCATTAAGGTTACAGAATGTAGTCTTTGCGTAACGTGTTGTTTGACAATAGGTCTAGACAAATCCCTGATACTCCATAGAAAAATGTGGTGGTCTGAACAAGCAACAAAAAAATTTCCACTTCGAAATTAGTCTAGAATATCATCTGGTATACAAAAATTGAAGCTTACCTTTTCTTGTCAATTGAAAGAGATTTCAATCCCTTTTTTTGAAATTCTATTGTCTCAACTCTAGGTTCTTTCATTTTTGAAATAGAAACGTTAAAAATCTTTCAGGTGAAAAACTAGATTCAAAAGTTCTCATATAAATTCAAAGCTTACTTTTGATTTCTTATAACGCAAGATAGCTCACTTTCATGCGAGTAAACACAATAATCGATTTCAATCTTGAGTTATCTAGACATTGTGAAGCATTGTCATCAGATTGTGCTCGTTCTAAAGACGAGTTCAGAAGAGAAGAGATGGCGACCGCTTGAGAAGAATTTTGTCAGGAGAACGAAATCCAAAATCTACTAACGTATCTGCAGTTAGACTCTGTAATCCAGGCTCTGGTTCTGGGCACACGGCGAATGAAGGTAGCTGTATCCCTTGGTTTCCCAATTTGGGCATTACGTTGGGGGCTGAAGCTCCCGATATCGACTCAAATGCTGAGCCTACGGCAGACTCTGGCACCTGCATCCCTTGGTTTCCAGATTTTGACAGTACGCTGGGAGCGGCAGACGCTGGCAGCTGCATTCCTTGGTTTCCCAATTTCAACGATCCGCCGAGGTCTGAAGTTCCTGGTTCTTCGGATGGCGCTGCTACCTACGCCCGAGGCTTGGAAACCAATATTTAGTTAGTATATGAGAGCTTATGATATGTGGTTGGTATCTAAAACATCAAAGCACGTCACTACAAGTTCTGTCCTTTCGATCCATCAAGCAAGTCCAGTCACTCTAGATGTAAGAGTAGCAAAGTCTCTCCCGCTGTGTCCACCGCCGCTGGTCTAAGATCTTGGTGTACTTCCCAAGCTTTTCCCTTGTCCCAATCTATAGCAACACTCTTTCGAGTCAGGGTTATCAAAGTAGCAGGTGAACCCTCCTTCTTGATTGGTACCCGCGATACCGGTTGGTTGTAAGTATTGAGTGGTAGCACCAGGAAGCAGTACTAAGAGAACTCGCCCAGTGGCTTTTCGTGAAATTTATCGTTCTATAAGCTTCGATTGCATTGACCCTCCTTGCCTAGCTGTCACACATATGTTTCTTCAACGAATCGATAATCTCAACACATTTCTCTCCCGGCCATGGATGCGGCCGCACTGTCGGGATTCAGACCCTCGCATTCGCGTTCATCAATCCGGAATTGATATCGATGCTGTTGCATACACGCATGACTTCTGGATGAGATGACATAATGGGGCTGTATACCCCAGGTGTCAAGGTAGAGCGACTAACTTCAGAGCATGTCAGTCATGCCTACCCACAGTAGTTCGGAGATCTTACCTTCGGAATTCCACAGCTACGAGACGTTTGTGTTGCTACTTACAGTATCGCCTTGAGGGGCAATAGCGGTATCTGGTGACGTGCGCACAACAAGGCGGATTAGTTTCATGTGAGTATTTTAGCCACGATGAGACTTAAAATGGTTGTGGCGGCTGATAGGGAGAGCATTTAGCGCGTCATGTGCCTTTGATTCATTCGCAAGTGATTGAGTACTTGAGCAACGATCTTAAAAATGTCTAGAACTGGGCAGGGTAGAGCCAGCGAAATGGAAAGCAAGGACAAACAACATTTCAACGTGCGCCAGCTGTCTAGAGGGGGCCAAGATCTTGGGTCATCCCACTAGGTGCTACAGCACTCAGCCGAAGTAGATAGATTTGCAGCAGAACTTCAGGCAACGAAAGGTGCGAATACAGGATCAGGGCGCGATTCATTGATCAATCTGAGCTCGAGCTAATCTAAAGCGCGCAGAGTGATGGATGGAATGACTCCAATGTTGCACCTAGGTGGACCATATCGTAGAGGCCATCTTGGCCGACTCGAGATACAGCGGCGGCGGGGAGTGTGGCGGCGTCCTTGGCACAATCAGATTAAGAATTTGGGTGCATGGCCTATACAAATATGTGGAGACGGAGCCTGCCGGCACTACGTCATCGCCGCCAAGGCTGACTCCTCTCTATCAGCTCCGCGAGATTGGCATCCCTCTAAGCTCCACTTTTGGTTGCGCTTGCCAATCGTCTTGTACCTCGGAAGTCACCGACAAGACCACGCATCATTTTAGTAACATACATCCATTCAAGATATGTCGCCAATTGCGCAAAATAACATGGCGCTGATCATTGTTTGCATCTAGCCTCCGGGGGACCTTAGGAATCCAAAGACTGTGACGCAAAAACCGAAACTATAGAAACTCGCCAAGATTTTTTGTAATGCGATCACATTCAAGAACGAAAAATTTTCAACGCTTCGAGATAGACAGAGGTTCTGCGTGCTTGGTCTTCTCTCTCGAGTGGCCTCCTTCCTGATGATGTTCCGTCTAGGACTTTCTGTGATTGATCGGGGTTCTCTACCAGATAGTAGTCGTCGTCGGTTCGGGGGCGTCCGCCTCTGTGTCGGTTTGCCCCCTAGTGTCGTCCTGGCTATTGGGTATTTTTCTCAACATAGCATTGATCTGTCGTGGAACCACCAAGTTCTTTGAACGACAATCTCTTGCGGAGTGGCCCGGTTTGCCGCATGTACGTCTTGGAGCTCTTGTTACCTCGCTTACCCCTAGGGTTCTTCCTTCTGCGTCGGTGAGTGGGGTCCAATTCCGCAGGCCCACGATTGTCGGGGTTACTGTATTTCTAGTTGGCACGAGTTTCTCTCTGCTGGTATCCGGTCGTCGATCCAAAGGAGGTTTTTGCCCTTCCAAGGGGTTGATCAAATCGCTTTTCCACATCTCTCTCATACAGCTTGTCGTCGAGATGGATGGCTACTTTGATGAGGTTGGACATATCGATGATGCTTCTGCCGTCACGCATAATCTCGTCCTTCATTGGCATCATCACACTCGGTAAGGTTGGCATACTCCTGGAATCTGGCTGCATAGTTTGCTGCTGGTTCGCTGAGTTCGGTGCTGAACCACTCTTTCCGCGGTTTGC
>JAABUL010000813.1_pt1 | contig 64750 bp, 63 predicted proteins | sample 5559151 | NCBI WGS metagenome assembly JAABUL01 (sample SAMN10711876, study PRJNA513368) | rock metagenome | isolation source: Antarctica rocks | place: Antarctica: Victoria Land, Pudding Butte sud
GGTGTCGGGGGACCTGGAAAAAGAGAGGCTGTTGCGGGTTTCGGTAGCGAGTGCGAGAAGAAGTTGGTTGTGGGTTGTGGGATGTGGGTTGTGGGTTGTGGGTTGTGGGTTGTGGGTTGTGGGTTGTGGGTTGTGGGTAGTTGCGATGGTTGCGATGGATGGGGGAATTAAGTGGTTTGGGTTTTGGTTAGGAGGGGGGTGGGGGGAGGGGGGGAAAGAGAGGGGGAGGGGGGGAGGGGGGAAGGAGAGGAGGTGGAAGCGGAGGTGGAAGTAGAAGTGGAAGGGCTGCGTTGTTGGTTTGGACGAGGGTAAATGAGGGATGGTAGTTGGGTTGGTGGATGAGGTAGGGGAAGTGCGGGAAATGGTGGACAAGGGGAGTTTTTCGGGGGATATGGATGTGTTTTTGGATGAGTGAGTGGTGGGATTTGTGGATTACAGTAGATGGCTTGGGTGGGGATGGGGAAGAGGAAGGATGCTTCTTGCACGAGACTCGGATTCAGTTCTCTGTGTGCAGAATGAGTTGTCAGAAGAGAAGTATTTTTTTTTTTAAAAAAAGGGTCACCAAAACGCTGGGCAACGTTGCTTTGATCTCTTAGCTATATCCTATAGTTTACCTCCCTGAAGAAAGGACTCTCGTCTGAACCGGGCAACTAATGCCATCGCCAATAAGAACATCATCGCAAGCCGGCTGTTGGCAAGTCTACAAAATACATCTTTGTAACAATTGCTCTTTGAAATCGGTCATTACAACTTTTTCTTTTTAACAGTTCATTCCTTGTTGAAAGAGTAAAAATTAATTTCTTTTCATTATTGTGTTTATATTCTTTTTTAACATCCTTCCAAATTTGTTAAACAGACTTCTGAAAATCGCTTAGGCCCAAAGAGAGCAAAGACATCCAGCAAAGCTGTGCCTAGGCGTTCTGCTCGCTGTTCGTTATACCGACTGTCGTCAATGTTCGAGCTGCACGGTGAATAGCAATAATGCTTCATGACAAGCTTCTAGTAGACGTGACTACTATGTTGGAAAGTGCTTTGAATAGGCTCTTCAGTACGTACGTACGGAGGAGGTAAAGCAATTGGAACCACTTCCTCATTCTAAGCAACCTAGGTATGTAGATGGTAACCAAAACACACCTACCGAAATCTAGGCCGAGCTTCCGGGGGCCTGCTGCTGAAGTTAGATAGATGGAGTTTTGCCAGGCAGGAAAGCTCGTTATGGTGATAGTTTGCGTATGATATGCATCTGCGTGCTTCAATTCCCGCTCTGCGGTATTAGCCAAAGCGCAGCGGAGCGGAACCATGGGAAGGACGCCAGGCCAAGTTCTCCGGGTCACAGGAGCAATGTAGCGACTTGCAGTCGACACTTTCGAAGGACGCAGAGCCGTGGAACAACCCCAATCGAGTGGATCGTGCGTTAGTTAGCAAGCATGGTGGATACATCAAGCTCAGGTGATGCTAAGCATTGAGTCGTTCTTTGAACACGCTTGGTTTGCGCTTGTCGGATTGACTCGACTCCGCCATTGGCCCATAAAATAACTCATGAGGTCGTCTCCATGTAAAAGAACGGTCTCGTCGTGCATGGCGCGAGTGCACCGTCACCTTACCTGATCTTTTCACAGTACGCCCGTATGCCCTCTACGAAGCCGCCTTGTTGACAAGCTCACTACGAGTACACAGTCAGCCCCTAAGGCGGGCGAAACCATGGTTCCGACACCAAGCTCGATACCAAGCTCGACGCTCAATCCGCCATTCACGCCATCCTCGATCCAGGAATAAGCAGAAAAGCGTAATAAGGCGCTTCAACGCTTGATATCTCATTCGCTTAGAAAACGCCCTTGAAATGCTCTCGATCAATCGCTACCAGTGAGACCGTTTCCCAGGGCTGAATTGATTCTTCGAGGGTGTCCAGATTAGCGAATAAGTCTGGGGCTGCAGAGCCAGAACCAGTGCTGTAATGCTCGACCACATGTCTAAAGTAGCTTCCAGCCCTAACCACGCGGGGCTGAAATATATGAGGTAAAGGGCCGACTCGATGTTTTTGTGTATCCCGTTTTGCGCTTTCTTCGTTGAAATTCCGCTTCCTCTGATAAGAAGAATCCTCCTTTCCACAGTTTCCATCCTTCATCATGTTGCTGCCACTACATCCTGCAAAGGAGCCTCTCATCAGTGAGTATCTTTTACAGGCATCGCCGGGCTTTGGCAACAATGAAGCGCAAGTTGACGTGGTTGCGATGCGGAGCCGTGACCTGGTAAGCTCATTCCATGCCCAGCAGCTCTATACTTTCGTTTTTCCCTTCTTTCAATCAAGTCTCCCTGTCAAAGTATTTTTACGGAAAAATTGACCGCTTGATCTATCCTGTTTCTATCTTCCCCTGCCTGATCTTTGGGAGTTCCGACCCCGTAGCAAAAGAGACCAAGGCCAAAAAGCTGAATACAACAGCGAATCAAACGACGTATATGAGTATTCCGAGTTCTTCAAAGAATCTTGAGCACCATACTATCAATCCTCATCGCCGGCACCATGACCTACGCCCTGGTCAAATATTACACAACCAAGAACCACAACGCCCACGGCACATCGATATGGGCAAGCCCAACGATGCTGTGGCCCACCTTCATGCTTCTAGCTGTATCACTGGTCACCGTCGTCCTCAACATCTTCACCATCTGCGCCTACTTCCGGGGCGTAGAAAAGGCCAACACGACGAGCAGCGTGGCGGGCTATATCGGGTACGCTCTGCTCGCTGTGCATGTGCTGGTATGGGCCGTCAGTATGGGACTGTTCAAGATGGCGAACACTGGCAAAGATCTGTGGGGCTACAGTTGTGGGTCTCAGGCAGACGCTATTCAGGAAGAAGTCCAAAGCTTTGTGGATTTTGGGAAGCTGTGTACCACCCAGGTGAGCCTTGTTCTATGGCTGTTCGCTCTGAATGTTACACTGCATCTCTAACCTCGACATACAGACTGGAGCCTTCTACACCACGATCATCCAGGCCGTGATATACGTTCTCACATTCATCATTTACGTCTGGAGCATGCAGCGGATGATGGCGAAGAAGAAGCTTGAGGAACTTGGCAGGCTCGAGGCTGGACATGGGAATATCTCGACGACGTATTGAATTTCTTTTCTTTCTTTCTCGATATCGCTAGACTACTTTTCCTTGAGACGAAGCGATCTTTGCTTAACGGCCTTTTAACGCACTTGCAAGGTCCTGCTGGGAATATGGGATGAGAGGGCACTTCATCTGTGTATATTTTCACTCTAGGGTTTCAAATTAGGGTCTGCATCTGCAACATGGTATATCCATCCAATCCCATTGCACAGCGTAGTCTCTCTCTCATATGGCTTTTTTGCTGTCAAAATCCTGCGCTACACCTTCCACCCCTCTGTCGCCCATGCACGGTTCCTGCAGCAGATAGAAGAAATATTGGATTATTAATCATTTTTTTGTTTTTTAAAATCATTTTCTGCAAAAAGATTACTCAACTTTCAGTGACCTGCATAACGATCATTGGTTAATAATACCTTACCGAACCGCAATTCTGTTGTATGCATGCATGACCAATCCTCTTCGTTCAACTCCTGGTTTCCTCTCTACATTAATGGTAATTAGTTGGCGATTGATGAAATGCATATTTGTGACAAAGCTCCTCCCCTTTCACTCTATTCAACCCCACTATTAAAATATCTCTTCATCTGCCTCAGGCAGCTACATACTCACCAGCTATCACCTGCAATATCCGGAAAGAATAAAAACGACAGATAGTTTCCCGTCATGTCTCAGACTCAAATCAAATTACCCTTGAATATCTACCATGGCTTCGAGTCTGGCAAGATCACAGTCCGCGAGCCAATAACCCGAGAGCTCGGTCCTTCGGAGGTTGCAGTTAGGATCACGCATTCGGGCATCTGCTTTACCGACGTCCATCATCGTAGGCAAGGAGCGTGCGGTCTCGGGCATGAAGGCGTTGGCATTGTGGAACAAGTCGGTTCGGCGGCGAGGTATATCAAAGTTGGGGACAGAGTGGTTGTTGGGTAAGGCCAGCATTCGTGGCTGGTTTAATAAAACAGATGTTGGGTGCTTACGCGTAATAGATATGTATACAGCGTAAAGCCTCCGTTGGCTCCTTTGGTTGGACGTGCAGTCTTTAAAGAGGTTAACGAGAAGAACTGATAGACTTGTGGACATTGCATTCCATGTATGACGGGCTATCGTCAGTACTGCAAAGAAGCAAAGAACTTCGGCCTTGATGAGCTCGATCAAGGAACTCTTGGAGATTATGCTATTCGTGAAGAGCAGCAAGCCTTCAAGGTTCCTGACGAGATGGACTCGAAACACGCTGGTCCTTTCGTTTGTGCTGGGGTAAGCTGAGATCTTTGACAACTCAACCGTCAACGGAAGTTCCGGATACGACTGATGAACCGACTTTCTAGCCTACCGTCTATCAAGCCCTGGTAACGGCGGACCTCGCCGCCAACGCAATCGTGGGTGTAGTAGGCGTAGGCGGTTTAGGTCACCTCGCCATTCAATTTGCCAAGGCTATGGGCTATACTGTTATAGTGTACTCGTCGACAGACTCCAAAATAGAAGATGCCTTCAAGCTCGGGGCGGATGAGTTTTATACCACCAAAGGCGTGGAAAAGCTGGAACTTCCTGGGGTTGCAGAGGGAAAAAGGGAGGGTGTGAATTGCATGATCTTTACGACGACTGAGGTGCCAGATTTGAAGACGTTCTTTCCTGCTTTGGCGCCGCAGGCGTGGGTTATTCCTCTGACGGCGCAGATGAAGGATCTAGCTATACCGTACGTACCTCTAAGCTTTTACATTTTGGAGTGTTCTTGAGAACAAGTCTTGACGGTCCTGATCTTACAGGTATATCCCCTTCCTTGTCGGCGGCTACAAACTCACGTAAGTCAATTTACCGCCCGGTGATATTTTTTCCTCAACAAGACTTCAATTGGCTCTTTGCTCAACAATTCAGGTTCGGAGCCGGTGCAGCTCGTCAAAATACCGTCAGATGCTTGAATTTGCGGCAAAGCACAACATCCACCCTTGGGTCGAAGAGTTCCCAATGACTGAGGAAGGTTTGAACAAGGCTTTTGACCGTCTTGAGAGCGGCAAAATGAGGTACCGTGCCATTGCTGTTGCTCAGTAGAGCACTATCATAATTAGTAAAGAGGTGTCATCTTAAGCTTTTCCCCATTCATTAGCTGTGCATTTGCGAAGAACATGATGTCAAAACTATATGAGTGTCACAGATCACCACGAGGTCAAGTCCGCAAACAATGACCAGTCTTCGTAGAGAGGACTGCCTACCAACATAAATGACAGCCTTGCCATATCGCTGCGAGAGATTATGTATCAGTCCCTCAACATGGCCGAATCAACAAATAGTTGCATTAACGTTTTGAAGAAAAAAAAGGAACGTTATCTTGAATTTTGATCAATCTTCGAATCTTGAATGATTCAGGCTAAATAGAGCCAGGAAATTTTGAACTGATAGTACATAGCACGGCATTTGATTACTCTGTGTTTTTTTTACAGCTCTTACTGAGAGTGTGGACAGAAATGGACGAAGTATTCGTTAATCCGGCAACAATCGGCTTCTTCCGTATTACTAAGCCAAAACGCAGAGACGGGAGGATGGTTGCCTCAGGACAGGAGTCAGGACTTCAGACATGGGCGCTAAGCCCCTTAGGGTTAGCGCTTTGCTTACTACGGAGGCTGGTGCTGCGGCCTGCACTGAGCTCGCAAAGTAACCAGAGCTAACCCGAAGGGGCTTAGCCCCCCACGTCTGAGGTCCCGAGGCGAGGAGGATATGTAATTCAGAAATAGACAGTCATACGGGCACGAGGCGGTCCATATAACTGTGTCTTACTGTCACGGCGAGATGCCATGGGGGCGATCCGCTACTCCCTATGCAATGAGCAAAGCGTGTAGCCTCTTAACGGACCGCTCTTCCTCCTAAAAGCCACTGAGCTCACCAACAACTATCTCTCGCAATGAACGGCCACGGGCGACAATTCTCGTATTCGTCCCAGAGCGACTCCCGATATGGTGCTGGGCCTATTTCTCAGGTGCAGCCCTCATCGGCGGTACTCCTGAATGGATATCGGGGCTCACTCGAAAGCTCGAACGAAGATCACCAGCGTTTCAACCCTGTGAGTACACCACTTACAAAAGACCTGGGTACTTCTGACTATCTACGTAGCTCAACAAAGTGCATCCGCGAAGTTCACCGCTGCTCGATTCGAACGACCCTGTCTCGATGCACCTGCTTATGGAAACGGCAATGGGTGACAGCCAGCAGTATGAAGTCCTGTCCTTTGAGGAAATAGACGACCTTAAAAAGGAGCTTTCACTTCTTGATACTCGGATTGATGCGACCAAGCGCAAGCTAGTCCTCGAAAGCAAGCTCCGCGATGCAGCGCAGTCTCTCAACCGGCTGTACTCACCCAATGCTAGCCGGGAGAGTACGGCGAACGGAACCAAGGACTCCCCCAAAAGGCATCGAAGAAGCATAATGGGTAGTAGAGGTGGTAGTGTTGATCTTTTAAATAAGACGGACGATGAAATGGCTTCCAGCGCGAGGAAGTGCGAAGCTCTGGCCCAAGAGCTGTGGAAGCTGGAGAAACGGGCACAGGATCTACAGAAGCGATTACTGGAACACACCGCTGGGGTTCTACAGATGACCCACAAGGGTTTCTTGAAGAACGACATGCCACCTCACACACCTGAAAGCTTACCGGATTTCCTCAACGGCCGTGACGGTTCTCGTCAAATCAATCTAGCTCATGATTTCGATGATCTCAGTTTCTACCGGACTCTTGACGGTATGCTAGAAATTGGAGATGCTCAGACTAACGGCCGGAGCGACACTTTTGCACAGCAGACGCAAACGATTCTAGAGACGGAAAGAAAACTTGAGGAGCTCAATCAGCACTTGAGAGAATCAATCGCCCAATCCGCAACACTACGTCAGCCAATGCCAGCCCCTCCAGTCCGAACTCACGAAGACGAGGGGGCAGAATTTGCGCTTCAAGACCAATTGAGTTACCTCGAGAAGGGTCTCGAGGCCATCCAGCAAGATCGGAATGTCATATCGCAAAATGCTAAGCAATCGGCATATGCTATAGAGGAGAGACTAGAGGACCTCAACAGTCAGCTTCATGGTATCATATCCCGGAGTGGCAAGGAACAGAATGCAGGATATCCTTTGCCTCCTCAAGTCTCAGGCCAAAGCACAAAAGAACAAATAGGCTACCTTGAGAACGGGCTGGATACCTTAGAGCAGAGTGTTCAACGTTTTATGGAAGATGGACAAGCCATGTCATCTAGAGCCGTTGGTCACGAAGAAAAAGCAGAGCAATTCGAAACTACCCTTTTAGGGTTGTGGGACATATTGATTGCAGGGGAAGAAGACTCCAGGCGAAGAACCCAGCAAAACGGCCAAGTCCAGCAAGCCGTACCTCACGAAAAATTTTCCTTGCAATCCTTTTCTGCTAAGGTTCAATCTCTTCACATCCGAGTCACCGAGTTGCAGGATCAAAAGGAGATTCTGAAACGGCAGGTCCAGCAGCAAAGAGACCTGAATAGCAAATCTGATGCCCAGAAGGATGCGCAGGTTTCGGAGCAGACCATGGCTCTTGAGCAGGCAAAGAAGGAGTTTGAAGCGAAAGACAAAGAAGCTAACGAGACCAAGGACGAGTTGGCGCTTCTTACGGAGCGGTTTGACGCGTCAAGGCAGGAAGCTGCTTTGCAAGAACATCACGTCCTTAAAGAGGCGGAGGAGCGTTTTCATGCCGAGCTGCAAGCCAAGCAACAAGAAATTGAGAAACTTGAGGCTGAAATTGCAGGTCTAGGTGCAGATCATAAAGGCAGATTAGAAGAATCTGATCAGCGGATTCAGGATCTTTTTGCCGATATAGCAGTACTTAAAGAAGCCAAAGCACATCAAGAAGTGAACGAGGAGAGTCTTAGGCAAGCTATCGAGGCCAAGACTCAAGAAGCCGAGAAAGCCCAGAACGAAATGAAAGATTTGGAGGGTGAGATGGTTCGCCTGCAAACAGAGGTCACCATTGCAAGAGCTGAGCTTGACGGAGCTTACGGCACAAGGGCCCAACGAGCGGCTGAGGGGATACCAAACCCTGCCATGCAAAAAGAACTTGAAGAGCTTAATGAACGTAACACATCTTTACTTAGTGAACTATCAGCACTCAAGGCGCAGAACGACACAGTCAGCGGCAAGCATGCGGAGATGGCACAGAGAGTGCAAGCTCTACAACGCGAGCTTTTTGAGACCATTAGCGAATATGAGGTGATGACTAAGGCCAGCATTGAGTTTGAGAAAGAACGAGACCAGCTTGAGAGCTACGTTGACAGCTTACGAGATCGATGTGAGGCCCTCGAAGGTCAACTCAGTGAGGAGAAGCTGCGCTGGCTTGGCACGCAAAGTCCAGGTTCTGCTGGCAGAGAAGGAATGGTTCCAGGAACTACAAGCACGAGTGTACTGAAGAACGAATTCAAAAAGATGATGAGAGAGACCAGGGCGGAGAACATGAAGGCTTTAAGGGTGAGTAGCGTCATTTGCTGCATCATGGAGAGGCTAACGGCAGAATTAGGCAGAGCAAGACGAACGCCGAAAGTTGGAAGCGCTCGTTCGCACCTTAAAACGAGACCAGTCCACAGGGAAATCTTCTTTGAGCCAGAGTATGACCGCACACTGAGATTATATGAGCCACCGAGATGCTGCGATGGTCTTTTCGGAAGGCTTTCGAAACAGCCGTTAAAGCTTTTATCACGACGCTTGTTACTTGCCGGGCATGTGCCGGTATCAGATTTTGCATTTCGATTGGAGTCTGCGGGGAGCCTCAGAGGTTCTGTTACACTAATTCTTCGTAGTAGAGTACACCATGTCTGACTGGATAGAAAGGGGAACATGCCAGCCTTTTCTGTATACTACTCACGAATTGGAAGTACATATTGACATTAGTGGGGTGTAACGAGTACCAAACGAAAACGGCACGCCATAACTACTTGCTGGACTGAAAATGGGATTGGAGTCTACATTGTGTTCAACGAAGATTACGGAAAAGAACATGAAAAGCCTGGTTACATCTACTGGGACAGAAGGTCTGATAGCCCTGAAGACAAAGAAAGTCTAGTGCATGATCGGTTTTCTCCATTGTATCGATTAGTCATTCATAAAACTTTTCTTACGGAAGTTGTCGTTGTCGACTAGTTCCGTCACACAGTGCAACTTCCAGATCAGGAATCAACGAGCCACATGCTTTCAACTCACTCGCATCACCTAAGGTACTGTACTCTCGCTTACGTCTGGCCCCATGAGCTTCCACGCCTTACGGCGTTAGCATTGCTACCATAAAACGCTGTAGGATTACTTCGAGCATCATTTCCCACGCATTTCAATGAATCGATCACGGACACCACCGCCTCGCTCCCGCCCTCCCCTCGAAGACACCACCAACTCCCCCCATAGCCGCACTCCTTCTCCACCATCACCACCTTACGTGGACGCCAGATCCTACCTCCCTAAGCTCCGCCGCAAAGTCTCCCTTCGCGCCTTTCATCCCCATGTCGACTCCTCGGAAGAAATCCCTAGTACCCACAGCTCCATCTACGAAGCCTCCCTCGTCCCATCCAACGAGTGGATCCCTCCCACCAAAATTGAAACCATCGCCGCAACTGGCGATTGGGATTCCTCCTGTGTGGAGCTCAAGAAACCTCCCAAACGCCGTCTCCTTCCCAGAAAGACGCACTTGGCTCCGCCTTCGGCTACAACATCAACCACGAGAAAGATTCTGAATGTCCACTACCCGCACTATTTGGAGACAATCACGGAACAACGCTCCTTCGCTACCCTCCGCTCTTCCCTCTCCCTCAAATCCATTCGCAAGCAATCTTTTTCGCTCCCCACCCATCACTTACCCACCCTCCCCTCACCAACAACCTCCCGATCTCCCTCGCCCACACCTCTCACCACTATACCTCGCACAAATCATCCAGTGAACCCAGCACCCCACCGCTCCCCCACACCTACTGGCCTACCCACGTTCAACACGCCTGAAGCAGCAAACTACCGCTTACCCGCTCCAAGACTAAGATTCCGAGACTATTTCAGGCCGATGGGGGAAGGAGAGATAGAGTGGAGGCGGCAGACGATGGGGCTGCCGAGAGGGGTTGTTATGAGAGGGGAAGGCGGGATATTGGTCCGTGGCCGGTTCAGGCCCAACGTGGGAAGGGTGTGGGAGAGGCATCCGTGGGTTAGAGGCGAGGGAGGGGGCCTGGGTGGGAAGGGGCAGAGAGGAGCCGAGGTGGCGCAGCAGCAGACTACGCAGACTTCGCCGGACGAGTTACAGGGAGGAGTAGAGGCAGAGCGACAGGCAGCAGAGGGCGCAGACAGCAAGTGGAAGAAGTTCTGGGAGGTTACGTGTTTCGTTTGCTGTGGGATTGAGGAGGCAGATTGCGGTGAGGAACGAGTGCGGATGGTCAATCATCGGGAGATGCAGGCGGTGAATGCGAGACCGGTGGTTTGCGGTCCAATCTTCTAAACCGTTCATGGGGGCTAAAGATGTCGTGGGAGCTCTGGAACGGCGTTAGGTGGCTGTATGAAATTGCGTTGGGAATACTGGCCTGGATTGGCTTAGATTAGTCTTCTGAAGCGTAGACGGCAGCGGCTCGGTGCGCTGTGTCTCTTGAGGCATGGAGGGCTTGGGGGCCCTCGTCCGGAAAGCTTAGATTCATGCGTGGGTGTTTAGTGCTTGTTGGTTAGATTGTTGTCAGGAGCAGCTAGATTGGCTTACGATTCGAATATGGGAAAATTAGCGATCGTGAAGCCACCTTATGCTTCAGTTGTCAGGACATAGATGACTATAGTCTCAACCCTAACCCAATCCCATACCTCAAATCTCAGAACGTTGCAAGATCTACATATAACTTCCCTATTACTGACGCCGGCGCTATGCCAAAATGGTGCAGACTGATCGCCTAATGGAGCCTCCCTCAAACGTTACTTTCAACCCCCATCTCTCTCCTCCCCCTCCCCCAACGCCTTCCGATACTCCCCGATCGCCACCTCAATCGCCCTCACCGTCGGCCCCAGCAGCTGCTGCACCACTTTTGCCCCACCCCCAATACTTTCGAAATCATACCGCACCTTCCTGCCCGTCTTCTCATACCGCTCTTTGATCTGCCGCTTCACCCTCTCCACCTCCTTCGCTCTCTCCGCCTCGGCGTCCTCAGCAACCGCGTTGATGCGGTCCATGGCTCGGTTGAGGGTCTCAACGAGGTTGAATACGGAGTCAGCGCGGGAGGGCGCGCCGGAGAGGAAGGCGGACCAGAAGTGGGAGAGGAATTCGGTGGTGGTGGCGTGGGTGAGGGTGAGGCGGTCGTGGATTTGGGGGGGGAGGGGCGTGGTGCTGGAGATCGTGGTGGAGGTGGAGGAGGTTTGGTGGTGCTGGAGGGAGATCGCGGTGAGGATTTGGGATGTTGCGGCTGAGAGGGCGGAGTGCGCGCCGATGTGGGGGGGTTTGCTGGGGTGGGATTCCGAGTCGGAGTCGTCGGAGTCGCTGTCTGGGTCGAAGCCGATGGCGGTTTCAAGGTTGAGGTCTGGGCTGTTTGCGTCCGAGAGGTTGCTTTGGAGGAGGTGGAGGACTTGGGCGGGGTCTTGGCGGGCGTAGAGGAGGGCGTCGGCAGAGACGCCGTTTTGTTTGTCCGAAGAGAAAAAGCGGGATTGGTCCCTGATGTTGAGGATGATGCGGTTTTCTTCGGCGTCGCCGCGGAGATCTTGCAGCGCGAGGGAATTGTACGTTTCTTCGTCGACGCCGATGGGGAGAGAGGGGTCGATGTCGTTGGGGGCGACGTGGGACATGATTTTCTCACTTAGGGCATTGAGGGTGCGAATTATGGGAACGCGATCTATGGAGGTGGGGCGCATGGTGAGGTCTGGGGCGTTGCCTTTGCGCTGGCTGTGGTTTTCTTCGTTGCCTTCAATGTCGATGATGTGGGGGACATGGGAGGCCATGAGGCGTTTGGCTCGCTCGGTGTCTTCGTCATCCTGGAGGTATTTGTCGAGAGTTGGGTCTGTGGGATCACTTTCGGTGATTTTTTCGCCTTTCAGCTTCTTGAATAGTCTGCTTTGGAAGAATCTCTCCCAAAACGAGCTTTCGCTGAGCTTGGGGACGTTTTCGTCATAGACACGTTTGACCAGAGAATGTTGGTTGAAGATTAATTGAATTTGTTCTTTTGATATTGTAAGTCTCATGGTGCCATCTACAGTCACCGGCTTTACACTCGAAAGTACGTTGTAAGCACCTCTGGTTTGGTTCTTCTCAATGGCGTGTGCACGTAGTAGATGGATTCTTGTAGACCAAAATTGTGCTGTAAATTGAGAACTCCTGATTGCTTCTGGTTTTGTCCGTATAGATTCCATGAACGTTTTCGAAAGCGAAGGACTCGCCTTCAGTAGAGATTGCTGTAGTTCAACGTCTGACTTGAGTCTCTCATCATCATAGAAGGCGGTGATACCTCCACCAGCTTGGGGCGTGGATGATACTGCACTGGCAATAGCCATAGCAGCTGAGGAGGCCCCTCCACCTGGGGCAGCCAGTGGAGCACCTCCAGCTTTTGCCGACTGTATGATTCTGCTAAGAGCATCTTTGATGGCATCTGCCTCAGCCCTTGCAGTCGTGGGCGATGTAAACGAAAAGACATGTGTTTCTGGTTCGGAACTCCCCGGTGCCAAAGCAAGAATCTTGAGCATTACCTTGGGACTACTGGCAGGCGTCTGCTGGAGATCTGACAATCACTCAATTCTGAGCAATATACAAGTTTATGTGACCTCATAACTCACTGGTAATACTGGACACAGACAGCGTCAAGGCAGGCTTGGACCCCGGCGGAGCCACTGGGGTCCAAGAAACAGAGTGACTGTCCTTGGAAAGAGCGAGGGTGCCATCTTTTTTCTTATAGGCGGCAGAGCCTCGTGGTGGTGCCATGAGAGAGCAGTCAGTCGCAAAGAATCCTAGCAGGGTACATATGGACGAATGTGGATTAGCGCGAATTATCTAGCGGCAGCGGAACACGGAATAAGCGGAGCGGAATCCGGGGTTGGCGGTGCGGCTTTTTACATTCAAGCTTGTCAGTTAGAGTAACCTCAAAGCAAACGGTCACAAGCGTCAGCTTTGACTGAAGTTCTTGTATTCCGTAGATGTTACTCTTTACCCACCTAGGGTCTCTTTGAGCTAAGTTCTCCCCCCTCAGGATGCTCAGGACATCTGTTCGTGGCTCGAGCAGCCGCCTCTTACGAGGTAGCTGCTCTCAATACCGTTCAGCATGTACAGCTGGTGCTCTCAAAACCTCTACCCTCACACCAACGCGTTTTACTAAGCCTCCGGTGGCTTTGCAACGGTTTCAGCAGCGATCCTACGCCGTGGCTGCGGAAGACACCAATAAAGGAGTGGTAGGCGCCCTACGATCCAAACCTGGCAAAGTTTACATCTGAGCTAAGATTCGCGCATGTAGGACCCAAATGACTCCTTCCTGCAAGGTAATACAGCGAACTACATAGATGAAATGTACATGGAGTGGAAACATGACCCAACGAGCGTACACATCTCATGGCAGGTCTACTTTCGAAACATGGAGAGTGGCAATATGCCCATGTCACAAGCGTTTCAACCTCCACCTACAATTGTCCCAACTCCTGCTGGTGGTGTGCCTCAGCACATGCCTGGCGTTGGTTATGCTACGGGTCAGGGCCATGACGTCACAAACCATTTGAAGGTCCAGCTTTTGGTGAGGGCATATCAAGCACGTGGGCACCACAAGGCCAAGACAGATCCGCTGGGTATTCGTGGGGAAGCAGAACATTTTGGATATCACAAGCCTAAGGAGTTGGAACTTGACCATTATCAGTTCTCGGAAAAGGATCTTGACACGGAATACAGCCTTGGGCCTGGAATTCTCCCCCGCTTCAAGACCGAAGGACGAGAGAAGATGACTCTGCGTGAGATCATCGGTGTTTGCGAGAGACTGTACTGTGGAGCATACGGCGTGGAGTACATCCATATCCCGGACAAGGCGCAATGTGATTGGATCCGCAATCGCATCGAAGTCCCCAATCCATACAGATACTCCGTGGATGATAAACGTAGGATATTAGATCGCCTAATTTGGAGCTCAAGTTTTGAATCATTCCTCGCGACCAAGTACCCTAATGACAAAAGATTTGGGCTTGAAGGTGCTGAGACGTTGATTCCTGGAATGAAATCTCTCATCGATCGAAGTGTAGACTACGGGGTCAAAGACATTGTCATTGGAATGCCCCATCGTGGGAGACTCAACGTACTTAGCAACGTCGTACGAAAGCCGAACGAATCTATTTTCAGCGAATTTGGAGGTTCTGCGGAACCGTCCGATGAAGGATCTGGAGATGTCAAATATCATTTGGGCATGAACTTCGAGCGTCCCACTCCTTCGGGCAAACGTGTACAACTTTCCCTTGTTGCAAACCCATCTCATCTTGAGGCGGAGGATCCTGTTGTGCTGGGTAAAACAAGAGCTATTCAGCATTACAACCATGATGAAAAGGAGTTCACTTCGGCGATGGGAGTCTTGCTGCATGGCGATGCTGCCTTCGCCGCTCAGGGTATCGTATACGAGACGATGGGATTTCATGCGCTGCCAGCGTACTCCACCGGCGGAACTATCCACCTTATTGTAAACAATCAGGTCGGGTTCACGACGGATCCACGTTTCGCTCGGTCAACTCCCTACTGTTCGGATATTGCAAAAGCTATTGATGCCCCTGTCTTTCATGTCAATGGTGACGATGTAGAAGCTGTAAATTTTGTGTGCCAAGTCGCCGCCGATTGGCGTGCCGAATTCAAGAAGGATGTTGTTATAGACATCGTATGCTATAGGAAGCAGGGACACAACGAGACTGACCAACCTTCATTTACCCAGCCACTAATGTATAAGCGCATCGCTCAACAGGAGTCGGCTCTCAAGAAGTATGAAGACAGACTTCTAAAGGACGAGTCATTCACAAAAGATGATATTGAGGAGCACAAGAAATGGGTCTGGGGCATGTTGACTAGGAGTTTTGATTCAAGCAAGGACTATCAGCCGACCTCCAAAGAATGGTTGACATCGGCATGGAATGGGTTCAAATCGCCTAAAGAACTCGCCACCGAGGTCTTGCCACATTTGCCCACTGGCGTTTCTTCAGAGAGACTTAAGCACATTGGCAGTGTAATAGGTGGCGCACCGGAGGGCTTCCACGTACATAAAAACCTTACGCGAATTCTAGCCAACAGGAAGAAGGCTGTAGATGAGGGCAAGTCGATCGATTGGTCTACTGCTGAAGCACTTGCATTCGGTACACTCTGCGAAGAGGGCCGCCATGTTAGAGTATCAGGGCAAGATGTGGAGAGAGGCACATTTTCTCAGCGTCATGCCGTGGTGCATGACCAGGAGAATGAAGAAACTTACACACCTTTGAAGCATATTTCCGACAATCAGGCGAGCTTCGTCATCACCAATTCGTCATTGAGCGAATTCGGAGTGTAAGTAGTATATTGTGAAAGTGATTCATTGCTTCATTGCTTCCTGCTAATATAATTTCATAGTCTGGGCTTTGAATACGGCTACTCGCTCTCGTCGCCAAATGCACTTGTGATATGGGAAGCCCAGTTTGGAGATTTTGCCAACAACGCCCAATGCATCATCGATCAATTCATAGCCTCCGGAGAGGTGAAATGGCTCCAGCGAAGCGGTCTCGTTCTGTCGCTTCCCCACGGTTACGATGGCCAGGGCCCAGAGCACTCCTCTGGCAGAATGGAGCGGTACTTGCAACTTTGTAATGAAGATCCTAGGATCTTCCCGTCACCGGACAAGCTTGAACGCCAACATCAAGACTGCAACATGCAAATAGCATACTTGACCACACCATCCAATCTTTTCCATATACTCCGTCGGCAAATGAACCGCCAGTTCAGAAAACGTAAGGCCCCGCCGCTCGCTCACCTACCCTAACAACACTAATACCCTTCTCCCTCTACAGCACTCATCCTCTTCTTCTCTAAATCCCTCCTCCGTCACCCCCTCGCCCGCTCCCCCATCGAAGACTTCACCCGCGACTCCCACTTCGAATGGATCCTCCCCGACCCAGAACACCACAACAATACCATCGCCCCTCCGGAAGAAATCGACCGCGTCATCCTCTGCACCGGCCAAGCCTATGTGCAGCTCCACAAACATCGCGCCCAGCACAAACTCAACAACGTCGCCATCACCCGCATCGAGCAGCTCAATCCCTTCCCCTGGGCCCGGCTAAAAGAAAACTTGGATATGTACAAGAACGCCAAGACGATCGTTTGGTGCCAGGAGGAGCCGCTGAATGCGGGCGCGTGGAGCTTCACGCAACCGCGGATTGAGACGCTGTTGAATGAGACCGTGCATCATAGCAGGAAGCATGTCATGTATGCGGGCAGGAACCCGAGTGCGAGTGTGGCGACCGGGTTGAAGGCGAGTCATATGAAGGAGGAGATGGATTTGTTGGAGGATGCGTTTACTGTTATGCAGGGGAAGCTGAAAGGTGAGTGAGTGGGGGTGAGGAGGTAGGTAGGTGGGTTGAATTAAAGGGGGGTTAAAGCGGAGGTTGAGTGAAGGGGAATGGAAGAGGAAGGAGGGGTTGGGAAAATGTATATACATCAGACATGAGGTGGTGTACTTTTATGCTTAGCAAAACGCGGCTTTTTCGGTTTCACCAACGTTCTCATCAATGGGTGTTTGCAGTAGGTAGAGAAGCAGTAATTACTTTCCGAATATAATTGCTAACCAGGCATCTAACACCGCATTCTCCATCTATTCTCAACCAAAAGACAGAATCGGGTTTTCAATCAATACTCCCTCCACTCGCTCTCCCACCCCAACCTCTTCCATCACTTCTTTCATCCCTCCATTCTCCAAAACCCCCCATCCCTCTCCCACCATGCTTTCAGACCCATCCCCTCCCTGCTAAAGATTTCTCAGTTGGCCCGGATCTGGGAGAGGAATTGAATGCTGATGTGAGTGTTGTTTTTTTGCTGTGATGGTGAAGTTTGTGGGGGTCCGAGGGAATCTATAGCCCGTGGTAGACGTTGCTCTCAAGTGGATTTTAAAGTAGGCATGATGTGTGGATGAGAAGGATTGTTGGCGTTTCTAATATTTCTGGGGAGGGGCGGGCGTGGGTTTTCTGGAGCCTGTCGTTCCTTCCCCTGGTGTGAGGGTCTCCGGCAGATTGCTCGTTGCTCTTGGATTACGATTCCAGTGGCTTTGACCGTATCCCCGTTTTTCCATCGTTGCGGTCCTTTTGAGTAGGGCTAGGGGTGTCTAGGGATTCGTAGATTTATCCTCCCCGCGACTGTGGATGTCGTTGTAGGCGGGTGATGAGGAAGTAACGTAAGAGGGAGGGTTGAGATATTGTATCCGAGATTCCGAATTTCTGATCTGGTCCTGTTGGAGGTATTTCAGGTTGAAAATCCACCCATGGTGAGACCACCGGATTTGGCTGGTGTGTGATGTGCCAGGCCATACTTGATCAGTACGGTACACCGCCTATGACGGGTGGACGTAGTATCTGGAACGTCAAGCTCCAGACTTATATCCAAGTTCTTCAGAGACCCTCAACCAAGCCTTCTAGTTCTTGCGCTAATTCTGGGAACTTTGCAGCTAGCTCTGTAATACTCCCAGCTGCTCTTCCCAGCCTCTGCTGGCTGCTTGACTCGATCCTCTCCACCTCCTCCGCCGCAACCCTGATTCGATCACTCCACCTCGCCTCCCAAATATCCTCGATTGCATTTCTCGCCTTTACAATCGCTTTCTCGTGCTCCTCCCTCAACGCCGCGGCCTCTGTCGCAGCCGCCTCCCGGCTCTTCTCCACTTCGCGCCTTACAGCTTTGTACTCTTTACGATAGGTGTGGTCGATTTCATTGCGGGTAGCCGCGAGCTGTTGTTCGTGTTCTTTTTGCAGGAGCTCGATACGTTCTTGTGCGTCATTGAGAGAGGTACGCAGTGCGGACATTCCTTGGGAATAAGATTGAGTGAGGAGGGAGAGTTCGCGGGCATGGGATTCATCGAGGGAGCGGATGATGCGGGTGTAATGGTCACTTAAGGCGTTTTCAGAGTCGGAGGGCGGTGTGGTCGTTGGAAGTACATTCTCTTCGGCGACTGGGGTGGATGACCGTGTCCGTGAGAGATTTCCGTCCTCAGCGCTAGGAGGCTGCGAAATGTCCATTCCTTCTCGATCATCGTAGGGAGGCGCAGGTTCTTCGCATGAAAGGATTGATCCTGGGCGAGCCCTACTAGCAACCGAGTTGAGCCTGCCGAGAACTCCATCGATGTTGGGGTGCTCTTCGTGGGCCGAGGTGGAGAAGCTGAATTTCGTCCCTGTAGAAATCACACTGGAGGCGCGCGAGCGAAGGGATCCAGCTTCAGCTTCCCAGTGCTGGTCTAAGACCATGCGATAATTAGCCATCTCTAGCAGTCCTGGGTAGAGGGGTTAATGGCCAATGTGGTTTTAGTTGAAAGCTTCTCACATCGGACTCCGTCGATCAGCAGCATTGGCGCTTTCTGAGTCTTAGACGAAGAAGCGGAAGCCTCTTTCTCTTTCACCTGATGCCGTACTGAACGAAGTATCAATGAGTCACCGTCACTTTGTTGACAGCGCAAGGCTGTGCGAAGGTGGTCGAACTCGAAATGGACGATAGGCAGCAGGTCTGTAAGCGAGTGGCCGATCTCTTTCCATGTTTGGCCGTCGTATATCTTCGTATTCTGTAACAGTACACGGAGACTTGAATATGTGTAGCAAATAGACATACTTTATGGTTGGATGTGTCTCATCTCGAGTTCTTTTGTGAACCAAAGTAATCATCGCCTGTTTCTGCAAGCATAATTTACCTAAAGCCTCCCAATTTTAAAGAGCTAGCTAAGTACGAAGTAGCCGAATCAGCTAACTCGCTGAGGCAGATCCAGTACCTTTCTGTGTGATGTATGCTCTGTCCAACCATAGGACCTCAATTCATCCCACTCATGACCAGTCCATCTTGTCTTCACCCTCAACCTTACCCATCCATCCACTATTGCCAGGCTTTCCATAGCCATGAAGCTCACTACTGCCTCCGCGACTTCCACGACCTCCGCGACCTTCATACCCTCTATGACTCCCGCCGTATTCTTCATTCCCACTAGATTCACGTCTTTCGCCATAACCTCCTCTGCCCCTTCCTCCGCGGCCTCTATATCCATCGTACGTATGCCCGCCCCCGTACCCCTCATGTCCACCATGCTCTCCCCGCCCCGCATATCCCCAAGCCCCTGGCTCCCGGCCTTCCTGAGCGTCCACCTTCGCCTCCTCATCGATCAACTCACAAAGGTCTCGTCCGCAGCTTGGTTCGATTTCCTGTCCATCTTTGCCCACTAGAACTGCCTGTTCCTCGTTCAGCGCGTTCTTCAGGTGCCCAGTGCGGTTGAACGGCGTGTCGTTGATTATGATCCACCGGATGTGGAAGGGTGGCGAAGCTTTCCAGATGAGGGGTTTAGACCAGCTGGGTGGAGGGTTGTCTTCGCTCGGGGCTGAAGTCATTCGTGCCTGCTTGGTAGAAGAAGTATGAGGAGAGCTGCTTGAAAGGACAGAACGATATATTGGTGTTATAGAGAAACTCGAAGAGGATTTGCCATATCGAACGATGTTTGCAGGGGGAGAATATGAAATAAAGTCTCTTGATAATGTGGTCTAGTATAGTGTGAAGTAGGGGACAAAGACTTACGTAGCCCTGAAACGCCTTGCTCAGGTTGATCGAGAAGAACAAGATAACGTTGCGACAGGTATTGTACGCTTCGGTGAGAATGGCGGTGTTCTTTGGTTGAGTTGCCCAGATGCACTATAATAACAATACACGGTAATATTAATCATCAAGAACAGCATGTGATGGATGAAGTCAGGAGTAACCTAATTTGCCTCAACTTACATCACGTTGTGCGGTCTCTACGTTATCAGAAGTCCAGCTTTTAATCATAAAGTACCTCGAATCTGTGGGTATAAACTCTGGTCAGCAAGGATTTCGAGCAAGTAGGAGAAAGGGACGAAGCTTGGTCCAGCGGCGAGACTGACCACCTGCTTGGAGGTTCAAAGAGGCACTGCCAAATTCCTCTACACCATGATTTCCTTCACTGTACCTATACGGCTTGTGACCGCCACGAGTGTTGCTATAATACCCACCCCGGCCACCCCTACCACGTCCTCGATAATTGCTGTTTGGAGCGCTTTGATGGTAATTTGCATTTGGTCGATAGCTATTCCAGCGTGGGTTGTATTCGGTACTGAAATTACCCCGTTCGTCCTGAGATTGTGTCTCGTATCCCCTCGGATTTTTATTGTTCTCATGGAACTCTTGCTCAGATCTCGTGTTTGCTATCTCAAATCGGGTGGGTGAGGTAGGATGCTCTCTGTGTCGAGGTACAGGTGTCAAGCTCCTACGCCGAGCCTGTGGCGATCGGCTTCTCTCACGAAAGTCTGTTGGATATTGTCTATCATCTGCCGAGATTCGATCTTCCAAAGCATTTGGTCCTCTTCTGAGGACGGCAGGGCTCAGCTGTTGTTCAGATTGACTGGAAACTCCACTGGAGTCAAGCCGTGGCATTTTAGGCTGGGCATGCCTCGACGCCAGATCATCGTCTGCATGCGCTCTTTTTGATTTTCGTGGTGACGATAAGGTTTCACGATTGGCGGAGTTCTTGATCTTTATACCTAGATCATCATGACCTCCCCGCTGGGGAGCAGGTGGGGGTGGCATGGCAATAGTGGACGAGATGCGAAGATTCTTGGGAGACGCGATGCTCCGAGACGCAGTCGCTTCACTGCTCTCCTGAGATAGAACTGATGGTGTCCGGATACCAAGCTGTTCAGCTTGGCGTTGGAGCTCCGCTCGGTGAGCATCAGTAGCTTTCATTTCTCTAAAAAGGGTAAGACGTTGATTGCGCAGTTGAAGGTCATAATAATTAGTTAGTTCAAGCCAGTCTTTTAGATCTTCGGTGCTCTCCACAGCATGTTTGCCACTTTCGGCTTTTAATTCACGTCGTGTCTCTTTTCTGGGCTGTCTATTGTCCAAAGTCTGATTAGGATGGTGATAATCAGCTGCTAAGGGCTTTTCCGCGGGTGTTGTTGCTTTAGGCATCAATGCTGGCCGCTTTCGAACTTCTCTTGTGTCAGTTGAGGCGTCTAACTCAACATTTCCCATTTTTGTTCGTGATGAATCCTGTTGACGAGCCTTATCTTCCAATTCTTTCTTGTACACAGCAGCTGCTCGGGCATTTCTCTCAATGTACTCCCTGGATGCTTGAAAGTCGTGTTCATAGTGTCTGTGACGACCGGCAGAAACACGCTCGGATTCATATACTGGCGCACGAGATGGTTCTTGGCCAGCTGCAAGGCTATCTTTGCCTCGTTGAACTGGCTGACTGGTAAGGTCACGCATTTGCTCATGTCGTAAGTCTTGATTTGACTGTGGTCGCTCGGTTCTTTCTTGGCGATGTTCAGCATGTGGAGTCTGGTGGCTGTTTCGATGTTGGGGAACCAACGGACTACCAGGCGATTGATGAGTGGTCAAACCACCTTGGGGCTGCGTAGAACTCCCGCCTGCTCTGCTCTTCGGACCGCCGGACGAAATTGTATTGAGCTTCTCTACTGCCTGACCTTTTGAAGCATTGTCGGCTGAGGCCTGAACTATTGGCTTTTCATTTGAGACACGGTTTTTATGACCTGAGTTCGTGGATTTTAAAGGCTCAGGGTAGGGTGCGCGTGCTTGGTTAGGTTTGTCATCACGGATTTCCCCAAGCTCAGAGCCATCGGATGAAACCATGGTTTTGTTCAGCGACAAACGACTCTTACTGGTAGCAACTTCCGATTGAAGATGAGGTTTGGTGGTAGTTTGTTTGTTACTAGGTTTGAGCTTTCTGTCGATGTGATCTTCTTCCCCGGATTCTTGTGTTGATATTACCCCGGCTGCACTAGCTGCGTTTGCAGCCCTGGCCTCAGCAAAGAGTGCTTCAATATCGTGGCTACCGTCTACCTGCGTCGAAGACGTGCGGTGTGCTTCGTCTGTTTTAGTTATCACAGGTAAAGATCTTCTGGCGGAGACATCGAGGTCATTCTGACGGTCTGAAGTGAAGTGTTCGGTGAGACTACTTTTGATTGGTTCATTGGAGTCGTCAGATCCACTATAGCCTTTGGAACCATATCCGGATGTCTTCTTGAGGTGACTAGATGGGGTCCCAGGCGTTGACCCACGCTTCGTGGCCAGCAATTTAGCTCTCAACTCGGCTGCTCTATCATTGAGAGCAGCTGTATCTGGTTTGGGAGTTGCAATTCCAGGTCGAACACTATACAATTGCGGCTGCTTGTCCGTTCGAACTTTGGTAGATGCTGCATCGTGAAGCATAGCGGTATTACAGCCTCTGGTAAAGGTACTACCATCAATTCCGTTAGACATTTGATTACCTTGTTCGATTCCCCTGACCGTATCTGGATCTTCATTGTCATAGAAGTCATCACCTTCATCGTAAGGAATGTGTTCTTGATGGCCAAAAGATTTCCCGCCATTATTTGTCGGCGACCCTTGGTAATGCATTTCATAGTTATTGCCTTTTTGAACGTAGTTTGGCCAACTCTCTTCACCTGACCATGTACGTGGATAGCTCTGTTGTATTGGTGTCCGATGATCAGAATATATTAGCGAACCCGTCAAGCTTTCGAAGGCACTACTCTCTTGCGAATTAGGTGGACCCCTTGATGAAGCAACGCTATAGTTGTTGTAACTGTGTGACATCCTTGAATGTCATTGTTGGTGCCGCTTGATAACAGGTTATGTTGCCAGCCCACAGATGCAAGCGACCGCGTGTCAGATGTCTGTTTGCTCAAGGTAATTGTTTGACTTTGCAACTTTTGAGGGTTTTGATTGAGGTCTGCGTAGTGAGATTCAGCGGTAAGCTTGGAACTTGACCTCCTGCTCTGCCGTGAAGATTCTGGCTGGGTCACTGTTGTAGAGCAAGAGTAGAGTAGGTCGAACCTGTTCGCTATCCAATCTTAACCGCTTTTATACATCACACAGTGAACAAGTACTTTTAGAAGCTGATGTTATTGACAGTTGCTTTAATAACAGATGAGGTGATGTTGAAAGCTACAAAGGCGGATATTTTTGTGTGCAGAACGCGTCTGATTTTGCGGATTACGGCGGTCTCAATGCCGTTTTACGCCTTCTCACTTGTATTGATCGATACTTGTAATTTTTCAGGACTATTATGTAAGTTGGCTGCTGGACCCCGCCGTTACAATCTCTACAGTACCTAGTTCTGTTTTTCTTTCATATCTTACCATCTCTTGGTAAGTAAGTTTACAGTGCTGTTCTCAGGCACTAAACGCCCCCGGCTCATCAGTGGGGGGGACAAAAGTCACAGAACAGCAAGCGGCAAGCATAAGCGGTCAAGGCTTCCAATTACCATCAACCCAACAAATAAATAGCATTCCCTTAAATCAAAACTTAATGAGCTTACCACCCATATTTAACTAGGTAGCTGTTCGCATCGCCTGAACAATGGTAGATGATCAGTAATAGACATGTTGCTTACTCCCTTGCCCTCCTTGGGTGAAAGCATCGGTCTTGCACTTATTGATGCATCAATAACGAGAAGTGCGAAGATATCTTCAAGAATGTAGCACTGTTCTGGACTGGAAGTTTAAGAGCACAGAAATGCGAAATGTCAAAGCCAGGGTAATTGCTGTCAAAGGCTGGATTAGGTCTGTCTATAAGACCGGTTTACTGGGTTTAGATGTGGAAGTATCACGTGAATAGTGAGGTCTGATCTATTCTTCCCATTCGGCTTATAGAAATAAAAGATAGACATAGGAGGCTTTGTAGGTAAGATGTGAGCAATAAATCTGTAAGTAGTAGAAGCCCCAGCTTCATAACGGTATAGGCTGACGATAACTAACCCAAAGTCAGATTGTCGCCATGACCCACAAACCCCTGGGCATTTGCCCATGTCTCCTTTGAAAACAAAGCATCGACGACGTTGCTCCTGTTGGCGAAGATTGAACCAGTAGACCTCCCCACTGAGACTTATTTATGAGCACCACTTGTTCTTCGAATAAACCCAAATAATCTGTTCAGCCTCCCAGGCTTGCCTCCATTCCTATCCATTAAAGTAGCGGAACCTTCAGAGCTTTGCAAATCGTTGATGGTGGTAAGCGAGCTACGATGACTCGATTCCTTCTTGGCACCCATACTCGTATGCCGTTGTCGTAACTTTGGAGAGGGAGTCGGATATTCGAATGGAAAGTTACGTTCAATAGGCTGACTTGCCAGGTTCTCCAGATTCATCCCTTCATGAGATGGTACCGGACTGGGAAAGCCAATAGGACTTTGGGCGCTCGGGATAACCGCTGACGAGCCACTTCGCTTATTGACTCGATTCATGAAGGCTGTACCAGCAGATGTAGTTCTGCGGGGCGTCTCACGTGCGCTAGTTGGCGATGCTAATGTTGAGGCCACTGAAGCTGAAGAAGACGTTATAATCTCCGGCCTGGTCTGTGCCCCTCTCTTCTGTTTTCCACTGTCGCTATTACCCGCGCGACCATTGGCAAGGTTTCCTATATTGATGGATAAACTCCGGCGATGATGAGACTTCTGAGTCTGTTGCTGGGCCCTGGCTGCAGCTACCGAAGAAAAAATTGGATCATTATACTTAAAATTTGGTGAATACCCCTCTCGAAAAGCAACCCATAACCCAGTGATAACAATCAGAGTCCTCAGATGCTCGTCAGTTTCGATTATTGTCCTTAGTGGAGTCTCAGTCTCATCACAGTCTACATCTTGAGCATCAATATCGCTGAATAGTGATCCACTTGGCGATGCTGAAGTCTGCGGAAACGTGGGGGTAGACGGAACAGAGTATCGGTCGCAAATGCCGAGTGATTGGCGTGTTAAAGTGGCAATGACAGGGTGGCGTCGAAAATTAGGATTGATAATGCTAAAATTGAACTTTTCAATTCCAGAAGGCGACGTTGTAGCGGAGCGCTCTTGTATTTTTACAGAACGCCGGCGACCAGGAAGCAATCTTGGCACCCATCTTGCAACAGTCTTTTGGCCTTCTCCGTCGGTAGATACGAACTCGTAGGCACCATTCGCCATTGAAATTGCTTCCCAGCAAGGCCCATGATTCAAGCATATCTCTGTGTTTCCGAGTACGGCCCCTTCGCCTACTCGCATCTGACAGAATGCTGCCACGAAGTCCCGCGTGTTCCAGTCGTCGTCATCCGAAAATTTTCCTACTTGACTTTCCGGTGCACCTGACCTGTCATAGGTCTGGCTTCGGACAACCACCAAGTCATCTGCGCGGAGACCGTCTTTGCCTTTGAATATTCGAGGGAATTTCTTTGCGAGTCTAGGTGCGAAAGTAATGGACGGTAGGACATCGAGGACAGGTACCGGACGAGTAGAGTCCGACGTTTGCTGCAATTGTAGCAGTAGCCGTGGGCGGATGCTAAACCGCTGCCTGTGCTTGACGGCCGGAGGTGGATGGGCAAGCTGGAAGGATGTCTTAGACTTCGAGGCCGACCGCTTTATGTTCTTTGTACGCAATGCAGAGCCAGTAGAGGAGACCGCTTGTGTTGACGCTTCGTCTCCAAGTCTTCCTTCCTGCATTGCCAGTTTACTGCTTCCCAGAGACCCATTGGAACGTCCGGATGCTGGAGTCGAGGTCGTGGAGCCCGTAAGGCTTGTGTGGCTTGTGGTGTAAGAAGTAAGAAAGTACGGAAGGGTTGGTAGGAATTGGTTCTGCCGTCCATTGGTGACTTTAGGCAGCGGACAAAACTCATGGCGGTGAGCTGCTGCTACGTCGGCTGCCATGCCAAGACAGAGAAGCATCTTGCTATCGGATATACAAGGTGTTTTGTTTTGATTTGATGCAAACTCACATCCACCGGGCAGGAAGTCTGATTCAAAGAAGGTACAAACATTGAGCCGACCCGGATAACGGCGCGAAGAGTCAGCCGTGTCAGCACAAGCATCGTGAAAGAGAAGGGGCAGTATTATTAAACCCCTCGCAAACCTTTCCTATAACATCACGCTTATTCATCATGCCACCAAGGAGCCAAAGCCTTGTTCGCTTGTTTGATCTACTGCGGGTTTCCAGATACCGGCTTGCGGCTGAGGCTTTGTTCAGCCCCGTAAGGGCGGATGGAAGGACGGAATGGATTAGAAGTACTCCGTATTCCGTATTGATTCTACAAATGAAGTGAGCACAGCTGTGGCTTTCCTTACCTGTCGGTACATACAACATAACGGGATTATCCCCTTTCCATTGATGACTGAGTAGGTAGTCGTTGCGAAACCGGATGACGCTTTCTTTTGCGACTCTCGAATGCTTTTTTCGCTCAGCCCCGCGTAGCTCGCATAAATTGCAGACAGACCCTGGCACGTCTGGCATGCCTTGGGAAGCGGGGTAGAATACTCGGACTCGGATGTTTCGAACAAAACCCGATCACCAACAACGCCATCAAACACCTCACTCGTCTATGGACTGTACACCTTCGAATCCCAACACCAGAGAAGGATTTTATGACTTGTACATCCTACGCTTGGCTTTAGTGTCCTTTCCCCCAACACGGATACCGAAACTGATTCCCCGGCCGCAAGCTAAGGTACCTTCCTTACCTACCGTACTTGGTACTTACTTACTTAGGTAGACTTGCCTCGGTCTAGTGTGAAGCGGAATAATGACGCGTCTGTCATCATGATTATTTTACCCGCGGTATTTTATTAATGTTTTCTGAATTACTCCCCGTGATACCGAATGAGAATGCGATCTGTCATGTGTACGGCTCGGATCTCAAGAAAGTGGACGAAATTTGCATAAAAGGCTCGTTATTCACCCGTAACTTTCCGAAGCGAGTGAAATCCGTCGGCGCTTCGGCGCTTAATTTAGCGGTCTTTCGGAGTTGGGTGGAAGCGATGTTATTCGCTCCTTCATTACGCCTTGAATAACACTACAATGACGGTTGGTGGTGAAACGGGTTAACATCCACGAGAATTTCGGCAGCTGTTGAAATGTTCAGGAAGAGCGGGGTTTAGTGGCACATTTGGATGGTCAAGGTTAAGGATAAGAGATTGTCTGGTACTGGGGGCGGTGAGCCCAAAACAGCATACAACAGTCCCATAGAGGCGGGGCCTATGCTTCTTAGCGACATGTCGTTTCTGTCCTATCGATTTCGCGTTGCAATTTCTTGTTGAGATTTTGACATGTCACGTTATCCATATTTATATTCATTGGGGCTACGAATACGAAACCTGGCTTATTGAGCTGTTGTGCCAAGGAAAGGGCAACCAAGAAGTAAAGGAGCACAGAGGGAGAGAAAGAGAAGGAAAGATGATGCCAACTAATGGCATAATATAAGAAGCTCTCAGAGGGGAAGGAGGACAATCCCAAAAAGAGGAGTCTACGAAAGAGATACGCCCGGTTTCTATTTTAGAGGTTATTAAAATGCGGATGGAGGCTGAGAAGGCTTGTAGGACGAAAAACTGGTCAAAATGAGGAGGGGAAGAGAAGGAACCACCACACAAGCTACCATGTCACAAGACCAGATGGCCTTCTAGATCATGGAGCAATGAAGCATAGGGGTACACCGAAATAGAGATCTGTTCTGAAGTCCGGGAGATGGGTATGTCCCATAGTCAGCTTGAACTGATCCTTTCCCAATCGCTAAATTACGTCTTCGTGTCAATCTGAGGTCGTCGGAAAGCAAGGGGGATCTGGTTAACACCAGCCATATCTCTCGCTAACAACATACTCGTCCGGTACATCTTGCAACGTCCCGAGTCGGAAAAGGTGAATAAGTCTTCGTCAGATGTTACATCTCCCGTGGCCCTTGCTCGTCGACCTGCTGGTCCTTGGTGCTGGATTCATGATATTTGTTGAACCTCATTGCCATGGGTCGAATCAATGTATGAGATTCATGATCGAAGTAGCTATACATTGCCAACCGCTTCAGGCCACTCTAAAGCTTTTCGAAGCGGGGGCCATTAAGAATGGGGCCGTAGAATGGATGGAAGCTTCAAAGATGGCCAACCAGCCGAGAAGTCTCTGCGTCCGTCTTGCGCGTCCAATTGCGACGGCTAGTGTAGCAACTTCAACGATGTCTAACTCGGACCTTGGCTTGTGCCTATGATTGGTTGCGCGTGACGTTGATTAGGGTAAAATCCGGTATTTGTAATGTTTGGGGTGGATGTATACGACTGGAGAAGAATGCAAGATAGGAGGAGCGGAGTTTAGCGCCGGCTATAGCCTGACTAAATCCGTGTGCTCCGTGATACTCGTAATACGAGTAATCGACTGAAATATTGAGGTAGTCTTCGATTATCGCCTATATAAAGGTCAAGACGTGTCAATTGCCCTTCTAGTAACTTACAGGAATTGTAGCATCTGCATAGCACCCGAATATCAACGGAAAACTATACATCAATATGGAGTACACCCGGTGGGCTGTCCTTACTGTATTCTTCTCTTCTTCCTCTCATGCTGACTCGTCAACAGCCTCGGCAAGTCCGGTCTCAAGATCTCGAAGGTTATCCTTGGTGCCATGAGCTATGGCAGTCCCGACTGGCAAGAGTGGGTCCTGGATGAAGAGAAAGCCCTACCCTTACTCGAGCACGCTTACAAAGTTGGATTAAATACTTGGGATACCGTAATTCCCCCCTACAATATCTAGTGGTATCCGAGCTGACGGTATTGCTGCGTAGGCCGACGTATACTCGAACGGCGTGTCGGAAGAAATTATTGGCAAAGCCCTAAAGAAATTTTAGTATTCCTCGCTCCAAGGTTGTTCTTCTCAGCAAATGCTTCTTCGGCGTCGACTACGGCTCCCAGCCGCCTCTCAGCAAAGTAACTGTCAATGACGGACCGTTTGTCAACCGGGCCGGACTTTCAAGAAAGCACATTTTCGATGCGGTTGACGCAAGTGTCGAAAGATTGGGAACATATATCGATGTATTACAAATCCATCGACTAGACCGTGAGACGCCAAGAGAAGAGATAATGAAGGCATTGAACGATGTTGTGGACAGCGGCAAAGTCAGATACATCGGAGCGAGCTCGGTATACAAACTATATCACCAAAGTCAGCGGAATATTGAAGAAGTTACTGACGACTCACTCAGATGGCAGCCTGGGAATTCCAATCCCTCCAAAACATCGCGGACAAACACGGCTGGCACAAATTCATCTCCATGCAAAACTTCCACAACTTAATCTACAGGGAAGAAGAACGCGAAATGATCCCCTACTGCCTCGACACCGGCGTCGGCATGATTCCCTGGTCCCCTATTGCGCGCGGCGTTCTCACTCACCCCTGGGACGACCGCTCCTCCAAGCGCGAGAAGTCCGACAGGTTCCTAATGAGCATGATGCGCACCCGGGAGACGGATGTTGACAAGGAGATTGTGGGCAGGGTGGAGAAGGTCGCAAAAGACAGAGGGGTGGGGATGGCGATGGTGGCGACGGCATGGGTGTTGAGGCAGAAGATGGAGAATCCGATTATTGGGCTAAATAGCATTGAGAGGATCGATCAGGCGGTTGAGGCGATCAAGTTCAAGTTGACGGATGAAGAGGCGAAATTCCTCGAAGAGCCGTATCTGTCGAAGCAGATTCAGGGGTACTAGATTGCTCGAATTGTTACGTCTTTATGGATACATCCAATGGATCTTACGACATTTCTCGAGCAATACGAAACAAACGCCGTGTTACAGCTGGTCCGCTGATGTTTAAGAGTCGCTTATGCAGGACCTGTTGTTATACACGATACTTCCATCCGCACTCTGTCCTCATCCGCCAGTTCAAAGGGCCCAGGTGAGTACTTATCTCCATATGTTGCCGAAAGATCCTGGCAAGTGTTTTGATTCTTTTCAATTTGCTAACCGTGTTCCTCATCTCCCCCAAAAGAGCTGGACGTAGTTCAAAGTCACCATGAATCCCTCCCCTCTCTTCCACCCCACCTCCATCCCCACCGCCGCCACCCTCTCCCTCAGCCCCTTTCCCTTATCCTTCCCTCCCACCAACGCTACCCCCCTGCCCCGCCACCATCAACACCATCTCCGCCTCCCCCACCATCCTATACCCCAAACCTAGTCCCTGCAACAATTCATACAAGCCATCCCCGCCAACTGGACCTCGCTCTCCTGCGCCATCGAGCTGCTCACCTCGGGGAACATGGCCGAGGACACGTTTAGCTTGCGTGTGGTTGCTGGTGGCGGAGCGAGGGTGGGAGGCTTGTTGGGGGGCGGGGAGGTGGTTGGTGGAAGGGGAAGGGGGAAGGGGGGAGTGTGGCATGAGGATACGCTGCCGCTGTAACCACTGGGGGTGGGTGGTGGTAGGTTGTGAGTGGAGGATATGGGGCAAAAATGCTTGAGTGGGTCTTGATGCTTGTTCGGATTCTCGAGGGGCATGGCTGGGTGATTCGGAATCTTATGTTGTGGTAATTTACTCTTGTTTACCCGATCCGGAGTATAACTTTCAAGGTAGAAATACTTCGTGTCATGTTATGGTGTCTGGGTGCACCATCCACTAGTAGAAGATATCACGACCTTTCTAAAAGGAGGTTTGAGCGGGTGAAATTCTTTGGAGAATTTCAAAAATGTATTGGAACGTAAGGTGTATATAAACAACAGCAACGGTAATATTCATAGACAAGATCGCAGGGCAGTTGTGTTATGTGCGCAATCAGTATATTGGTCGCTCGTGTTTCTGCAATCAACAGCTGAATTTGTCTTTTTGATTTTTGTTGAACTTTTAACACGGTGATGCTCAGAGTTCGAATCTGAGTGATGCTCGAGAAGTTAGAATGGCCTTTTTGGAATGCATTTGGTAATTCTTATGTATGTATGCATTTGCTTGTAGGTTTGAGAGAGACCGGGATTTTACCACGAGGTGTAATTTTGGTTTTATGTTAGAATGAGAAGACGAGTGGGATTTGAAGAGATTATCAGGTATATCAGTAGACGAAAAGTGCTCGTGTTCTACTTAGATGGAGAAGTGATTGTTTTTTTGTGCGAGCGACGAGAGTCTCTTCTTTCTTTGATCTCATTCTCTCGCTCCGAAGAAAAGCTTTCGGTGAAAGTTTTAGTTCTCTCGGCGAAGTGAGATGAGAGGCATGAATGAGAGGAAGGGGAAGGGTTTGATTGAGTTGATGTGCTTAAATAAACTCTGCTAAGTTATTTTTTGAGGATGTGGGGTTTGAATGTAAGAAAAGGAGGCGTATCAAATAACCCAGTCGCGAATTATTTCCCGTTCTAACTTAAGTAAAATCATTCCTTGCATGCTAATGTACCCCCGAGCATGTTCCCTCATAGCCGGTTAACGGGGTTGTTGTAAGCAATAATACGCTCGAAAGTCCTTTCAGTTAGGATTTTCAGGATATTGAACCCACAGAAATTTCAAAAGGAACATGATCTTGTTCTGTCTCGGAACGTAGCAATGTTCTTTTCGCAGGCATTAGCGACAACCCGCATCGAGTGGACTCATTGTAGTCTCTCACCGGGGTGCAAGGAGGCAGTAAATAGTGATTGGTTTTCGTAGAGAAATCTTAATGGACAAGTAGCTCATTTACCTCTTTGAAGTAGCTCTGTTGTTGACACAATTTTGAAATCAGAGCTTGTGTGGCAAGAAGAATGGAGCAAATAAATAAACCAAATTCATAGGCTTGAGTTTTCACATTGAAACGCCTACTTAGTCTGATAGCTAACCTGGCATGCTCGACTATCGGTTGTTATTAAAACATAGGTAAAGAGTCTGGTCGTCTTGAGGAAGCTTCGACTACTGTACATAGCTTCGGAGATAATTAGATAGCTGGACTAAATCCACGCGCTAGCAGCAACATTGTTTGAACCTTTCTCGTTGATGGACCGGAATCCACTAAACAACAATTGGTATTTACCTTAGAGATGCCTGATCACTACCAGGACAAGTGACGGTCTGGACGAAGAGGATATAGGCAGTGGAAGTCGAAACACGCGAGAGGTTTCCAGCGGATAACGCAGCTCAATTCCGCCTTTTCATACATTTTGATGGGCTCTGATTTTCTTTTCTACACCAAATTTTTGTGTTACTGGCATGTAAAGATGAAGTTGAGCACAGCTTACCAGGCGAGCCTCTATACATAAGGGGTGTCTATTAATCCACATCCTTACAAGTGATCAAGGTAAAGGCAGTTCCCAAAAGGACATTGGTAGCCAGCAGCCTCGTTTGTTTCACATGTTATCAAACTCGTAAGATTCATGATTCCTGTGCGTAAAGCTTCAGAGAGAATCACTTCAAGACGTCGAAAAAGATGGTGAGAACTTAGAAGGTCTCGCTTTTTAAATGGTCAAATGGTAGGGCGGTCGTTCCCAGGTGAAGACTTTCCATCGCATTTTCAAATACCTCGCTACCGGAATCGCTGGCATCGGAGTGCGCCAAACTGAAAAGGCATCAGCCATAAGGGACACCGCCAGACTCGACCCATTGTTACATCGAGCTTTGTAAGCAGGGAGGAATGGAAGCTTGCTAGCCTTGTCGTGCAGGCTCATCGACGGCATTGCATCAATGTCTCTCTTGGCGCTTCCTCTCGAGTTGAGGGAGCTGATTTGGGATGAGCTGGTAGGCCGACCATTTATCCACATTCATCAACCTTCGCGTCCACAAGTCGGTCATGATAGCTCCAGACAAATGTTGCACCACAGGCTTTGCATCGCCCCATCGTTGGGCGTTCATGCCCATGGACCCTCCAGCATCTCTGGTGCCATTGTCTTGGCAAGCAACGGTGACTCAGAATGTCTGCCATTCTGTTCTTTTCGGCATGCTGGTTGTCTGGAAAACAACCGTCTCCAATTATCAACCGCCTTTCTGCGAACATGTCGGCAGATACATTACGAAGCTGAAAGCCTCGTCTGCTCGTCCAGCACTTTCTCCTTTGATGACGATCGAGCATTGGCCGATTTCGAGGCTAGCCTGAACGGACATCAGAAATCGTACCTTACTTCGGTCCACCTAAGTATTGTCACTGGACTGCATCCAGAGACCCAACGTTTGTGGGACCCGGAAACCGGGACACTGGTGCAGCCATTTTCACCGTTGGCAGGTGGCATCTAACACATATCCATCAATTGTCGGCGCCCATGGCGAAGTTCAAACTACTCAAATATCTACATATATGCCTCAATCAGCGATGGTCCTTTCATGTCGATTATACATGGCTCCGTGACCTACTGGAGTCGACTTCAGCCAGCGAAAATGTGACAGTCGTTCTTGAACACCACTTCAGAGAAGCCACCTTTGGAGATCTCGAAATTTCCCCATTTCGCCGCCCTTCTTACCGTGCGGATTGGCCTGCCGATAAGCAGGCGAAGTACGCTGAGACTGTTCATGTGAGCCTTACAAGCTTTTGGAGAGAGCAGCAAATGATCACACTGTGTCGCATGAACGCATCTGCGCAACATGATAGCGCCGCTTCCAAATATACATTTTATTTTCCAGGTGACAACCCTATCTTGGAAATTGACGACAGCTAAAGCTATGGACCACCTTAGGCTCTCATTTCTCGATATGCATGGGAACACACCGTAGCCAGCCTTGACACAAAGCTCGCTATTTCTTGTACACAGTTTTGCTCTAAAATTTCTATTTATCTATTCATGAAAACAACCCGAGGATACCTAGTCGTATGGACGCCCTTTACTTAAGGCCGTTTCATCTGGTCTTCCTTCCTCTCAGAAAAGGATGCCTTGCCTCATCCAGCGCCGAGACTACCATGCGTCTCTGTCCAGGACAAACTCGATCAGACTCTCTCAGACAATAGCAATCTCCTCGTTAAGTCAAGGGTTATCAGCTTGGCACTCTCCCCACTCCCACAATGTGGTCACAGTATCAATCAAACGCTCACAACGACGCAACGCATCCAGCGAGGTCTATCGCCGATCGTCGGCAATTGTAGATGTGTTAAATGCGAAGCGGATCCACTACCAGCGGCAGGAGAGAAGGAGAGCGACCACTGCACCATTGAATCTGCCACCAACAGGCATTCATGTTATCCTTGATAACTATACACTCTCTATAGCCGGACTATATGTCCTTTAATTAAAAGTCCTTATATTAAGCCCCAACTAAAATGATTGGTCCATCAGAGATGATAGCGACATAAGTGGCAGTGATAGGCAACCATGCTTCCGGTTTACATCGATGGCCTGATGTCGTGTGCGAAAACACTATCCATTTTCGACCAGGTGAAGCACTACTTTACAGTCCCAAAGTTGCAGTATGTGTCACAATTTGTACTTGTGTCGTCGGAATATACTGTTAGAATATTGGATTTGCCTCTCTACAGGATTGCTTGTAGGAAGGGCTTTGGACTTTCACCTTTGTCACTCATGCTGTGCAGATTCCAGCACCAGAGCTCGGCCCATGCATTCGTATTGCAGAACCTTACTTGTCCGCTTGTTCCGAAGATTTATAAAAATAACTTCTATGTACAAAAAGCGGATATCTCAATATAAAACCTCACTGCCATCAAAAAGCCCCCCGGAACTGATCCAGAATGCCCCTCCCCAGTCCCCTCCTCCTCGTCCCCTCCCCTTCTCCTCCTTCCCTCCCACTCGCCCTCCCACTTTCCCCCTCCAACCTCGCCCTCAAACCGTCAATGCCCTCTCCCCTCCTACCCCCAGCCTCCCCAACAACCCATCCCGGACACCTCCACCTCGCCCACCAAGCCGGCCCCACCTCTGCCCTCCACGCCACGCCCACCGCCCATCCAACAACGGCGCCTATCACACTTCCCGGTAAGGAGGAGAGCGCAAGTTGAGCTGCAAGGAGATAGATGAGGGATTTATCGGTGAGGGTTATAGAGGATGAGGGTGGCTGGGTAGTCGAAGAGGACGTGACGAGGCGGTATTTGTAGATTGTAGGTATAGCTGCGTGATATTGCGCCAGCAGCGCGAAGAGGAGGGGCGTAGGCCCCGAGGGCAGAATGTTGACACGGTTGAAAGTGAGCGGGCGCAGGAGAATAAGGGCCAAAGGCGGGAGAAGCAGCGTCGGCGGTAGACACGCCATCAAAAACGACTACCACCCCATTAGAAAACCCAATTAGCTCACACCCACACCCACGACAGCCAAAAAAAAAAAAGACCCCTACGCACAGCAAACTTCCTCGACCCCCACAACCGCTCCACAACCCTGAGATGATACATCGTCATCACGGCAAACAAGACCTCGGAGCTGTTGACGTAGCAGCACTGCCAGATCAGCAGGCGCCAGAGTTGGAGGTGGCGGAATAGGTGCGGGTATAGTTGGATGTGGAAGAGATATTTGGTGTCGGTGATGCTGGCGAGGAGGGAGGAGGCGAGGGTGGTGAAGAGGAGGAGGGAGGAGATGGGGGCGGAGGTGAAGCCGGAGGTTTGCATTCTTGGGGGTGGGGATGTTAGGAGGTGGTGGGGAGGGAGGGGGGTGTGCGTGGTATTTTGGGTCGAATTGGTGGTTTTGGGATCTTGGATACGAGGCAAAACAAGTTCAGCTGGCTGTGGGGAATTTATATTCCGCAGGACGGAATTCTACTTTGTAGCGGAAGATCCTCCGGAAGCGCTATAAATAGATGTACACGTTACGGGAATCCTCAAGGCTGTCCGAGTGACACTCATAAGGTTAAGATTTCCAATTGTACACCTCGAAGACCTAAGAGACTCGGTCGTGATTGAAGAGCAAGAGCAATAGCAATCTAGACCTTGGCTAAATCTATCTGAACACCGGGTTTTTTACGCGATTTTCCATCTCCCACCCGGTAGGGAGGGAAAATCGTCACAGTCTACAGCAACATGGTATAAACTACGACAGTGATATACTGGCATATTGCAAAGAGAGCAGCCGTGAATAAGCAACAAAGTCTTTTGTTGCCAAAGGATAACGTTCAAGAGACGACGCTTGATGTCGGTCAGCAAAGAAATTACGGCTCTAGTGAGGTTTCCATGATGATGCGAAAATAAGAGATGTGTATGAAGACACATATGTTAATGACCAGCAGACGGTACTGGAGGAGGAAGCTGGACTCAGCAGAACCAAGAATAATCTATACAATGCTATAATACGCTTGAGGACTGATGTCTACGAATGGAGATGACCACCGAGCCGCCTCGATCAATTCCCAATACAGGAGACTGTTAGTCATGAAAGCCTAGATCGTGGGAGCCACGGCCTACCAGATCTTGCATATGTATTTCCTCATCTCCAATTTCAATATAACTTAAGCGGCTTAGCAAAAGTCAGGCAGTGCAGGACTAGATGGCCAAGCGATTAAAGCAGCGTATTCAAGCCCTCGCTGATTGCTCCACGATGTCAAAACATCGCTCGTCACCATCAACTTGATTGTTATCAGCGCTTTTCCACCCGAGACCAAACCCGTCTACGATGGTAGCATTTCGGAAGGCCCTTGTTAACCCGTTCTAACATGCGTTCTAATCTACATTATGTTCAAGTTATAATCACATTCTGAATCTATCGATCAATGGCCAAATCAAATAATTCATATTCAGCAAGAGCGGTCGCAGCACTAGGATAAAGGAGCATGGCCGCTACCAATGTGGATCTCGTCCAACCCTTTTAGATTAAGATAGTAAGGGCTTGTCAGATAGCCGTACAGGCAGAATTATGTATGAATAAAAGGATGTTCTATTGATATCCTCTTTAGTGACTATTTATGTTACACAGTAGTTGATGGAAAGAGAAGCGGTCTTTGAATACGCCCGGAAGTGTTCTTTGGGCAGGAGCTATGACAGTCCCCCCGGTTTGAAACGAAAAGGCGGCGACCTCGTCGCCAAGAAACAGGGGATGTAGAAAAGAAAAGGCCTCCGGAAACTCTCTGCGAAATCGTCTGCCAACTCGTGGAATGGTTCAAGGTTTTTCTGATCTGTCCTTAATGGAGAACGACCTGGCTCCCGGTCAATTTCTTCACAACGGCCGTAGAGTTCCTTGCGAGGTTTTGGATTTGTCTCACAAGAATTGTCAATACCGAAAATGGTAAGAGTATTGGTACTTTTTTTACTTAACCCTATTAGTGAATGGTACGCCATTCGTTGAACGAATTCGACGTTCTCCATTGTTTTGGCGAGAAACATTTATTGGGCCCCGTTGACGCGTCTCTATCTGGCTGGAGCATAGAATGAGTTTAATCGTCGAACGGCGGGCTCGATCTTCCTTTCCTCAGCCAGTATATCGCCAATGAAGCTGCCTCGGAAGCTTTGCTATTATTCGCGCCGGTGAAGGGTTTTGAACGAAACGTTTATGGCCACGAAATTGCCGGCGAGAGGACTTTCTTTATTTCCAAACCGTCACGATTGTATATTCAATGCCAAGCCAGTCGGGAGGTATTGAGACAATGCCAAGATGTATGCGTTCTTTGTCAAGCAGGTTCATGACATCGGAAATCTTATTCTCGTACGCTTGAATCGCCGCACGATCGATTGAAAGAACACGTTTCCTTCTCAGCATCGCACTGAAGGATGTGAGACCCGTCGAGACGGCTGCCATCGTCGCCGTAAAGCTCGGTTTTAATCATAGAGGTAAACATGGGCTTCGGACCACATCAATGCTTCTTGCTTTGTTTGCTATGCTGATTCTGGGGCAAAGGATCGAGCTATGTGCTAGGAATAAGTCTGACATCCTAATTTAAAGTGCAATAATGTTTCTGTCATCAAGATTCGCAGTTCAGTTATGAGAGAGTTCAACGACTTTAAAGTCAACAGTCAAAACTCGAGTGAGTGTTAGATCATTTAAACGAACGCTCGCTGACACTTGATCTTCATGAATAGAGAATAATGATCATATTTATTGAAGATGAAATCATCGTTCTTTGAAACAATTGACAGCTTGTGATGAATATGCAAATCATATTGCTGATAGTGAGAAGTATTGTATTTGATATTGAGAGAGACGCGTGCCTCTTTTATGACTTTAGACTGCATGACATCACTCATCTTCAACGTCATCTTCGAAGGACATGTCCAAACGCTCTGGCGCGATTGCGGCTCAGTCGGCTTTTAGGCGCAGACTACGCTGTATTGGCTCGTGTCTGTCGTTATGTTTCTGGGTCTTTGCGTATACATGGCCGATTAACGATGCTAGACTCGATGTTGAAAGACTTTCCGATACTTGTTGTACTCACCGAAGTAGGGATTGAGACAAGGACTCTTTTCAGCGTCAGTCAATAATCGTACTGATATATAGTGATGAAGATTTAATTGTTGGAAATATAATGAACCATAAGTTGGGGGGGGCCGAGGAGGAAACAATGTGCCTCCAAATCCACTACGATTCCTGGACATGCTCACCCTCGAGACGGACCTCTTCTAGATCAACTTCCTTGACGGCGAGGCTCTCGAAGCTATTCTTACTGTTTTCTTTCGTCCTTCTTTCCCTGACGGTCTACTCTTTCCTATTCTCATTGATTGGGCTACTTGTACAGGAGACAGTTTCATATTTCTTGCTGTTCTGGTACCCGCAGCAGTGCCACCAAGGCTAGCTAAAGGGAAGACAGGAGCAGTGGAGAGGCCAGAAGACGAGCCGCTGGCAATTGAAGCCGCAGTTCCAGCTCCTGACGATCCAGCAGGGTTATCCTCGACGTTATCGAAAAAACATTGGCCGCTTGACCACAGCTTTCGGGGGCGGGGATGGAGATGGCGAAGCAAAGAGGCTTCCTCGACTGGAAGTGCCATCCGGGGTTCCAGATCCCGAAGGTATTTTAGATGACGGACTTAAAGTGGATGGCCCTGTGCCTACCTTTTCCATCTCGTGTTCTTTGACAGGGAAGAATATGGTAGCGTAGAAGGGGTTCTGCTTCCTTGGGCAGATATTGCCCCGTGGTTTCTACTCCCTCTTTCAGTTTCGGACGTGCGCAGAGCGATATATACGCTTTTGTGATGTCTAGACATCTGCAAGAATGCTAACAAGGTAGGAGTGTGCTCATGTACTCTTCTCGAGGTGAATTTGATTGACAAGTCAGGTAGCACATCGGTCTCTTGCTGTAACTCTTCGACATAGCGAAAGTATATTCGCAGGACCCTTCAAATACTGCGGGAGTTCATTCTTTCATAGGTTCACGCATACTATGCTGACTCCCATCTTTTCGCCCGCTTTAGTTATTTTGTTACTGGCGGCCAGGGGTCACAGCCTCGCCACGACGACCACACTCATGCTTGGCCGGTCGTTCTGGCTTCGATTGTTGATCATCATCGTCATTTTCAAGTAATTGTTGAATGCCTCATCTTCTTATAATGCTTTGCTTTGACTACATGTGATTCTGAGCATTGAACTACCTTTGAACCTCGTAGTTGCTGCTTCAAATGTCTCGTTGTGAGTTGGCGAGGGTTTGACAGTTTCTGTTCTGGGATGTTGATTGAAGGCTGAGACGCAGTAGTCGATTTCTTTGCGTCTTCGATATCAACAGCATCAGAACTGCTGGCTAAATGGGTGGTAATAGTGGGGTTCTGTGATGCTTTGGTGGTTACAGCAGCGCCGCCGGGGTGCCTTTGTTGACTTTGGGATAGTCGTTGCCTCGACTCGTGGCCGCTTTGATTCGCATTGCACTTGCTTTCTCAGTTGCACTTTTCATTTCAACGTGACCGGTACCGCATCTTCTTCCTTGGTACCCATATCATTTCCTGATCATACTTCGCTCTGGCTCCGAGTAGCCCTAGACTTCGTGCCTGGGACGGGAATTAAAGAGACTCTTTGCTGAAAATCAATTGTAAGGGCCTCTTGGGTGTTGACGACAGCAGCATCCATCTGAGAGTGAACTGTGTTTGTTTGCCCAAAGTGATACTTGCTGGTTGCGCTGCCGAGAGCTCGGATTCTGTTCAAAGAGTAGAGCAGGCGGTGAGATCACCAGGGACTTGTTGGGCGGCCATGTTGGCTAATGCATCTTCTTCCGTTTTGTTAATCTTCTAGTGGAGCTTACTTGAAGCGTTGTAATAATGAGCTTCGGGGGCTGCAATAACTATGTAGGAGCATCCCATAGGCTCACATGCATCAACGGTCCTTCGGTAGCCTCGTGGGTGACATCTCGAAGAGTCCATGTCTTCGGAAGCCCATGAACCTCTACAACACGTCGCTGTTTTTCTTCAATCTCGTTCCATATTGGTTTTTCTGGGGCCCTTGCATTCGCTTTCATCACATCCTTGAGGTCATAGTCCAATACCAGCTGTGCCGCGCAGCGGAAGCGTAACAGTCCCATTTGCTATTCCAGTAAAGAGCTTATATATTCTTCGGCGCATTCGTTCTCTTGTAGGATGACTTGCTTTCCGTATGCTGAATTCCAGGACTCTGCGTTTCTGACCAGGCGAATATACCACCGATATTCCAGATGTTGGGACCCGAAAATGCGTCTACCTCTGACGCCAGTTGCGCCCAAAAATTCCTGGGTGAATGTCTTGCAAATTTCTCATACAGAGCCAAGCTCATTCAATTTCCGTTATACTTCGCGGGTGTATCTCCATCCTCTCGACAGATGCTGCTACTAAAGTATACCTGCAGCATACTATGTAGGATGCTCCAGTTCTTGAAGGGTGCATCCGCGAAAATTGACTGAAATGATTTGGGGGCATAGCAATAGAGATAGACGGTAAGAATTTGCGGAAAAGTTATACTGATAAGCATATAATCCGGTTGGTTGAAGAGCAAACATGCAGAAAAGTGAACACGATACTGTTCTGTGTAGTATAAAGTATGGTTATCCCATCAAGAAACGAAATTTGCTCGTTATATCATTCTGCAAGAAGACGGAGAAGAAGAAAGAGAAAGAGAAGAAAAGAAGCCATAAAGCATAAACTGATCGTCATATCTGGTCTCGACGATATAAAAATCACCGCTGACATCATCGGGGTCCATTTATGTTGGTAGGTAGCCCGGCCTCGACTCGCTCATCGATTCTTGCAACAAGTACATCGTGAGGTTCGACTCCCCTTTGGTTTCGAGCGAGCTTCGTAGTGCGTTGAGAGAATATGATGGATTTATAAAGTGTATTAAGTGTTGACGGAAGCAACACGAGTCCATGCTGTCAAAAGAACCAAGAAAGCAAGGGTAAACTAATGTGGCAGCTGAACTTATCGTAGCTGGGTATGTTCCACAGGACTATGCGGAAAGCAGGGAAAGCCTCGCGGGTATCGAAAGCCACGGAGTGATTCGAAAATGAGCGGCGTGCTTTCCCCAGACTGACTGGTGTCGAGAAGAGTGCTGTTCGACCCTTGGACGTGGTATAGTTCCTTTCTAGCTTTGAAAGCTTGTGATTCGGTAGGAGTAGCTATATTAAGCCAAAGTAATGTCGTGACGCTTGGTCTGCAGCACTTTCACTCCTGAATATGTCCTTTACTTTGTGAGTGTGACGGGTCTCGGACTTCAGCCTCCAACAACAAATTAGTAAAGCTCTTACTTCGTAGTAGACGATCTATAAAGGTAGGGGATCTTGCCGCTTACTTGCAGCTTTCTACTTATCCAACCATACCATTGATCTTTTAAAGGCCCTTAACCCTTGGATCAAAAGCCTTGGGTGCTTTTCCCGAGGGTTTTAGGCCTTTCAGCTCTTTGAGCTTGGTCTTTTCGTGGTGGCTGAAGATGAGTCCTTGGCGTTCCGCAAGTGAAAGGGAATGCAATAAGGTCTGCGACAGTGCCAAATGCACCCATCCCATAAGACTTCTTACGGCATCTGTGTATGGGCAGAGATCTGGTAAGATTGTATTGATGGTTCCTTGAGCGGAAACCCTATTTAGAAAATTGGGACTCGTCTTCTGTATATATTAACCGTAATGTAAATATATAAAGTATATCGAAAGACCAATGTTTCTACAGAGGGGAAGTAGGCTTTATATATCCACAGGAGAAAGAAAACATGAACACACTGTCGATAGTGAAGGGGGCACGTAGCACATGATTGCATCTTAGGTGAAGCGACTATCCATAGAGAAAGTTCCATGTCAAGTGCAAACCAGAGTGATTTACTTTGTATGAGGCGCTGTGCGAGATGAATTAAGGGAATTGAAGCAGAGGGTGAAGCAAATACAAAGGAAAAGAAATAAAGGCTATGGGTGCCTCTACATTTCTCATCTTTTCCCTGCAACGGATATCCCCCCCACAAAAGATCTTCCACCCACCACATGCTATAGACTTTTATGATTAGGATTCTGCTGTCTGGCTGCGGTTTGCGTGTAAAGCCCGTGGAAACCTCAAAACCGCCAAAGAACGGGATACTGAACGAACGCAATGAAGCACGGCAGCCTGTGTCGAGGAAGGGGCGTGCAAGATCGGTGAATGCATGATCTGCGTCCTGTTTGGATGGAAGAAGTTGCGGGAGGAAGATTTCGCGACTGGATACTTAGCAGTTGGTGTTGGATCAGATGATGTAGGAAGATGGGGTTGTAGTAGTGAGAGTCCTAAGGTTTGTTGGCTAAGGGGTCGTGCATGTTCTGGGATACAGATAGTGTTGGAATACGAGGTCATATGGATATTGATATTTTGGTTATCTAGGAAGGTGAAATCTCTACTAGCGGGCCCCAGCCCTACCAGCCCTATGAAGCGTAGGCTACCGACTCCCCTATTTCCAACAAACTTAGACCCTAGAAACCGCCAGGGGCCACCGGGTTTGCCCAAATAAATATAATATATATTTGTAGTTCAAACGGAGTCGAGGCCCAATAGGTTGATGTTTCGCGGGCTTAGAGTCGTAGCGAAACTCATATATCTCGCGAAACGTGCAGATACGTATATTGCGCCCACTATCATTTTCATACTTGAAATTGAAGAAGAGCAGGTAAATGGTTTGAAGACGGCGTAAGGCGTTGGGTTCTCGAGGATGTGAGTCACGGTTGTCTTTGTCATGCAGATTTGTGAGAATCATTTCATGCACACACGTTAAGTCATCGCGACAGATGTTACTCATTCAAAGCACATTAAATGTCATGTTCTGTCCACGACTTCGCACATTGTCGTCAATCGGCGGCGTTCTACATACATAACCCCATGTCACCCATGAAACAGTGGTTGGGGGGGCCAAGGGCTCGAGCCTTATGAGGCTGACAAAGCTGCAGACCGCGGAAGATATTCGACATCCTTGGGCCCAAGAAGATCGACTACTTATGTCGGTAAGATAGGCAATCGCGCAAGCTCACCGGGGATCCGAAACTCTTTGGCGATTGTGCATTTCGGTGGGGGCTGCTGTTTTGAAAGTCGCTCCCAATGACGTTAGAGATGGGCCATAGGTAGCGATGGACTTTCGACGCAGGGAACGACATGCTTGGCGATTTCATCTTGAAGTCGGTCTGGGTGCAACGTTCGCACCATCGTGGCTTCTCATCTCATTTCCAATTTGCCCAATTCCCATGGCCCCATATCTTGCCCGGGTGCCGGGTGTGCATCTCGTCTTCCGTCTCCCTTGTACGTCGGGACATCGTTGACGGCTGAAGAAGACATACGCGAGTGACTTTCTCATCCACGTTAAGTGCGCGGTATCACGTTTGCAGGCTTAGAGAGTGTGCTCTCTACCAGGTCCAGCGTGTATAAAGCCGCATCCTCTCGCATGTCAAACGCTTTACCAATGACAACATCCTGACCCTTCAGTATTCTTTCTGGTATCGTCTTTGAACCACCCTACGGTCTCTACCGCCATTTCGTCGAATCAAAAGTAGATATCTCGACACTACATCGCATCATGCATTCCTCTGTCCCAATGCTCTTGGCCTGTGCCATCGCGCTCATTTCTCCTTCAACGGCGGAGGTGACTGTCCACCATACCACTACAAAGACCGTCTTCAGGCATGCTTGTCCCAACACCACGCTTCACACTAGCGGCTACCCTTCGGCTTCTACAAACAGGCCGGCAACCACATCGTTCAACTCCACCACAAGGGACTTATGTCCGTTAACTAGGAATACAAATTTGTTCGTGAACGAAACCATGCCATCTCCCACCGGTACCGCGGCCTGTACTCTTCCAAGCGGCTTGGGTGCAAACTGCATGGAGACCCTAGAGTGCTGTTGGCCTCTGTGGTGCGACGTATCGCTGGGTGTTTGTGGGTGCCCGGGCGAGGGAAGTGCTATCCCACCTCCTTTCCCAACCACATCGATTACTTCGATATCCTCCAAGGCCCCGCCCTCTCCCATCGGTAAATGCACTCTACCAAGCACCGTTGGTGCGGACTGCGGCCACACCGGCCAGTGCTGTAGCCCTTTGTGGTGCGATAAATCTACGTCCCTTTGCGCCTCTCCAGGTTGGGGAAGTGGCCTCCTTCCTCCCCCAGGCGGATCGAGCATTTCTACATTCTCCACGGCCCTGTCCGCTCGCAGCGGTGGCTGCATTTTCCCAAGTACCATGGGTGCAGACTGTAGTGGTACTCTGGCATGTTGCAGCCCTTTGGAGTGCGACTTAACAACGAAGCTTTGCGTGCCTTCTCCAATCGCATCTCCAGTTTCGGGCTCCTCTTCAAGTCCACCCTCTCCCGCTGCTTGCAGCGATCCAAACACCGTCGGTGCCAGCTGCAACGTCACCGGAGCCTGCTGTGCCCCGCTTTTCTGCCAGTGGAGCGACTACACATGCGTAGATCCTACCGCTTGCAGCAATCCAAGCACCGAACCGATGACCATCGGTGCCAACTGCAGCAACACAGGATACTGCTGTAGCCCGCTCGAATGCTCCTACTCCCGTGGCAACACTTGCATAGACCCCAGTGTTTGCAGCGATCCAAACACTGTCGGTGCCGACTGCAGCAGCAACTACCACTGCTGTAGTCCGCTCGTCTGCGATGGGTTGACCAGCACTTGCAGAGAGCCCGACGGCTGCAGCTACCCAAATACCATCGGTGCCGACTGCACCAACACCCAACGCTGCTGTAGTCCGCTCGTCTGCGATCGGTTTACCAACACTTGCAAAGACCCTAACGTCTGTACGGATCCAAGCACCGTCGGTGCCGACTGCGGCCTCTCTGGTCACTGCTGTCCCCCGCTTGTATGTGCCGGGCCAGAAATCAGTTGCATTGACCCCAGCTGCACCGACCCAAGGACTCTCGGTGCCAGCTGCAGAGCCACTGGAAGATGCTGTCCCCCGTATGTTTGCGATGCTGGTCAAACTTGCATACCAGCATAGATGACGACGTCGCTTAGAGTCGTTGTGATGGGATTAGAAAACAATCATTTCAACAAGTGTTCGAGATTCACAAGACGCATCATGCACAATATCGTTGGAGGCAAAAGATTGACCAGCACGTTCAGAATTTGTCGAGAGCCACATCAAGATTAGCTGTAAAGTCTCAAATAACATAGAATATTTACCAATCAGTCGCGTTTCATCTTTTCTGCCTTCTCATGTCTGATTTAATAGAATTAAAGCTGCCAGTACAGACTCGAAATAGATTAATATACTGTAACGATTGTGTCTATGACAACACAAGATATAAACAGAAATGATTAACGATCTACTATCACTAGACTGAGGTCTGATTCTAGACTCGGCTCAGCGGATCCTGTTGTGCAGGGGTCATGGCGACCTTGCAGCCGTTCTTGCTGTCAGAGGTAATTCTATACTGCTCCACGAATTCGAGCACCGGGTCGCGATTTTGGACGCTGCGAAAATTCTGCACAATCCTGGCAACAGTATACCTTACCTGCATCAAAGCCATCTGCTGCGCTGGGCAGACACGCGGCCCACCTATAAATGGCAGGAAGTCCCACGAGCCAACATGAAGCGTCTCCCATCTTTCAGGACGAAATGTCCCGGCGTCTTGTCCGTAGATATCAGGGCGCCTGTGTAGCGCAAAATAATTGAGTTGAACCGAGGTACCTTTCCGGACGTAGATCGGTGAAATCCCTGACTGGCCACCACCAGTAGGAAGGACTGTGTCATGGAGAGCAATCCTGGCACTCTGTCCCACAACTGGAGTCAGTCGAGAGGTTTCCAACACGACGTTACAGAGGTATTGAAGGCTCTTCAACTCCTCGCAGCTCGCTTCTTTCGGGTTGACTTGAAGGATCTCCTGACGAAGCTTGGCGTAGACCTTTGGGTTGCGAGCAAGGTTGAAAAACACATTGGTTAGGAGCACAGCCGTGGTATCATGAGCGGCAAGGAAAGTGTTCAATAACTGATTTCGGATGTCTTGCTTGTCTTTGGTTTGTTTGACGAGCTCGTCGGCCAAGATGTATCTACGGCGCTTGTCAGTACCTTGGGAATCGCGGCGATGGATGGCCCGATTGACGTATCCATCAACGAAATCACGTGTGATCTTAGCCGCCTGCCAAAACTTCTTGTCGTGGGTGAAAACCATCCAGTAGGGGAGCTGCGTTCTTTTGCCAATATCTGCTTGACCATAGTGGAAGGCCTCGAGGAAAGCCATGGCAGCTTGGTTTGGAGCAGATGTAAGACATTCGACGGACTCGCCGAACAGGAATTCAGTGGTGAAGTCTAAGATCAGACGAGCAAACAGGGGCTGCAGATCCACCGTGGATTCGTCCTTGGGTATTAAGTCGAGAAATCTAACCACATGAACGTCGAATGAAACAAGATCTGAGATCTGCTCTCTTTTGAATAAAGGTTGAACCATATCTCTCGAGTGTCTCCAGAATGCACCATCGGTGTCCATGACTCCTTTGCCTAGGAATGGTTCCCAAGAAGGTAATCTTAGCGGCTGAACGCCCCAGTTCTTGAAATCAGTGGCAAAAATGGCGCGAAGGTTGTTAGGGTCGATAGTAAATATACGGGTTTTACCTAGAGCCATAGACTGAAAGGTGGATCCAAAGGCTTCATGCTGCTCTTTGAACTGCGCGCTGCGTTGCCCTCCCGCGTATGATTTGAACATTCGAAAGGCGACATCAAGTCCAAATAGTGGATCTTTCTGTGGAAGAGAGCGAGGGGGCTGGCAGCCACGCTCATGAATAGTTTTCTGCCGAATGAGATATCGTCTAGCTGCTGCAAACCCGTAGAGGGTGAGAACGAGAGATAGGGTCAGGGCAATTGTGGAGTATTCTAACATGGCTGCAAACAAAGATCGCTGGGGAGTTCGTTATCGACTTGTCTGAAAATGAGTTATACCGAATACTAGGAAAGCTATCTGAGCGTCGAGATTTCTGTACGACGGTAGAGCAGTGACATTGACAGCTCAACCATCGCATTTTGCCATCTTAACTTCTGTCGGTCGAATGCCATACGGATGTAATTATGGTGTGAATTCAAGCTGACTAAGTATCGATAAATACCTTCTACTCCAGTGGGTATGTACGTTACGCTACTTTCTAAATATTACACATGTAAATACATACGATAGGTCTTCTCGATGGCGTGGTCGAGCAGTCGTTCCTTGACTTCACTAATCCTGAGTGTTACAGCCAATATGCATGAACCAACAAGGATGCAGATGAAATGCAGGTCGTGGCCCTAACGTGGACCCCGGATCGATGATCCTTTCCTAAAACGCAACCTCTTCCGTATCAAGGGCAACATACCAAAATACGTGTCGTTGAAATCAAGAGATTTATTTGTATAACATGCTGAACGTGTAATAAGGCTCTGCCACGTTTGAAACAGGAAACCATGTGTATTATCTTACCTGCTTCTTTAGGTCCTTTACCGTTTACAAATTCTCGACGCGATTGATCGTTTGTAATCTATTCACTTTCCTGCAGATGAGCTAGGCTAGGGCTTCACCCTTCTGAGAGGATCTCTACGACCAAACCTATTGGACTTCCTGTATAAGTGACCTCTAAAACCAACCTCAAGAAACGTTTCCAACATTTGTCTTCAAACGTCGTGTAATCATGGTGTCCCAAGATGAGAGAGGGAAACGATTACTTGCCTGCATGATCGATTCTTACGCTATCAACGATCCAAGCAAAGTGTGGGCTTCAGCTCCATTGGACAACGATGACCTTACAGTGGGATTCAGAGATATCAGCTACAAGGAGCTTGCCAACGCTGTCAATCACGCATCCTGGTGGCTGAGACATATGATTGCAGACACTACAGCTGTATTCGAAACGTTAGCCTACGCTGGACCAAAGGATCTGAGATATCCTATTCTCGCCCTGGCAGCTGTCAAGTGCGGAAAGCAGGTAGGTTGTCTCACGAACGTGGATTTGTCGAGCTCATGATTCCTACATCAGCTACTCCTGGCCTCACCATTTGCAACGCCAGAAGCGCAGACGCATCTGTTGCGCGTCACTAAATGCAGCACATATATTCACGCTTCTTCTTTTGGACAGATAATTCGATCGATCCTTGGAACCAATTCGGATGTCAGATCGTTGGCGATCCCAGAAATGGATGAGTGGCTGTTTAAAGAGGAAGCTCCTGTGTTTCCCTACAGAAAAACCTGGGCGGAGGCAAATTCGGATCCATGGCTGATTTTCCATACTTCCGGTACCACTGGTAAGATCTTATGCTCCTAATGTTGGGGGTGCTGAAATCTTGACACTGGACCAAGGACTGCCTAGGCCGATCGTATATACAAATTGGATGATGACATCGTTCGATGCTGCAGAACTCATGCCAGATACAGATCAGGAGACCATGAACGACCACTTTCGAAATTCCCGCTGTTACATAGCTCTACCTCATCTTCACGTAAGTATATCTTGCTAGCCTCTGTTATCACTTGGTTTAACCTCGGCCGCAGTTTGTTGGTATGACAGTTGCTCTTCAATGGACTACATTCCTCAACACTGTCCTCGTTGTTGGGCCACCTGATTTAGCGACCGCTGATCAAGTTATCCAAATACTCGACCATGGCAATGTCGCCGGAGTGGTCTTGCCTCCATCGCTCATAGAAGACGTCTGCCGCCATCCTCGAGGGGTAAATGGTTTACGCAGCCTGGAATATGTTTACTTTGTTGGTGCACCTCTCCCGCAGCCAATCGCGGAACAGTTAGTGGGCCACTGCAAGGTTCAGCCAGCTATGGGTTCCACTGAAGCCGGCGCATATTTTATCCAGATCAGAAACGACGACGATTGGCGTTATTACTGCTTTCGTCCAGCCATGGGCATTCAATTCAAGCAAAGAACGGAAGAACTGTACGAGCTTGTGTTTCGTCGACAATCAGAGTTTGCACGTTGGCAACAGCTTTTTCAGGTTTATCCAAATCTAGACGAGTTTCCAACCAAGGATCTTTGGAAGAAGCATCCTTCCAAACCAAATTTATGGCGCTACTCGGGGAGAACTGATGATTTGGTAGTTCTGTCGCATGGAGAGGGCCTCTACGCATCCGATATGGAGATAGAGATTGAGAAACATCCGGACGTAAGAGTCGCGCTTATAGGAGGAAGGGGGAGACCACGGCCATTCTTGATCGTCGATCTCCTTGAGAATGCTTTGGTCCCAGAAAGTGAGAAAGAGTCAAAACTGACGGATATCTGGCCATACATCGCCACGGCCAACGAACGATGTTCTGACTATGTTAAGTTGACGAGGAGCCTTGTGATTTTTACAGATGCAAAAAGGCCTCTACCACGAACAGCAAAAGACACGATCCTCAGACAGCCAAGCTTTTCACTCTATTTACCAGAGATAGAAAGACTCTACAGGGAGTAGAGCAGCTCTTGCTAAGCCCCTGAGTCTTTTTGTTCCTACGTTTCACAAACCATTTAGCTGCATCCAAAAGAACACAGCAGGATGCTTGCCCAGACCCAATTGAGATAGATTCCAACCTTTCCGACACTGTTTGCTCTACCGGACCCGTCGATGGGTACATTCGTGTCAAAGCCATATTCGATGAAAGAATACGGCATTTTACATCAAGGATCCTCACCAGCTGTCCGTTTCTCAAGTCAGCTCGGCTTCGAATCTGCGAGTAATTTACTCGAACGTGGTATTCTACGTAACGTGCAACGGCGGAGCTAACATACGTACCAAGGTAGCTAGCCACCTCAGTAACTCTGTTACGGTGCTTGAAACTATCATTACTGTGGTACTCGCAACATTTGTCCTTATCAGGATCTGGATATTCTGGCACAGCGCATTGCATGATCCACCGCCGCACCCCGTTCCGTTTAGTGAAAAGGCAAAGGGGATCGAGATCCACTTTTGCACTGCGCTGTAGCCTGGCACGCCTGGGACTAAGGCGGTGCTAAACGGCACTTTGGAAGAAAGAGGTTGGTTGGAAGTTGAAACTTACTACTGTACGACAAGCACGGCGCTTCCAGCTGCCAAGGCTGCATCTACACAGTACACAGTATTCCGTACAGTGTATATGCTGGTCCGGACAACCCCGCCTCACGCCGACATCTTTTGCCCCGCATCCTGATCAAGCCATTAGGAAGGTTTCGCAGCTTGCGTTATTACGCATAGTGTATTCCGTATTGAACCTTATACATAAGGTACGTAGTAGGTAGTTAGCAACACGGGCCGCACTTCGCCATCTGAACGGCGGTGAGGATTACTGTGGTACCATCGGTACTGTAGTCGCTGGATTGATACGAAACATACGAAGCTAAATGAATAGGAAACCAATCACACCGTACCCGAGCTTCCGATGCTCTGTCCCGATGCGGAGTTCCCGACGGCACGGCGGCCCTTGGCCAACCACATGTCATGCGCATCCGGAGTACTACTATAGTGTTGAGCGGTCACAATAGGCGTGCCAATCAACGCGTCTCAAATCGTCATGCAGCCCTCCACACACCACCCAAGCCTTGTGGGTGTTGCAACGTCCTTCTATCACCGTGATCCTCCCTCCCTCCCTCCACGCGTCTTTCGTCAAACTAGTCGAACGCAGGCTCCGGGCGGCGGGAGATTGAATTGGCATATGACCTTGTTGGATTCAACCGTCGTGCTGCGTAGGGTGGAAATGCGCGTCACTCCCCGCGAGGAAAGGGTTACATACCCTGACTTGTCAGTCTTAGGGCAATAGTACCTTGGGCAACTGGGTGATTGGGTTCTCTGTTTCTAATGAAAGATTTCTTGTGGCCTTCTACTCTACAATGTCTACTTCACGTTCCGGTCCACCTGTTTCCCAAGAATATCTGAATGAGTACGGTGGGAACACGCTCATCGCTATATGCGTGCTATTCATGATACTTGAGACCGTCCTGGTCGTCCTTCGATATTATGCTCGGCACCTTACGACCTCTGGATTCGGGTGGGACGATGCTCTCATACCCGCTGCCTGGCTCACGAATGTTGGCTTATGCATACTGTGTATAAGTCAGTACTGATACTTCTCTTCATTGACCGGACAACGCGCTGATTGCACGGTAGCCACTGTCTTTGACGCTGGCGTCGGCCGGCATTTGGCAGCGGTCTTGAAGTATCACCCGACTGAACTCGAGTCATGGGCGAAGAGCTTATATGCCCTGGAGTGGCTGTACCTTACATCTGTTGCGCTCCCCAAGATATCGGTGCTTTGTCTATACCTCCGGATATTCACAAGCCGCGGCGCACGTTTAACATGCTATGTGCTGCTCGGTATCACAACCCTGACTTGGGTTGCGTACATTGTCGCTGCCAACTTCCAGTGTATCCCATTCGAATTTCAATGGGATAAAAAGATTCCAGGTGGACACTGCTTTGACATAGAAGCATATTACAAAAGCACCTCTGTGCCAAACATCGTCACCGATTTGATTATTCTTATTCTGCCTGTTCCGACGGTAGTCAACCTCAAGGTCACAATGACCCGTAAGCTTGGCCTGTTACTTGTGTTCTTGGTAGGCAGTGTGTAAGTGAATCTTGGGAATACTTTTCTGTTGACTGTTGCGATTATGTGCTGATAAAAGACTTTGATCTAGTGGGTTGATCGGTTCCTGCGCCCGCATGTCGACGTTCTTCCACAATGATGCTTTTACCGACAACACATGTACGCTCTCGGATCCATTCCTCCTTTAGTGCAAAGGCTGATCCCATTTATCATAGGGGCTTCTGTTCTTTTGATGGGCTGGTCGATCATCGAACCGGGCATGTACCTCATCGCTGCATGTCTTCTAGCCCTCCGACCTATCCTCCGCAAAATGTCACCTAAAGAACTCAAAACTCGCCTTCGCATTCCCAGTTTTTCCCGCGCGCCAGATAATGCGAAGAGTGATGACAGCCAAGGCCTCCGTCACACAGCCGAACCTCCAGGCAAATCAAGCTCCGAGGGCATAGAACTGCAGAGCAGGCAGGACAAGCGTAGTGCTCACGAGGAGACAACGTTGCCACCACGCTCGATCGATGTAGATCTGTCGTTACGGCACTATGACGTGGAGCATGGGTTTACTTCACTTGCACGCTATGTACCGAGTACGGGAAAATAAAATCGAACTGTATATATACCAACTATGATCTTCGTTTTGTACATTAAAACTAAAGAGAGCACCGTTGCATGAGCCATGTGTGCTGCTTTTCGAGAATACGAATGATGCTGCCCTAATATTGCAGACAGGTAGAAGCTAGTAAATCGTGGGATTGTGATGGCGTCTAGATTCTAATCTACAAGTTTGGCTTATCGATCCTCTTCTCGCGGGGCTTCATCCGTACATTTTTTAACCATTGCTCCGAAACCGCCAGCATGTTCCGCTCTGATCTCCCACTGACGTGCTCTCCCATAAATTTCTCTACCGTCTGGAAATCTTCGATCTGCTTTTCAAGCCAGGGTGCAAGCAGCGAGGCACATTCCTGCGGGTTTTCGAACGGTAACATATGCCCACCCTTCTGAACGACTTCCTTTTCCACTTTCCCTGCATCGGCTCCTCCACTGCCCCCAACACCCGTCCCCGTGCGTATGACTTTCTCATCTTGTGATGCCAAGGTATTGATAGGACTTGAGGCGCCGAATATCCATAAGACATTCGGTCGAACGCTTGGTAGGTTCAGAAACGTCAGAACCATCTCCGGGCGATGGAAGAGGTGCGTCATGTTTTCCGCATCCAGATCTGGAGCCACTAAACGCGCTTTGTTGTCATCCGACATGGAAACAAAATTCGACCGGACATAAGACCACGCTTCTTGATGTTTCGTAGTCGTAAGCGTGACAGGACCAGACTCAGCTTGCGTGGGGAACAGAGCGGTGGGCGTCCTACGTAGACCGTACTGAAGATAACGGTCAAGGGCTCGAGAATCCCAACGTTTGAAGAATTTGTTTCCGCGGATAGAAGCTTCCGCTGCGCTGCGTGAAGGCCATAGATCTGGTCGAAGACTGCTTGGCAGAGCCGCGTTTGGACCAGAAGGAGAGCCGGATTGGATAACGGGTTCTATCAAAGCCAGGCTGTGGAATAAACGAGGATGTATCAGAGAGAGATGCACCCTGCGCCGAAATCAGTCATTGTCTGAGGCGCTGATGGTTTGTTGTATACAGTTGAGCAGCACCCATACTATGAGCAATTCCAAAAATCGGCCGTGGCATCTCTTCCTGGAAACGGTTGACCATACACAACAGGTCTCGGGAGTGGTCGAACCAGTTCGCTGGGCCGCACAAACCACATCAGATGGGACATTTTCTGAAACGTATCATCCATTCGCACTCACGATCATCGCCTTGAATGCCCTCGTTCAGGACCCCACTCGCTCCCTGATGAGAACAATCCGCAACCCATATGGCTCTGATATTGCCCCTAAAAGCCCGATGTAAGTCATCCCACAGTGGCTCGTACGTCTCTTTCGGTAGGCCATTTGCATGTGCGGCGATGATGGTCACCGAGCCTGGTGCGACATTGATGTTGTCGAGCGGTCGGTATTCTTTGATGGCCAGTTTCAGGACCGCAGGCTCGGATTTGACCGCATGAGGATATTCGCGAATATGTTGACAGGGGATAACGTGCTCTGTGACGCGGAAAGATGGGATAGACGTGCTCATGGTCCATGTGAGGATCAAAGGCAGAGGTACGTTGTAGGATGACTTACAACGGAGCAAACGTAACGTGGATACCTGGGAAACGGAAACATTACCATGGTACAGACATCTACGTACCTTAGTAGTTGTTCCCCGCACTAAGGAACAACTAATCTACTACGTACAGTACAGTACAGTACAGTACCTCCGTGCATCGCTCACGTACAACTACACAACGTACTCAGGCGTCCACGGGTACACTTAGTGATGACATCCCACCGGCACGCTTCCCAACCAACCTTACGGAATAGTGTCCGTCGACCGGGAAAGTCCGGCCGTGGCAGTACCTAGTCGCGCTAGTGTTCCGAAACTCAAATCATCTGGGCGCAAAGATAGCGCCTCTCCATCGTACATGTAATACCGGCAACCGAGATGGTATATATAACAAGCTAGAGCGAAACATAAGAAAAAGAGACATTTCGAGCCTTATACTCTTCTTGAGGCTTCTCAGACCGGTCCTGCCGTTTCTCACCAATATGGACATCTTTGCGGTGGATCGCAATCAAACAACACAGCAATATCATTCGACCAAGGCTACTCGTTCTCATGAGCTTGAACCCCAACTATGGTCTCTACTCAACAGTTATTTCCCGCGAGCGAACTCGGATCTTCGATTTTGGTGGAAGACGACGGGCGTTCCTTTTGCCATCCTGCTCGAAAAAGCTGGCTATTCAATCGATGCTCAGCGCCAAAAACTTTTCTTCTACTACTACTGCGTTATCCCGGAGCTTGGAGTAGGTAGTAACGCTCAAGGGCTGCCTAGATGCTGGAAAAGCTTCATGACGGATCACTTCTCCCCAATCGAGCTGAGCTGGGAATGGGGTTGTGGAGGAGAAAGTGCCACGGTCAGATTTTCCATCGAACCTATCGGACCGTATGCGGGAACATCAGCAGATCCTCTCAATCAGCATGCAACTACTCATGTCGTTCATCGTTTTCAGCGTCTGTTATCAAACTGTGATTTGCAGCTATTCGATTATTTTTCTAGAGAGCTTCTCAGCTACAACCAACATATCGGGGAAGCTAGTAATTGTTCAGATTACTCAAAACATCGGTCGCGTACCTTTATCGCCGTTGACTTGGGCGAAGATGGTGATATGCTAAAGGCATACTTTCTCCCAACTTTCAAAGCTGTGGAGCTGGGAATGTCAACCTGGGGCATTATTTCACAGGCAATCCAGAACCTCTCTGCATGTTCGCCCTCTATAGTATTCCCGGGTCTCTCGATACTACGAAACTTTTTAAGGACGTCTCCTCAAGGTTCAGGTCTTGAAGCTGAGATACTTGCGATTGATTGTATGTCACCAGCCAGATCGAGGCTCAAGATATACATGAGAAGCCAGTCTACTTGTTTCGACTCCGTTCGAGAAATTATGACATTAAGTGGAGTACTTGATCACTTGTATCTGAATCATGGCCTCAACGAGCTTCAGAAACTCTGGAAGCTCGTTCTCTCTCAAAGACAGGACTTCTCTGCGGCTGAGGATCTTCAGCCAAAAGCTCATCGAACAGCTGGAATCCTCTACTATTTTGATATGCAGCAAGGACAAACGCTTCCTGGAGTTAAAGTGTATATCCCCGTGCGGCATTACGGCCAGAATGATCATGCTATAGCCGAAGGCCTGGGAGTATACTTGAAGAACCGCGGGCAAGGTTCGCTCGCGTGCAAGTATATGAAAGCATTAAGGAGTATTTCTCCGTCTGCTTCACTCCGAAGCAGATGTGGTATACAGACATATCTTGGCTGCTCAATCGTTGGAGAAGAGCTGAAACTTACGTCCTACGTTGCGCCAGAAGTGTACAAAATGTAAATTTGTTAGTCGCGAGACTGATTATCACATGTGGCTATACTTGGTATGAAGCGATGTTGTCTTGATTGAAGTGACCGCAAGAATGCGGTATTGGAGGCATATGGCGGAATTTGTCCAGGGTCAACCATCTACTTGTTCCATTCCTTCTCTGAGTCTACAAGCTACCATTATCTCTCCTGCTGGCATGCAATCCCCAGCCATATCAATCTGTCTCTGTTAACGGGCGACGCCCGCAACGTTAATCTTTTCCTATAGCCTACAGCCAGAAAGAGCCGTAGTCAGCACGAAAATCTCGATGCATCATGCACAGGTACCAGCTACCGGCTGAGGCTATCTCATGCTCTAGTCTTGAATATCAAACCCACTCTTGCTATCCTTGCTGCGATCACAACGCCCGCCGAAATCAATATCGTTGCGCCACAGAAAGCTTTCAGGCATGTCCATCCGCTTCGAAGAGCGGCACCAGCGACGGGATTGCTTATGGGTAAACTAAAGGCGATGGAAACAAACAACATTCCATTACGCACGCCCACTACGCCCAAGGAAGAAGAAAGCGTGAAGACAACGGTTGGAGGTAGAGAGACGATATTTTTCAAAAAGAACCTAAATTTCGACTGTTAGCAGTGACAAGTTTATGCCTTAACTCCTGCTGGGAGGATTTGCAAACCCGTAAAGGAGACAGAAAACGGTGACTCCGGCTGGGCTAGTGATGTCAGTGCAGGCAAAGGAGACTAGACCTGTTACCAGAATACACGGAATGAGTACATTCATTGGACCGATTTTGTCGGCGATAAAGTTGGGTAACTTGTCATTTCAAATCAGAAGGTTGTTAATAGAAGGACCAGCTCAAATCACTCACAATTCGCCCGAAGAAAGATCCAGTGTTCAGCAATACCGGCAGGTAGAATACCAGGTTCTTATCTATATATGTGCTTTCAAGAGCATAGATTTGAATGTAGAAAAACGGAACATAGAGGCCCATGAAACCAAAGAACTTGGCTATACTAAAGAGCGAGAATGGTACTTCTAGCCACCCCGAAAGATCGATCAATCACCTAGCTGCCACTGGCTTCACCCGCATTTTCATGCACAAGATGGGGACGGCGAGAGTAGCGAGTACTACGCAAGCCATTACACGAGTCGCCCATCCAAACCCAATACATAGTAAAAGCTTGTAGAAGAGTATAGGGTAGATGATATCGCCCAGGCTACTCCCACTCGCTGCGAGACCTTGCGCCAGCGCTTTTCGCGTTCAGAAATACGACGGAAGGATGTTGACGCAAGGCACAAAAAGACAACCGCATCCCAGGCCCACGGTAACGCCCTGCGCGAGAACGACTTGCCAGTACGTGGTGCATAGGCTCGTCATCATACCAAAAAGGACTCCGAAGCTTCCAGCGAGAATCAGAGTACGGAGGTAACCATAATCACTCAAACATCGCCCCAGTGAGAATGCCGACAAAGACTAGTAATAAATGCTTGAATAGAGCCGATCCATGAGATGTTCGATGATGTTTCGTCGGGCAGAAGAGTCTGTTTGTAGACATGTTTGATAAGACACCTTTATAGAGAAAGCTCTTGTCAGAAATGCGAAGCTGGGTTTATGTAGTATTTCTATCCTCACTCAGCAAGCTTACCGAATGCATGGACTAGACCCCCAATGCATAGTTGAAGAACCAAAAAAAGAAGGAGCTCGCGCATTATAGCCAAGCGATAAGCCCACCACCATTGGGTGTCTCCTTTTATGTAGACGGTGATCATACCAACTACAGTAGCTCATTATTGCAACAGTAGGTGCATATCGAGAATCGGTTCGGCTGATACGTGGCCCCCCTCCCGTGTTTGATTATTTGTGCATGCTAGTTCTGCACCCGATTTTGCCTTAATACTACCTACCTTACTGTACTTCAGCTGCAGTATGTAGCAGCACTGCGTTACATAGCTCAGCCAAAAATACTTTCGATTCCGTTCGCTCGGAGATTTTTTACCGGTTGGTTCTTCAGCTGTTCTATCTACTGCGCACTACTGTATGTAGTACAGTTCTTCGTTTCTGCTAAAACAGAGATTGTTACAAGTTAATGAGAATGAAGGTGAATCGAGTGCATTGATGAGCATATAATGAAATGCTATTTGGAAAAAGTACAGGAAATAGCGGGTTAGATATTTCTGTTCTGTGCGGAGAATGCGCTCCGTGGAAATTCATCGAAACCTCTTTCTTCGCCAACAACGAGGGCTTTAATCTTCTGTTGGTTGACGAATCGGCCAAAATGTGAACACACTTTGGAACAATCCTATTCAGGTATGTATAGCATATTTCAACATCTTCTAACTCAGCGATGGTTCACAGGATCGTCTTGTAATTTAATCGATCTAACTCTTTGTTCGCGGCCTAATCATGAAGCCTACTTGACTTGTGTGTCTTGACAAGGTCCCATTCTTGCAGCATATAGAGGGTTTAGGGACCGAGGGCAAGACCTGCCGAAGAAAGGTTTGAAGGATTTGTATGATTACTCCTTACGGTGTCTCGAAGCCTTGAAACGTCTCTTCCTGTTTCCATAAATGCATCTTGGGCAAAGATGCATCGACAATGTAATAATCTACATCAAGGCTCGCCTTGCGATCTTTCGCGTTCTCTAACCAGCGGCGATGCATCTGTCACTCAGGATCGATGACGGGCACGGAAGGATAGCATTGGGCCGTCTTTCCAGCTCGTGAACCGATCCCTAAGTCTGTATTCGCTCTTGGAGTGATCTTTGTACTTACTCAAATACTTCTTCATGGGGGCTTCGAGCTCGGTATCAGTCATGTCTCTAATGTCCAAAGTCCATAAGACCCGCGCCATTGTCACCATCAGTTCCAGGTATGCTAGATTTTTCCCCACGCAGCCCACAGGTCCAATAGAGAAAGCAGAAAAAGCACTGCGAGCAAGATCGACAGACTCATTTGTGGTATTCCGACCCACAATCCAACGCTCAGGTGTGTAGGTGAATGGATCAGGATAATAAATGGGATTGTGCTGGATGGCGTAGATTCCAACACCAACATCATAACCCTGCGGTATTGTTTGGCCACTTAGGTTGACACCTCCCTTACAGACCTCACGCCACAATGCACCGCCAACTGGAGGTGACATTCGGAGTGACTCATCAAGGCAAGCTCGTAGATATAAACACGAGGTTAACTTTCGAGAGGTGCGAATCTCCTCTGCCGAGGAGAATGTGGACCGAACTTCCGCGCAAACCTTGGTGTATGCTTCGGAGTTGCGGCTCAAGTAATAGAAACAACCAGCCATTGCAGTGGAAATAGCATCGGAGCCTGTCGCGTATTAGGTTTCGCTAAGTTCGAGTGTACTTCCAAAACGTTACCTGCGACGATGAGAAGAGTAGATTCGCCCCAGATCTCGTCCATCGAAAAACCTTTGCCAGTTTGAGGATCCCTAGCTGCGAGAATGTGTGAAAACAAATCTTGTCGCTTGCTATCCATATTCATTCTGTCAATCGCCATGACTTTACTGACTTCAACATACTTGTCCCGTAGTTTCCTCACACGGGGAGTAAATATCTTGTCCATGTTCCATATTGCCAGCTTTGGCATTTGGAGGCATACTCCGACTCGGAAAGCTGCCACCTGGATCAAATCAATAATGAAACGGTTGTCTGTAAGGTTTAACATGTGAAATGCTTTGCCAAAGACAAGCTCAGCCATGAGGTCAAAGGACACATAACTGCCTAGCATTCCAATGATTAGATGACCACTTCAGTAAGTTTGACAAGTTCAAAGAATTGAACACCAAAGGACAAACTTACAGACCTTGGCAATATTGAATGCTGGAGACCACGACCCCTCTTGTGACTTTTCGATGCTTGTACCAATCGACGTCAGGTATGTAACAAAAGTTTCTACATGCTCAAGAATATGGTCTTCGAACGATCTGATGGCGGATTCCGAGAAAGCCTGACATATCACACGCCGTTTACGCGCGTGTGCTGCTTTGTTGACTGTACTCTGCGTATCATGAGCCGTGGGGGATGTTTCGAAAGCCCGGTACGCTGCGGACTTCTGTACATTTGCAGAACGTCCGTAGATATCTGGTCATGACATCGATCAGACTAGCCATGCATAGTATCGTCAAGATAGTTCATCTCATACCTTGAATAGCTTTGTTTGTATTTACAATGACCTTGTTTGGGCCGTATCGAACCACTTCGCCTATGGTCGATTTGCAGGGTTAGCTGGCTAGTTCGTTCAAGCATTTGGCGTAGCATAGATTTGCACGAAACGACAGTGTCACCGCACCATACAAAACATGACACCTTAACATGTCAAGGTGAAGATCACCCACATAGGCATGATAGACGGCATAGAAGTTGGTAATTCTGGCAAAGAGAGGACCAGGGTACTTGGCCAAAGGATGTATGGTGAGACGGTAAACGGTGATGATGGGGATCTATCAATGGACGGTTCAGTTCGGTACAACCGCGTTTCTTCAGATAAAGTGCTATTTGCTCACCCAAAGAGCGAGTACAGCTCCTAAGCCCAAAATCAATCTGGCAGGGAATGCTGCATTTAGGATTTCAAATTCCATTGGTGAAGCTAACCTGTAGAGAAAGGCACCTTGTCAAAGTATTCTGACTTGGTGACTTGGATTTCTAGATATTTGAGGAAAAGGCCTTCGCTGTGGATTGAAATCTGCTCCTGCGGGTTATGATTCATGTATGTACTGTATGTAATCAACGCAGTGATTAGCCCGTATCATTCCATTGTATCATTGTATCAGCTACGAGTAAGGCAAGCCCAACCAGATCTACCGGAGCTAATGGAGAATAATTACCTTACGTAGGCGTCTTAGGTACGAGTACCTTACTGTCTCCGCCATGACGCGACCTGCGTAAGGCACCTTAGGGGACCAAAAGGCTGACACGCGCCCGAGGATCTGTTGCGGGTCGGCTGTAAGAGCTGAGATTGAAAGAAATCCTTCCAGCTACTCTAGTAATTGACGGTTGCAGCTCGTAGCTTGCCTCAGGACCTCAGACGTGTGGGGCTAAGCCCCTGCGGGTTAGCGCTTTGCTTACTACGGAAGCTGCGATTACACTGAGCTTGCGAAGTAAGCAGAGCTAACCTGAAGGGGCTTAGCCACGCACGTCTGAGGTCCTGAGGCAACTCGTACCTGCATTCGTGGCATAAATGCTTACGCAATCAGATATTCTACTGCTGATGCCTGATGGTCTAGATCTGATACTACCTTACTTTGAGCGGCCGCGCGCTCAGTTTCAGTCAGAGTCCGAGGGTCGTCGAATCTCGACTATCAATAATTGATACATTAATTAGCCTTGGAATTAAAAATTCCGAAAAGTTTTCTGTAGCATCTCAAAGCACTTTCAAGCATCTAGTGAAAGCTTCGTGTTTTGATAAGGTGTATAAGTTGATATTTTCCAGGCTCTCTTTCTCGTATAAGTACGGTTTTCGGTGAGTTCGTTTAGCTTGGTCTGCCAGAAGATTTGAATCCGCCTCTTGGTCTTCCAGGTGAACCTTGACTTGGCCCATTCTTGAGGAGATGGATAAGACACAACGATTGACGAGAATAAGAAGGTCCCCAACACCTCGCAATGAGTCATGTTTGTGATTGTAGATCGCACAGCCAAGATGTACTCTCTCAATGGCAATCTTTCATTCGGCACACGGACTCTCAAGATAGTGATGCTGTGATAGATGGCCACAGCTTGGACATAGCCACCGTTGTTGCAGTTGCGAGGTGCAGAAACCCAGACATTCTGGTAATCGTGGGCTGATTAGGACCTTAGGTATGGAGCATTGGCACGCCTCCACGATAGGACAAGGTATGGCGTTGCAGAAAGTGCAAAGCTCCTTCGGTCTGGTCTTGAGCAGGGGGATATCATATATGGTGAGCAAGCTGTGTCATCTTGCTAAGATGCTATGGATAGTGTTAGAGCTAAGTTATATTTGAAAGGCGTGAACACCGGTTTTGGAGGAAGTGCCGACACTCGCACAAACGAAATTGAAGAACTTCAGGCTACCTTGGTGCGGGAGCTTCACAGTGGGATAGTTATAAACCCAACACTTGGTCAATCATCCAGCGGTGAAGCGACGACGCATTCGCCAGGGAAAAGGCCCTTACTAGTTGACGATTCACACTCAAATACTTGCATGCCTGAAGCCTGGGCCCGAGCATCAATCCTGGTTCGCGTCAATTCACTTGCAAGCGGTCATTCAGGAGTACGTCCTATCTTGATTGATAATATGGTAGTATTATTGAGGGAGAATATCGTACCTCAAATCCCACTTCGTGGAAGTATATCTGCCTCAGGAGACCTCATGCCACTATCGTACATTGGAGGTACACTTGAAGGAAAGCGTGGTGTCACCGTATGGGCCGGAAACAGGATGAATCGACGTACAGTCACGGCCGATGTTGCTTTGAAAGAATCCTCACTTGATTCAATCAAATTGGGACCGAAAGAAGGACTCGCGATTATCAATGGCACAGCCGTATCGACCGGTGTAGCAGCATTGGCGGTATTCGACGCCAACAACATCGCTGTCTTATCTCAAGTGCTGACAGCCATGAGCGTGGAGGCGCTCCGTGGCACGGACGAGAGCTTTGATCCATTCTTCGCCGCCGTCCGTCCACATCCAGGTCAGATAGAGGCGGCAAGAAATATCCGAAGCTTTCTTACTGGATCTAAATTGGTACAGCATAATGATGGTTCAGAACCAGGGGCTTTGCGTCAAGACAGATACTCGATACGTACCGCTCCACAATGGCTCGGGCCTATCTTGGAAGATCTTCAATTGGCCTTCAGGCAAATCACTATTGAGTGTAATTCGGCCACAGACAACCCTTTAATCGATGTTGATCTCCATCAAACGAAGAGCGCAAGAATACTGCATGGTGGCAATTTCCAAGCCAAAGCTGTCACATCCGCCATGGAAAAAGTGCGCTTAGCCCTACAGACAATAGGCCAAATGCTATTCGCTCAATGTACTGAGATCATTAACCCGAGACTGAATTATGGATTGCCCCCAAGTCTCGCCGTCGACGAACCCAGCCAATCCTTCTTGCTGAAGCCGGTAGATATCATGATAGCAGCTTTACAGTCCGAATTGGGGTTCCTTTCGAATCCGGCTGGTACTCATGTTCAGTCGGCAGAGATGGGCAATCAGGCTCTTAATTCTCTGGGGCTGATATCAGCTCGGTATACCCACACTGCCTTAGAGGTGCTCTCTCAGCTAGCTTCGGCTCATCTCTTCACTCTTTGTCAGGCCTTAGATCTGCGAGCCTTGAATTCGAGGTTCCTCAAGGATGTCGAGCCGATGCTGAGACAATATACAGCCGAGATTTTTGCCAACATCTTGGATGAAAGCGTTGTCCCAAATGAGACGACAAAACTTATATCTCCGCCTCGACTGCTCCAGCGCTCGTGCGATAACGGCAGAGTCGAAGGCGATTGGAACGGCCAAGACGGCAGTATTCGTGACAGTTCGCACATTTCCACCGTGTGGCCACAGCTTACCCGCTAATCTCGCATATAGAGCGCTCCTTCAACGGTATCCTCGACTTCCCCGAACACTCCGCTGTGCCCCCACAGAAGATGCGCGAGATGGACGACGAAAATCTCTGTATCCCAGCTCTACTCTCTGGGCCAAGTCATCTTGATTCAGGAAGGACTCTTGAAAATCTTCATTCGTTGCTCTGGAAGGCATTTACTACAAAGCTAGACGAAACAACGACCTTGGACTCGTCCCAGCGATTTAGTACCGTTTTCAGATCACTGCAACCGATTGTTCTTGATTTTGCATCTTCTTCGGTAACGGTATCGGCAGTGAAGAAGTGGACAGAGGAGTGTTCCAGTTCTGCCTTGAAGATGTTCATTCGAAATCGTGATTCCTACCATGCTTGCCCGGACGCATCACATCTTCTCGGAACGGCCTCGCGCCGCATGTATAGGTTTGTGCGTGACGAGCTACATGTGCCGTTTCTCCGAACGTCGATGCTTCGAAACCGAGATTCGAAAGAGTCTTCCCTTGATGACAATCGCATTTCCCTCGATGGTGGCACTGAACTGAACGATCACGATCAAGCATTTCCTGACTTAACAACCGGAGCACTTATAAGTACGATCTATCAATCTATTCGTGCTGGTTCTCTTTATGGTCCAATGATGGAATGTCTATTGGAAGCTGAGAAGATGAGTTGAAACCATTGTTTTCGTCGAAGAAGTTCGAGTGTAGATATTCGGTAGAAATTCAATAAAAAACGCAGAGAGATCGTTGGGGAAAAAAAGCTACAAGCTTGAACCTCTTCTATTTCACGCTACACCAGCTCTTAATCCTGAATGCTTTGAAAGGGTATCATGATGAATGATGGGGTTGGGTTTTAAACGAGGGAACTCAGTGGCAGCTTTTGAAACATATATAGAAGCAACATCGGCGGTTTGGGAACCGGCTTGGGAAAAGTGGTTTGACTCAATTGGCCCTGGGACTCCTGGGACGGCTCAGAACTTCCAGGGTCACCTTTGTATACATACCTTCATTGCCTCAAAACCTTCACTTCACTCGCTCAAATTGGGAGGGTAATCGACGAGTGAAGTCTTCAAATTGTTGCGTACGCGTAGTGGATCCAACCGGCCTTCCTCGCGGTCTCGTGATAGGAGGGTTTTGAACTGGTAGCTGTGGGTCAACGGGAATATCTAGTACTTCTTCGGGCTGAATATCGCGACGCGTTCGCACCATGAATGAAGTACCTATGAATAACGCTACTAAGCCTTTTGGGGGGGGGGGGGGGGTATATGTAGTGAAATGGGGGGTACGTTTAGTGGTTCCCTTAATTAATTATAATACATTGTAATTGTAATTCATACACCCTTGTGACATCGGTTTAGGCCCGACCCATGGGGGACTCTATGCTATTTATATCGAGTGGACAAAACCCTCTGGGGGAGAAAACCACTCGCCGTCTATACGGCTG
>JAABUL010000814.1_pt1 | contig 64726 bp, 9 predicted proteins | sample 5559151 | NCBI WGS metagenome assembly JAABUL01 (sample SAMN10711876, study PRJNA513368) | rock metagenome | isolation source: Antarctica rocks | place: Antarctica: Victoria Land, Pudding Butte sud
CTTCTTAAAGTACTTTAAAATCTATTAGAAAGGTAATTTATATTAAGCCTATTAAACTCTAATATTCTATAGAATATTAATAGTTTTAACTCCTAACCTATTAAGGATTTTATAATTAATATTAATAATCTAATAATCTAATAGTTTAATAAATTATTTAAGGTATTATAATTATTAAAATTTAGGCCTATTAAATAGCCTACTTAATAAAAATTAGGTTATTTAAACTTATTAAGTCCTAAGACTCCTAAGGACCTACTAAGTTAGATAATAATAATCCTAGGGGGCTCTCGTTAGCGATAATAAGGGTCTTTTAGGATATGAAGATAATATGTATTATATCCTTTATACTTAACATTAAGTATAGTACCTTATTATAGTATCTTAGGGCTTAATAGCTAAATAGTCTAACCGCGTATTAAAACTAAATAATATATCTTTAACCTTTCTTTTAATAAAGATACTTTTAAACTATATAAGATACTACTAATAAACTAAATAATTACATATAAATAAAATCTACCTAGCGCCTTATTAGCTATTCGCCTCTACTATCTAGTAGTAAGACTTACTATTAGATATATTAATTATAGAGATTTTCTACGCGAACTCTTAAAGAGGCTAAGGGTAAGACTTAAGATTTATAAGTCCTATTAAGAGGTATATCTTAAAGAACTTAAATTATCTTATAAAATTTAATAATATAACTTATATATATTATTAAAAACTAAGTAGTCTATAATTAATATATTAGAGTTAAATAAATATAAGATAATTAAGTCCTTTAAACCTAAGATATTACTTAATATATTTAATAAATAGTCTTCTAAGAATTAGCTAAGTAGTAATTGATTAGGATATATATTATTAGTATAAAGTCTATTACCTAATAAGCTTCTTTTAATCTAATAAACATATAGCTATTAAAGATAATAAAAAGAAGAAGAGGATTTCTAATATACTACCTACACTTATATCCTTATCCTTTAAGCGTATACTCCTAAATATTAATTAGCTTAAAGGATAATTAACTAATAAAGAAGATATAAAGGAAATATAAATTAAAAAGGTAGTTTATAGTAAAGATTAAAGAGGCCTAGAAGTAAGGTAACCTTCCTCTTAAATTATATTAATATTATAATAAATTATATTAATCTAAAAACTATCTTATATTAAATATAGCCTTTATAAAGTCTAAGGATAAAGGAAAGAGGGGTAAAATTAATATTATTAGCTTACCCTAAAAACCTATTTATAAGAAGTTATTATAATAGATATAAATAAAGAGCTTAAAGAGGAGATCTTTATTATTAAATATAAGTTTTATAATTAGGTGGGTATTACTTGTAATTTATTTAAAGTTATTTAAGTTAAAATTAGATTCTTGATAATTATAAAGTAAAGTAATACTTACTTATAAGAATAAAAAGATTAGCGCTTTTTTAGCTACTTAAGGATAAGATTAAGAGGTAGTACCTAGGGTATTAAAATTAACTAATAGGAAATAATTATACTTAAAGATACCTGCTACCTTAAAAGGCCTTAGGAAGGAGCTAAATATAAGGTTAATTATAATAGGTATAACTATTATAATATATTAATAAGATATTATAAATATATTCTTATATAATAAGAAGGGCTAAATAGTAAAATACTAGACTCTTAAACTTATTAAGGAAAATATAATAAAGTAATTTTTAATTAGAGGATATATAACATAATTACTTCTAAGTATTATATTAGTAATTTATAAGTATACTTCTCTAAGAGAAGCTTACCTAGGATTATAAACTTTAACCTCCTTACCTAATAAATTATTATAATTAAAGAGCTTAAGGATATATACTTTTAATTAAGATATAAAGAATATAAAAGCGTTATTAATAATAAAGTTATAATAGTTTTTAAGTTAAGCCTTAATATTTATAAGTTTAAGTTTCTTATAAGGAGACCTAGGCCTAGGTATATAAAACCCTTTATAATTAAATTTATATTAATAAGTTTAATTATAATATATAATATTTATTAGGAGGGGTACTCTATTTTTAACTACCTTAATATATAAATATTAATACCTATAAAGGAGATAAACTCCTTCCTATTATAAGGAAGGCTTATAATTACCTAAGTTATAATTATATATAAAATAAAGATTACCTTATTAAATATTTATTTAATTTTAGATCTAGCTAAGTTTCAGGTGTTATATAATATAATGATAAGCTATAATTATAATATTTTATTATTATAAGAGGTAAATCTACCTAATAAAGTTATAAAGTATTATGAATTATATTATCCCTAGATATTAATAATTATAAAATATAGGAATTTCAATAAGATAATAATTATTATTAATATTAAAATAACCTCCTAAAGAATAATCTAATACTAAGTAGAACCTTTATAAAAGCGAAGATAAGCGGATATTAATATATAAAGTAAAATATAAAAGTTTTATAATAATTATAGCTTTAATATACGCCCTTATAAAAGGTAGTACTTACTTACTATAATTAACTTAAAGGATATAAGAGCTAAGATAAATACTACTCCCTATGTTATATAATATAATAAGGGGTAATTAGAATATTATCCTAGCCTTAATAGATAGAGTATTATTAATCTTAATATTATTTACCTATCTTTAAGCCCTATTTAAACTACTTATAAAGTCAAGTAGTAAAGTAATTAATTTAATAGATAGTTAATAGTAATAGAATTTAAGCCTAAGAGTATTTACATATTATAAAGGCGCTAAATTAATAATCTTAATCTTCAGGACTAAATAAATAATATATTAAGATAAGAGATTATACTAATAAGGCTCTCAATAAATTATAAGGCTATTATAACTATAATTAATTATATATTATTTATAACTTAAGGCCTTAATTATTAGCGGCTAATCTTAATAATACTTAAAAGGAGTAAGGCTAAGGTAGCTTATTAATAGGTATTAAGAAATCTCTTAGGGATAAACCTAATAGCTAAATAGTACTTATATAAGGTAATAGTTATAAGATTTATAAAGGAGCTATTTAAATAGGATTATTAGTTTAATAATAAGCTTAAGTTAAACCTCTTATAATAATACTTATAATATTATAAGAAGTAGAAAAACTTAAAGAACTTTAGAGAAGATCTTAAGTTAAAAGCTAAGATATTAATAATTAAGATATAAGAGGAGTACCTTATAAATAAGTAATTCTTTAATTAAGTTAAGAAATTAAATTATAACTTTATTAAGGCGCTTATTAATAATTAAGGAGATATATATAAAGACTCTAATAGGATATTAGGGGTTATAAAGTAATATTATTAATAGCTTTATAATATAAAATCCTTATAAGAGAATATTTATCATAAGGTACTTAATTATATAATAAAATAAATTTCCCCTTAGGTAGCTATTATAATAGGGAGGTTAATTAAGATTTAAGAAGTAGAGGCTAATATATTAAATAATATTAGGAATATTACTAAGTAAGGATAGCCTTCTTAATAAGTTTTATAAGATAATAATAAAGTAAAATATAAAAAAGAAATAGGTTTTAATCTTTATAAAAAGGCTAATAGCCTTTAATAATATAATATAAGAGTAAGGAGTAATATTAAAATGATAAATAAATAGTATCTTAACTCTTTTATATAAGGAGAAGGGGGAGTAGATAGATATTAAAAACTATTAACCCTTATCTATTATAAATATAAATTATAAGTTGTTTATAAATATCTTAATATATAAGTTAGTAAGTATATTAAATATAATAATTACTCCTTAATAATTAGCCTTCCTTCTAGGGAGATTAATTAATAATAATATTAAAACTATTTAATACCTTACTATTAAATATAAGTATATTAGAAAGTTATCTTAAAAAATAAAAGGAATATTAATCCTCTTCTTAAATTAAGAAAAGGCTTATAATTAGGTTAATTATAAATTTCTTTAAGTTATATTAAATAAGTTTAGATTATCTTAGGAGTTTATCTCCTAGGTATATCTACTTTATTAGGGAGCTAAGATTAAAGTATTCATTAATAGTTATATAAGGAGGGTACTATTAATATATAATAATATATAATAGGGAGATCCCTTAAGCTATCCTCTCTTTATAATTATAATTAAAGGGTTAATATAATTAATAGTAAAGAACCTATAAATTTATAAGGTCTTAATAGGGGAGTAGATACTAAAAATTATAATATATATTAATAATATAATTATTATCCTCTACTTATCAGAGGAGGTTAATATACTTATAAGAATCCTCTTAACATATAGATAAGCTATTAAGGTAAAGGTTAATTAACCTAAATTATATATTTTATATATTGATAGTATATCTCTAATTAAAATATTTGGAATAAAGATAATCTTATTAATAAATCCTTATAAATATTTAAGGATCTTAGTAAGTACTTATATTAATAAATAACTTGATAAGTTTTAGAATAAGATTCTTAAGTAAGTTAAGTATTTAACCTATTATTAGATAAGATTTTATCTCTCCCTTAAGGGGAGGATAATAGTAATTAATATATTTATATTATCCTTATTTAAATATACCTTATACTTTATTAAAATATTAACTAAAGTTAAGGATAAATTAAAGGGGGTATATTATAAAATAATATAAGATAATAAGGTATAAGGGATAATAAGAGATATTGACTCTTATTATCTTATTAAGAAAGGAGGAGTAGATACCTTGAATCTTAAATTAATTATTAATAGTACTACTCTTTTAAGCGTAATTAAGGTTATCTAAAAATTAGATATTATATAAGCCTTACTAATAAGGGATATCCTTATTATATATATAGTAAACTTACCTTATATACTTATAATAACTAACTTATAATTATAATAATTTAATAGATAGGTAGATTATCTTCCTAAATTACTTTAAGGCTTATAATCCCATTAAAAGAAGATTAAAGGAAGGAGTATAATATTTAATAAGTTAAAAATAATAATAGACTTCTTAATAACTTTAATATTCTATTATATATACCTAGGAAAGAGTAGTAGTAATAGCTTAAGTAATATTAAGAAGTTTAACTTAAAGTTATAATAGATACTTTAATAGGCGGGTATAAAGGTCTTCAAGGATATTTAAGACCTAGTTTATTAATTGTTATTAATACCTATTAATATATTATACTTTATAATAAAATTTAATTATATAATCTACTATCTTATAAATAAAGTACTTTTAGCCTTATAAGTAATCCTTACTTAAGCTAAGAGTTATAAGTAGGTATTATAAAAGAAGTAAAGGTAGGAATATTATATTAAGCTTAACTTAAAGTAAAAGTATATTTATTAAACCTTCTTTTAAGAAATCTTATTCTAATTAATATATAATATTACCTTATAAGGAAGATTAAAGGTAATAGATTTTAATAAATATATTAAAGGTCCTATTATTACCTACTAATATTAAATTAAAGGATAAAGGCCCTCTATTAAATAGGTATAAATAGCGGCGAGGAATAAGATTAAGACCCTATATATAAAGGATCTATTATAAAGGTTACTCTATTATAAGGTAAAGATAGGTATAAACCTATTATAAGTATTAATAATATAATAGTTATATCCTATCTATAATATTACCTAGTCTCTCTCTTATATATAAATTAAATATATAGTCGTAAAGGTAGTATAAGAAGAATTTAATACTATTTAAATATACCTTTCTAATAGCCCCCCCTTAAATATAAATATTATTAATAAAATAATTACCTTTATAGCCCTTAACCCTAATTTAATTAGGATTAAATAATAAAGGTAGGATATCTTATATCAAATAGCTATATAATACCTTTAAAAATACTACCTATTATATAATTTTACTAACCTTATATAATATTAATAAATAGATATAATAAGGTCCTACTATTATATACTAATTTATAAGTAGATCTTAATAGATTAGATATTATACCTTTATAAAAGGTATTAAAGGAGGGACTACTTATAATAAATCTTTTAGGCCTTATAAGGGGAGATACTATCCTACCTAAAGGTATATAAAGGCCCTAAGTACTTAAGGTTTAACCTCCTTAAGGCTTTTATCTATATTAATAATAAAGATAAGCGTTAGGTAATAGAGGTAAATAAGGAGGTAAGTAATACTACTAATAAAATAGATATTATTTTATTGAATAATAAAGATGAGTTAGTAGTATTAAGGTTACTACTTAAATAAATTAAGTCCGCTTTATAATATTGATTTCTTACTAATTTTTCTACCTTTTTCTTTAAGTCTTTAATATAATACTAATATATAATAGGTAGTACCTAGGGAGGACTATCCTAAATAGTCCTCTTATATATAGGGTATTAAATTAAAAATATAGTAGGCGTAAGCGGTTTTATAGGTTTAATTCCTTATAGATTTTCCTAGTGGAATACCTCTATCCCAGATACTATGTACCTAAATAAAATAAATAATGACTAAATTACCAAGTTAGATAATAATAATAGAAATAGAAATAGAGGTATATATTAGAATCTTAATAATATTAGCTTCTTTAATTTATTATATAATAGGAAGTCTACTACTTCTAATACTCTAGTAATAGAATATACTCTTAAAGAGATATATTTTTATAATATTTACTTATTTCTTAAGTATACTTAAGATATAATAAATATTAAAGGTAATAAATTTATTTATGTTAATCTTTAAACCTACTTCAAAGGTATAACCTTATTATAATAATTAAATAAACTATTTAAGAATAATAAGTAACTTATAAAGCTAGGTAATAAAATTAATAAATAAGAATAAATACTTATTAATTAATTTAAGTAGCTTATTAATATTACTATTAATTAGTTATTATATAAGAGATATATACTTTATAATACCTCTAACTATTAAGAGTTATATAAATATACTTAAAAGATCTTATTAGCTATTAAAGATATTAATCTTACCTCTATCAATAATTAACTTAATATAATTTATAATAAACTTAATTTTAAGCTTTATTATAATATCTACTATCTTAAGATAAGTATAAAGTTAAAGGATTTCCTAGATAATTTAAATAAGTTTAAATAGGACTAATAAATATATATTAATTATAATAAAAGGAATATTATTACCTTAAATAGTAAAGATATCTTATTAAATAATTATTTAAGAAATAATTAATTTATTAAGAATAATTAATATATATCTTATTAAGAAGCTTAATCTTATAAGTATTAATTAAATTTCTAATAATAATAATACTTTAATCATTTAAATAATTATTAGAATAACACTTACTTTAATTATTTAAATAATTATTAGAATAACACTTACTTTAATTAATATAAGTAATAATATTAAGGTTAATCTTAATAGGTAGGAAATTAAGTTTTAAATATCTTATATTTATTACTTTAATTAGATTACTATCTAATAGTAGCTAGCCCTATAAATCTAGAGTAATTAAATTTACTATTTAAATAAAATAATAACTTGGATAATTAAGGTAAATAGTAATAATGAAATTATAATTAATTATTACTATAATTAAAAGTCTATTATAATAAGGTAAATAAGAACTTAAAAGATAAAGTTAAAAATAATTATAATAAGAGTTATAATGCTTATTATAATAATTATAAAGGTTAAGGGTATATTAATAGTAATTAATGATATAGAGATAATAATAGCTTAGACCTATTTAATAATATTAATTAAGATCTTAATATTTACTATATAAATTTAATTAAACTTTATCTTTATTAATAATATTTAGAGGCTTTTACTTCTAAAGATAAACTTTTAAGTACTTATATATTAAGTAGTTAAACCTAGAAAAGTATATTATAATAAGGTTTAATAATAAGGTTAATATCTTACTAGCTATTAATTATATTAAAATAATTAAGAGAATCTTAAACAAATCTAATAATATATTTTACTTAGGGAAATTAGGTTATACTTTTTAGGATTTCTATTATATAATTTTAAGTATTATAATCTTATTAGAGATCTTTAAGGTATATATAAATATAAGCTACTTAATTATATTAATTAATTATATCTTATTATATTAATTTATACTTAACTTAAAACTCTTTAAGCTATTATTCCTAATCTTAATTAAAGGATTAAGTAATATAATATATAAAATAAGTTAATATATAATAATCTCTATTTTTATTAAAGGTATATTATATAGGAAATTAATTATAATTAAAATAATAGTTAAGGCTTATATCATTAATAGCCTTTAAGTAAATCTATTTATTAATAATAATATTATTATGCCTTAAAAATATATCTTAATCTTACTAATCAATATAATTATTAGCGCTAATTAGGATATAATAATAAAAATTAAGGCTATTATTAAGTTAATATCCTAATTTATTAAATAATTTATATTAAAGGAATAGTTATAATCTTAATAATAATAATAATCACTTTTATACTTATATCTTATTAAAGTATTAAATTACCTATTAATTAAGTTTTTTTATTTAAATCTCAATATAAGGGTAACTTAGGATTTAATAGAGGTATCTTTACTTCTATTGTTAACTCTTCTCTAATATTTATATAATTATATAATATTATTAATTAACTTATTTATATATTTTAATATACTTACCTTAAAAATATTATTAAATATAATTAAGTAAGTATATATCTTATTAGCCTTAAAGATATATTACTTATTACTCATAAATAATTAATATATAAACTTAGATAATCTTAAAAGTTAAGGATTATTAATAATATTATAATTATAATAATAATAATAATAATAATAGGTATATTTATATTATTACTTAATATATTTATAATCCTAAAAGTTAGTAGCTAGGCTACTTTATTTATCTTATCTATTATATTAATTAATCCTTTATTATAGTATACTATATCTAATAAGATAATAGTTTGTAAGAAATATAATAATATAATTAAGATAGTTATTATAATTAATAAATTTTTAGATATTTAGATATTTAAATTACTAATATTTTAAAAGAGTAATAGATACCTATTTCCCTTAACTTAAAGGTAGATTTAAAGCCTTATTAAGTATACCTATTAAGTTAAAAGGATTAGGAGGTAGTTAATAAAATGTTTAATAAAATATATTAATAAAATAAAATAATATAATTAATAAAATTAATAAAATTTAGTTACCCTATCTTTATTATCTAATATAATAGACCTAGAGGTAAGTAGAAAGGCTAGGTTATTATAAATATTTAAGGTCTTAATAGAATTATTAAGATAGATGGCTATTTAATACCTCTTTAATTTAAAATTATTAATAAAATAACTAATTACCTATTTATTTCTACTATTAATATTATAGGCTATTTTTATCAGTTCCTTATTAAAATAGTAGATAGACCTGTATTAATTATTAATTATTATTATAATTAAGAGTTATTTAATTTAATATATATAAGATATAAGGGGTTATTATTTTATATATAAAGGTAGATTAATAAGTTATTATAGCCTCTTTAAGGGTTTATTAAGGTATATATTGATAATATAATTATATATTAAAAAATATTTAAAGAATACTTTAAGTGTTTAAAATATTTATTTAACTTTTATTATTAAAAATATATCTCTTTTAACTTTATTAAGTTATTCCTAAGCTATCCCTTAATTATATTATTTAGGTAAAGGGTTAATAGCCTTAACTATTAATATCTATTAAGAAAATTAGGGCTATTTAGGCCTTAAATTTCCTATTAAATCTTTAAGATCTTAAAATTTATCTTAAACTTATTAATTAATTAAGGTTATTAATCTATTATTATACCTAAATTATTAAGCCTTCATAGGATTAAAAGATATCCTTAATAAAGGAATTTTTAATAAATATAATAAATAATAAAGTTAAAGGAATAACTTAAAAATATTAATTTATAAAGGTAATTATTAAGAAACCTAGCTTAATTAAGATTAAGGTATATAAAATACTTTAAAGGTATTTAAAAGCCTAGTATTCCTAATTTGTTATAATTATATAAGGTAGATATATATTAATTTAGATACTACCTTAAAATATTAAGGTTTTATAATAATAATATATTATATTAAGGGAGACCTATCTCTTAATAATATTTTTATTAAGATTAATATCTAGCCTATTCTGTTCCTTAATAACTTATTAAATAGGGTTAAGAAGAATTATTAATTAATTAAGTTTAAAGTTATTAAGATAATATAAGTTATTAAGAAGATAAAATATCTTACTAAGTTTTTATAAATACCTCTTACTATTATTTATATTAATTACTTTATAATTATACTTATATTTAAGTAGATTATACTTATAATATCAAGTATTAATAAACTTAATCTCTAGCTTATCTATACCTTATAATTTATTTTTATTTTTAATATTATTATATATTATAAGTTAAATAAATCTATTATTATATTTAATATATTATTATAACTATTAAGATTTGGATAAAGATCTTAAGATCAAGATAATATTCTTAATATCCTTTATTAATATATATTATTAAAGGAATTAAATAAAGTTATCATTTTACTTGATATTATAAAAGATATTTATTATATTACCTTAATAAAAATATTTAATAATTTTAAGACTAGCTTATAAGCTATTTATAAAAATAATTAATAATAGATAAGAATCTTTTAAATATTAAAGGTACTTATATTACTTAATAAGTTAAAATCTACTCTTAATAATAGGTTTAAATCCTAATATAATTAAAAACCTAATATTTAATTTAAATTTAAGGATAATCTATTATATTATATTACTACTAATAGCTATAAATAACTTTATATATTAAAGTTAATAAAATCTGAAGTTTTTGAGATTATTTATAATATATTTAATTATAAAGGTTTCTATTATATAAATAATAGATTAATAAACTTAATTTTTATTAAATACCTTATTAAGAGATTATGTACTTATATTACCTATTACCTTAATTACTAGGTTTTCTAGACTACTAAATATACTCTATATAGTTTACTTATCCTTATAAGTATATTGATAATCCTATTTTATATAATTATAATAGATTTTATAATAGAACTCCCTAAAATTAATAAGTTTATTAAGAAGGTCTTTCTTAAGGTAGGTAAAGATACTTAAGGCGTTAAAAAAAATTAATACTATTAAGATTCCCTTATATAAGAGGGATTAGGGAATACCTTAGGTATTTATTAATAATTATAAAATAATTATTATATTAAACTTCTAGATAATAATCTTTATAAGGCTAGGTATTAATATATTAACTTTAATAGTATATTATCCTTAAATAGAAAGGTAATCTAAACAGATAAATTAATTTATAAAAATTACCTTATATTACTACTTATTTATAAATCTTAAAGATAGTTAGGTAGAAATACTATTATTCCTTAATACTATTTATAATAACTTTATAAATATTATTACTAGATTAGCGCCAAATAAAATTATATATAGATTTTATATTAATAATAATTTAGGTTTATTAAAGGACTTACCTCTTAAAGATTATACCTACCTCTAGTAGGTAAAATATAATATTATTAATAAGGTAATTAATTACCTTTACTAATATAATAATTAAAGTATATTATAATTAGAAGTATATTACTTTAAATTTTAAGAAGGGGTTAAGGTTTACCTTAAATTAAATTATAAATATAAATTTAAGGGAGTAATTAATTATAAGTTATTTAAATAATAAGTTAGCCTATTCAAAGTCTTGGAAAGGTTAGGGATTTAGCCTATTAATTAGAGTTACCTCTTATAACAAAGATTTATCCTATTATATCAATTACCTAGTTAGAGTTATTACTATTAATACCTAACTTATATTATTATAATTATAATAAAGAACCTCCTACTATTAATAATAAGGATATAGACGCCTTATTATATAAGATTAAACGCCTAATTAATAGATAGATCTTATAAGGTAGACCTAAATATCTAATAAAGTAAAAGGATTTTAATATTAAACAAAACTAGTAGTATAAATTATTAGATCTTAATTATATAGTTAAGTTAGTAATTAATTATAATATCTAATATCTATAAACCTAATATTAATAATAAGGCGGATGTAGGTAAGATACTATTAAATATAATAATAGATAGGCTATAATAATTGTTAAAATACGTGATAGAATACTTAATTAGGTTACTAAGTATAAATACGTAAGAACTCAATATAATTATTAAGATATACTAACTAAGTATCTAAGCGCCTTAATCGGACCTTATATTTTAATACTTCTACTTAAACTATCTATATCTAATATATAATAAAAATAAAAATAAAAATCTAATGTTAAGTAATATATATAAATATATTATAAGTCTAAAATAATTAAGTCTCTTTAAAATATATACCTTTATTAGAATAGCTTATTAAGAAATTCTATTTTTTAATAAAATATAATTATTTAAAAAATAAACTCTAGATTTAAATTATGTAGGCTAATTTTATAATAAAATATAATTAGGTAGATTATAAGGATATAATTATAAAAGTTATTAATCTATAATATCTTATAAGGTATAATTGCTAGGTAAGTAATTATAAGGTATAAACTATATTATCTTTATATTATTACTACTAGTCCTAGGTATACTCTATACTCTTATTATATTAAAATACCTCTTCTAAGCTAAGGCCTTTATAAAAGGTAATAAATTTATCTTTATATAAGGATTTTATAAGACTATTAATTAATTATTAATTTATAAAGATATATTTAAAGTTAATAGTTCTAAGAGTAATTTACTCTTTTATTTAATAATATTAAAACTTAACATACTTAAAGTAAATATAAAATTTAGGATTCTTTATAAAGGTAATTACGCCTTAATTATCCTTATAAATAATAATTATTTTTGAAGGATTACTTATATAAAATTCACTAAGGAGGTTTTTTAATTAAATAGCTTCCTTAAATACTTATATCTATCTAATATATTTAACCTTATATAAGGAGAGGGCTATTATAGCCTATTACTTAAAAGATTAATTAAGAGTTATATTATTAATATTAAATATATAACCTAATATAAACCTTTAAGTCTTATAATTACCTACTTAATTAGAATTTATATACTTAATAAGGTTTTAAAGAGAGCCTTAAAAAATAAGTTAAAAATTAATTATAATATATAAATAATAAAGAATCTGTTTAATTCTAAATTAATATTATTTATTTAGGTTAATAGTATAACAATTGATAGTTGAAACAGTATAAATAATATCTAAGTATATTTTAAGTATAATATATATAAGAAATCTAATAGCTTTTTAATAATTCTTTTTAAATAATAGGTTTATTTTATAACCTACTTTAACCTTATATAAGTAAGTACTTATTTCTATTAATATAATAATATACTTATACTCTTATATATTAAAGTCCTATAACACCTTCTTAATATAAGTAGCCTAACTTAAATATAATATTTACTACTATTAATTCTAGGTAATTATTATATTAAGATAATATATATTTAATCTTAAATTTATTATCTTAAATTTATTATCTTAAATTTATTATTTAAGGTATCTTTAATATGTTAAAATTTCCTTACTTAATCTTATAATTAAAATATTATTTATATATAAGGCTATTAATATCCCCTTCTTAAATTTAATAAATATACTTAAGTTAATAAATAGAGGTATTAAATTTAAATCTTTTATAAAGTTAATAAAGATACAATATTATATTTATAATAATTATTTAAATTTATAAAGTACTTTAAGGAGTTAATAAACTCTTTTATTTACCTTATCATTTATAAGCTATTTAATATAGATCTCTTTATTTATATTATTATAAAGGAAGGTTATTTTAATATCTATTTATTTAAGGTCTTAATTTATAATAGCTATTAATATAAAAATAGCTTTATAATTTATAAGCTTAATTATTAAGGTAAAAGTTTTATTATAATTAATATCTTTATATTATTTAAAATCTTAAATAAACTAGTATACTTTATATTATATAATTTCCCCTTAAGGATTATATTTTAAGGTATAAACCTATTTACCTCCTAATATATACTTACTTAAGGGTAATAAGACTACTTTTTATATAGAATTTTTTTATAAGGATTTAATTTTATTATTTATGTTTAAGCTTTATTAAATATTATATCTATCTTTTATTACTTATTAATAAGTCTTTAATTTCAATAGCTTAAGTTTATTTATATTAATTAAAAGTATAAGGGCTATTATACTTAAAGGATTTAATAAGAGGTTATATAAATTAAGTATAATTAACTTAAGATAATTTTATATTATTAAAGTAATTATATATTCTTTAATATTTAACTATAAAGGTATATTATTAATAAGAATTATAAGGTTAATATCTTATATATTTAGATCCTACTTTTTATTATTCTTCCTTAAACTAGATATTTATAATTATTTATTAACTTAAATTAAAGTAATTTCTATATCTTATTTAATATTAATATATTAAGGGTACTTTTTTTAAAAGTAAATATTATTAGCCTAAATAACTTACCTCCTTATAAGGTTTAATAAGTAAAAGATATAATCCCCTTTATATCTCAATATGTAATACTTATTACTCTTATCTTTTAATTTCTTTTAAATTTAATATAAGTTATAAGTTATAAAGCTAATTATTTGTGAATAAGAGAACTTTAATTTATATTTATATTATACTTTAAAGGATATTTTACTTAACTTAATATTAAGTAATTAAAGTATAAGGTAATTAATTATTTCAATAATTTTAAGTTAAAAAGATTTATTAAAGTTAAAATTTTATAAAACAAATTATATTCTATATAATAATATCTATTTAAAATATTTTACTTTATTATTTATTCAGGAGTTATTAGGTACTATTAATTAATAATAGATATCCTGATTTTTAAGGAAAATAATAAAGGTAATATTAATATATTTATCCTTATTATTAATTTAAAAATAATAGTTATAATATTTAAGGTACTTAAATATAACTTTAAAATATTAAACTCTTATTCTTAAGGTAAAATATAATTAAAATTTATATAATATTATCTTTAAAGGTTATAAAATACTTACTCCCTTTGCAACCCCTTAAAGTAAATAAATTAATATTATTATTATAAATAAACTTTGTTAAATATTCCCCTAATTAAATAGCATCCTTATAAGCTACTACCTTTTGATAACCTTAGATATAATATTAATAAGTAAGCTTATTAATAATAGGCTTTAAGAGATTAATATTAATTATTATTATAAGTAGCTTATTAATACTTTACTACTTAAAGTACTTTATATAAGTATATTATAATTATTAAACTTTATTTAAGGGAATATTATAAATATTAAGAGTTAAGGGCTTTTATAAGTTTAAAATATGAATTCTTATAAATTAGCTAATATTAAAGATTATAAGGCCTTTAAAGATAATATAACTATTCTTTTCATAATCTATATTTATATTAATATTAAAGAGCTTATTTATAGATAATAAATCCTTAATACTTAAGTTAGAAACTTATTATATATTTAAAATAAGTATAAACTTTAATTAATTATTAATATTATAATTAAGCTTGATAATCTTATATTATTATAAAGAGTATTAGATACTATTAATACCCCTAATAATATAAGGAGATTTGATTAATCTTAAGTCTATAAATATATTATAATCTTAAAAAGTATACTAGTTATATCTTAAGTTTATAATAATTATATTACCTATTTTAGGTATAATTAAGAGAGTTAAGATTATTATAAAGTAAATAATTTCTTTATTAATAAATTAATAAATTTATAAATTATTAATATAACTTATAAATATAAGCTCAATAAAGGTTTTATCTAGGTTTTATTTCTTTAAATTACTTATATTTATAATTATTATAATAATAATAATAACAATAATAGTAGCCTTTTTTAAGGCTTTCTTAAACTTATTAAATTTTAAATAAAGGTATTATCCCTAATATAAGTTTAAGGTATAAGTAAATTAAGATTTATAAAGGATATCCCTATAATAGGTATAACTTTAATATAAATTTTATCCCCCTTACCTTTTCTTAAGGTATGATTATAAGTATTAAATATTATAATAATATAACTCTTTAAGGCTTATTAATATTATTCTTTATTTCTAATTATAAGGGAAACTTAATTAAGGGATACTTTATTTAAATTAAAGAAATTAAAACTTTAATTATATATAGCTTAAAAGGTATTAAAGGTACTATTAAATTTAAGGAGGTATAATTAAATTATATAAGCCTTTAATATAATTACTTCTTTATTAAACTCTTTAAACTTAATATTAACCTCTTAAAACTTTTAAGTTTATTTATTTATGTCTTTTAACCTATTAAAATAAATTATATAAAGATATTAAATTAATTGAATATAAATATTAGAGCTTATTAGCTTAAAGTTTATTCTATTTTTATTAAGGATAGCTTGAGCTTAGAATTTAAAATATATAAAATCTTTAATAAGCTTATAAGTATTAAATCTAAGGTAATTGTAAACTATAAGATATCTTTAAGTTATATATTTATTATAAAGGGTTTAAGATTATTTAAAATTAATTAATTATTAATCTCTTTAACTTAATAATTATAATTAGAGTTAAACTTAAGTATAATAATTAATATAAGAGGAAAGCTCTTATTATTACTTTAAGTATTAACTATTTTACCCTAAATATTCTATTAAAGATAATTTAAATTTAAATTAAGATTTTATAAAGTTAAGTATATTATTTATAAAAAAGTCTTAAAATAAGGACTTTAAAGGTAATAATTTCAAAGATAAAAAATAATTTATTAAATTCCTTTAATAAATATTAAATAATCTTTTTATATAATTATATATAATAAAGGTATTAGATATTTATTAAAGGCCGCTAAGGCCTTAGGGCTATATAAGTAAAGGATAAGATAAGTAATAATTATAATAGAATAAATACTTATACTTCTAGCCTTATAACTTATTAAAATATATAATAAAATACTTAATTAAGTTATTAAGTATAGATATATAAAAACTAAATACGACTACTAAGATATACTAACTAAGCGTCTAAGCGCCTTGATAAGACCTCGTATTTTAATAATAATAGCTATTATAATAAAGAGGTAAATATTATAAGTAAAGATATTTACTTTTTTCTATTTTTATAGGTATATTAATATATACTATTATGCGTTAGCTATTAATAGCCTAATTAGGCTTAGCCTTACCTTAGTACTCTAATACATTTAGCTTTCGCTACGTAGATAGATAGCTTCTCTATTATTATCTAATATAAAACCTAGATATATGTATTATTATCCTTTAAGAGGAAATCTTCTATACTATCCTTTATAGATACCTAAGGTAGTAGGTATATTATAACAATTAAGGTTATTAATTATCTTAAGGCTAAGTAGTTAGCTAATAATTACCTTAATCTTACCTAATAAGTCATATTAGGTAAGGTTATTATTTAGAATTTAACCTATTTATTAAGCCTATTATAATCTATAATCTTTAAGTAAGTAATAAGACTTAAGGGGTATTTTATTAATTTTATTAATTTAAGTATAAAGGCTATTATTACTACTTTAATTAATAAGCCTAATTACCTTAATAAGAAGAAGCAGGAGGTAAGTATTATAATAAATATTATTATATAATTAATATCCTTACTAATGTAGTTAGTTATCTATTAAATTAGAAAAATTATATCAATTATATTATCTATTAAACCTATTTCTATTAGTGAGATATTATATCTACTTATTAATAGAGGTCTTATATTAGATAGTATAAGCCTACTATTTATACTTTATATTGTTAAGATTTAATATAAAGTTATTATAAATATTTAATTATTCAATTAATAGATATCTTAATAGAGTTTTAAATTAATTATATTATAAATAATATTAAGTTAGATCTTAATATCCTTAAAGTAAGTATCTTTACTTATATACTTAATTACTACTCTTATATTAATAGACTTATTATTATATAGAAAAAATTAAAAAAACTTAAGTCTATTAAATTTTATTAAAAACCTTAATTATTACCTTTATTATTATTAATTTAACTTATTAAGCTTATTAAACCTTTTAACTTAATAAACCTATTAAGAGTAGATATTCCTAAATATATTAAATAATAATAATATAAATTATTATTTAAATTATTATTCATATAATTAGATTAATAGGAATAATTATATTTTTAAAAGAATCTACTTTAAGATTAATTGATTGATTATAAATTACTTCCTCTGTTAAGGTTTATTATAATATAAATACTAGTAGTTAACTTAAGTATAATAGATATTATAAAAGATATTAAATCTTTTTTTAATAATAATTTTTTTAATAATATTAATTTAGCTATTATAAGAGGTTATAATAAAAACCTTATTAAATCTATTTTAATTAATTTAAGAGGTAGTTCTAATAATTATTAGGAGTATATGATAACTTATTTAAGATAATAATTAATTATTTTTATAAGAGATTTATTAATAACTTAGTCTTATAACTAAGATAATCTAAAGTTATTGGGTATTAATAAAGATATTAATTCTATTAATAATAACTTTAAGTATTATCTTTATATTCTTATAAAAGAAGAAGTAAAATAATATCATTAAATAGGCCTAAGATTCTTTTAAATAATATATAAGATAATAAAATAATTATTCTTATCAATAATTATATTATAAGTATAATTAATCTTAATAAAATTATTTAATTAAAAGGTAAGATAAATTATATCCTTTATTAATAATAAAGGAGTTAAGAAAAATAAAAAGAGTAATAAAAGAAGGTTTAAAGAAATAAATTAAATTCCTTAATAAAAATCTTATAAATCTTAATAAATCTTAAATCTATTAAAGGGAATAATAATATTAATTAATATTTGATAAGAACTTCTAATAAGCTATTTAGAAGTTAATAAAGGCTTTTATAAATAGCTTAAATAAATATAAAGAAAATTAAAGAAATAATAAATATAATAAAAAGCTATTAAATTAGATAATTAAATAATTAATATTAATATTATTAAGATAATAATAATTTTAATAAATAATTAATAATACTTAAGGAGGTTAATTATTGAATAAGCTATTACTATTATTATTAAAGTAATAAAAGATCTAATTAAGTATATATATATATTAGATAATACTAGAGAAATATAGAGATCTCTATAACTAAAGGATGCCTACGGGAGCCTTCTATCTCCGCTACTATCTCCGTTACTACTAAGTAATTAGTAGTCGCTAATGCTATAATAATACCTATAATAAATAATAAAAGTAACGCCCTTATTATAGTAACTAGCTATTAGTAGATATAAAGAATAATAAGTAAAACTATATAAAGCCTTTAATAGATACCGCTCCTAAAGTAAAATTTTAATAGCTTAATAGCGTCTTTAGCTATATAACCTTTTATAAGGTCTATTCTCGTAGTTATTTATTAACTCCTATAAATTATTAAGGTTATTAATATTATATTAGATATTATACTTATAATTATAGCCTTTCTACTTTATTAGATATTATATCTTCCTCCTTAAAATATACTTATTAATAATAGCCTTTATCTTATATATATTAGATCTATTAGTATAGCTATTAAGTTTAATAATTAGGGGAAGTTTAGTATTCCTAATACGCGTATATAAATTAGAAGCCTTTAATAAAGGCTCTAATTAGGTAATAGAGATAATAGGATAGATTAATATAACTAGCGTAAGTATAAATAGTATACTAGGAGACTAATCTTATTAAGAACCTTAAATAGTCTTATATATTATTAATATATCTTAGGGTTAACCCTTAATACCTTATTTCTACTACTTAATTGAAGGTATACCTTATTACCCTTTATTAAGGTTATAAGCTTATATTTACTATTATAATAGATCTTAGTAAAGATATTGATAAAGGTAATAAACTCCTCTACCTAAATCCTTTTATACTATTATAAACGGCTGAAATCTCTCTTAAGTAAGGTTTATTATAAGAGTATTTTATTTAATAATATCCTAATAGACTAGCTTTTAGAATTATTAAGGTAGCCTTATAAGTAGGGGAGTACTATTAACTAATTAATAGCGTTAAGTAGCTATTATAAGATATAGTAATATAATATGATTTTAATAGTCTAGTTTATTCTCTTAGATAGCCTATCTAAGTATAATAGGCCGTAAATATAAGTAGGTTATAGCTAAGCGTCTAGAAGATAGATCTCTAGAAGGATAATGTAAATTTAGAGTCCCTATTACTAATAATATTATATAGCATATTTCAGTTATAAGCTATTAAGGTAGCTAGGATAATATCCGCCTATTATACTATATTTTATATAATTTAGTTAGGTAGGAGTAGGATTTTCTCTAAAAACTTATTAATCATTATTAAGAGATTATTAAAGCCGTCCTTAAATTTAATAAGAGGAAGTATTATAATAAAGTTTATTATTATTATATAAAAGGGAATAGTAAGCTAGTTAATAAGTAGTATACTTTTATAAGGTTTATAATACTTAATCTAATTTAATTAATACTTTAGATAGTACTTAATATATATTTATAAGTACTATTAAAGATAATATATATATAATAAAGTAATAATATATTTATAAGTCTTATAAAACCTATTATAATACTATTAATTATAAGTAAGATAAAAGATATCTTATTTCAAGGAGTTTAGAATATATAGCTATTCCCGCTTATTAATAAAGTTAGTATAATAGATAAGCCTATTATAAACCTTAAAGTATAATCTAAGTTATTATACTTTATTATTAATTATATACTCTTTATTAATATTACTTATAATTTATTTATTAATATTAAGATCTTTATTAGCTATTATAAGTATTTATAATAGTTTAAACTATTAAAGGTTACTCTAATAAGCTTATATAAGGCGCTCTTTAAAATCTAATAATGTCTTAATCAGGATAATATAATAAGCTAGTATAAAATTATTATCTTACTTATATAAGTAGGCCTTATTAAAGGCTTTTATATATAAGGTATTTAAGGTCTTAATGTTATTTATTAAGGATATTAATATACCTTAAAGTTTTAATAAAAAATTTAATATAATATTAGATTTATTAGACTTATATTTAATAATAATATTAAACTAAGATAGGTATAAAGGTATTTAAATAAGTTATAAATTTAACTTATTAATAAATAAAGAGATTAGGAGTATTTAATAGGATATAAATATTATTATAAAATAGTTAATATAAATAATAATAAGAGGCTTCTTATATAATTTAATAAGATAACGCGTTCTCTTTATTATTTATATAATTTTTATAATTTTTAATTTTATAAGCTAGTACTTTTATTTAACTTAATTAAGTATCTTACTAAGAAATATAATTAATTATATAATTATCTTAGGGAAACCTAATATTACCTATTTTATAATAGATTATAATAGTAAATCCCTATCTCTTAAAGGTATTAAGATTAATAAAAAGGATTCTTTTTAAGTTAAAATAAATAAGGAAGGTAAGATTATTAAAGGTAACTCTAAGGTTACTAAAAATATTCTACTCATCTTTAATAAAATTATAAATTACCTATATTAGTTATATCTCCTTAATAAAACCTTTAATACCTTTAAATAATAAGTTAATAAAATTAATCTTATATCTTAATATTAATAAATAAAGCTAGCTTATAAGGCCTAAAAAGATCTTAAAATCTTATAAAGATAATAGGAATATTAATTTATTAATTATTATAAATTTCTCCTTAAAAGTAAATAATTTTAAGGAACTAATTTACTACCTTAATAGAGTTATAAAAGGGTAGCCTAAGAATATTTTCTTAAGATTTAAATTAATTTAATAATCTTAATATAAATTAAATAGCTCTTATAAGTAAATAAGATACTTTAATAAGGTCTTAAAATAAGTATTTATATTATTTATATAATTATTAATAAAGTCTTTAAATAGGCTTAATAATTTATTAGTTTAATATTAAATATACGGTAATAATACTTTATAACTTATAAGGATAATATTATATTATTCTTATCCCTAACATAAGATAATAATAAGCTTATAATAATTATACTTCAAAATTGCAAATTAATAGAATTAATTAGTAGTATTTATAATAAATATATATAAATAGCTAGTAATAGCTAGTAATAGCTAGTATTAATATAAATTACAAAGGTAAAGGATAGCTATTTAAATTAAATAATTTTATTAAGTCCTTAAATATTAATTATTATATAACCCTTATATTCTCTATTTATTAAGTCCCTTTAGATTATAAATATTAGATAATTAAATAGTATAAGTTAATTTACTTAAATTATCTTTCTTTAATTATAAAGTTTATTAAACGTCTTATTTATTAACTCCCTATCCTTTTAATTAACTAGATATATTTAAGTAGGCTTAAAGATTATATTAGGCTTTAGGGGTATAAGTATCTATTCATCCTTAGGGATATCTTAGGGAATTTAGCTATTATAATAGTAAACTAGGATATTATATTAGGGCTATTATAGACTATAATACTATTAGTAAATATATACTCTAGAGTAGGATTAATAATAACAATTAAGGGCCTTACTAAGATAAGTAATATAAGTACTACCTTAAGCTTTATAATCCCTAAGTACGCTACTATTATAGCTATAAAGCCTTTTATAAGACTAGACTTCTAGGAACTAGTATTCCTAACTACTAGAGGCGTAGGCTAGCGTAACTAGGTAAGCCCTATCCTAATTATATTTAATAATAGAGTTAAGACGTACCTTATATAGTAGATATATAGGTATTAATAACATATTGTATACTTATATAAATAAGATAGAAGAGTTAATAATATAAGTAAAAATACCTCCTTTAAGATTAAAGTCTTAAATATCTTCTAGCTTAAAGAGGTAGTCCCTATTAAATAGGACCTCCTTATTATATATTATTAATACTTATAAAGTAGTATAAAGGGATATAATAATAAAGGACTTAATCTTAATTATTTATTTAATATATAACAAAGCTTAGGTATATACCTAGATTATAATTTAAAGATTTTAAGAAGAACTAAGAGTTATAATCTTATTGTTAAAGTTAAGAACTATTCTTGAAGATTTAATAATATTATTATTAATAAGTAGGTTAACTTTTAAGTTATTTATAAAGTAGACTTCTATAATAATAGCTATTATTATAAGCTTCTTATTAATAGTCTTAATAATAAATATCTTAATTATAATATATTTATCTATTCTTATTCTTTTATTATTAATATTATAAATTAATATTAATAAAGATATCTTCTTAAATTTAGCTTTTAAAAGAACCTTCTTTAAGTAGATAATATTAATTAAGGTAATTAAATAATTAATATCAAGATATATATTAATTACCTTAAAATAATTATTATATATAATAATAGTAGTAGTATACTTTTAATTATAGAACTTATACCTAGGTAGCTTAGTAGGATTACTTTAATAAGTAATATAAAAGCGTTTATTAGTATAATAGTATTTATAGAAGCCTTTAATAAGGTCTTTAATAATACCTTTAATATAGTTATTATTAATACCTTTAACTTACTTAATATTATTATTATAAATAAGTAAATAGCTTATTTCTAGATAAAATGGATTTATAATAGCTATAATAAGGATAAGTTCCTTTATTAGATTAAGTTATAAAGTTGATTTTAGGTATTTCCTACTAGTTATTAAGGTCCTTATTATTATCAAATAAGGTATCTCTAGTATTATGATAAGATTAATTATAATAATCTTATAAGGTATTATCTTATTAAGGACCCTTAGAGTTATAATATTTATTATATTATTAATAATACTATTATTATAATAGATTATCCTCTAAGAGGAAGTCTTTTATAATATACTTTACGGATACCTAGTAGGTATATTATAAGAATTAAGGTTATTAATTATCTTAAGGTTAAGTAACTAACTAGTAATTACCTTAACTTTACCTAATAGGCTATATTAAGTAAGGTTATAATTTAAAATTTAACTTATTTATTAGGCCTATTATAATTTATAATCTTTAAGTAAGTAATAAGACTTAAAAGGCATTTTATTAATTTTATTAATTTAAGTATATAGGCTATTATTACTACTTTAATTAATAAGCCTAATTACCTTAATAAGAAGAAAAAGAGGGATAAGTATTATTATAAATATTATTATATAATTAATACTCTTATTAATATAATTAGTTATTTACTTAATTAAAAAATTATATTAATTATATTATCTATTAGACCTATTTTTATTAATAGGATGTTATACCTATTTATTAATAAAGGCCTTATATTAGCTAGTATAAGCCTACTATTTATATTTTACATTATTAAGATCTAATATAAAGTTATTAATAAATATTTAATTATTTAATAGTTAAATATCCTAATAGAGTTTTAAATTAATTATATTATAAATTATATTAAGTTAAATCTTAATATCCTTTAAACCTAAGTCTTTAATAAAGTATAATATTTGAATATTAAACTTCCTAAGCTTATAATAATTCTTTATATCCTTTATAATAAAGTTCTTATATAATATAATAATAATAATAATATTAGATAGCTATTAAAACCTCTTTAATAGGAATTTAAATTACTTATTAATACCTTCCTTAAAGGTTATAATTTATTACTTTATTTTAGAGAGCTCCTTAATATATTATTTTAAGGCCTATCCTTGAATACTTAATTAAAAGCTACTCTTAATTAGTATAGGATCCTTTAATAAGTATATTTATTTAACTTACTTTATAAATGGATATATATCCTTAACGTAAATATCTTTATTTATATACTTAATTATTACTCGTATACTAATAGACTTATTATTATATATAAAATTAAAAAAACCTAAATTTATTAAATTCTATTAAGAACTTTTATTATTACTTTTATTATTATTAACTTAACTTATTAAGCCTACTAGACCTTCTAGGCCTATTAATCCTACTAGGGACGGATATTCCTAAATATATTAAGTAATAATAGTGATTTAATTTGATTTAATTATTTATACGCCTATTCTAGTATTATTTATATTAATAAGGGTAGTCTTTTACGCTTAGGTACCCCTTCCTAGTAGGAAAGGTAGCGGAGCTACTATATCCTATTATGGCGGGGCGTAGGAGAAACCTTTTATAGCTAAAAACTCCCGCTTATTATCTCCTTTCCTTATAATATTTTACTTCCTAGGTAATCTAATAAGTCCTCTCTACTAGGATTTATATAGCTCTTTAATTACTTTCCTTTCTTTCCGCTTTATTTTTAGTGCCTTTATTAATTTCGGCGGTAGAACCGCCTCTTAAGGGAGTTTTATTCGCTCTAATTAGAGCTTAGTAAGTTAGAATTATTTTAGGTAGCCTATCTTTATTAGCTAGCGGGCTATTATATAAATACCCCTTAGCCTAGTTAATATCTTCTTAAAGTTATAGGTTCCAGCCTTCCTAATTAGGTCTAGTCTTGACTCCCGTAGCTCTAAGTAAAAGAGGAGGATATACCTTATATCCTATTTCACTTAGCCGTAACTATATCTAGAGTCCTAGATCCCTAGGACGTTTACCTTAAGTAGGAACGCCTTAAAGCCGTTCTTCCTATTATAAAGTTAGGTCGCTAGCGAGCTTTCCGCCTTCCTTAGTCCTTAATAATAGTTAGTATAATCGCCTAAGAGGGGGCCCTTTATTACTAGCTTCTAGCTTTCCTTTAAGATAATTATTTAATCGGCCTCTTATTACTCCTTTTATTAAAGTTACTTCTAGTCTTTTACCTTTATTAAGATATTATTAGTATCTTAAAACTCCTTAATATCTCTTATTGGGTTATATTAGTAGGCCTTCCGTTAGGTACTTATTATTACTTAGTCCTAGCTTATAGCTCTAAGCTCGCGTAGGGCCTATTCCTCTTTCTCCTACGTTAGGGTAAGGGCCTAGCGTCTAGCTCTATTACACTTCCCCTTTAACCGGCGCTGGATCTTCTTATTCCCCGCTATTATACTCGCGTAGGTACTATGGAGCGCTTAATACTTTATTACTAGGTTATTAAGCTATATCTAGATTAGGGGAGTCGCTACCTCCGCCTTTAATATTAATACTAGCGTCGCCTTATACGCGCTAAGGACTAATCTTAAGTAATTGTTATATATTACCTTAAGCGTACGCGTATAAGTCTTTATAATACTAGCCGTTCCCTTTAGGTAGTATTATATTAGAGCCGCGAATATAAATATTAATTAAACTATTATATTATAAACTATCTTATACCTTATAAAGGTCGCGTCTTAAGTTAAACCTATTAGGTACTTAAGCGCCTAGGATTAAGTAATAACCCTTACCTTAATCTAGGTAATATATAGGCCCTAGCGGAGTTTTAAGTTAATAAGTAATCCTAGGACTTATATACTCGCGCTTAGGATAACTTCTATACTACTAAATTAGACTATTTCCGATATATTAAATTTCTTTAGCGTTCTTAAGAGGTAGACTAGTTTATATTTCTACGGCGTAAATATCGCGCCGTTAGTCTTTACCTATCTTTAATAAATTTAATAGGCCTTTTCAAGTTAATAGTAGTTCCCTTTAGTAGACTTATTATATATTAAGAGGTAGATATTATTAATAAAACCCCCTACCTATACGGGGAGCTTAGTCCTCGCGTATTCCTTAATTAATAGTTTATTAAAGAATAGGAAAAGGATTAATAAGATTAGGGAGCCCTAGGGAATCCTAGTCTCTACTTCCTTTATTTAGCTAGTTCTTATCCTTATTATAATAGACGTCGCCCTTCTTTAGAGGAAGCTAATAACCTAGGCTATAATTACTATTAAGATTCGCTTTACTCTAAGGTTATAAAGTAACCTCTCGTGTGATATATTATTAAAGGCTCCCGTAATATCTAATAATAGTAGGCTTGCGACGTTCTCTTTCCCCTAGTTCTATACCGTGTGAACTAAGTCTATTAGAGCCTTAAGGGCCGTCTCTACTAACCTACCCTTCCTTGCCCCTATTTGTTACTCCGGGAGGAGCCTATGGCGTTCTGCTAGACTACTAAGACGCCTAGATACCACCGTCTCTAGAGCCAAGGATTAATGTATAAGGTTGGAATCCCGCTTATTCGGGTCCTCACCCTAGTTTCCACCCCTTTTACTAGTATCACCGTTCGCTCTTAGCTTAGGTCTATTTACTAGTAGGGGGGCTTCATGCTTCTAGCGGAGGTAGACTATTAGTATCTAAGTTAATCCCTATTTACTCCTTAAGTACGTCTCCTAAGTAGATCTAAGTATTATTACCGCTTTAACTTACTCTTTACTCCACCGTAGGCCCTATTTAGGTAGATTATTCCCTTATCTTAACGTATTAATACGCGCATAATATCCTCTTAAGCTAAATAGATAGTCTCCGTAATAACCGCTAATAAATACTACGCCCTATAGGGTTAAGACCCCTACTTCGCGTTACTATTAAAGGTCTCCCTTATTTAGGCCGTCCGTATCTTATAGGGACTACTAGTATTAAGCCCCTTACTAGGTAGTATAATACGGCGTTTCTATCCTATTAATTAAGGAATACTACGCTAGGTATCTAGCTATACCTATATTAAAATCTACTATTCCGCTCCTAGCTAATAATTGCGCGAGGGGACTTAAACCCCTAGGAGGTATAAGAGTTAATATTAATAAGTTCCTTTTATCTAGTAATCTACGAACCCTAAGGGTACCCTATCTAGTAGCTAGTAGTCTAGCGCATCTATTAATTAAGACTAGCTTCGGCCTACGTCGACGATATATAGTAGCTACTAGTCGGGTAGTTTTTATAAGCGATTTCCCTTATAGATACTAGGCGCGACCTAACGCGTCTTAGGCCTTAGACCTAGTCCTAGCCCGTTCCCTGCTAGGGGGTACCCGTATAGGGAGATAGGAGGATACCTATCTCTATTCTCCTAGCCGCTCTTAGCTAATAACTGCATAAGGGGACTTAAACCCTTAAAAGGTAGAGAACGCGTCTTAATAATCTATCTTATATCGGCCCGTATTAATGATATAGCCCTAGTTTCTCTTTTCCCTTAACTAAATAACGCGTCGACGCGATCCTAGCCTCTAGCCGATAACTATATAGGGGGACTTAAACCCTTAGAGGTATAAATCGCGTTAGTAGCGTTAGCTAAGTTTTCCCGCTATTAAGCTTACTCCCTTAAGACGCGTTAGCTTATCTTATTATATACTTAAGCCGCGCTCCCCTAGTAAGGCTTATCGTCACCGCGGTAAGGTTAATGGATGGAGCGCGAGGAGGTTAATAGATAGAGCGCGAGGAGGTTAATAGATAGAGCGTAAAGAGGTTAATAGATAGAGCGCGAGGAGGTTAATAGATAAAGCGCGAGGAGGTTAATAAATAAAATGTAAGGAGGTTAATAGATAAAGCGTAAGGAGGTTAATAGATAGAGCGCGAGGAGGTTAATAGATAAAGCGCGAGGAGGTTAATAGATAGAGCGCGAGGAGGTTAATAGATAGAGCGCGAGGAGGTTAATAGATAGAGCGCGAGGAGGTTAATAGATAGAGCGCGAGGAGGTTTAAGTAATAATAGTATTAATTATTATTTATATAATTCAATTAATAGGAATAATTATATTTTTAAAAGGATTTACTTTAGGATTAATTAATCAATTATAAATTACTTCCTCTATTAAGGTTTATTTAATAGTATAATTACTAATAGTTAACTTAAGTATAATAGATATTATGAAAGATATTAGGTCTTTCTTTAATTATAATCCTATTAATAATATTAATTTAATTATTATAAGAGGTTATAATAAGGACCTTATTAAATCTATCTTAATTAATTTAAGGGATATCTCTAATAATTATTAAGAGTATATAATAGCTTATTTAAAATAATTCTTAGCTATTTATATAAGAGATTTATTAATAGCCTAATCTTATAATTAAGATAGTCCTAAGTTATTAGATATTAATAGAGGTATTAATTTTATTAATAATAACCTTAAGTATTATCTCTATTTTCTTATAAAAGAAGAAGTAAAATTATATAATTAAATAAGTCTAAGATTCTTTTAAATAATATATAAAATAATAAAATAATAAATCTTATTAATAATTATATTATAAGTATAATTAATCTTAATAAAATTATTTAATTAAAAGGTAAAGTAGATTATATCCTTTATTAATAATAAAGGAGCTAAGATAAATAAAAAATAATAATAAGAGAAAGTTTAAAGAGATAAGTTAAATTCCTTAATAAATATTTTAAAAATCTTAATAAATTTTAAATTTATTAAAGGAAATAATAATATTATTTAATATTTAATAAAGACTTTTGATAGGTTATTTAAAACTTAATAAAGGCTTTTATAAATAGCTTAAATAAATATAAAGAAGATTAAAGAAATAATAAGTATAATAAAAGGTTATTAAATTAAAGGATTAGATAGTTAATATTAATACTATTAAGATAATAATAGTTTTAATAAGTAATTAATAGTATTTAAGGAGGTTAATTATCTAATAAGGTATTATTATTATTATTATAATAGTAGAAGATCTAACTAAGTATATATATATATATATTAGATAATACTAGAGAAATATAGAGATCTTTATAACTAAAGGACGCCTACGGGAGCCTTCTATCTCTACTACTATCTCCGTTACTACTAAGTAATTAGTAGTCGCTAATACTATAATAGATTAAGAGCCTACTTAAGCTATAATAACTAATAAGGCTATAATTAAAAATATTAAATTATTTATATATAAAGTAAAGCTTATCTTTAAGGGCTAGAATATTCTTATCAGAAATTTTAAAAGTAGTAGTAATTATATTATTTATAAGATCTCTATAATTATATATAATAATTAATCCTTAAATATTAAAATTAAAATTAAGGCCCTTTAAAGTAAAACTAGACCTATCCTAGAATATATATATATAAATTCATTAATTTATACCTAAGTATTTAAACTTAATATTATAATTAAAGTTATTAACTTAAATTTTTAATATATATAAAAAGGGCTTTATAAAAAATAATAGCGCTCTTAAGTTTATATTTATTAAATATTATATTACTTAAGAGGATAAGATAGTATAAATTTAATATTATATAAGTAGGCTTACTTTTTATCATTAACCTTCTACCTTATAAAGATATATATTAAAGGGATCCTCTAAGAAATAAAAGATCTTAATAAATATTTATATATTTAAGACTAGCTACTTAAGGTATTTATTAAATTTAAGAATAAAATAATTAATCTTAATACTTTAGTTTTAATTATAAAGCCTCTTTCTTTTTATATCTCTTATATTAAAATTTATAAAGGATTTATAGTTAAGAAAGCCTATCTACCTTATATTTACTAATTTAATAAACTAAGTAATATAAAATATAAGGTCTAAAAGGGCTAGGTTATACTACGCGTAAGTTATTTATAAGTTAATATACCTTTATCCTATATATATATATATAAATAGTAATAGATATTAGACTATTAAAGGTATATTAATTAGTTGTTAATAAGAAAATAAACTTTAAGATATTAAGGGATATTAAAATTAGAAATATTAATTATATATCTTAAAAGTTATACTTAATAGTAATTATATTTATATTAACCTTCTCTAATTATCTTTTACCTTTAAGGTAAATATTAATTCTTTATTAAAGACTCCTTCATCATTAATTTTAGAATCAAGGAGTATTTAATATTTCCCCTTAAAATTGTTTCCTTTTACTAATTTTATTAATTATACTATTATACTTAATTATCCTATTAAGGATAATATCTTTAATAAGCTATAATAAGAGTTATTCATTAATCTAGTCAATTATACTAATATACTGTTTATTAAGATTAAATAATACTATTTTAATAAAAAGGTAAATATAATTAAAGTTATATTTATTTTATTTAATATCTTATATAAGTTTTAACTAATAACTATTAAGATATTAATTCTTATATATAAAGAGGATTACAATTATATATATAACCCTTAATAATAATAACTTATTCTTAAATAAAATCTTTATATAAAAACTAAAGGTAACCTCTTTTATAAGATCAATTATAAGGTAGAGCTCTAAGCTTAAAATATTAATTCAAATAATTTTTAGATAAGTATATTAAAGTATTTAATATAATTACCTAATAATCTTAAACTTATTAAGGGATTATATTATCGAGGTATTAGAATATAGTAGAAAGATGTAGTAGTAGAGAGGTAGAGAGCCTCCTTATAAACTACTACGCTAAGCTTAATACGATATAGCTAATATAAAGGCATCTATAAGAGCCTTCTATAAGGTAAATTATAATAATTATAATAGATACTAGTGAATAAAATAATGCTATCACCCTAATAACTATAATAATATATTAAAGACGAAGGTAAACTTAAATATTAGATTACGAGGTAAAATAACTACTTATTAGGCCTATATAATACCTAATCAATTATTATATATCTTATTATCATCCTTAACTATATTAATAGTATTCATTATTAGCTTCCTTTCTAATATTTGAATATCTTCTTTAAGGTTATCATTCTTCTACCTTATTAGGTATTAAACTAACTATCTATATCCTTAATATAATTAGCGTTTATTAACTAATTTATTAACTTCCTACTTATCCTAACTATTAATAATAACAGGAACGGCTAGTTAATACTACTTATATAGGTTATTAGCTAAGTTATTTATAAGCTTAAGGTAGGTAATTAATATAATATTATAATTTTTTTTATTAGTTAAGAGATTTAACTAGTATACTAGATAGCTAATATATTTAATAATCTTAAAGGGCCTAATAAGTTATTATCTAATTTTCTTAGATTTAATTACTAATATATTATAACCTTAGTATAAATATAAGTTAACTATATCTCCTACTTTAAAGAATATAGGGGTATAATATACGTTATAGTATTCATTTATCTTAAGAGAGGTAAATATAATAGCGTCCTTTATATTAATATATATTAAGTAATATTTATCTATAAAAGCTAGCCTTTTGATTAGGTTTACCTCCTTAGTAATAGTAGGATATACTATAATAAGGAGGGTATTACTAGAGGCTTTATCCGCTAGGGTATTATAGACTAAGGTATTATAGATTAAGGTATTACAGGTATTAGGAAAGCCTTCTATAAATAAGTTATTATTAAAGTGTAATAAATCTAGTACCTCCTTAGTCTAAATCTATATATAACCTAGATTAGTATCTAGTTTATAGAGTTATACTTAGTAGAGTTATTTAGGATAGATAATATCTTATATAAAATATTAGGCTATTACCTAGGATTATTAAGAGCGCTAATATAATAGTATAATACTATTTTAATTATTTAGTTAGATCTTTTAAATATACCGTCTACTTATAAATACTAGGTAGTTAAGTATAATAAATTAACTCTTAGTACCTTAAGAATCTATTTTTATAATTATCCTATAAATTTATAGTCTTAATTTAAAACAATTACTCTAGGAACTCCTTAATTAAGTTTAGCTAATTAGTTTAGTAGCTATATTACTTAATCTTTACCTAATTATATTACCTTACCTAGAATAAAAGTAATTACCTTAGAGAATTTATTAATTATTAATATAGTATACTTATATTAATCTAGGACTAATATTAATAGGATTAGTATAAAGTTAATTATTATTATATAAAATAGCTTTATAGGTAAGAAGATAGGTTAAAGGGATCTATATAGTTTATATTATAAAGTCTAATTTAGCTAATAATATAGGTAATACCTAATAAATTTATAGAGTTTTATAAATAATTATATATATAGAGCCCTTTAGTAAGGCGTTTATAGGTATAAATATACCTTAGATATCCTATTTTATTATAAGCTAGTTAAAATACCTCCTTCTTTAGAGTTAAAGGTATATATAATTAGAGGCCCCGCTTATTATTATTAAAGTAGAGTACTTAATTAATAATATAATATAGTAGTTTAATAGTATTATTACTTAATACCTTATGTACCTAGATTATTATAATAACGCGTATTTATTAGGGTTTATTAAGGCCCTTAATAAGATGTTAGTAGAATTCTAGACTTAGCTCTATTAAATTAAATAGGAAAGCCTTTATTATTAAGGTATCTAGACTAGATTTATTAGATAGGTAATACTTATAACTTATAAACTAGGATAGGATAGGATATTAGGTACTATATTAGACTTACTAAATTTATAATAAATATCTAGTTACAAATACTATAAGTACTTAGAAGCGCGGATAAGATAAAGGTTTAGCTTTTTTATTAAAGTAGTACTAAGACTTATCTAATAAACTATTAAAAAAATAGTAGAGTAATTAGTATATATAATAGTTATATATTTAACTATTTTAATTATATACCTAATCTTCCTAACTACCTATATAAGATTTCTACTTAAAAGGGCTATTTATAGGAGCCTTCTATCCTTTTTTAGAAGGCTTTAGTAAGATATAATAGATATGGGTATTAAAACTAAACTCTTTACTAATATCTAGATCTATAAACAATTACCTTAATTTATTAAAATAGTATAATAAAGTAGCGAGGTAAAAAGCTTTTATAAATAATAAAAAATATTAAGTTTCTTAGGTATTAGGCTACTTAAGTAAGTATTATAAGCTAGCTTTTTATCCTAAATACTACTAGGATTAAGACCTTAGAGTATCTTATTAAGGTAAGTCTTATATAATTATAAGGGCTTAATAATTAAAGCGTAATATATAATATATTACCTTAGATACTCTATTAATCTAAGATATTTTTCTAGGAGACTAAGCGTTTCTAGAAATATAATATTAATAATTATTATTAGCTTTTTTTATTATAATAGCTAGGCCTAGGATACTAATCCTCTAACTTAATAAATAAATAGAAGGATATCCTACAAAGGATTTCTTTAATAATAGGTATATATTTATTTTCAATAAGGCCTAGAAGACTTTATCTAAGTAGGATAAATATTCTTCTAATCAATTATTAAAAATAAAATTAATATTAATATATACTTAATAAAAGTAATAAAATAGTTAAAGGATTCTATTAATTATCCTATATATATAAGTAAATTCTAGTAACTTATAATTAGGATATTAGATAATTCTTACTCCTAATAACTTACTATTATAAGCTAGTACTAGTACTCTTAATTAACCTACTACTAATAGAAGAAGCTTATAATATCTATTATAATAATATAAGTTACTCCCTTAAAAGTAATAAAAATTTCTAACTAGGACGGTACTAAATATATATTAAATATTATAATTTTATTTAAAGTTTTAATATTTATAACTATATAACCTTTTCTTCCTAACTCACTAATTTTCTAAATAATAAAATATAGAAAAGAGAATAGGATTACCTTACCTATCTGCTTTATATAGCTTTAATTATAAAGTTTATTAAATACCTTATTAATAACTTCTTTATCTACCTTCCCTAGTAGGTAAACCTATACTTAGCTAAGTTTATAGAATTCTCATTAATTATTAATTAATAAGATATCTATCTATTAGGACTTAGGTATATACTTAATATTTCCTATATTTTACTATAGGCTAGGGTATTTATTTATAATTACCCTTAATAAGGATATTAACTAGGGCGTACTATAAATTATTACTCTTATAAGGTAGATAGTCTTAACTTTAGTACTAGTAATAATTACTATAAATATAATAATAGTAATTAATAATCTTTATAAGTTTACTTTAACTTAATCAATTATTTTCTTTAAAAGCTAGGTAATAAGGTTATTATAAAAGGCTTTTACAAGGAAGTAACTAATGATTTTATATTTTATAACTTTTCTTAACTTAATATTTTATAAGAGTTTAATTTCTATCTATAATATTATAAATAATAATATAAGATATATTATAATTTATAATATAAGTATAAATTAAAAGCTTATTAAGTTTCTTAGATTTAAATATAAATTCTTAATCCTAAGGTAGAGCTAAGGATTAATAATAAGGTCTAGATATTAAGACTTACCTATTTATATAAGGGATAATAATTATTACCTTTTAATTATAAATAATAGTATTAATCTAACCTCCTTTACTAGAGGCATTAATTAGGATAATTAGGCCTTAATATAATTAAATTATTAGATAACTATCTCCTTAGATTTAAGGATATTAACTCTAATTAATATATTAGTAAATAAATTATTAATAATATAAAGCTTTCTTTCTATTAATATTATACTATTATTACCTAGGAAATATTTCTTAATTTAGGTATATTTAATAGTATTATATCTCTTATTTCTAATTCCCCTAATATTAATAGGGGTTAGTATTTTAATAACCCTTATGTTTAATATATAATTCTATAGAAATTTATAATCTATTAGACTTATTTACGCTGCGGAACAGGTACCCGCTCTCTTTTTTCAGTTTTTTTTCAGAAAATGAATATAATAAGAGTACGCCAACCGAATCTAGTAATTAATAGGTATTTTTATAGGGCTAGGCCTATATTTTAAAGCGCTAATATATAATACCGCTACTTTATTACTAGTATATATAGTATCAAGCTAAGTAACTTAAGGATTAGAGCGGGGCGGGTAATTTCGAATTACCCGCCCCTCCTAAATCATATCTCTACCTAGCTTAATATTATACGTACTAGTAACAAACTAGTAGTATTTTATATTAGTACTATAAAATATAAGCCTAGCCCTATAGAAATACCTATTAATTACTAGATTCGGTTAGCGTACTCTTATTATATTCATTTTCTGAAAAAAAACTGAAAAAAGAGAGCGGGTACCTGTTCCGCAGCGTAGACTTATTATATTATATATTTATATAACTTATATTAGTATAAAGTTTATAATATAACTTATTAAGAGTAAGGCTAATTAAGACTATTATAGAATAATAACTTTAAAAGGTATAGCCTTTAAGGGAAGTATCTATAAATATACTTCTAATAATTTTACCTTCTTATAAAAGGCTTTAATAATCGCTACCTATTTAGGTAGTATTACTTATAATAGCTATTAAGGCCCTTCTTTTAAGGTAGCCTCAATATATATATTTATATAAGATATTATTAAATTAAAAGTTAGACTAGTAATAGTAATATTTAAAGCCTTTCATTATTATTATTACTAGGATAGCTAAGAAATATACCTCTATTATATCCTTTTAGCTTTCTCAATTATTTACTTAATCTAGGTCTTAAAACCTAGGATCTAGATCTATATTTAGACCTTAACCTCTTTACTACTCCTAACTTATTTACTCTGATTAATAAAAGGCTTCTTTATATACCTTATACTTAACTTGTTTATTATACCTTAGTTTAATCCTAGCTTAGTAGCCTTAAAGTTAATAACTATTTTAATTATTTAAAACAATTAATAAAGGGTATCTTTAACCTAAAATCTAATATTAATTTTATTTAAATAACTTATATATATTTCTACTAGTAATTTATAGTAGTTATCTTAGACTAATAATTTAAGGATAACTATATACTTAAAGAACCTATTAAATTTATTAAGGCTTATTATTAAAATTATTTTAATAATTATTATAAGGTATAAATAATTAAGTATAATTTAGATTATTATAATGCTATCTCTAACTAATATTACTATAACTAAAGTTATTATTATAAGATAAATTAGAAGTATACTAACCTAATTAAACATCTTAATTATAATTATTATTATAAGATTCTAATTATTTTACCTTATAAAGGCCCTTATTCCTATAAATATTAAATTAAATATCTTTCTTAAATCGTAGACTAACTATTTAATATTAGTAAATCCTAATATAACTAATTATTAAGATATTTATATATAAGGAGGACTTAAGCTAATTTAGTTATAACTAACTTAACATTCTTACTATTTAAGATAATCTTAAGAATATAGTTTAGTAGATCTTATTAATTATAGGCGTTTTTAATTATATAATAAATTACCTTTAATAGATTAAGAGATTTATTAGGTAAATCCTAGAAACGCTCCTATAATATAATATATTATTTAATTATACTATTTAAGTTATTCTAGAAACTAACCTAATTAATATATATTAATTAATAAATAAATAATTTATTTATTTATTTATTTACTTTATTAAGTAGATATAAATTAAAACTCTATTATAATATAATAGTATCTATAGTTATAACCTTTACTTAAAGATAATCAGTAAAATTAAATATATTATAATAGATATTATATATATCTTTAACTTTAACTAGCGGTATATTAAGATCTAGGTTAAAATATTTAATATCTTAAAGATAGAAATATAGGTTACTACTATTAACTACCTTACTTATAAGAGGCTATTAGGTAGGAGGTAGTTTACCTACCTTATTAATTAATATCTAAAAGAGATTTAATATTATATTAAGTTATTTAATTATAAAGCCTCTAATAGCCTGGGTTATAATCTAGCTATTCCTAGTATTATTACTATTACTAACTATTTCTATAAGCTTTAATAATTAGGATCTAATTAGCTATTTATAAATAGCCTCCTTAGCAGATATTACTTAAGTAGTAGTATTATTATTTAAGGTAAATTTAGATATTATTAACTCTTTTAACTAAGGTAGAGCTAGGCCTATTAATAACTACCTAGATTAATAGAAACGTAAATAGAAACTATCTATAAACTAAATAAAATAAGATATAACTTAATATAATAGATATTAAGTTAGAGTACTACTTTAATAAAATACTTATAAAATCTTAGAAGGATTTACTAAACGCGGGGATAATAAGGTAATAATTAGTAGTTATAACTACCTTCTCTAGCCTAAGATTTTAGCGGGTAGTAAATCTTATTAAAAAATCTATTAGGGTTATTTATAATAGATAAGGATTATAAGGTAGACTTAATAAAAAGCTATATTATAATATAAAGGTCTTTATTTTATATAATTAGAAGTCTTTACCTAGAAAGGCTAAGGGAGGTAAGCTAGAATAAGGTAAAATAGAAATAAGGGGAGGACTATTAATAAATTAGTACCGCTGGCGGCTAATAGCGATATATAAATATACCTAATATACCTAATCTAGCCTATTAAGTAATTATTAGTACTTAATAGAGGTTGATATAGTATTACTACTATTTATTATTAAGGTATTAGAATATAATAGAAAGATATATTAGTAGAGAGGTAGAGAGCCTTCTTATAAACTACTATACTAAGCCTAATATAGTATAGCTAGTGCGAAGGCATCTATAAGAGCCTTCTAGAAGGTAAACCATAGTAACTATAACAGATTATAACGAATTAGGAAAATAAAAGTTAATATAATTATTACCTTATTACTTATATTAGCTAAAAAGAGGATAAAGGTATTTAACTTAATAAATAAAGTAATTAATACCTTTATTATAAAACTTAATACTAAGCTTACTTAACTTAGAGAGGCTAGAATTGTATTTATTAATAAGAATATAATCTGCTTCTATTTATTATAAGAGAGTATATAATTATTTATATAAATAGCTAGCGGGATATTATTTATAATATTAATTATTTATAATAGTAATTAATCTATCTAACCTCTCCTTATATATATAACAGGCTTATAATAGATATAATTAAGGAAGCTTATAAGTATTTATATAATATCTTAAATTATTAATATTAACTTTAATATATGAGTTTTAATATATTACTATTATATATAATAGATATTATTAATAAGCCTTATATAAGTATTAACCTAATTTCAACTTAAGATATAATTAAAGCTAGTAAAGTATATAATATTAATACTATTAATATAAGTAAGTTATAAGATAATAATATAAAGATAGAGTTAAATTTTAAAGAAATTTTAAAAACTTATAAATTTATATTATTTATACATATAAATAATTATAAATATAAAGTAAGGCCTAAGTAAAATAATACTATATATTTATAAATAATAATACAAGGGATAATTAAATATAAGATTAATAAAGTTAATAATAAAACTTAATATAAAAAGCTTTATACCTACTTTTATAAGATATTCCTTATAACTTCCTAAGATAGGACTTTTAAATTAATTAGAGAGGCTAGTTTATTTAAGCTACTTAAAGATTTATTATTTAGAAATATCCTTTAAAATAATATTATTATACTTATAATAATATTTATATATATAAGTTATATAGTTATTAAAGATTCCTTTAAAGGTATTTATTGAAATATCTAATAAGCTATTAAGATAGAGAATAAGGATATATTTATTACCTTAATAAGATATAAGAATAATATATATCTTTCTAGAGATAATTAGGAACTACTATCTAAAGAATAAAAGGTAAAATATAATTTATTTATTAACTTAATTAATAAAAGCCTATTTAAATACTTAATAATATTAGGCCACCTTAAATATAAACTAATTAAGTAATATTAAACTATTTTAATTATTAATAATATTATTTTTATAATTTAATATAAAGGTTTCATTATCTTTAAGGTAGATCTAATAAACTACCCTAATTATATTAAAGCTATTAAAGTATATAAAGAGATATCTAACCTTAATACCTTATTTATATAAATTAATATTAATAGTAAGTTAGAAAAATAGTAATTAAAATAAATATAAGTTATAGATTATTATTAAGCTCTATTATTACTATATTAAATAGGGAATTAATGATAACGATATTATTATCCTTACAAGATACCTTATATAAGTTAACCTTATTAAGCGGGTTTTTAAAGTAATTAAAGAATTATATAATATAAAGATTAAGACTATTAATAGTTATTAAGGTAAAGAGAAGTTTATAATAATCCTTATTATAATATAATTATTTAAGTTAGGCTTTATAGGCTTTAACTCCTATCCTCTTACTACTATCTCTTATATAAGTAATACTTATATAATTATTATAGACTATATAAGGATCTTATTAAATAAGGATAAATATAAGTAAGTCTAATATAATACCCTAAGAGAATTTATTAGATTAAGTAGTTAAATTATATTTAATATAAAGCTATATATATAACTATAATAAAGGGAGATATATTATATAAAATTAAGGCTAATAATTTAAACTTAATTAAGGTAATAGAGGAAGAGGGCTAAGATAAAGCTTAAGGTAATAATTTAAACTTAACTTAATTGAATAAAGGGAGAGGTATTTAATAAAAAAATTAATGATAATATTAATAATTTATCTCTTATTAAGCTTATCAAATAAGAAATATTTAATAATCTAATTAAAATTATTAATACTCTAATTTTAATTAAGCTGGTTAAGGGTAAAGTATTTATATCTTTAAAATTAGATTTTATAAAGATCTTAGCCCTATTTAAATAGTTTAATATCTTATTAATCAAGGGTAATAGATATTAATTTTTAATAACTACCTTATTTAACTTATAATAATTAATATATAAGCGTAAGCCTTTATTCTTCTTAAGAATAAAGAGGATAAGTAATCTTATAAGGCTCTTTAAATATCTGATTTACCCCTTTATTAAGGCTTAATTTTGAAAAGCGTCTTAATTCTATTAAATCTATATTTAATAAATTATATAATAGTTTATAAAGAGGATTATTAATTATATTAATAATATAATTACTCTCTTAATAAGATAGTAAATATCTTATTTTATTTATTAAAAATATATTCAAGATTTGCTAAACTTGAAAGATAATATTTATAATTTATTTATATTTTTTATACTTTAATCTATTATATTTATTACTCTTAAATTAGTTTAAATAGGTTTCAAATCTATAATACTAAAGATAAGAAATATATAAATAGTGAACTATTTAAGAACTTCATAAATTATTAAAGTTTATTAATTTAAAATAATAACTCATTAATTCTAAATTATTACTTCCTTATATTTATATTAATTTGGATACCTAATATATATTATATAAGCTTATTAATAATTAATAGTAGACCTACCTTATTAATAGTATAAAAGGTACGATAAGTATATTAATAGGATAAATCCCAATTATTTATAATCTAATAAATTATATTATATACTTTATAATAAAAAACTTACTTATTATTTATAAAGTTTAAATATAATAATCATATATCTTTATAATAATAAAGTATCAAAGGTTTAACCTCTACTCCTTTCTACCTCTCCCCTATTAAGTTAGAGTCCTTAATAGGGTCTACTCTTTTCCTTACTCTTTATTTATATATTAACTTTAGTTATCTACAGCCTTAAAGTTAGGACGCTTTAAATTAAACTAGGACCTACTTTACTTAGATAGTTTAGGATAATTAATTATATAATTAATATATACTCTTATACGTTAGCTATGAACAGCCTAATTAGGTATAGCCTTACCTTAATACTCTAGTATATTTAGCTTTTATTATATAAATAGATAGCTTCTCTATTATTATCTTATATAAAACTTATATATATTAATAGTACCTTAGTAATATTATATTAAGCTTAATAAGTATTAATTAATTAATTATTAAGTAAGATTTAAAGCTTATTAATATTAAAACTAGCCCGCTTATAATAAAATATTTATAAGTTTAAATCTAGGAGTTATAAGGAAAACCCGCCTATTAAAATAATTATAACCTTATAATCTTATTAATATTAAACTTATATTAATATATTAAGGTTTACTCCTTAAATGTTAAACTTTATTTTACTGTTATTGTTACTATCTTAAGGTATTCCTAATAAAAGGTAATATATTTCCCTAAATAATTTATTTTATTAAGAAGGTAGTTATTATTAATACCCTTTATAATTTTTTTTAATTAATTATAAAATAATTATCTTAGCCTTTTAATTATATAATTTTATAAAGCTTAGATATTAATACTTAAGTCTCATTAATAAAATTAACTATTTTATAATTATATCTTTTATAAAAGATAATTTTAGGCTTCTTAAAATACTAAGGAATTTAAGCTATCTTAATCATTTAATAATATCTTAAAGAACCCTTTATTATAATTACTTTATTAATATTTTATTAACTTAATAGCCCTTATAACATTAAATACCTTAGCTCCTATCTTAATTAATATTACCTTAAGAACTTCTTAAAGTAGTTTAAAATCTATTAGAAAGGTAATTTATATTAAGCCTATTAAACTCTAATATTTTATAAAGTATTAATAGTTTTAACTCCTAACCTATTAAGGATTTTATAATTAATATTAGTAATTTAGTAATTTAATGAATTATTTAAGGTATTATAACTATTAGAATTTAGGCCTATTAAGTAGCCTATTTAATAGAAGTTAGGCTATTTAAATCTATTAAGCCTTAAGGCTCCTAAGGACCTACTAGATTAAATAGTAATAATAAAAATAGAAATATAAGTATATATTAAAATCATAAAAAAAATTTTTTTAACTTATTATATAATAAGAAGTCTACTACTTCTAATATTCTAATAATAATTTATATTCTTAAAGAGATATGTTTTTATAATATTTACTACTTTTTAAGTATACTTAAGATATAATAAATATTAAAGGTAATAAATTTATTTATATTGATTTTTAAACTTACTTAAAAGGTATAATTTTATTATAATAACTAAGCGAGCTATCTAAGAATAATAAGAGATTTATAAAGCTAGGTAATAAAATTAATAAATAGGAATAGATGTTTATTAATTAATTCAAATAACCTATTAATATTACTATTAATTAGGTATTATATAAAAGATATATACTTTATAATACCTTTAATTATTAAGAGTTATATAAATATACCTTAAAAAAATAAGTTATTAAAGTTATTAATTTTACTTCTATTAATAATTAACTTAATATAATTTATAATAGACTTAATTCTAAGCTCTATTATAATATTTACTATCTTAAGATAAATATAAAGTTAGAGGATTTCCTAAATACTAATTTAAATAAGTTTAAATAAGATTAATAAATATATACTAATTATAGTAAAAGGAATATTACTACCTTAAATAATAAGGAAATCTTATTATATAGCTATTTAAGAAATAAATAAATTATTAATTAATAAAGGAAGGAATTAAAGGAAGGAATTGAATAAGAGAAATAGTAGAGAATAGCTTAAACAAGATTAATATCTATTATTCTTTAAGTATATTAATAATTTTACCTTTATTTATGAATAAGTCTGAATAGGCGTTAATAATATCTATTAATTACTCTATTATATAGGATTTACTATAGATGTTAACTCTATTAAATATTATATATCTAAGGCTAGGATTAATAGTAGTATTTATAGAAGGCTTATTAAGGCCCTTATTAAGTATTATTAAAGCCTATTATAAATTACTTATTATAATTATTATTACTATTATAGCTAATCTTACTACCTTAGCTAGCTTACTCTTTTAGGTATTCTACTAGCTACCAGTAGTAAAGTTAGTATAATAAATATTAATTATAAAGTATCTATTATTATTAAACTCTTTTAATATTCCTAGCTTTACTTTCCTAAGAATAATAATATCCTTATTTATATTATTTTTAATAAGGACGTAGTTAATAGATATATTAATAATATAAGTAAATACTCTATTAATATAGTTAAGGTTAAGATTATAATTAAATTTAAAGAGGAGATCCTAATTATTTAAAAGTAATCTATTATAAGTTATAAGAATTAATATAATAGATTTTATAAGAATTATAGATTTTACTTTATTCTTAATAACTCTTTTTATTAAAGTAGATCTTATATAAGTATTCATTAGTATAATAATATTTTAATAGCTATAAATAATAGTTTACTACTTAATAAAGTTTAATATTATATCTTTAAGAATAAGGATATTTACTCTTATAAGTATTTTTACCTTAAGGTTATTTATAATATAGACCTCTTATATCATCTACCTTAGGGGGCCTCTCCTAGCGCTAGATAACCTATTGACTATTAGGTAGCAAGCTAATAAGCGTAATAATAATTCGATAGATATTACGTTATAGTTAATCTTCTATTAATAAGTAATTATATAATAACTTTTAGCTATTTAGAAATACCTATTAATAAACAATTTGAATTAACATTTTATTATTAGACTATTAATATAAATAACCTATTTATATAAGGCTAACCTTAAAAGCCTATTAATAGATAGTTAATATAATTTTTAGAAAATCTATATTATACTAAGTTATTATATTAATATATTATAATAGTATATATACTATAAGTATACTCCGCTATTATTAACTGAATATTTTTATATATATAGTAGGAAGATCTATTAAGATATTAAGGTTAGTATTAAAGAGATATACCTCTAATAAGGCCCTTATTATTATTTAATATTATACCCTTTATTATTAGCTATCCTCTAATAACTATATAACTAGATAATTAGTAGTAGCGTACTAATAGTAGTAATCTTATACTAATGTAATAATATATCTTAATATAGTAATTAACAGTCTTAGCTATCTAAAATTTAAGAAGGTAAGGAAGTAATTTAAATTATTTAAATATTATTACTTATTATATAAGGTATAATAAAAGTAAAGTTATATTAGCTATACTATATTATATATTATATATCTTATAAGTAATATTACTTAGCGCGCCTACTATAAAGCTATTAAAGCTAAAATCCTAGTCCTACTCTTATAAGTTATTATTATTACTTAGTTAAAGAGAGCTCTAATATTCTCTATACTATATATTATAATAAAGTTAAAGAACTTAATAGATTAATACCTTACTATTAGAGTAGAACTCTTAATATTATTATTATAAAATATATAACCCTTATTATTATTTAATAGGATAATAGATTTATTTATTATAAAAGTCTTTTTATTCTTAAACTCTTATATTATTAGTTTACTCTCCTTTAAATTATTAAAGTAATCTAACTTACCTATCTTATAAAACTAGCGTAGGAGTATTTTATATTAATATAATAAGTTATAAGGTAGAGAGGGATTATTATCTTAATTAAATACTAGCTTATATTAGATAGTAAAGTTAATAAAGATAGCTGTTAAGAAGTTAATAATAAGATACTTAATAGACTTTAAAGTAGGTTTATTAACTCTTAAAGAAGATATATTATAATTAACTAATCTCATTTATCTCTAAAATATTAATAAGGTTTTTTATAAAATTAAATATAAACTTATAAAATACTTATTTATAAATAGACTAGCTAGTATCTTAAGATTTATATACTACTTAATTTATCCTTATATATCCTCCTTTATAAAACGCCTTATCAATTACTATTATCTTATATATTATCTATAATCTTAAATCTATAGAACTAGGTAATATACCTTTATATATCTAATAGATTAACCTTTCTAATTAGTATAATAATTATTAATCTTAAATTCTAATTACTCTTATTTATAGTTATAATACATAATTTCCTTATCTTAGATAATATAAATTAGTTAAGCTTTAAGGTATAATATAAAATAATAGATACATTAAACTTATTAGAGATCTTAGAGATTACTTAGACTAGCTTATATAATTATAAAAAAATTACTTAATTAATTAAGATTATAAGTATTTAATATTAATAATTTATAGGTAAGAGCCTTCTTATTATTCTTTTACTATTATATTTACTCTTTCTTTATAATATTATTTAGCTCTTTATTATTATCTAGATTATTTACTTCTAATATATTATAACTTTATAATATTAATTAGTAGAGAATTGAATATTAGGTAAAGCTTAATATTATAAAAGTAAATAGCTTTTATCTTAGATCCTTAATTTATAATAAAGTAAAAGCGGAGTTACTATAATTATTATTATTATTCTTATTCTTTATAACTTATTTTCTTTTCTTAATAAATATAATTAGAGGGAGGTCTTTATTATTACTTATAAGCTTAAAATTTAATAGAATTATTATAGGTTAGCTCTTCTAGGAATTAGGCTTTATAGTCTTATATAAGTCTACCTTTATAAAACCCTTTAAAGATACTAGTTTTATTATATTTTTAAGGGCTTTTATCTTAGATTACTAAGATTAAGACTACTAGGAATTAACTATTATATTAAATTATAAAGACTAATAATTAGGTATTATAAGAGATATTAATAATATATTTAATAAGTAGAATATAGAATAATTTAAGAAGTATTAGTTAAGTTGATTAATTAGGCAGGGAATTAGGGAATTAATAGTAAGTAGAGAAAGTTACTACCTATATTATATAATTTACTAGATTTTACCTTAGAGATTTTACTTATTAAAAAATATAATATATTTATCGTAATATTATATTCTCTTTTCTACTAACTTATATATATTATATAACTACTTAAGTCTATTAAGACTACTTATAATTTTATCTAATATAATTCTAGTACTCCCTATTATAGCCTTAATACTATACTATCTCTAATATAATCCCTAATACCTACTATTATTATACTATCCCTTATAATATATATAATCTATATAAGTTATTATATTAAGTTATATATCTACCTAAGGTAGAAGTATCTAGTTACTATTAATATAATTACTCTTATTTCTAAGGTCTTAAGTAGTTATTTATACCTAGCTATAAATAGTATAATTACTCTTAGTCTCTTAGGCTTTACTAGATATATATTAAGTATAATAGCTAATTTAATAGATAAGGTAGTTAACTTCTATAACTTAGCTAATATATTAAATAATAATTATAAGATATTATTAATAAAATAGTTATATAAATAACTTAAGATTAATTAGTTAGTAGTTTTAATAGTAAGTTATGTTTTCTTTATTACTTAATATAATCTTTCTTTATAATTAATATATATATTAATAGTAATAAGAGTAATTTAATTAAAATCTATTTTAGGAATAGTATAACCTAAAGGTATCTAATAGGGATTAATATAACTTATTAAGATATTATACTTTTATTAGATATTAAATTCTATTAAATCTTTAGACTAAGATTATAATATTAAATAACTTACTATACTATATTATATAGTTAATATTATATAGTTAGCTCCCTACCCTTTTATAGCCTATTATTATTATAATATCCTACCTAATTAATAATTTACTAGGCTTCTTATAACAGAGAGGTTATCTAGATATATAATTAATAATTATATAGCCTAGTTTCTATATTATTAAGGGCTAAAAATATATAAGAGTTATAGAATTACTAGTTAAAGATAATCTTATTTAAGTTAATTAAGATAAGGATAAATCTATAATATTTCTAAATAAGTAGATTTAATATAAATATCTTATAATCCTTAATAAGATTATTATAAGTAATAGAATTATAAATTCTCTCCTTAAGTATAATATATAGATTATTAAATTATAATAGGATTTAATTAATATTAATATTAATCTATTTAATTTAATTAATAATACTAAGCCTAATAATCTAATTAATAATATCATTAATTAAGACTAGGATTAAGATAATAATAATATTGATTTATTAAATAATACGCTAGTATTAGAGGATATATTACTTAAATTAAAGATACTTATAATAGACTTTATAATAGATTCTAATAAGCTAACTTTAAAGTAAGCTACTAATAAAGAAGAAGAAGAAGAGGATAATAATATTTCTATTATATAGCCTCCTAGCCGTTAAGCCTCTAATATAAATTAATTATAAGAAGTCTTATATATAAGACCTTCTATTAAGTGAAGTCTATTTATTATAATATTAAGTTTATAATATTAAGTTATAAGTATAAGTAAATATAATTACTAGAGTCTATTAGAAGTCTTTAGGCTACTAAATAATATTAAGGTATTATAATATCTTCCTAAAGTAATTAATATTATTAAGAAGTATATATATTAATAGCTGTTAGTTATAAAATTATGAAAATAAGAGGTCTTAGTTATAATATAATAGCTCCTTATATAAGGTATTAGGAATATTAATAAGCTAACTATAAAAATAATATATTTCTTTAATCTAATCTACCTCTTTAAGACTATACTCTTATCTTAATTATTTTATAATAAAAACTATTTTAGTCGTACTTATTTTATAAATTAGCTAAGTAAACTCTACTATTTTATAATATAGGCGACTTTAATTAAATCCTACTTTAAAGAATATATAATTAATTAATATTAATAGGCTATTTTACCTTCTAATTATATATATTATTATTATATATAACTTAAATACTAGTATTAGAATTTAAAATATTACTTTAACTATATATTTATAATTAATAAAGATTATACTAGTAATATAATTATGATTATAAATCCCCTTCTATCCTTATTATATTTTAATATATTATAGGATAATAACTTAATATCTTAATATTTTATATTTAAAGAGCTCTTTTTATTAGAGAAAGACTTTAAGTATATTAATTAATAGTAAGTATTTTATTAAAAAATTAATGTTATTTTTAACTATAAATATAAAGGTCTAAAATCTAAAAATCTTATTATATATAAAAGTAATTTATTATATAGATAATCTAGGATAATAATATTATAAATATAAGGCTATTAATATAATTAATACTTATATAAGGTAAACTAGAGCTTTTAACTTATAATTAATCTTATCTATTAAGCTTTATAAAGTCTCCTATTATATATCTTCCCTTATTAATATTTATTAATAAATTTAATTTCTACTATAATATATATTATTTAACTATAAGTATATATATTATAATAATAGGACTTAATTAGTAAGAGAGAAAACGGTATATTAATATTCTCCCCTTAACTCTTAGACCTTATAAGAGTAATCTTAAAGATAATATTAAGGTCCTTAAACTTAGACTTATTATATTAGATAAGGGCTTACTAGGTATTAAAATTAATAATATATTCTAGACTTTATATATAGTTATAATAGCATTTATAAGTAATATAAAATAATAGATAGAGAACTTAAGATTTAACTCTCTACTTATAAATAGAGGTTATAAAAAATACCTAATTATAAAATTATAAAAATTAGACCTAATATTTAATATTTTACTTAATACTTAATATTATTATAAAATTATTTTTAAAAGATAATATATTAAAATATTACCTTTAATAAAATTAATAAAATTAATAATATTTCTTAAGGCTCTTAATATATTTACTAAGTAGATTATATTAATTTATATTACTCCTACCTTAAATATAATCCAATCTAGGCTTATAAATATAGTATATTCTTAAAATAAGCTTAATACTACCTTATTAATACTATTAGTATATAATTAGGCCTTAATACTTATATTATAAAGATTAAGACTTTCTCTTTCCTATTCTTATAAAGTAGGTTATAATTATTTATATACTATTTAAAAAGTTATAAGATATAAGAGTATACTTAACTATTAATAATTATCCTTATTTTACTTTATATTTAATTATAATTATAATATATTTCACCCCTTTTTCTTAAAGCTATTAAGGTTATAATTTATTTAAGCTTAAACCTAGATATTATTAATTTTATTATCTAATATTATATATAAATAGTAAAGAGTAATACTATTATATTATTATAAAATATAATTTAATATAATTAGGATAATTTAATAATTATTTTATATATTATTAAGAAAGTATTTTAATAACTCTATTAATATATAATCCTCGCGTTAGTATTAAAGTTTAAGAGGGGAGAGCTTCCTATTTTATTAATTATATCTTAAGATAATATAAATAAGGAGTCTTAAGTTATTAGATATAAAGATAGTAAATTATAATATAATAATTAGGTAAATTTTAATATACTTATGAAATCCTTTTTAATGTATAATAAGATCTTAAAAAAGGTTATTATATATTATACTTTTATATTAAGACCTAATATTTATACTAATTTATACTTTAATAATATTATTTCTAAATATACTATACTTAATAATATAATTATATTCTCTAGTAAAGATAAGTATTAAGGTTTTAAAGTAGATATCTTAAATATTAACTTTTATAAGATAATAAGGGTTTTATTGATAAAGGAAGCTATATATTAAATTATTTAATTTATATTCTCTAAGTTATTTACAAGAAGTAATACTAATTTAATAGTATAATTTATAATAATTTATAAGTAGTATTTAAATCTTCTTAATATACTTCTATTAATATCTAAATAATTTAAAATTAAGTAAAATAAATTATAACTTATAAACTTAGATAATAAGATATATAAGAAGTTATTAATAATAAATTACCTATTAAAATCCTTTATATAGAATTAGCTTTATTAGCCTTTATAACTTAATTAATTAAAATTTAACTATCTATTCTTAAATATATTAAGAGAAGCTTATAATATTAATTATTATTAGCCTAATATTACCTTTTTATAAAAGATAGAATATAATAGTATAAAAAGCTAGCCTTTATAAATAAATCTAATAATTATATTCATTTTCCCTTCTTTAACCTTATTATTAATCATAGATATTTAATATAAATATTCTTATATACTAATTTCTTTATAAGGAATCTAAATATAGGATTATCTTTTAAATAGGTAACTTTATAATTATTTAATTATTTAAGCTAGGATAAGTTAATAATATATTTTATATAAGCTTTCTTATAATAGACCTAGGGTATTTATATATTTACTAATAATTAAGGATTTTAATTAACCTAAGCTTAACCTTATATTATAAATACTATATCTTAAGATTTTTATTAATATAAAGGTAGTCGGCCTTTAAGAGATAGGATATTAGAAGTACTATATTATATATATTAAGTAGGTTAAGAAAGAAGGGGGAGGAAAGTACTTAAAGAGGGGAGGTAAAATCCTATTATTAAACTTAAATTATAATATTTAATTTATATAAGAATAATTATCTTTATTTAAGAAAACAACTTAATTATAAATTTAATAAAACTTTAATTTTACTATTAATAATAATATTAAGTAACTCTACTCTACTTACTTAGAGTTTTACATAATTACTAGCTTATAGAAAATTATTATTAACCTTACTTACTTCTTTAATTATAAGATAGATATATCCTAATTAATATAATTAATATATCTATTAAGTCTTAATTACTTACTTATATATTTACTTATATATATATATAGCTAAAGCTTATATAATCCTAAATACTTATATTAGAGTTAGAATATTATTTTTATAATCGCGTACTTAAATCTTTATATATACCTACTAAAACTATTAAATTACCTAAAATATAATTCTCTATATTAACTAAGATACTATCTTTATCTCTTATTTTATCTCTATTATCTTAATAAACACCTAAAACTTATATTTATAAACTATTATATTAATCCTAAGATACTAAGATATCCCTAAATAATCTATTATAATTAATTAATCCTAGACTAACTACTAATAGGGTAAATTAGCTATATATATACTATATCCTAATATTACTATTCCTAGATATATATTATATAGTATTATCTTATATCTCCTTATATTTATACTATAAGTATATATACACGTATACTATTACTAGATAGTAGATCTAGATTAGAAAAGGGCTATACTAATGTTAGGGATCTTATAATTAATAAGGTAGATTCCTATTAATTAATACTAGGATAATAAATACTAGATTCTCTAAAATATACTAAATGATCTCCAGAGTTATATAGAATAGGTAGATTACTTTTATAATATAATATTATTATTATTATATAAATAGGAGATATATATTTAAGAAGAGTAAGGAAGGATAATAAGGTAAAAGATACTAAAATTTCTCTACTATCCTTAGGTTTCAATATTATAAAATACTAATATAATAATAGGATAAATAAATTAAATAAGAAGTAAAAGTATTATAATAATAAAGATAATTAATCTTAATTATTTTCAGTAAGACATTAATAACGCTTATATAATTTCCTAAATATTAGCTATTCTATTAAATAAGGAGAATTACTAATTATTACTAATAACTTTAGTAGATACTTAATCCTAATATATTATACTACTACTAATCTAGCTTCCTACTACTTATTCTTTTAATTATTACTTAATATTTTATTATACTATATTATTATAAGGATTATATATATACTATCCCGCGCCTTATTATAATTAATAGTATCCTATCTTATTAATATATTATAATACTATATTAATATAATTTTATAGTAGAGATAAAGTAATATAAAGATATTAATATAAATAATAATATAGAGAATATAAATAATAATATATAAGGTCTAAGAATATAATCTTATTCTTTAAATAAAAATGGTTAATATATTAAAATACCTAGTATAATAAAATATAAAAAGTAATATTAATAATTTAAACTTATAGCCTATACTACAAAAAGTAGAATTATAAAGAAATAATATAATTATAAAATAGAGTAGACTTATACTAGGTTACTTATAACCTAAGACTATTAAAAAGTAATATAATTATAATTTATAAAGAGACTCTAATAAGATATATATAGGGTAGGTATTAATAATATTATAATTTATAAGAAGACTTTATAAGACTTATATAAGGTAGAAAGTAATATAATTATAATTTATAAGAAGATCTATATAAGACCTATATAAGGTAGTAAGATAGGAAGTAGTATAATTATAATTTAGAGATTATTACTAATATAGAACTAGGATAGTAAAAATACTATATCTAATACTATTAATAAAAGCTCGCTTAGAGCTAATTATACTATTAATCAACTAATATAACAGGTATCTAGGTAGTTAGTCCTAACATTATAGTATTTTATTAGAATTATAATTAGAGTATAACCTATATCTTAATAGGTAAGGTATATAATAATAATATAAGGGTTACCTTAATTATAATACTAGTTCATAAAAAGTATTAAGATAGTAGATAAGCTAAAAGGTAATAGTATGTATTAATAATAATCCTTAGGAATTAATATATAAGTCTTTTATAGGTATTAGAAGTACACATTATTATATAAAATATAATATATATTATAACAGAAAATTAGTATTAGTAAGATAAATAGAGGATAATTTACTAATTATTTAATATAAAGTTCTATACTAAGACTAAATAAAAGGTAATCTAGATATAGTTATAAGGCTAGTTATATAATATCAGGTCTATGTTAATAATAACGGGAATTAGCAATATACTAATATTAATATAGTGATAAACATATAATAAAGAGTTAATAATCTATTAACAAATAGTTCTATACAATAAAAATTATATATAATAGACTATTAACAGTATATTAATTAAGAGATAACTAATAGATAATATAAATAATTAGATTCATAATACTATTTGCTAACAGTATACTAATAATTTAGTATAAGGCTATTAGACCTACTACTACAGATAGTAAGGTAGGTAATAATTAACTTATTATTAACCTTATCCTTTAAATAAAAGGTAATAATAATAAATTTATCTAAATAATATAACTTAAAATTAAGGCCTCTAATTAAGATATTTATAAGTATTACCTTAATTTTAGTACTTATAAGTATAAATGTAGTATTTATAATTAATATTATATATCTTAAATTAAAGTATATTTTAATATTATTACTACTAGCTACTATTAGATAAAGGTAATAATATAATAATAATTCTTAAATGCATAATTAATCCCCTAAATTAATTTACTAATAAATATATAATTAATAGGTCCTCTATTAAAATATCTAATAAATTAACAGTTATTACTACTAATAAGGTCTTTATTATTAAAGGCTTTAATAATACTAGAGTATTAAAAGACTTATAATATTAATTATAAAAATAGACAAATAGCTTATTCTTAGAAATAAACTTATAATAATATTATTAATATTTATAATTAGGAGATAAGATAGAGGTAGTTGTAAACTAATTATTAAAGACTTTATCCTATTACTCTTATTATTTAAAGTCTTTTATAATTAATACTTAATAGGATTATAAAGGTTTATTTATATATTAGTTAAATATACCTTCCTCCTAATATTAATTATATTAAAAATATAAGGTCCTACTAAGGCGCTGAGACGCTTAGTTAGTATATCTTAGTAGTTATATTTAGTTCTTATAAATTTATACTTAGTAATTTAATTAAGTATTCTATTATATATATTAATAGGTTATAAGCCTAGAAGTATAAGTATTTATTTTATAGAATTATTATATATGTTATCTTTAGCTTATATAGCCTTAAGGCCTTAATAGCCTTTAATAAATATTTAATACCTTTATTATATATATTTATATAAAAAGATTATTTAATATTTCTATATTTTATTATTATATAACCTTAAAAGAATAAGTAAGCCTAATTATTTTATAATTATTTAAGATTTAAAAGATTAATTATAAGGGCTTATATATATAATATCTTAATATAAATACTATTAAGTTATATAATTAAGCCCTTAAGTAAATACTTACTTTTAAACCTTTATATATATTAAATATTAATTTAATAAATAGAAATCTTATTAATCCTTCCCTTTATTAAATATATTAAGTCCCTTAATAATAATTTTAATAAAACTTACTTAATAATAGTCTTTACCTTATTATAAAAGTAAGGTTTTATAACCTTATTTAACTTATTAGTTTTAAAATCTTTATAAAGGAGATTAAATCCTTAAGAGATCTTTATTAAAATAGGAGGTTAAGCCTTAATTATCTTATTCTTTATGTTCTTATTTATTATTATAACTTATTATCTAAATTTAAAATAAGCTTTTTTAATTATTATAATTATTAATTATTCCTAATATTTAATCCTTAAAAGTTTATATCCTTAATATAAAAACATTTTATTATAATAAAAGATTTATTAATCCTTTTTTATTATTAAGTTAAATTATGATAAGTTAATAATACTTAAAATCCCTTTTTATTATAATATTATTATTAGAGTTTATTAATAGTTTAAATTAAAGTTCTTCTCTTACTTACTTAAAATTATTAAAAAAGAGGTTAAATAGCCTATTATTAAAGAAGATAATAATTATTATAAATTATTATAATTATTATTAGATTATAATAATTTAAAATTTAAAATAAGTAAATTATCTTTTTATATTCTTAATAAAATTATTATCTTTAATTTATAAGTTAAAGGAAATAAATTTATACTTTTATCCTTAATCTTATTATATTCTTTAAGATTAAAGTTATTAATATTAATTATAAATTATAGATTATTTTTACCTTTAAAATTATTACCTTTAAAGTCTTTATTTAAAGATTTTCTTATAAATAAAATACTTAATTTTATATAATTTAAATTTTAATCTAAATTATCTTTAATAAAGTATTTAAGGTAAAAAAATTAATACTTAAGGTAATAATAAATACTTTCCTCTTATATTAGTTATTATACTTAAGTTTAACTTTAATTATAATTATTAAGTTAAAGAGATTATTAATTAATTAGTCTTAAATAATCTTAAATCCTTTATAATGAATATATAATTTAAAATATATATTATTATTTATAATTACTTTAAATTTAATATTTATAAATTTATTAAAATTTTTATACATTTTAATTTTCAAGCTTAGGTTATTCTTAATAAAATTAAAGTAAATTTTAAATTTATAAGTTTTGATATTTATATTAATTTAATTTAATATCTTTATATAATTTATCTTAATAGGTAAAAAGATATAAATAAATATATTTAAAAGTTTTAAGAGGTTAATATTAAACTTAAAGAGCTTAATAAATAAATAATTATATTAAAAGTTTATATAATTTAATTATATCTTTTTAAACTTAATAATACCTTTAATATCTTTTAAGTTATATATAATTAAAGTTATAATTTCTTTAATTTAAAAAATTATCCCTTAATTAAGTTTCCCTTATAATTAGAAATAAAGAATAATATTAATAAGCCTTAAAGAGTTATATTATAATAATATTTAATACTTATAATTATATCTTAAGAAAGGATAAAAGGAATAATAAATTATATTAAAGTTATACTTATTATAAGGATATCTTTTTTAAATCTTATTTTATTTATATCTTAAACTTATATTAAGAATAATATCTTTATTTAAAATTTAATAAGTTTAAGAAAGCCTTAAAAAAGACTATTATTATTATAATTATTATAATTATAATTATAAATATAAATAATTTAAAGAAATAAAAGTTAAATAAAACCTTTATTAATTTTATATTTATAAATTATATTAATAACTTTTTAATTTATACATTTATTAATAAAGGAATTATTTATCTTATAATAATTTTTACTCTCTTAACTTTTATATTTAAAATAGGTAATATACTTATTATAAATTTAAGATATAATAAATATACTTTTTAAGATTATAATATATTTATAAATCTAAGATTAATTAAATCTCCTTATATTATTAAGGATATTAATAATATTTAATACTTTTAATAAAGATATAAGATTATTAAACTTAATTATAATATTAATAATTAATTAAAATTTATATTTATTTTAAATATATAATAGGTCTTTAATTTAAATATTAAAGATTTATTATTTATAAGTTAACTCTTTAATATTAATCTTAAGATAATTTATTAAAAGAATAATTATATTATTTCAAAAGGCCTTATAACTTTTAATATTAAATATTTTAAATTTATAAAAGCCGTTAATCCTTAATATTTATAATATTCCCTTAAATAAAGTTTAATAATTATAATATATTTTTATAAGGTATTTTAAATAATAAAGTATTAATAAGCTATTTATAATAATAATTAATATTAATTTCTTAAAGCTTATTATTAATAAGCTTATTTGTAAATATTATATTTAAAGTTGTTAAAAGGTAATACTTTATAAGGATATTATTTAATTAAGGGAGTATTTAATAGAGGGATTATTTAATAGAATTTATTTATAATATTATTATTTATTTATTTATTTTAAAGGATTTTAAAGGAAGTAAGTATTTTATAACTTTTAAAAATAATATTATATATTTTTTAATTATATTTTACCTTAAGAATAAAAGTAATACCTTTAAATTATTTTAATATTTTAAAGTTATATTTGAATACTTTGAATATTATATCTATTATTTTTAAATTAATAATAAAGATAAATATATTAATATTATTTTTATTCATTTCTTTAAAGATTAAGATATCTATTATTAATTAATAATACCTAGTAATCCTTAAATAATTAATAGAATAAAATATTTTAAATAGATATTATTATATAAAATATAATTTATCTTTTTAAATTTTAATTTCAATAAATTTTTTTAACTTCAAATTATTTAAATAATTAATTACCTTATACTTTAATTATTTAATATAAAGTTAAATAAGATATCTTTTAAAGTATATATAATTATAAATTAAAGGTCTCTTATCTATAAATAATTAACTTTATAACTTCTCTTTTATATTAAATTTAAAAGAAATTAAAAGATAAGAGTAATAAATATTATTTATTAAAATATAAAGGGGATTATATCTTTTACTTATAAAATCTTATAAGAAGATCATTTATTTAAGCTAATAATATTTATTTTTAAGAAAAGTAGTCTTACTATACTAATATTAAATAAGATATAGAAATTACTTTAATTTAAGTTAATAAATAGTTATAAATATCTACTTTAAGAGAGAATAATAAGAAGTAGCATATTTATATATAAGATATTAACTTAGTAGCCTTAAACCTACTATTATAATTAAGTATTAACGAATATATAATTACTTTAATAATATAAGATTATCTTAAGTTAAATATATCTAATTTATATAATCTCTTATTAAATCCCTTAAATATAATAGTCCTTATACTTTTAATTAATATAAATAAACTTAAATTATTTAAATTGAAGATTTATTAATAAGTAATAAAAGATAAATATAATATTTAATAAGACTTAAGTATAAATAATAAAATTAAATCTTTATAAGAAAATAATATATAAAAAGTAGTCTTATTATCCTTAAGTAAATATATATTAAGAGGTAAACAAGTTTATACCTTAAAATATAATCCTTAAGGGGAAATTATATAATATAAAGTATATTAAGTTATTTAAGGATTCAAATAATATAAAGATATTAATTATAATAAAACTTTGACTTTAATAATTAAGTTTATAAATTATAAAACTATTTTTATATTAATAATTATTATAAATGAAGACCTTAAATAGATAAATATTAAAATAACCTTCTTTTATAATAATTTAAATAAAGAGATTTATATTAAATAGTTTATAAGTTATAAAGAAGGTAAAGGAGTTTATTAGCTCTTTAAAATACTTTATAAACTTAAATAATTCCTATAAATATAATATTATACTTTTATTAGCTTTATAAAAGATTTAAACTTAATATCTCTATTTATTAATTTAAGTATATTTATTAAATCTAAGAAGGGGATATTAATAGCTTTATATATAAATAATATTTTAATTATAAGATTAAGTATAAAAGCTATTTAATATATTAAAGATATCTGAAATAATAAATTTAAGATAGTAAATTTAAAATTATATATATATTATCTTAATATAATAATCACTTAAAATTAATAATAATTAATAATATATTTATATTAGGCTACTTATATTAAGAAGGTATTATAGGACTTTAATATATAAGAATATAAATATATTATTATATTAATAAAAATAAGTACTTACTTAAATAAGGCTAAAGTAAGTTATAAAGTAAACCTATTATTTAAGAAGAATTATTAAAAAGCTATTAAATCTCTTATATATATTATATTTAAAATATACTTAGATATTGTTTATATTATACTTAAAATATACCTAGATATTATTTATATTATCTTAATTATTAATTGTTATATTATTAACTTAGATAAATAATATTAATTTAAAATTAAATAAATTCTTTATTATTAATATATTATAATTAATTTCTAACTTATTTTTTAAGGCTCTCTTTAAGACTTTATTAGGTATATAAATTTTAATTAAATAAATAAGTATAAAACTTAAAAGTTTATATTAAGTTGTAAATTAAATATTAATAATATAACTCTTAATTAATCTTTTAAGTAATAGGCTATAATAACCCTCTCCTTATATAAGGTTAAATATATTAAATAGATATAAGTATTTAAGAGAGCTATTTAATTAAAGAACCTCCTTAATTAACTTTATATAGATAATCCTCTTAAATTAGTTATTATTTATAAGGATAATTAAGGCGTAATTACCCTTATAAATAAGCCTAAGTTTTATATTTACTTTAAGTATATTAAGCTTTAATATTATTAAATAAGAAAATAAATTATTATTAAAACTATTAACTTTAAACATATCCTTATTAATTAATAATTAATTAATAGCCTTATAAAATCCTTATATAAAGATAAATTTATTACCTTTTATAAAGGCCTTAAGTTAAAAGAGGTATTATAATATAATAAGAATATCTTTTTAATACCTAAATAATTAATAAGTTTTAAGATATATACTCTTAAAATATATCCTAGACTAGTAATAATAATATAAAGATAATATAATTTATACCTTATAACTACTTATCTAGCTATTATACTTTATAAGATATTATAAACTAATAATATATACAGTTATATCCTTATAATATACTTAATTATATTTTATTATAAAATTAACTTATATAATTTAAGTCTAGAATTTGTTTTTAAATAACTATATTTTATTAAAAAGTAGAATTCCTTAATAAACTATTTTAATAAAGGTATATATTTTGAAAGGACTTAATTGTTTTTAGATTTTAATTAAATATAGTTATTTTTAGGTTTATAATATATTTATATCTATTACTTAATATTAGATTTTTATTTTTATTATATATTAGATATAGATAATTCAAGTAGGAGTATTAAAAATAGAGGGTTTAACTAAGACGCTAAGACGCTTAATTAATATATCTTAATAACTATATTTAGTTCTTATATATCTATACTTAGTAACCTAATTAAGTATTCTATCATGTATTTTATAAATTAAAGCTCTTATAAGGTTATATTAATAATATATTATAGGCTTCTTACTTATATTCTTAAGGATTCTAATAATTCTTAGTATCTTTTATAGTAGCTTAATAAGCTTATTATAATCTTTAAGGGTATTATTATTAATTACCTCTTAGCTTAAAAGGTATTTAGCCTTATTAATTCTAGGGATATTAAGGATCTTATTATCTATTATATTAAGAATTAGATATATTTAATAGTAGAGCTATAATTTATAGCCTTATTAGTTAAGTAGGTAGGATATAGACGTTTATATCTTAATTACCTTAATTCTAGTACTAATTTAGATAATAACCTATTAAAGGCTTCTAGTACTAGTTATTATAATAAGTATTATTATTATATTAGTAAGGTAGATATTAAGGGGAAGGCTATTATAACTACTTATAAGGCTATTTTTATTAAGCTAGAAATTAAGATTAATACCTATTATATTATTATAATTAATATTATTAAGGCTTTAAGTAATAAGAAGTATAAGTCTACTATTAATACTTTCTCTTATTTAATAAGGTAAGAAAGTTATTATAATTAGTAATTTTACTAGGTTTAAGGATATTATATTAGAACTCTATATTTAGATTATATTAAATAAGTAAGATATAATCCTTAATTATATTTAATTCTATATCTTAGATAACTCTTATTATAGCTTAAGTAAATTTATAAGGTTTATAATAGTATGAAGTATCTTATAAGAGATACTTCTTATATATAAGAGTACTTATATTAATATTATAAGGCGTCTTCTAATATAATATTAATAGTTAGTACTATTTATTAATATTATAAGTAATAAGATACTTATTATTTTCTTTCAACTTTAAAGTATACTAGCCTAAGGCTAATTTATAAAGATATAATTAAAGGTTTTAATAAATAATATCCTTAATATAGTCTATAAATATATATTACCTTCCTAATATACTTAATAGTAAAGGTAGTATTAAAAGATTTATTATTATAGAATAGATTAAAATAGCTAATATTATTAGGATTAAATTTTAAAATTTTAAAATTCTTTATATTTATAATTAAATTTATAAGAGGATTTAGTAGTAGAGGTAGTATAATACTAGTAATTATCTTATAAAGTTTAGTATATTATATTTTAGTAAATCCTATATTCTCGCTTATAGCTAGGGATAGGATAGGTTTAATAGGATACTTATAAATAGCTTCCTTAGCTAATATATCCTAAGTAGTTATAGGATTATTTATCTTATTAGAGGGAGAGGTAGTATTTATTAGTACTATTAAAGTAGGACTAAGATATCTTATAAAGTATATCTAAAGTTATAGGAGACTTTAGTAATACTTAATATAATTAATAAATATCTTAATAGCTCTTTAAAATATTAGGCTATTAATAGCCTAGTTAAATAAAAAGAGAAGTAGTTTAATAAATATTAAATACTAAGTTTATCCTTTAAAATTACTTAGTTATCTTAGCCTTTCTAGATACTTATAGAATTTAATAATATAACTAATATAGAATCTAGTTATTTCTAGGACTTTATACTTATAGGCTTATTTAGTAGTATTTATAAAGTTATAGATCTAATTAGCTAATAAAATAAGGTCTTACTTAAGAGGTAGTATTAAAAGAGGTAGTAGGGATGTTATAATAGCGGTTTCTTAGGGAAGACCATTAATAATTTTAGTAGGGAAAGAACGTAGTACATATATAATAGTAAGGTTATCAATACTATTAAAGGCTTTAGCGGATAGCTATTATAAGGTATAAAGGTACTTATATAATCCTACTATTATCAAGGATCTTATTATTATTATTAAAATGTAGGTAAGGAGGATAGTTATAGATTAAGGGATTGATCTCCTATTAAAGGACTTAGTTAAATTATTAGTATTATAAGAGTAGTATTAATAGGATTAGTAATTTAAGATAAATAAATGATATACTTAAAGCCTATAATATAGTATTACTACTATTTAATAAGTATTATTCTAGTATATATAAATTAATTAATTAGCTAGCTAAGAAAGCCTTTATAAAGTCTATTAAGGGGCTATTACACTTATAGAAGGCTCCCGTAATTACTAAGTATTTACTAAGGTAGTCGCTACGTCTATATCAAAGTATTACTATATTTTATAATAAAAAGGATCCTAACTTTAACTTAAATAGCTTTAAATAAATTATAAATAGTATCCACCTAATTATTAATCTTATATTTAATAATAAGGAAGTTCTTTTTAGACTTCCTATTTATAATTATTATATTAACTTCTTCTAGATAGGTTTTTAAGATAAGTCAAAGATATTAACTTATCCTCTTTTTATCTTATCCTTAGATTTTATAAATATTAGTAGGGGAGTAAGATAATCTTTTAATTAATATAACTTATTATAATATTAATAGGGCTTAAGAGGAGTATTACCTTACTTTTATACCTCCTTAAGTCTTACTTTATAAGCCTTTAATTTCTAAGCCTTTAAAGTTACTTTTATTTCTTTATAAGCTACCTTTTTTACTTATATTTCCTTTATATCTTTTATATTAGCTAATTATCTATTAGGATAATTAATATCTAAAAGAGTATACTTAAGGAGTAAGGAGGTAAATATAAGAGGTATACTAGAAATCTTCTTCTTCTTTTTATTATTTATAATAGCTATATCTTTATTAGATTAGAGAAGCTTATTAGGTAATAAATTCTATTTTAATAATATACTTTCTAGCTAGATAGTACTTAGCTAATTCTTAATTTCCTATTTATTAAACATATTAAGTAGTATTTTAGGTCTAAAAGACTTAATAATCTTATATTTATTTAACTCTAATATATTTATTATAAACTACTTAGCTTTTAATAATATATATAAATTATATTATTAAATTTTATAAGATAATTTAGGTTTTTTAAGATATACTTTTTAATAGGACTTATAGCCTTTAGGTCCTATCCTTAGCCTTATTAGGAGTTCGCGTAGAGAATCTCTATATTTAATATTTAGTAGTAAGTCTTACTATTAGTTAATAAAGGTAAATAGCTTATAAGGCGCTAGGTAGATTTTCTTAGTATATAATTACTTAGTTTATTAATAGTATCTTATATAATTTAAAGGTATCTTTATTATAAGAAAGATTAAAGATAATATTATTTAATTTTAATATATAGAGCGACTATCTAGCTACTAAGCTCTAATATATTATAATGAGGTACTATACTTAGTCTTAAGTATAAAGGATATAACGTATATTATCTTTATATCCTAAGAGATCCTTATTATCGCTAATAAGAGCCCCCTAGGAAATCTAAAAAATAATCCTATACTTAGATTCCTTATAAAGAAATTAATATATAAGGATATTTATATTACATATCTATAACTAATAATAAGGTTAAAGAAGAGAAAATAAATATAATTATTATATTTGTTTACAAAGGCTAGCTTTTTATATTATTATATTCCTATCTTTTATAAAAAGGTAATATTAGGTTAATAATAATTAATATTATAAGCTTCTCTTAATATACTTAAGAATAAATAGTTAAATTTTAATTAATTAAATTATAAAAGCTAATAAGATTAATTTTATATAAAGGATTTTAATAAGTAATTTATTATTAATAGCTTCTTATATATCTTATTATCTAAAATTATAAGTTGTAATTTATTTTATTTAACTTTAATTTATTTAGATATTGATAAAAGTATATGATAAAAGATTTAAATATTATTTATAAATTATTATAAATTATATTATTAAATTATTATTAAATTATATTATTGAATTAATATTACTTTTTATAAATAATTTAAAGAGTATAAATTAAATAATTTAATATATAACTTCTTTTATTAATAAAAACTTTATTATTTTATAAAAATTAATATTTAAGATATTTACTTTAAAATTTTAATACTTATCTTTATTAAAGAATATAATTATATTTAAAAGTATAATATATTTAAAAGTAATATTATTAAAATATAAATTAATATAAATATTAAGCCTTAATATAAAAATATAATATATGACAACCTTTTTTAAAATCTTATTATATATTAAAAAGGATTTTATAAATTTATTAAAATTTATTTAATTAATATATTATAATTTACTATTTTTATACTTTATAACTTAAGATTTCTTGTTCAAATTATCTTGAGATATAATTAATAAAATAAGAAATTCTCCTCTTTTAAATTTTAATATTAATATAAAAATTATATATTGAAAAAATAATTAAAATACTCTTTATAAATAATATATAAAATAATTATTGAATTATTTTAATCCTATTAATTTATATCTTATAATATTATATTAATATTACTCTTTACTATTTATATATAATATTAAATAATAGAGTTAACAATATATAAATTTAAATTTAAATAACTTATAACCTTTATAACTTTAAGAAAAAGGGGGTTAAATATATTATAATTATAATTAAAAGTATAATTAAATAAAAATAAAAATAATCATTAATAATTAAATATATTCTTATATTTTATAAATTTTTAAATAATATATAAGTAATTATAACTTATCTTATAAAAGTAAGAATAGGAAAGTCCTAATTTTTATAATATAAGTATTAAGGCTTAATAATATAAGGATAATCTTAATAAGGTAATCTTAAACTTATATTATAATATTAATAAATTTTAAATATATTATATTTATAAGTTTAAATTGAATTATATTTAGGATAAAA